>Ga0265798_10011590_pt1 | contig 10723 bp, 7 predicted proteins | sample P3T30metagenome_FD_192430 | JGI IMG/M metagenome (GOLD analysis project Ga0265798, IMG submission 192430) | Plant litter microbial communities from East Loma Ridge, Irvine, California - P3 T30 | ecosystem: Environmental > Terrestrial > Plant litter > Unclassified | place: USA: California... | reverse complement strand
CGCCGGCACCACCGACCGCTGCGCCCTTTTCGACACTACCGCCCGTCGCCGCGGCGACACCCGCACCGCCCGCAGCACCGATGCCTGCGCCCTTGAGCGTCGAGCAGGCGCTCATCGACACGGCGGACGCGATCAGCAGCGCGGAAACAGCAATCTTCTTCATGGGATACTCCTCTTTCTCTCCGGGGGTATCCAACAAATGCCGCACTGCGGAATCAGTTCCGGGCACGGGAAAGGGGACGGGGGAGCGGCCGTCAGGCCCAGCCTTCGAGCACCTGATCGGGCGGACGGTGGCCATCGGCCCACATCCGGATGTTCTGGATCACCTTCTCGCCGGTCGCGATCCGCCCCTCGAACGTCGCCGATCCCATGTGCGGGAGCATCACGACGTTATCGAGTGCGAGCAGTCGCGGATCGATCTGCGGCTCGTGACGCCAGACATCGAGCCCGGCACCGGCGAGCCGGCCCGCCTCGAGCGCGTCGACCAGTGCGGTCTCGTCGACCACGCCGCCGCGCGAGGCGTTAATGAGGAAGACGTGCGGGCGCATCAGCGCGATCCGCCGCGCGTCGATCATGTCCCGGCTGTCGGCGTTGAGCGGGGTGTGGATCGTCACGATGTCGACCGCGCCAAGCAGCTCGTCGAGCGAGGCGTGCCACGTCGCCCCGAGCGCCTGTTCGAGCGCGACGGGAAGGCGGCGGCGATTGTGATAGTGGATCGAGAGGCCGAATGCGGCGGCGCGGCGCGCGACCGCCTGTCCGATCCGGCCCATCCCGACGATGCCGAGTGCCTTGCCGCCGATCCGGTGGCCGAGCATCCCGCCGGGGCTCCAGCCGGTCCATGCGCCCGAACGAACGAGCTTCTCGCCCTCCGCCAGCCGCCGCGGCACCGACAGGATCAGCGCCATCGTCATGTCCGCGGTGTCCTCGGTCAGCACCCCCGGCGTGTTGGTAACGATAATCCCGCGCGCACGCGCCGCCTTCAGGTCGATATGGTTCACGCCCGCGCCGTAATTGGCGATCAGGCGAAGGCGATCGCCCGCGCCGGCGATCAGCGCGGCGTCGATATCGTCGGTCACGGTCGGGACCAGCACATCGCAATCGGCCATCGCGGCGGCCAGCTGGTCGCGGCTGAGCTTGGCATCGCCGTGGTTGTTGGTCGTGTCGAACAGCGCCGCCATACGGTCCATGACCGCATCGGCGAGTTCGCGCGTGACGACCACCTTGGGGTTGGGGCAGCGCCGGGTGTCGGGCCAGCTATCGGGGCGTGGATCGGGCATGACTGTGGCTTGGCGAACGTCATCCACGGCGTCAACGATGGAGCGGCAAAACCGCGCTGCCATCCGTGGAACGGCGGCGCGCGCGCTTAGCAGTTGAAACCGCCGCCGCGGTGGCGATAGAGCTTGGCCGGACACGAACCGCGTCGGCAACAGGACATCAGCATGCGCATTCTCGCCTTCGGGCTCGCCGCCCTCGTCACGGCGGCGCTGGGCACCGAGCCTGCCGCCGCCGCGGATCCGGTGCGCAAGCTTCCCTATTATGCCTCGATCTCGGCGGGGCGCGCGCGATTGCGGACCGGCCCGGCCCGCGCCTATCCCGCCAGCTGGCTGTATCAGCGTGCCGACCTGCCGGTGCGCGTGATCGCGATCCACAAGGAATGGCGCAAGATCGCCGATCCGGACGGCACCGAAGGCTGGATGCAGGCCAATCTGATGAGCAGCACGCGCACCGCGATCGTACGCGGCACGACCCCGATCGCGATCCTCGACCGCCCGAGCGAAAGCGGACGCCTGCAATGGCGCGCGGCGCCCGGCGTGGTCGGTCGGCTGAGCCAGTGCGGCAATGGCTGGTGCAAGATGGACATCAAGGGGCAGGCCGGTTTCGTGCGCGTCGACGCGCTGTGGGGAATCGATGCGGACGAAGCGCTGCCCTGAGCCATGACGGGGCATCGCACCCGGATCGCGTCATGCGGATAGAGCGCGACGATCTGACGCGCCAGGCGGTCGTCGATCTGGTCGCGCTGCACCAGCGCGCCGCGCATGCCAATTCGCCGCCGGACTGTGTCTTTGCCCTCGACCTCGCCGGGCTGCGAGATCCGTCGGTGGTGGTGTGGTCTGCCTGGGACGGGGCGGGGGGCGACCCGACGCTGCTCGGGATCGTCGCGGTGAAGCGGCTCGACGCGGGGCATTGCGAGCTCAAATCGATGCGGACGCATCCCGACCATGTACGCCGCGGCGTCGGCGCGGCGCTGCTCGATCATGCGACCCGCCATGCCAGAGACATGGGCGCGACCCGGATCAGCCTCGAGACCGGGAGCAACGCCGCCTATGCCGCGGCGCGCGCGCTGTACGAACGCGCAGGCTTTGTCCGCTGTAAGCGGTTCGGGTCCTATCCGCCCTCACGGTTCAGCCGATATTACACGCTGGATCTCTGACGGCGGCAGCGCCGGCCGGGATCGACTTGACGGCGCGGGACGTGCCCGGCACGCGCGGCGGATGATCGACGCCATGCCCGTGCCGAGCCCGATGATCGCCGCGGCGGCGCTGGGCGTGCTCGGTGCGATCGTCGGCAGCTTCATTGCCGCGCTGGTGATTCGCTGGCCGCAGGACCGGTCGGTCGTTCGCGGGCGGTCGGCGTGCGATGCGTGCGGGCGGACGCTGACCGCGATCGATCTCGTCCCGCTGGTCAGTGCACTGCTGCTGCGCGGCCGGTGTCGGTCTTGCGGTGCGCAGATCGATCCGCTGCACTGGCGGATCGAGGCGTGCGGGCTGGGGATCGGTATTGCCGCCGGGCTCGTCGCGCCAGGGCAGGCCGCCTTGTGGGGCGCGGCCTTTGGCTGGCTGTTGCTGGCCCTCGCCGCGCTCGACCTCGTCGCCTTCTGGCTGCCCGACCGCCTGACCCTCTTGCTGGCGCTCGGCGGCGCGGCGGGCGGTGTCGCCGGACTGGCGCCCGGGGGACTCGACCGTCTGATCGGCGGGGTCGCGGGGTTCGCCCTGCTCTGGGTGATCGCGGCCGGCTATCGTCGGATCCGTGGGCATGACGGGATGGGCGGCGGCGATCCCAAGCTGTTCGGTGCGATCGGGCTGTGGCTCGGCTGGCAGATGCTGCCCGCCGTGTTGCTGATCGCCAGCATGGTCGGGCTGGGCGCGGTGCTGACGATGCGCGTCGGCGGCAAACCCGTCACCGGGCAGACCGCGATGCCGTTCGGCGCATTGCTGGCGATCGCGGCTTATCCGGCCTGGCTCTTCATGATAGCGTCGGGCGGATGATGCTATTGCTTATCGCCGCGGCCGTGCAGGCCGCCACGCCCGCCAAGACGGTGCCCGGCGACACCACCAAGTCTCCCGCGACGCTCGGCCCGATCGGCAAGCAGGCGATGCCCGCACGGGGATGCGCGGCGTATCTCTGGTCGACGGGCGACCGCGCGCTGGTGGCGATGGCGACCGCCGATTCGGCGCGGTTGCGTCTCGCGGTCGACGGCAAGCCGGTCGATTATGCGCGAGTCGATGAGGCCGGGCCGGGTGGCTACGGCTTTGCCGGGGTCACGACCTATCGCGGTGGCGATCTGACCGTCGCGCTCGACATGACGATCGTCACGCGCGAGGATCTGGCGTCCGGCGCGATGGTGCCCAATGCGACGCTACGGCTCGAGCGGCCGGGCCGCGACACCATCGTCCTTCCGGTGGCCGGTATGATCGGCTGCGTGTGAATCGCCGGATGACGGAAACCAACCCAAGTTTCGTGCGTTGCGAGGGATTAACGGGGATGAATCGAACGCGGTCGCCCTTCGAAAGGGGATCGTGTTTCCTGTGACGAGTTCGACAAGACGGCACTATTGGCTCGCGATCGCTCTGGCGGCGACTGTGGCTGCTCCCGGCGAAGCCCAGCTGGCAAAGCCCGGTACCGCGCCAGCGAAGGGACCCGACGCACCCACCGCCGAGCAGCGATCCGACACAGGCGTCGCCGATCCCAAGGGCAATGCCTCGATCGTACCCGACGCGGAATTCAACCAGACGCTGCCGCCGCTTTCGAACGATATCAACGCACCGCTCGAGCCGATGGCGAGCGAAACCGCGCCAGCGACACCCGCGACGGATGTGACCCCCGCGACGACCGCGTCGGGCGCCGTCTTGCCCCCCACCGGTCCCGAAGATCCGCAGCTGGTCGTGCCGCTTCCCGCGCTCGCGAGCTACGACACCGCACCGCTGGCGACTGCTGCAGATATCAAGGACAAGGATGCGCCCGAGATCCGCTATGATGCGGAGATCAAGGGTCTGGCCGATGCCGGCGACGGGCTCGAGGCGCGCTACAAGGCGCTGTCGGCGCTGAAGGGCGGCGGCAAGGCGGCGAACACGACGCAGGTTTCGGCGCGCGCGAAGGAAGACGAGGCGCTGGTCGTCCGTTTGCTGAAGTCGCTCGGCTATTATGACGCGACCGCAGTCTCGACGATCGAAACCGTGCCCGAAAAGCCCGGGCGGCTGAAGGCAATCGTCAGCGCGCAGCCGGGGCGGCTCTACACGCTCGGTTCGATCGACGTGAAAACCGCGCAGACCATTCCGCCGGATCTGGTGCGCAGCCAGTTGCCGCTGAAGGTCGGCGATCCGATCCAGGCGGACCGGATCCAGGGGGCGGAGGCCAATGTCTCGCTGATGCTGCCGCAGATGGGCTATCCGTTCGTCAAGGTCGGCGAGCGCGACATCCTGCTCGACGACGAGGCGCAGGTCCCGACCGGTGCCTATACGCTGCCCGTCGATACGGGGCCGCGCGCCTCGTTCGGGCAGTTGCGCACCGAAGGCGACGCAGTGTTCGACATCGAGCATCTGAACGTCTTTCCGCGGTTCGAGGCGGGGCAGCTCTACGACAACCGGATGACCGACGACCTGCGCGACGCGCTGGTCGCGACGAGCCTTTTCCAGAGCGTCTCGGTGGTGCCGCAGCGGACCGGCCGCACCAACCCCGACGGCACCGAGCAGGTCGACCTGCTGGTCCGGCAGGAAAAGGGCCCGGCGCGCACGCTGGGCGGCAATGTCGGCTTCTCGACGGGGCAGGGCTTCCGCGCCGAGGGCACGTGGCAGCATCGCAACCTGTTCCCCTATGAGGGTGGCCTGCTTGCGTCGGTGATCGCGGGGACGCAGGAACAGGGCCTTGCGGGCACGTTCCGCCGCGCCAATGCCGGGCGCCGCGACCGCACCTTCAGCCTGACGGCGGGGGCCAATCATTCGAACTACGACGCCTATGAGGCGTTCACGACGAGCGTCGGCATCCGCTGGAGCTATGACTCGACGCCGATCTGGCAGAAGCCGATTACCTATTACTACGGCGGCGAGCTCGTCGGCACGAACGAGAGCGTGTATGATTTCGCTCGTGGCGAGAACGTCCGACGCACCTACGGCATCGTCGCGCTGCCCGGGCAGCTGTTGTTCGACCGCTCCGACAGCCTGCTGAACCCGACCAAGGGCTTCCGCCTGCGTTTGAACGCCAGCCCCGAAACATCGGTGCAGGGCTCGGTCAAACCCTATGTCCGCGCGATGGTTGAAGGGACCTTCTACTATCCCGTGTCGAGCAGCATCGTGATTGCCGGTCGCGCCAAGGCGGGAACGATCCAGGGCGTCGCGCGCGACGATCTGGCACCCTCGCGGCGCTATTATGGCGGCGGCGGCGGTTCGGTCCGCGGCTATGGCTATCAGCGCCTCGGACCGTTCGATCCCAATGGCGATCCGGTCGGCGGTCGTTCGCTCAACGAGTTCGCGCTTGAGGCGCGCTACCGGTTCGGCGATTTCGGCATCGTGCCGTTCATCGATGCGGGCAACAGCTATGAGAGCAGCACGCCGAATCTGTCGAGCCTGCGCTACGGCGCGGGTATCGGCGGTCGCTTCTACACCAGCTTCGGTCCGATGCGCATCGACGTCGCGACGCCGCTGAACCCACGCGAGGGCGACGGCAAGGTCGCGCTCTACATCTCGATCGGGCAGGCATTCTGATGGCCGAAAACGGCGCACCCCCTGCCGACCAGGGACCTATCGATCAGGCTGACGACAGCGTCGTAGCCCGGCGGCCGCTGTGGCAGCGGATCCTCAAGGGGATCGCGATCCTGATCGTGGCGCTGATCGCCCTCGTGCTGATCGTGCTGTTCGGGATCAACACCGATCCCGGTCGCCGCCTCGTCGCGGATCAGATCGGTGGCTACACGACCGCGTCCGGCCTCAACATCAAGGTCGGGCGGATCGATGGATCGATCTACGGCGCGATGACGCTCAGCGACGTCCGCGTGTCGGACCCGACCGGTGTGTTCCTCACCAGCCCGAAGCTGCGCGTCGACTGGCGCCCGTTCGCCTTTGCCAGCAATCATGTCGACGTCCGGTCGCTGACCACGCCGCTCGTCACGCTGCAACGGCGTCCGGTGCTCAAGGCAACCCCGACCGATCCCAACGCGCCGCTGCTGCCCGACCTCGATATCGACGTGAACCGACTAGTGATCGACCGGTTCGTGATCGGCAAGCCGGTGACGGGCCAGACGCATATTCTCAAGGTCGACGGCGCGGTCCATATCGCCGACAAGCGTGCACAGCTGACGACCAATGCCGCTGCGCTGACGGGCCCCGGCATTGCCGGCGGCGACCGGCTGATCCTCAAGCTCGACGCGGTGCCCGAACGGAACAAGCTCGACGTCAACGTCAAGCTGACCGCACCCGTCGGCGGTGTGGTCGCGACGATGGGGGCGCTCAAGGCGCCGCTGACCGCGACGGTCGACGGACGCGGAAGCTGGGCCACCTGGCGGGGTCGTGCGGTCGCGACGCTGGGCGGCGGCGAGCTCGCCAATCTGGGCCTGACCGCGAAGAACGGCCATATCGAGGTGCGCGGCGCGACCCGCCCCGGCCTCTATCTCGAAGGGCCGGTCGAGCGCCTGACCGCGCCACAGCTCGACGTGTCGATCGACACGACGCTCAACGACCGCAAGGCCGATACGCGCATGACGCTGAAGTCGGATGCGCTCGCGGTCGATGCCGGTGGCCTGATCGATCTCGCCAACAGCCGGTTCGCCAACTTCGCGGTCGACGCTAAGCTTCTGACCCCAGGGGCGATCCTGCCCAATCTGCGCGGTCGCGATGTCACCGCGCGCGTCGTCCTCGACGGGGCGTTCGCGACCCCGACGGTCGACTACAAGGTCCGGGCCGCGACGATCGCCTTTGGCGACATGGGTGTCGAGAACCTCTATGCCGAGGGTCTCGCGCGCGTGAATGCCGACCGCATCCTCCTGCCGATCAAGGCGCGCGCACGTCGCGTGACGGGGCTCAATGCGGCGGTTGGCGGTCTTGCGACCAACGTCGCGATCGACGGGGACTTCGCGATCTCCGGCGTCAACGTCCTGTCGGACAATCTCAAGATCCGTTCGGACAAGATCGACGCGACCGCGGTCGTCGTCGCGAACATGTCGACCGGACGCTACACCGGCGCGCTCAAGGGGCGGGTCAACAACTACCGCGTCGACGGGATCGGCATCGTCAACCTGACGACTGATGCGAAGCTGGTGCCGGGCCCCAATGGCGGGTTCGGCATCACCGGCCGCGTCGTCGCGCAGACCGCACAGATCTTCAACGAGGGCGCGCGCAGCTTCCTCGGCGGCAACGCGATCGTCCGGTCGGATATCGGCTACAGCCCCGAGGGGATCGTGACCTTCCGCAACCTCCGCATGAACGCGCCGCAATTCCGCGTGACGCGCGGCGAGGGTCGGTTCGATCCGGCCACCGGCGCCGTGCTCGTCAACGCCGATGCCTATTCGACCGTCTACGGTCCGCTGTCGGCGCGGGTCACGGGCAGCGCGACCGCGCCGGTCGTTGTCCTGCGCGCACCGCGGCCGGGCGTTGGCGTCGGGCTGGTAAACCTTCAGGCGCGGGTCGTCGGGCGGAACGGCGCCTATGCCGTCGTCGCGAGCGGCGGCACCGATTACGGCCCCTTCACCGCTGATGTGCTGGTCACGCCGGGCACGCAGCTGGCGGTCGACGTGCGCCGTGCGGTCTTCGCGGGCATCGTTGCACGCGGCCGGATCGTGCAGAGTGCGGCAGGGCCGTTCGCCGGTGCGCTGCAGTTCGCGGGGCAGGGGCTGACGGGCAATGTCCGTCTCGCCAACCAGGGCGGGTATCAGCGCGCCGATGTCGCTGCGCGGGCTTATGGCGCGAAGATTCCGGGCATGGTCGATTTCACGATCGGCCGCGCGATCGTTGATGCCAGCGCCGTGCTGTATCCCAAGGCGCCCGAAGTGATCGCCGACGTCCAGATCGCCGACATGCGCTACGGCGAGGTCGTGTTGTCCGCCGCGCGCGCAAAGGTGAATTACGTCGGTGGCAAGGGCACCGCCCAGGCTCTGGCGACGGGGTCGAGCGGCGTGCCGTTCCGCCTCGCGATGAATGCGAAGCTGAGCCCCGATAACTATCTGGTCGCGCTGAAGGGGCAGGCGAACGGGATCGACTTCCGCACCGCCAATCCCGCGCGGATCCAGGCGACGCAGGGCGTCTATCGTCTTTCGCCGACCCGGATCGACTTCGGTCAGGGGACCGCGGCCGGCGCAGCGCGTCTTGCCGGCAGCTATGGCCGTGGGTTGAACGCACAGGCGCGGCTCGACAAGCTCGACCTGTCGGTGCTGAGCGCGCTGATGCCGAACCTCGGGATCGGCGGCACCGCGACTGGCAGCCTCGACTTCGCCCAGGCCAACAGCACTGCGGTGCCCACGGCGAACGTCCGCGCGACGGTGAGCAACTTCACCCGCACGGGAATCGCTGCGGTGTCCGATGCGGTCGACATCGTGTTCGCCGGCACGCTCAATGCCGATGGCGCGACCGGCCGCGCGCTGGTCCGGCGCGGGCCGACGGTGGTGGGGCGCATGGTCGCCAATCTCCGGCCGCTGGGCGCTGGCGCGTCCTGGTCCGAACGACTGATGGCGGCACCGCTGTCGGGTGGCATCCGGTATAACGGGCCATCGGCAGTGCTGTTCAGCCTGGCCGCGCTGCCCAATCAGCAGCTGTCCGGGCCGATCGCGATCGCGGCGGACTTTTCCGGGCGTGTCCAGGCGCCGCGTCTGAATGGTATCGTGCGGGCCGATTCGCTGACCTATGACAATGAGGTCTACGGCACGCGGCTGTCGCAGATGGCGATCAATGCGCGGTTCAACAACGACCGGCTTGAACTGACGCAGCTGCGGGCCCGTGCCGGCAATGGCAGCGTCCAGGCCCAGGGCAGTGTCGGGCTCGCCGCGGACAGCGGCTTCCCGATCGATCTGCGCGCGACCCTCGACAATGCACAGCTTGCCAAGAGCGACGCGCTCAGTGCGACGACGACCGGGTCGGTGCGGTTCACCTATGGCCGCGATGGCGGACTGCTCAAGGGTGACCTGCAGATCCCGGAGGCGCGCTACGAGATCATCCGCCAGGGTCAGGCGGAAGTCGCTGAGCTGACCGGTATCCGTCGCAAGAGCGAGATCCGGCCGGCCCTGCCGACCGATCGTCCGGCGCGGCCCGCGCCGCCGAGCCTGATCAAGCTCGACCTCCGGGTGCGGGCACCGAACCAACTGTTCGTGTCCGGCATGGGTCTCGAATCGGAATGGGAGATGGACATGCGGATCACCGGCACGTCGACCGCGCCGGTCGTCACCGGTGGGCTCGACATCGTCCGCGGGACCTATTCGTTCGCGGGCAAGCGGTTCGAGGTCAATCGCGGCACGATCCGCTTCCGTGGCGGGGCGCTGACCGATCCGGACATCAACATCCAGGCGACGACGACCACGAACAACATCACCGTCGTCATCAACGTCACGGGCACCGGCCAGCGGCCGCAGATCGCCTTCACCTCGACCCCGGCGCTGCCACAGGACGAGGTGCTGAGCAGGCTGTTGTTCGGGACCAACCCCGAGAATCTCTCGGCGACCGAGGCGATCCAGCTGGCGTCTGCGCTCAATTCGCTGCGCGGATCGGGTGGCGGGCTGAACCCGCTCGGCAAGCTGCGCTCGGCGACCGGCTTCGATCGTCTGCGCGTCCTTGGCGCCGACGAGGCCAGCGGGCGCGGCACCAGCCTTGCGGCAGGCAAGTACCTGACCGACAACATCTATGTGGAGATCGTCACCGACGCCAAGGGCTTCACCTCGACCCAGCTCGAGATTGCCCTGACCAAGGCGCTCAGCCTGCTCTCGTCGGCCGGCGCGCAGGGCGGGACCAACGCCAGCGTGAAATACTCGAAGGACTATTGATCGCCTCATCCCGTGGCGGCGCGAATCACGCCCGCCACGGGATCTCGCTTGATCGGTGATTTCCGCTTGCGGTCAGGCTCGCGCGTCCATTGACGTCGCGTGTGCGGGCGCAGGGATGTTGCGCGAAGGCCTGAGCCGTTCGTGAGACGATGCCGGGTGCCCGGGCTTTCCGCCGGCGACGTGGTGGTCCGTTCGGACTGATGACAGGAATGACGGCTGTCGCTGATTTGTGACCCGATACGGTCCTGCAGTGCGGTTCTACGCCTGTGGCACATCGCGGTCAGCGCACGGGGCAATGCCGTTCGCGGCGGGCCGGGGGGGCAGGCCGGGCTGGATCTTAAACTACTATAGTTGAACGTCGCTAAATTGGCCCGGTGCCGATGGAAGCCGAACCACGAAACCGCGGATCTTTCCAAAAACGCCGGGCCGGCACCTGTTTACCAGGGGCGCATCGAGTCGCCATAGACGAGCGAAAGAATGAACTTCAGC
>Ga0265798_10011588_pt1 | contig 10726 bp, 12 predicted proteins | sample P3T30metagenome_FD_192430 | JGI IMG/M metagenome (GOLD analysis project Ga0265798, IMG submission 192430) | Plant litter microbial communities from East Loma Ridge, Irvine, California - P3 T30 | ecosystem: Environmental > Terrestrial > Plant litter > Unclassified | place: USA: California... | reverse complement strand
CTCGACGTCGGCGCCCGCAATGCCGCTGAACTGGCCAATATGGGCATTTCGCCAGGCGACCCGGTAGTGCCCGACGCGCCTTTCCTGGTCCTCAACGGCAGCAACAATTATCTGGGCAAGGCCTGGGACGACCGCATCGGCTGCGCGGTCCTGATCGAGGCAATGCGCCGCACCAGCACAATGGCCCATCCGAACCAGTTGTTCTATGTGGCCACCACGCAGGAAGAAATCGGCCTGCGCGGCGCCCGCACTGCCACGCAGACGGTCAAGCCGGACATCGGCATCGCCATCGAAGGCGGCATCAGCGGCGACACGCCCGGTTCCAAGCCGGAAGAAACCCAGGCCAGGCTGGGCGCCGGTCCCGGCATGTTCCTGTACGATTCAAGCACCCTGCCCAACCGCAAGCTGGTCGCTTTCACACGCAAGGTCGCCGCGGCAGCGCGGCTGCCATTGCAGGCCGACCTGGTACAAGGCTATGGCGACGACTCCGCTGAAATGCAGCTCAATAACGGCGGCACGCCCACGATCAACCTGGTCGTTCCGGTGCGCTACACGCACGCCCACAACGGCGTCGTCAACCGGCAGGATTTTGATCAGATGGTGGAATTGGTCGTGGCGATGTTGATGCAGCTCGATGCGCGCAGCGTGGCGCAGTTGCGCGACTTTGCACCGGCGCCGTGAGGCCGCCGCCCAATGTGACCCTGCGCACCGACCATCATCGCGCGCCGGCCTAAGGTGCAAGCGAACCCTGCGCCTCCCGCGCAGCCCTTGCCCTTGCGCCATGTCTGATATTCCCGAACCCTTGCGCGACTGCGCCGCGCAGTTGCAGGCCGCCCGCCAGGCCGGCGACGGCGCGGCCATTGCCGCCCTGTACAGCGAGGACGCCTTTCTGATCCTGCCTGACGGCCAGCGCCTGGCGGGCCGCACCGCCATTGCCGCCCATTACGGCGCTTTGGCGCGCGCTGCACCGGCGCGCGGCAAGGCAGCCGCCGGCCGCGAGCCGGCCTTCAAGTTTTACTTTTTCCCACCGCTGGTCCACGCCATCGCCAGCGTCAACGGCCGTCACGGTGAAAAACACTCGCTGGTCGATATTTACCAGCAGCAGGCGGACTTGCGTTATCTGCTGGTGTTTTCTTCGTGGACCCTGCGCTGAGCGCAATAAACGGCCCGCCTCATCCGACCACGAACGCCGCCAGTTCCTCCGACGTCCCCTGCGGAAAAGTCTCTCTCAGGTAGGCGAGAAAGGCGGACACCCTGGCGCTGAGCAGGCGCCGCGAGGGATACAGCGCCCATAACGCAATGTCCGGCCCCTCGATATCGCCCCACGACACCAGCGTGCCGGCCGCCAGATCATGGCTGACCAGCGACAGAGGGAGACGGGCCGCGCCCACCTTCAGGCGCACGGCGTCGCGCACCATCACCAGCGATGACAGGCGCAGCACGGCTTCGACGGCAAGGTCCGACTTGCCCGCCGGCGTGCTCAGCTGCCAGGTGGCGGTTGCGCCCTCACTTGCCCGCGCGACGGCAGGGATGGGACTGGCGCCGCCCGGGCGCGGCAGGTCAGGGTGGGCCACCACCATCAAGCGGTCGCGCAAGAAAATCCGGCCCACCAGATTTTCATCGGGCGCGGGATTGACCCGGATGACGATGTCGTAGCCCTCTTCCACCATGTCCACCGAGCGGTCCTCGGTCGTCACCTCCAGCCGCACTTGGGGAAATTTCAAGGCGAAGCCGGCCGCCAGCTTGCCCATTGCCGCTTGCGAGAACAGCAGCGGCGCACTGACGCGCAGCTTGCCGCGCGGCGTCTCTCCGCCAGACGCGATGGCTGCGGCCGCCTCATCCACCTCGGCCAGCAGGCTTGCCGTGCGCGCAAACAGCGCCCGCCCTTCCTCGCTCAGCTTGACGGCGCCCGCGCCCCGCTCGAGCAGGCGCACGCCAAGGCTGGCCTCCAGTTCCGCCACTTTTCTCGACAAGGTCGCCTTGGGCCGGCCGGTGGCGCGGGCCGCGCGACCAAAGCCGCCGTGGCGGGCGACCGCATTGAAATCGGTGAGAGCAAGCAAATCCATGTGTTCCACCAGTGGGACAGGACGTCTCGGTTTGAGGACTATCGGATCATACATGGAACTCCTACCATGGACCTGTCTTTCCACTCAACCCAATCCAAGGAGAACACCATGACCATCCTCGTCACAGGCGCCACCGGCCGCGTCGGCACCCACGTCGTCCAGCAACTCGTAGAGCGCGGCGCCGCCGTGCGCGTGCTGGTACGCGATCCCGTAAAAGCAAACTTTCCCGCCGATGTAGACGTCGTCAAGGGCGACTTGCTCGACCTCGATTCCCTGCGCAGCGCCTTCGAGGGCGTGCGCACCCTGTTCCTGCTCAATGCGGTGGCGGGCGATGAATTCACCCAGGCGCTGATTACCCTCAACGTGGCCCGCGAAGCCGGGGTCGAACGGGTCGTGTACTTGTCCGTGCTCCACAGCGACCGCTTCGCCAACGTGCCCCATTTTGCCGTCAAACTGGGCGCCGAGCGCATGATCGAACAGATGGGCTTTGGCGCCACCATCCTGCGGCCCGCCTATTTCATCGACAATGAACACATGTTCAAGGACGTCATCCTCGGGCACGGCGTCTACCCAATGCCGATCGGCAGCAAAGGCATCGCCATGATCGATACCCGCGACATCGCTGAAGTGGCGGCAATCGAGCTGATCCGCCGCGACTGCGCAGCCGGCAAGCTGCCCAGCACCATCCTCAACCTGGTCGGCCCGGATACCCTGGGTAGTGCTGATGTGAGCGCCATCTGGTCGGAGGCGCTGGGCCGCCCCGTCGTCTACGGCGGCGATGACGCCAGCGCCTTCGAGCAGAACCTGGCGGGCTTCATGCCGCGCTGGATGGCTTACGAAATGCGCCTGATGGCGGAACGTTTTGTTGGCGACGGCATGCTGCCGGTGGCCGGAGACGTGGAGAAACTGACCGCCATCCTGGGTCGCCCGCTGCACACGTATCGCGAGTTTGCCACGGCGCTTGCCGCGGCGTGACAGGCGCTGGCGGCGAAGCCCGGCCTGCCCGATGAACCGCCCTGCAACATGCCGGAATGTGGTGTGCTGCTAGTGCAAAAAAACGGGCGTTGCTTCATGAATTGTGTAATGTTGCCTACTACCTACAGTTACATTTTTACGACGAGCGCACGTTTGACGGGCAGAAATGGTCGCCGCAGTATGGATTGTCGTCCGGCACACGCCGGGCGACTATTTCCAATCGAGGAGACTATGAAAAAACGTATCGCAACGTTGTTATTGTCACTGGCATCTGCCACTGCGCTGGCCGGGCCTGCCACCACGTCGGTCAGTTTTTCCGATAGCGCGCAAGGCTGGACGGGTGTAGGAGAAGGCATCGGTGGCTCATGGATCAGCGGCACCCCGGGAAAGCACGGGGCCGCCTACTACACCAACGTCTACAGTGTGTTCGGCCTCAACTGGGTGAACAACAGTAACGCCAGCTTCCTGGGCGATTACGGCAGCGCGCGCTCGGTGACCATCGAGGTCGATGTCAACGTCAAGTCCATCACCTATGAGGGCAGCGAAGTGGCGCGCGAACTGTTCATCGAGCTGCGCGATTACAGCAATCCCTACAACGGCCTGCCCTACACGGCGGTGTGGTACAAGCTGGGGCCGTTGAACAAGAAGGGCAACTGGCAGCACTATTCCGTCACCATCCCCGACACCCGCGCAGCAGGCATGCCGAGCGGCTGGGGCGGCCTCGGTTCGGGTAGCGCCTCGCTGCCGCCAGGACGCACCTTTGCCAACGTGCTCGCCTCGGTCCAGGAAGTCGCCTTCACGACCTTCGCGCCGGAGTACGCTTACGGCTACACCAACTTCGACGTCGCGGTCGACAACATCTCGATCCGCACCACGCCGCGCTGATCGAGCCCCCGGGCAGCCGCCATCCTGCATGCCGCCCGCGAGCGGCCGGTGGCGGCGTTTCACGTTTTACTCTACGGATTTGTCGTTCTCAAAGTGCGCGTGCTTGCCGGCCGCTACACAGCGGGCGTGGCGCCCTGCCGGTGTTCCGACGGCGCGCCCGTGTGGTATTTGCTCCAGATGCGGCGCAGGTGGCGGGCCGAGCTAAAACCGGATTGGGCGGCCACGGTTTCCATGTCCAGTGCCGACTGGGTGATCATTTCGCGCGCCAGCGCCACGCGCAGGCGGTGCACATGGTCGAGCGGACTGCCGCCCGTGTATTCCTGGAACAGGCGCGCCAGGTGCCGCGTGCTGCTGCAGGCAATCCGCGCCATGTCGCCGGCGGCCCAGTCGCGGGTCGGATCGGCGGCAATGGCATCCTGCACCCGGTGCAAACCCGGATGCAGGTGGTTGCGGCCCGTGGTCCAGGCCGACAACTGGGGATCGGCGCCGGCGCGGCGCATGTAGACCACCATCTGGCGCGCCACCGCGGCCGCGGCGCGCGGACTGGTCTCGCCGATCAGATTGAGCATCATGTCGATGCCGGCCGTGATGCCGGCGCTGGTGCTGACGGGGCCGTCGGTCACATATAAACGATTGTCCAGCACGCTGGCGCGGGGCGCCATGGCCTGCAAGCTCGCGCAGAGGGAATGGTGGGTGGTGCAGCGGCGCCCGTCGAGCAAGCCGGCGCGGGCGGCAATCAGGGCGCCGGAACAGACGCACAGCAGGCGGTGCCCGGGGCGCACGATGCGTCGCAGCCACGCGGCCACCTGTTCGCAGGAGTCGTCGATCTGGCGCCGCAGCGCGGGATCGCTGCTGCTGCTGACGCCCACCAGGACGATCATGGTGTGGGGCGCCAAACTCTTGGGCAAGGGCGCCAGGCCCGCCAGCGGCAGGCCGATCGACGTCAGCACCTGTTCAGCGGGCGCCGCGTAACGCAAGGCAAACCGCGGCGGCGCCTGCCCCACTTCGCTTGCGCCCAGTTGCGAAGCCACCCGCAGCACCTCGGCCGGCCCCGCCAGGTCGAGCATCAGCACGTGCTGGGGCAGCACGAACAGCACGGGGATGGCGGCGGGCAAGGTCATGGCAGGCCGATATCAGGCGGCCGCGGCAATGGGCGGCGCGACCGGATCGAGCGCGGTCAGCGCCTCGGCCACGCTGACAATGCGGGCAAAGCGCCCCTCCAGCACCAGTTCGGTCCGCTCGCGGATCTCCGCCGTCGTATAGCTGCGCCCACTGCGGGCATGTCGCATGGCAAAAGTCAGCGTCGCTTCGGTCACGAAGTCCACCGTAAAACCGCTGTCGGCCGCCTGGCGGGTGGTGGTTTCGCAGCACTGCTCGGTGCGGATGCCGCTGACGATGAGGTGACCGATCCCCTGCGAAATCAGCCAGGTCATCAAGCCCGTCCCGCCCAGTGCGCTGTGGACGCGCTTGGTGAACGTGATGCGCGGATCGATCTGCAAGCCATCAATGGCACGCCGGTCCGCCGCCACCGAAAACGGCCCCTTCTCGTCCGCATGGAAAATCTGCACCACGGGCACGCCCCGCTTCGCACAGCCATCGATCAGCCGCTGCTGCTGCGCAAGGTAAGCCGGCAGGTCGGATTCGGACCAGTACGGCGCATGTTTGAAGGATTGCTGGGCGTCGATGACGAGCAGTACGGTTTTCATGGCGAGACTCCTGTCGGTGGATGATGCCATGATCTTAGGCAAATCGCCACGCCGGCGAAATGCCCGAACGGGACCATCAGGGGACGGATTCGGACATGTGGGGCGGGCGGGCCTGGCGCACTTTGCTGATGCGCTGTAAAGGCGTGCGCCAGATTGCGTCAGGCGCGCTTTTGTCCGCGGCAGCGAGAGCCTCGCTCGCACACGCCAGGTACAGGCTGCCCGCCATGGTCGACAAAATCATTCGCATACGCTGCCTCCCATTTGGTCATGTTGCGGGACTTGCGCCTTGGCCCGCCTTCAAGTCAAGGTTTTACGAGGCCGATGTGGCGACATGCTGCGGCAGTGAAGATCAGACTGTCCAAGCGGGATTGGCAATGCGCGTGGCGCGCGCAGTCTGTCGTCGCTGGACAATCAGGCTGCGCTTTCTTACATTTGAACCGTGTGCGAATGGGCCCGCAGGACATAGCCCTGGTAAGCCGGGATGGCGATCGCGGCCAGAATACCGATCATCACAATGGTGGGGAAAATGAGGATGACCACTTTTATCAGCACGTGAACGGGTTCGCTCAACTGACCATTATTGTATTTCCTGGCCCAGTTCTGCTGGCTCGTGAACGCCATCACCAGCATCTCGAAAAATGAAATCAAACTCGGAATCGATGTCCAGCAAAACAGCAGGTAAAACACCCCACTCACATTTTTGCCGAGGTAAAAGCGGTGAATGCCTATTCCGCCAAGAAAAGCCGCAAACAGGGTGGCAACCGTTTGGCTCTTGGTCGAAGTTTGACCGACCGTTTGCTGTGCGCCACAGTGTGGGCAGCTGATCGCGGTTTCGTGAATCTCTTTTCCGCATCCGCGACAAAATACCATTGCCATTTGCATCCTTTCTAGCTGTGTTTCCGGGAGTATCCGCCTGTGTCAAAGACATATTGCGAAATGGTGACTATTTCACAATCATGCCATTGTTTCTTAACTGCATCAATTAATCCTTGAAAAGTGTTTCTTAAATACATCTCGCTGAATGTCATCGGCAAGACCCGGGAACTGTCCGCCCCCAAAATCGTCCAACCGTAGCGCAGGAAGATCGCAAGCCGCGTACCGCCCGCGCATTCTCATTTTCAGACGAGCCGCGCGATGGTCATATCGAGGAGAAGTTTTTTGCAGCAAACCCTTGCCCTTGCCTCCACGCCGAAACCGCCGGCCACTACCGGCCATGTCGTACTGCTGGGTGATTCGATTTTCGACAACGGCGCCTACACAGGCGGCAAGCCCGATGTGCTTGAACAACTCCAGCGCGTATTGCCGCAAGGCTGGACGGCCAGCCTGCTGGCGCGCGACGGCGCGACGACCGCCGGCCTGGCGGCACAGCTCGCAAAATTGCCGGCGACGGCAAGCCACCTTGCCCTCAGCATCGGCGGCAACGATGCCTTGCAGCGCCAGGGGCTGTTGCAAGCGAAGGCCGGCTCGGTCGCCGAGGGCATCGATATATTGGGGGATGCGGTCGGCCAGTTTGAATCGGCTTACTGCAAGGCCATCGAGGCCTGCCTCGCGCATCGCTTGCCGCTGGTCGTCTGCACCATCTACAACGGCAATTTCAGCGATGCCGCGTATCGCAAGATCGTCCGCAGCGCGGTGTCGCTGTTCAACGACGCCATCATCCGCACGGCGATCGAGCACAAGCTGAAGGTGATCGACTTGCGCGCCGTGTGCGCGAAGCCGGAAGACTATGCGAACGCGATCGAACCATCGAGTACCGGCGCGGCGAAGATTGCGCGGGCGATCATGGCGGTGATCACCGGATCGGCGGACGGCGCTGGCGCTGTCATCGTTGGCTAGCTTAGCGGAACTGGCCGACATTGCGAGACACGCGAGCGAGGCAAAGGATGCTGGACATCGCCTTTTGACTCGCCTAGGATACGACACAGAAGTGTCACAATGACAGCTTCCGCTATCGCGAAACCTGCGCCCCCACGCGCCGGTTTCCAATGCCCATCATGAGGACCCAGCCATGCCTAAACTCTCGCACTGGATTGCCCAGTACGCCATCGCGGTGCTGTCGATGTTCGTATTGCTGCTCGTCCTCGACCTCCTGATACAGGGCGAGACTTTAGCGCGCGCCTGGCCGTCGTCCCTCATCTGGGCCGTGCTGGCATCGGCGCTGTTTATCGGATCGCGTTATCGCAACATGAAACGCGGCATCGCATGCAGCGTTAGCGAGACGCTCGACAAGAAGTGAGAACAATGGCTTTCGACACTCTTGGCAGCAGCGCGCTCACGCAGCCGTCCCAGATTGTGGCGGTTTATGCTTGCGCGGTTTGCTAACGGTATATTGCCCATAATCAAGGACCAGATTGTATGGCGAGGTAGGGTGTGATCCCGGGCTAATTTGCCCACCACATCAGGAGACGCCGTGGCAAAGCTGATATTCAACGGGTTCACCCATCAGATCAGTTTGGTGGGCAACGACGGGACCGTGTCGGGCACTTGGGCTGCCTACAATAATGTCGACCGACACGCGACATTGACCCATGTTCAAAACGGCTCGTACACAGTAACGGACACTCGAGCACCGCGACGTCACCAGCCAAATGCAGACGGTCCATATGGCTTGGACGGAGTCATACGGTTCGCCGTTCCTGGCCATCCTGGTATCGGGGTACATTCCGGACGCGCGAATGCCAGCAACCTTCCAGGTCCGGCGCATCCGACGATGGGACGCATCCGGACATCTGACGAAGCAATGATGGCAATCGCCGCAAGCATGAACGACTGTCCGCTGACGGCCGTCGAAGTTGTCGACAACAGTGCACCAATGGCACGCTCCGCCACCCACAGGAATCAGCATCGTCGCTTGCGGGGCCGTCATCGTGCATAACTTTCCCATCCATTTAATACATCGCTTGCGGGTCGCGTTGCTCACCACCGTCAGCTTCGCATGCATACCAGCGGTAGCGGCGAACACCTGCTCCGCGAAAGATGCTGATTCGGCACAGACAGCGGTCGAAGGCATCGAAAGTTGGCCACGACTTGCCCAGGTCCACCAGCGCTTCGCGCAGTGCGATGTCGGATATATAGCCGAAGGCAACTCCGAGGCGGTCGCGCGCCTGCTCGTGGATCGCTGGGAAGACTTGTCGACACTAAACGCAATGGGCGCAAAACAGCCAGGGTTCATGGGGTTTGTTCTGCGCCACATTGATAGCACGCTGGACACGGATGATCTCGAGCAAATCGTACGCAGGGCTTCCTCGCGCTGCCTACCGAACAATCAGAAATTGTGCGCCAGACTGCAAGTCGCGGCAAAACGCGCGCTGGCGTCGCCGAACTAATCTGGTCGTTCGAACCTACAGAGTAGAAACGACAGGTCCAGCCTCGACGCTGAGACCTGTCTTCACCTTGGCAAGGAACCGGTGGCCGAATGAGCGTCCAGACAGGCACAAACTGTGAAACGTGACTTGCAAACAGCCCCAACCGTTTCCACGGAACAGTTCGGGGCGGAATGCCGGTACTGACCATCGCAGGCTCGCGGTCTTATTTGCGAATCGACACCTTCCCCCGTGCACGCCTCCCCCTCGACGATTGCTCTTGCCAATTCATCAAAGTTGTTTACGATGATGCTTCCCTTCAGCAACTTTAGAGGAATCGTCGCCATGCCACTTTTTGACTGTCTCAATCGCGGTAGCCGCATGCTGCTTCTGCCTTTGGCCGCGTTGATGCTGTCTGCCGCAAATTCGGGGTATGCGCAGGATAGCGGATGGCGTGGCTCCGACGGGCAGCCAGTTGCCAACAGCGCATCCATGAGATCGGAAGGAGAATTTGGCGCTACCCTCCTCGTGACGCCAGACGCTGACTGGGAGCAGAAATGGAACACGCCGGTCCACACAATACCGTCTTTCAAGCAGACCGAGGTGGTGAAATACGGCGACAAGGTGACGGTCCTGATATTTTTCGCCAATCCCAAACTCGATGCGCAGGGTAGCGTGAACGTGCGTTGCGATATCAAGGTTATCGGGCCTGCAGGCGCCGTCACTTCCGAGCAGAAGGATTTACGCTGTTTCGATGGCCCATTGAAAGGCAGCCCGACCAATGTGTACCTGTCGCGGCCGGCGCTTGTATTTTCTGGCGATGCGACTGACCCGCCTGGAAAGTGGATCATCAAGGTCAATATCCGGGACGAAAATCGCCCGGTCGGGCTGGACTTGCAGACAGGTTTCGAGCTGAAGCACTGATCGTGGGCGCCAAACCCGCAGACGAATGTCGGAACCGCCACATGGTCCGTAGACACCGTGGCCCCTGCCGTGGCTCCGCGGGAGTATGAATCAGTTCAGGCGCCTCCCGCAGGCCACCATGAAGCGCCTTACTTCTTGAACGCCTTGCTCAAGGCATCGGCAGCAAACTGCTCTGCCTCTTTCGCTTTCGGCACCACCGCGCCCATGCCGAAGAACTCGTGGGTGACACCGGTGTAGAGCTTGTAATCGACCTTGACGCCGGCCTTCTTCAGCGCGTCAGCATAGGCCTTGCCTTCCGAGGTGAGCGGGTCGATTTCAGCGGCGATGATGGTCGCGGGCGGCAAGCCTTTCAAGTCGGCGTTTTTCAGCGGTAAGGCCATCGGGCTGGCCGGATCCGCTGCGTAGTGCTTGAAGAACCATTCCATCATCGGTTTGTTGAGCGGCTTCGCGGCGGCGTTCTGCACGTAGGATGGGCGCGTCATGTCGTTGTCGACCACCGGGTAGACCAGCAACTGGTGCACCGGCAGCGCGGCCTTCTTGTCGCGGGCCATGATGGAGACGACGGTCGCCAGGTTGCCGCCTGCACTTTCGCCGCCGACCGCCACGCGGCCAGGATCGCCATTGATTTCCTTCGCGTGCTGCAAGGTCCAGGTGTAGGCGGCATAGGCATCGTCCGGTGCGGCCGGGAATTTGTTTTCAGGGGCGCGATGGTAGTCGGCCGATACGATGACGGCTTTTGCCATCTTTGCCAATGCGCGCGGCGAAGCGTCGTAGACCATGGTGTCTGCAATCACAAAGCCGCCGCCATGATAGTAGACCATCACCGGAAACGGTCCCTTGCCTTCAGGCGTATAAATGTGGAGCGGGA
>Ga0265798_10011587_pt1 | contig 10727 bp, 10 predicted proteins | sample P3T30metagenome_FD_192430 | JGI IMG/M metagenome (GOLD analysis project Ga0265798, IMG submission 192430) | Plant litter microbial communities from East Loma Ridge, Irvine, California - P3 T30 | ecosystem: Environmental > Terrestrial > Plant litter > Unclassified | place: USA: California... | reverse complement strand
ACAACAGCCCAGACCCACTTGCTGTCGACGTATTTGCCTTGCTTGCGCGCGTGGTCGAGATCGACGGCGTACATGCCGATGACGGTGAGGCCCATGACGAACTGAAAGAGACGGAGGACGAGGCGTGCGATTGTCGTGGCTGAGAGCGAGGCTTTGAGCGAGGTGCCCAACGTGGCCTTCTCACCTCGCAGAGTGCTACTAGGGAGGAACTTGAGGCCCATGGCTAAGAGGAAGAGCAATTTGTTAGCTGATGGTTTTCCAAACAAGACTTCAAACACGTGGACGGCGGCTGAGGACATTCACAACTTACCTTTGTTTTTTGTATGTCACTTGTTGGGTTGGGTTGGGTTGAATTGAGTTGCGTTGTTCTGGTGGAGTCGAGTGGAGTCCGTGAAGCGTGGGGTAAGCGTAGCAGGAATGGTCGATGTGATAGTGGGGAGAAAACGTATAGCGGCGGGCAGAGTAGGAATAAGTACGTAACCGGAGTCTTCCTTCACAATGTTGTTGTGACCTTTTTGCGTGTTGTTTGTTCTTCTGTTCCAGAACAATGCTCTTGTTTTTTTTCTCTTCTTCTTCGCGGGGACAGCAGGTGGGTTCAAGCTGTTGTGAATGGATGAGGGGGCCCAGCTTTGGCTCTTAACAGTGCTCACTTGCTTCCTTGGGGACTTATGACGTCGCTAGAGATAAGGTGTGGCTTCCAGACCCTGCCAAGGTTCATTAATTGTGCACTGTGCACGGGGTTTGTGCTCGTTCACTCTAGGGATCGGCGGTGCAAAAGGGTCGAATGAAGACAAGGTTGGAAAAAACGGTGCGACTATCAAAGCCGAGCAAAGTTTATAGAAGGGAAGAAGGAAGTGGAGGGTTTGACTACTGCACGCCGTGCTGCTGGCTCTCCGCCGTCTTTATGCCCATACTGTCCAACTCTTCGCGCAGCGAACACGTCTCACGGTTCGTTGGCGGTCGTCGGGCTGTAGATGTGTGCCATGTGGTAGAGGTCGCAGGGATCCTGTTTGGCGGGCGCTTCGCTGACGTCGTTGGCGCCTGGTTAGCGCGCATCTAATTCAGCGTCGCACTCAAGTGTGATTGGATGGCATTTCTCGACGGGAAGTCACAGTGTGAAACTCGGGTGTGAGAGCTGATCAAGAAAGATTTTCTTGGTTGCATTGCATTATGCCATCTTCTCTTGTTTTTTGTCTGGGGTTGTCTCCAACTCACTCACTATATCCTTTACGGGCTCGAGTACTTGTAACCATACTGCTCCTTGGCCTCCTTGATCTGCTCCATAAGCTTATGCTCCTTCTCGGCAAACTCCTTGTCCTCTTTGAGCTTCTGCAGGTACGTATCGTTACCAAACCCACTCTTGCTCGGCACTTCTAGGCCCCTCTGAACAGCGGGCCGCGCAAGAATCCTCTCCCACCACTTTTCCAGATTGGGAAAAGAGGACAGGTCCACGCCCGAGAAGCGCAGCATGTGGATCCAACCAAAGTTTGCAATGTCGGCGATGCTGAATTTATTGCCAACGAGGTAGTCGGTGTTGGCAAGATGCGAGTCTAGGATGCCGACCAGGCGCTCAGTCTCGCCCGTGTACCTCTGCATTCCATAGTAGATGCGTTCCTTGGCGAAGCGGTTGAAGTGGTTGGCTTGGCCTTGCATCGGACCCAGCCCACCATGTTGCCAGGCCATCCATTGCTCAGCGCGCGAGAGATCCAACGGGTCAGCGAAGCTGTACTTGTGTTCAGGATCATAGTGGCGCGTCAAATAAGTGAGAATGGCTAGCAAAGCTCGTCAGCATCCTGAATCCCGTCACACACACGTCGAGTGTTTACTCACCAAGACCCTCTTGCACAGCGAAGCCACCCTGGTCGTGGTCCACGATGACTGGAATTCGACCATTGGGACCGACCTTGGTGAACCAAGGTTCCTTTTGCGTGTTCTTGCTGATGTTGATGGCTTGCCATGTGTAATCCTTGCCGTAGGCGTCTTTCAGTTCCTCCAGCAGGATGCTAGCTTTCCAGCCATTGGGCGTGCCCCACGTAAGCAGCTCAATGCCCTTGTCTGCCTTCAATCCCTTTGGTTGATCGTCCGCCATGTCAACGACTGTCTGTCGTAGTAGTGGTGAGGTATGAAAGTGCAATCTTGGAGTGATTGCTGGTTTGCGTGTGTGAACGGAAGTGCGCAAGCAATGTCGAAGTTGTGAGGAGATGAGCGGGCGTAATAGTGACATCGGAAAGTCGAATGCAGGCGCATAAACGAGGGGTTATATGCGCACACGCATTTGCGTGCAGAGCTGTTTCCTCGTCCGACGAACATTTGTGGATTGCTTAGGAATCCATGACGTCGCCTCCCCGCTTCGCCTAACGCCGGGATCAATCTCAAGAGGGAACTGCAATGGCGTAGGTATTAGCAATCACACTACGATCGGTCTGTCTGTGTAGAAGACTCATTCACCTGACTGATCACCCCAGCGCCTCCATACCATCTATGCCTACATGCAAGGTCCGTGCAGCGAGATAATTGGACAGAGAGTTGGCATTTCTAAGCTTTGCATCACGTTCTCATCCTGTAAACGATGGGCTAAGCCAAAACAAAGACACGATCCTGCCTGAAACCGGACGTGAGCATATTAAGGCCATCCGTAGATGCACACATCCTAAACCCGTCATGGTACGACTATGTGATTCCATCATCAAGCTGATATTCAATCCCAGCATTATGTGCGTCGTCCTACGATTCTGCCGCTCCAACGTGTCTGCTACTCAACGGACTATTGTCGCTGGTTTTGGTAGTGACATGTCACGGAAGCTCTGCAATAGCTTCTAGCATTCCTTAGCCCGTCTCTTCCTCGTTTTGGTTCCTGAGCAATACCTCATGCTATGGTGGTGCTCATTCTTATCTGGATTGGCTTTGCTACCATTTCTTGTGACGCCTTTAGCACAGACTCCAGGTGACTGCGTCAGCCCAAGCCCATGTCCTTCTATCCTCACCTTCGTCGACTCCTATCTCCGCTAGCCTGTTGGGCTGCCTGCTGAGCCGCCTCGTGCCCCAGCTCGCCCCGTAATGACTTGAGCTTTGCCTCGACCTCCTCCTTCTTTTTAGCCTCCTTCTCCAACTGCTTCTCCACATCTTCCATCTTAGCCTTGAAGAACTCCTGCAACGCTTGTTCCTGTTCCTGGCTAAAGGGAACTTCATCTGCACCCTTCTCTGGCAATTGTGCGCTCCTCTCTCCGTTGGGCAAGCCACGCTTGAGCCTTCCGTTTGCGCCGAGCGAGGCCTTCTTGGAGCCGCCCTTGCCGGCCGGAATGAGGTAGTTCCACTGGTCTTCCGAGGTGAGGGCGTCAAATAGGGCTTCGGTAGGTTCGTTGAACTGCACAACCTCGAGGAACTCCGAACGCACGCAACCCGTCCGCTCCTGCTCTGCCTGCATTTTCTCATCGCCGTACTTCTCCAGCTGGAGAAAGTGTTGCCTATACTGTGCCTTCTCTCCTGATATTGGCTGGAAGTGCAACCTTATATCAATATTGAAACCTCCCCATCCCGTCTCCGTAACCTCGAAGGGTGGCTTTTCGACCATGCGCAGTGGGTTCTCGTACGTATTGAAGATCTTGAATGAAACCTTGTTGAGCCATGTTCTGATGTCAGGATCGCCGTCGGGCACGCGCACGTAGACGGTCCAGCGTTTGGTGTGATCATCGGGAACGTTTTTGGGTCTGTCCGGGTGGCCTACTGAGGGCAATTGCCAGGCTTCTGAGCCGATTACTAGACGGTTGGTGAGCTAGCAGTTGGATGCGCATACAGTTGTGTGTCTTACTGAGGTTTCGACTTATGCGCTTGTTCTGCCCAGCGTCAGTTCACGTGCGCAAGAAGTTGTGTGCAAGCAACTTGCCTTGACGCGCTTGTTCGAGGCGGGGGCGGGCATATTGCGGACTGTGCGAGGAGCACCTATAAACCAATATTATAGTTTCAGGCAGCTAATACATGCGCGATTATGTGTAGACAGCAGAGTGTTGTGTTGTGTAGTGTTGTTGTGATGTATGAGCTACCGAAGGAAGTCGCGCGGCATGTGTGCTAGTAGGAGCTTAGGTATCCCCGGTCAACTCAGCCTTATGCACGAGCCAGCGGACCATTGTCACGATTCTCAGTCACAAGACCATGTAGCAAGTGCAGTCAGTATGCACATATGAGTATTGATGATGATGCAGTATTCTCACTTGCTATTCTCCTTTTCGTCCTTGCCCCTTGTGTTATACAGTTTGTCTTTTTTGCCAACATCTCGTTTCCCTTCAATCCTGTCGAGCGAATCCTCAATCAGCCCAACATGGCCACGCAGTGTTCCCTCGATCTCATCCAGTCGCGCCTCCTGCTCCTCTTCCATGTGATCTAACTTCTTCTCAACTCGGGAGCCTGTATGACGAGATTAGGCGTCACGCCATAAATGTATGATGACGGATATGGGCAGAGTCTTTTACCTAGAAACGTTGCGAATCCCGCTACTACAGTTAGGTTTGTGCCGACGAGGACAAGATCATTTTTAAATAAATTGCGGAGTGCCATGATGTGTCTGCAGTTGGGTTGTGTGCAAGTTGAAAGGAAGCCATTCATTTTATTGCATACTGACACTAGCACTATTAAGTCATGACGACATGAGCTTGTGACTATTCTACTACCTTCAAAAGAAACGAGTAGCCTTCTTAGCTTGGTGGCCGTAGAGACAGTCGACATGCAGGACGCGGAGGTCTTCAACATCTCCGCGTACCCCTGCTCAGCCTTACGCGACATACCCCAGACAGAGTGACATCAACACTCGCAGCTTACAACATTAGCAAAAAACTTCAATTGCACCGCAACATAACGCAGCACCAATGGCATCTGCTACAGCTTCAGCGGCAAAGAAGAAGCTTGTTGTATGTGGTGGTAATGGATTCTTGGGTACATCTGCAGCAAGAAACAACAACGCACGAGAGTAGGCTGACATGGAATGTAGGAAGTCGGATATGCAAAGCGGCAGCACATAGAGGGTGGTCTGTAACCTCGGTATCGTAAGTCCACCATTGCATGAATGCCTTTTACTTCTCCTAACAATCCTCCAGACGCTCTGGCACACCGCATTGGTCCTCCGTCTCCTCCTCACAAACACCGCCCGAGTGGTCCGAAAAGGTCTCTTGGCAAAAGGGTGACATACTCGATCCGAAGTCATACACACAGCATCTTGAAGGCGCAGATGCAGTCATACACACCATGGGCATACTGCTAGAGGCAGACTACAAAGGCGTCATCAGCGGGCGGGAGAGCCCCATCAAGGGCTTACAGAGGGCTTTCAGTAAGACCAAGGCAGGGACGCAGAATCCCTTGGATCTCAAAGAAGGAGAGGTATTGAAGCCACAGGAGAGTGACGGACAGCTGACATACGAAATCATGAACCGAGATACGGGTAAGCCTACACTGAGCTCATTGCAGACATGATACGTATGCAGAACTAATCCTGCAACCAGCTGTTTCCCTTGCCCGCGAAGCCGCCACACGGAAAATACCTACCTACCTCTATATTTCTGCTGCAGCAGGAACGCCCATTCTCCCTGCGCGTTACATTACAACGAAACGCGAAGCAGAGTCGATTATATCTACAACGTTCCCTACGATGCGATCGATCTTCATTCGTGCACCTTTCTTGTACGATAGTAGCCGGACATTCACCCTGCCCATCGCAGTGGCTGGTGGTGTTGCTAGTATGGTTAACAGCGCAGTTGGAGGGCGTCTGACGTGGCTGATGGGTGCAGGTGGCATTAAGCCTTTGAAAGCAGACCTTGTGGGTGAGGCAGTTGTAGAAGCGCTCGAAGATGAAGATGTTAGGGGTCCGGTCGAGGTACCGGAGATTGAGCGACTGGGGACGCGAGCGTGGAGGAAAAACATGGCGTGAGGAAAGAAAAGAAGAACAACCAGACTTGGTATAAAAAGAGGAGGTATTTTTGAATGGCCAATCCTCACTCACTCATAAGTGCGTAAAGCAGCACCACTGGAAGGTATACAACTCAGTCTGTAGCATCTCAACTCAACACGTACGTATGCAGTTCAGAAACGGTATGGAACAAAACCACTTTCGACTACGGAAAGCTATATGTACAACGGGGCTACAGGCCTACAGTCCGGAAATACTCGAGGTACGAGGACGCTACTTGATAAGCAGACTACCGCGGCGCGGCGGTCGTAGCCCAGGCGTGTTAGGCCCATCTTTCCCTCGCCTCTTCTTATGTCTCGAGGGAACCACACCGGCGTATCTTTGCGGAATGTTTAACACTGAGAACTTATAGCGTCTCCCTGTTATACCCGAAAACAAGTTCCAATATGACACTAACGCTTTTCTTCAATCTCACTTCTTTCGACCGGTCTGACTCGTCAACTTCTTCTTCATGTGTTTGGGCATCTTTTCCTTGCGCTTTTCACGCTTCTCTTCTTTGATAGCCTTTTTATGTGCTACCTTCTCATCATGGTCAATGTGCTTCTTCCCCCGACTCGGGCCTTTGTCGAATATGCTCTGATCGACCTCGGAGGTATCCGAGCTCGCATCGTCGGAATCGGCATCTGGGTTCGAGGCATCAGACTCGTTGTTGACAACCTTGTCGGCTAGGAGAGCCTGGTACGGGAGATCGGAGCCACCACCGGCATTGACGAGCTCGGCATCACGTTCAATGTCGTAGACTTGGTCGAGTGTCTGGGGGATGTACTGGTTGCGGAAAACATCGTCGTCTTCCTCCTCCTTCTTTTTTTGCTCGTCGGTCAGGGGCTCCTTGTTCAGCAAGGTGCGGATCAGGTCTTGAATTTGTTCCTGCTCCTTCACCTCCTTTGGCCCTGTCGCACTTGTGATGAAAGCATAGGCCTTGCGCTCACTGAGAACCTCGACATTACGGGAGCGGAAGAAGTCGGATACGTTCTTGACGTCCATGCGCAGGAACTCGAGGGAGCGGGGATGGTCGTGCTCGACGGCTTGTGACACGTCGATGATCCATTGCTTGCCCTCGTGGTACAAGACATTGTACTCGCTCAAGTCGGCATGTACAAGGCGACATGTCTGGTACATTATGCGCATGTAGGCCAGCATCTCAAGGTACAAGTCTGTCCATTTGGCGTCCTCTTCCTCGGCGGTCAAGCCCTCGAAGCGCACATCTTTGAGGCGCGGGGCCGCCTTGCCTTTTCGGTCGCCCACAAAGCCCATGACAAGAACATGGTTGCGCAGTGCATGTGCCTGTGGTGAAGGGATGCCCGCATCGTGTATTCTGGCCAAGTTCCTGCGCTCCTTATCGGCCCACATCCGTACCATGGCACGGTTGTTGCTCTTATTGTAACCCTGTCTAAACCTAAACTCGCCTTCGACATACTTGGCGCGGTCTTTGAATACGAGAATCGAGGTCTTGTAGACCTTGACGGCCCGGTGGATAGGCTCGGCGGCGGCGTCGTCGTCCGAGGGCTCGGTCATGGCATGGTAAACGTTGGCCTCCTTGCCGGTCGAGATCACGCCATGGATTTCGGATATTACGCCACGATTTATGAGCTGGAGCAAAATCATTTGCGTTCTCCGGTCCAGGACCTGTTCCGTTGTGGCGCGGTCTGCCTTGTCCTTGTCTCTCGCATTGCCTCCTGATGCGCCGGTCATGCGCCCCGTAAGGCGAATCTTGCCGGCATGCCTGGCGAGAGAGGCTACCTGGTCGTCGATGGAGGCGCTGGTATTGGCCGACGGCTTCTGTGGGTGCGACGACTTTGGCTGTGATATCAGTCCGGGCACCGTGTCATCGTCGTCGTCATCGTCGTCGTCGTCGTCATGGTCCTCAAATAGGTCGTCAATGTCATCGTCGTTGATTTCCGCCGCGGGGCGCTCCGTATCCGCTACGCCAGCGTCTGCAAGCGTCTGCCCGGTCTGCTCTGGCTTGGTGGTGGATGCCATGGCTGTGTGGTCTGTGTCGGTCGACATGAGTTGAGCGCCTCGGAAAAACTGCGTCACATGGAAATCTTTCTATTCTTCCATCGGCAGAATCGCGGGGTGGGCCGCGGGGCCAAAGGCGGTCAGAGTCGGCTGCAGCTGCGCATTAGCTAAGCCACATGCTCTGCTGCGCATGCACCCCAACCACAACCGCCACACACAAGTCAAATCATCCACATGCACAAAACGAACTGATGCTGCCGACCCAAAACATTGTTCCCGGTGACTGATGGCTCCCCTCATGTCCCTTGGCGAATGCAACCTTGGCAAACACGATCCTTTGGCTGCCATGGCCGCGCGCAAATGAGATGGAATGCGTGTCGCTGCGCCGCACGGCAAACCGGGGGCTCCAAGGCCGAGTCCGTCCGTCGCATTCATTGTGCCAGACTCCCATGGCATACGCGCGAAGCCGCAGGCGCAGCCAAAGGGCGTAGTGGCTCGTAAAAAGAAACAATCGCCAGGGACAACTCGTATCTGATAGGTTCCACGGACTTGCCGCTATACGCGGCGAGGCGGCTGCCCTTTCTGACACGCCCTAGTCTCCACTCGGCTCTTCTGAAACACATCAGGGGAGTCAGCGAGGTCGACCACCGACCACTCAGATCTGCCCTGCATCCAAACTGGAGGATGTATGCAAGGGGCCTACAGCTCGCATGATTTTCACGCCGGCTGCTAATGCCTGGGCACGGGGGGCTGCGTCGTGTACAGTCTCGCGACTTTTAATAGTCGGAGCGTCTCTGATACCTTGCACGCTTTTGCATTCTTCATCCATCCTTCTTGCTGGTGTGCCCAGTCTCTTTTCATTCGACACTCTCTCTTCAACCGACTCTTTGGACGCAGGACGACCTCGCTCATTACGCTTACCTTGCAAACACTCCTTTTGCCGATCGTTCCATTCACTCCACCGCACTTCACGCATTGTGTACTTGCGCGACAATCACTGACATAATACGTGAATCCCCTTTTTGTCCTGGACATCCCTTCTGTGAAGGTTATATTCTCCCAGTCTTCGGACCCTTTTCAACCTACCCTGAATCTTCAGATTTCTCAATTACAACAAAATGCGCTTCTCAACATACACTACAGTCAGCGCCTTGGCTGCTCTCGCCACAGCACAAACTTTTACCGACTGCAACCCCATGGAGAAGACGTGCCCCAATGACCCAGCCATGCCCCAAACTTGGGAAACCGACTTTACCGCAGGAAGGGCCGCTGTCAAGGGATGGAAGCAGACCTCCGGTAACCTTACCTATGGACCTGATGGAGCACAATTCACCATTACTAAGCCAGGAGAGGGACCCACTATTGGCTCGGAAGGTTATCTCCACTTCGGCTACGTCGAGGTCGTTATGAAGGCAGCACCCGGTCAGGGCATCATCTCATCTATCGTTCTCCAGTCCGACAACCTGGACGAAGTGGATTGGGAGTGGATTGGTGGTGTTGACAGCCGTGTACAGCAAAACTATTTCGGCAAGGTATGTATTGGCACTAAGGCTCCTTTTGTTTTTTGCCAAGGCTAACGGGAGCAATAGGGAAATACTACTACCTTTGACCGTATGATCGAAGCCCCTGTGGCCAACAACCAAAACGAATTCCACAAGTATGCTCTCAACTGGACGGCCGAATCGCTTACTTGGATTGTTGACGACAAGCCTACGCGTACCCTGAAATTTGCCGATGCCAACGGCGGAAAGAACTACCCGCAAACCCCCTGCAATGTCCGTCTTGGTAACTGGGCTGGTGGTGATTCCAAGGACGCAGGTACTATCGAGTGGGCCGGTGGAAAGGTAAACTACGCCGCTGCGCCCTTCACCATGACAGTCAAGAGCGTCAAGGTCATCAACTACTCCCCAGGCAAGGAATACATGTTCTCGGACAAGACTGGCGACTTCGGCTCCATCAAGGTCATTGATGCTGGCAATACCGCGGGTGCCGCTCAAAACAACGTCCCCATTGATGCCGCTGCTTCCGGTACTGGCTCACAAGCCCCTTTGGCCTCAGGAATCAATGTGCCACCTCCCACTGGTGGTGCCGCTAGTAACTCTACCGGGGATGCCCCTTGTGATTGCGGCACCGCCACTGTTACCGTCACTGGTGCCCCCCCTGCAACTTTCAGCACAGGGTTCCCCGTCTCTACCGGTCCCGCCACTACCGCGAACCCTACTCCTATCAGCTCAGCTGCTCCATACCCAACTTCCGGTCTCGCAATGGACACCCGACCCCCACCTGGTGTCAACGTGCCTGTACCAACTGGCGCACTACCTCAGCAATCTGGAAAGGCCTCGGCCTCCGTATCCGCTCCTCCCTCACAGTTCACTGGTGCAGCAACTCACGTCAAGGCCGGTGGTCTTGTCGGTGCTGTTGTGGGAGCTGTCTTGCTTGCTTTCTAGGTGAGACGTAGCGAAATGACTGATATACGGTTCGGGATCAGAAACTATATTGCTGTACATACTTTGATCGGCATTTCACGTTTGATACGCTTGCCATCGCAACTTTTTCTAAAGATACAAAACTAGATTTTTTTTTCTGGCGCAAAAGCCTTCACAAGAGCATCTGAATGAATATATGACAATAAAGTTGAACAAATCTTTACATGACTACTCCTACAGTCCGCGTCTTATCTTGGTCTCTGTCCTGTATTTCTCTGCGTCATTGTCGTGATATTTTATCACTACGCATTTCATCTAGGCTTGGTAGTCGTTTGCCATCGCTGTCGGTACCTCCCTGCCCTGATTCGCCCGGTAGAACACAGGCGCAG
>Ga0265798_10011586_pt1 | contig 10728 bp, 6 predicted proteins | sample P3T30metagenome_FD_192430 | JGI IMG/M metagenome (GOLD analysis project Ga0265798, IMG submission 192430) | Plant litter microbial communities from East Loma Ridge, Irvine, California - P3 T30 | ecosystem: Environmental > Terrestrial > Plant litter > Unclassified | place: USA: California... | reverse complement strand
GGCGGCGCGCCCTTGCTTGTGCCGTAGCGGCGCGCGATCCGGTCGCGGTGGAAGTCCGCAAGGCTCAGCACCGGCTCGCCGGGATGCTGCGCGGCGCGGTGCGCGAGATACACGTCGTAATCGGGGACGCCGACCATCAGCCGCGCGGTCTGCGCGGCCTTACGCCACCACGACATGCTCGCCTCCGCTTTCCTGCGCGGTCGGCCGGTCGCTGGCGAGCGCCCGCCGCGCCACCGCGACGCCATAGACCACGATCGCCACCACCAGCACGACGAAGAACGCGCACACCGCCGCGTCGACGCGGTCGTTGAAGACGATCCGCGCCATGTCGGCGGGGGTCTTCGCCGGGGCGAGCAGGCGGCCTTCCGCCAGTGCCTGCGCGAATTTGTCGGCGTGCGACAGGAAGCCGATGCGCGGATCGGGGTGGAACAGCTTCTGCCACCCGGCGGTCAGCGTGCAGATCAGCAGCCACAGCGTCGGCGCGATCGTCACCCATGCGTAGCGCTGCCGCTTCATCCGGAACAGGATCACCGTCGCCAGCGTGAGCGCGATCGCGGCGAGCATCTGGTTGGAGATGCCGAACAGCGGCCATAAGGTGTTGATCCCGCCGAGCGGATCGGTGACGCCCTGATACAGGAACCAGCCCCATGCCCCGACCGCCAGCGCGGTCGCGATCAGGTTCGGCGCGAGCTTTTCGGTCGCGCGCATCGCCGGGATGACGCTGCCGAGCAGGTCCTGGATCATGAACCGCGCGACACGCGTCCCAGCGTCGACGGTGGTGAGGATGAACAGCGCCTCGAACAGGATCGCGAAATGGTACCAGAAGGCCATCAGCGCTTGCCCGCCGATCACGCGGCTGAGGATATGCGCCATCCCCACCGCCAGCGTCGGCGCGCCACCCGCGCGGCTGAGGATCGTGCCCTCGCCGACGTCGCGTGCGATCTGCGTGAGCGTCTCGGGCTGGATCGTGAAGCCCCATCGGCCGATCGCCTGCGCGGCGCTCGTCACGTCGGTGCCGATCAGCGCGGCGGGGGCGTTCATGGCCAAATAGACCGCCGGATCGAGCACGCACGCCGCGATCAGCGCCATCACCGCGACGAAGCTCTCGGTCAGCATCGCGCCATAGCCGATGAAGCGCAGGTCGCCCTCGGTCGCGATCATCTTCGGCGTGGTGCCGCTGGCGATCAGCGCGTGGAAGCCGGACACCGCGCCGCACGCGATGGTGATGAACAGGAACGGGAACAAGGCCCCCGCGAACGCCGGGCCGGTGCCGTCGATGAATTGCGTGACCGCCGGCATCTGCAGTTCGGGCCGGACGATCAGGATGCCGAGCGCGAGCCCGGCGATCACCCCGATCTTGAGGAAGGTCGACAGATAGTCGCGCGGCGCGAGCAGCAGCCACACCGGCACCACCGAGGCGATGAAGCCGTACGCCATCAGCGCCAGCGCGAGCGTCGGCCCGGTCAGCGCGAACAGCGGCGCGAGGGCAGGGGAGGCGGCGACATGCTGCCCGCCGATGATCGCCGCCATCAGCAGCACGAAGCCGATCCCCGACATCTCCGCGATCCGGCCGGGGCGCAGGAAGCGGCCGTAGAGCCCCATCAACAGCGCGATCGGGATCGTCGCGGAGACGGTGAACGTCCCCCACGGGCTGTCGGCGAGCGCCTTGACGACGACCAAGGCCAGCACCGCGAGCAGGATCACCATGATCGCGAGCACCCCGACCAAGGCGATCGTGCCGGGGACGCGCCCCATCTCGGTGCGGATCATGTCGCCGAGCGAGCGCGCGTCGCGCCGGGTCGAGCAGAACAGGATCAGGAAGTCCTGCACCGCCCCCGCGAACACCACCCCGACCAGCAGCCACAGCGTGCCGGGCAGATAGCCCATCTGCGCCGCCAGCACCGGCCCGACCAGCGGCCCCGCCCCGGCGATCGCGGCGAAGTGGTGTCCGAACAGCACGTTGCGGTCGGTCGGCACGAAGTCGAGCCCGTCGGCGCGCCGCACTGCCGGGGTGGCGCGCGCCGGGTCGACCCGCGCGACGCGCGTGGCGATGAACAGCGCGTAGAAGCGGTACGCGACGAGATACGTGCACAGCGCGGCGGTGACGATCCACAGCGCGTTGACCGGCTCGCCGCGGTGAAGCGCGACGACGCCGAGCGCGCCCGCACCGAGCAGGGTGACCGCACCCCAGATCAGCCAGTCGCGCGGGGTCTGCGGTGTGAGCCGTTGCTGCGCCATCGCCGTCCCCGCTGCCATGTCGATCCTCCCGCCCCTATCATAGGCTCGTTCATCGCATCCCGGCACCGGCAGCGCCACCCCGGCGTGCGGCGCGTCGCCGGGTGGGGGGGGCCGTGCAGCCCAGCGCCGATCGACGTTCACCGAACATTTGCCCCTGCGTCATCCCGGACTTGATCCGGGATCCCGCTTATTGCCGCATCACCGGAGAAGCGGGGCTCCGGATCAAGTCCGGGGTGACGAAGCAGGGACGCCGTCCGATCCTTGCATGGCCGACCGGCCGCCGGAACCTGCATGTCGATCGGCTCTGGACCGGTCGGCCCGTCACCGCCTCGGGCGCGCTGCAGGCTGGCGCCTGCCAGCGTTCAGACCCGAAGCCACCCCGGCGAAGGCCGCGGCCCCGCTTCCTGTCGGCGGGATCGACGTGTCGACAGGTATGACCGTCGACCCGTCAGCCGGTTCGCGCCCCGCGCAGCCAGCCGGTGATCGCATAGCGGCGATAGGGGGCCTCGGGCGCGACGCGCGAGACGCTGTGGACCTGCGGCACCGCGAACACGTCGAGCGTGTTGAAGCCGGGCGCCACGCCGCTGACGCGGCCGTCGTCGCCGCCGTGGAACAGCAACAGCCCGCCCCATTCCACCCGCCACTCGGGGTTAAGCCCCAGCACATAGGCGGCGCGGCGCGCCTTGCCGGGGACCGCATCGGTATGCCCGGTCAGGAAGTCGCCGGGGGCATAAGCCGTCGCCTGTCCATCGGCGAAGGCGATGTCGGGCGCGCCGACCAGCGCGCGCAGCGCCGCGCGCGCCGCGCCTTCGGAAAGCCAGCGCGTGAACGGCGACAGCGCCGGATCGCCGGCGGGGCCGCCGCCATCGCCGTCGCCCAGCCGCAGCGTCTCATAGCGATATTGGAAGCCGTGCCGCGCGCCGTTGCACACCGCCTCGTCGAGCGCGGCGGCCTGCGCGGGCACCATCGCCGCACGCGTGGCGCGATCCAGCTCGAACACCTTGTCGCCGCTGTTGATGACCTGTCGCCAGTCGTCACGTCCGCGTAGCGCGGCGTGGAGCCGCCCGGCCGCGTCGCCGGCCAGCAGCCCGTGGATGCGCACGCGCCCCTCGGCGGCGAATTGCGCGCGCAGCGCGTCCCAGTCGAGCGCCGGATCGAGCGCGAGCAGCGCGGGGTCGATCACCGGTCGCGGAACCAGCCGGTGATCGCGAACCGCCCGACCGGCGCGAACGGCGGCACGAACGTGACGTTATGGCGCTGCGGCACCTCGAAGATGTTCAGGCTGTTGAAGCGCGGACGGTAGCCGGCGATGATGTCGTCATCGTCGTCGAGGAAGGTCAGATAGCCGCCCCAGTCGGGCCGCCAGTCGCGCGACAGGCCGAGCACATAGGCGACGCGGCGCGCCTCGTCGTTGCTGCCGCGATCGTCGTGGACCGCGAGGAAGTGATTGGGCGCGAACAAGGTCGCCTGCGCATCGGCCTTGATGAGCTCGGGCATCCCGGTCACCGCGCGGATGAAGTCGAGAAAGACCGGCGCGTTGATATGTTCGAGCAGCAGTTCGAGCGGGTGCCCGGGCGCCCAGCGCTGCAGATAGGCGTCGAGCATCGGATATTGCGCGTAGATGAAGCCGTAATCGCCCCGCCCGACCGCGCCGGCCGCGCCCTGCCACAGCGCGTTGGCGCGCTCGGGCGCGAGCGTCTGGAGCGCCTCGGCGCGCAGCGACTGCGGCGCGGCGCCTGCTTCGCGATAGGCGAGGCCATAGGGCGTGCGGCGCTGCACGACCTCGGCCAGCACCTCGGCCGAGCGCTCGGTGAGCAGGTCGCGGATCTGGAGCCGGCGAGACGCGGCGAAGCGCGCCGCGAGCGCCGGCGCATCGAGCGCCGGGTTGAGGTCGAACAGGGGCAGGGGGGCAGCCATCGGCGCATCTTTCCCTTTCCGGCCAAGGCGATCAAGGGCAGCCGCGCGCCGGGCGGCGTGGCACGAAAAAAGGGTGGCCCGGTATTGCCGGACCACCCCCGAACGATGTGGCGAACCGCCGCTTAGAAGCGGAAGCGCACCGCGACATAATAGTCGCGACCCAGCACGTCATAGACGCCCGGATAGGTGTTCGCCTGCTGCTGGTCGCTGCCGATCAGCTGCGGCTTGACGTCGCCGATGTTGTTGACGCCGAACGACAGATTGTACTGGTCGGTCAGGTCGAACGAGAAAGCGAGGTCCAGATAGTCCTTCGCCCGCAGCCGCGGCACGGCCAGGTCGGCGGGGTCTTCGCCACCATTCTCGATGCTGTCGGCCTTCACACCCGACAGGTGCCGCCAGCGCAGGATGCTGGTCAGCGGACCGTCGATCAGTGACAGACGGCTGGTCCACTTGAACGTCGACTGCGGCGAGCCGCAATAGTTCACGCCGAAATTGCCCGCGCAATAATACGGGTCTTGGCCGGTGACCGGTGCGAAGTCGTTGTTCTTGGTCCAGGTTCCCAGGAACGACGCATTCAGCTTCGACGCATTGCCGAACATCCCGAAGCCCAGCTGCTGCGTGTAATCGGCCGTGAGGTCGATGCCCGACGTGCGCAGGCTGGCAGCGTTGGCGTTCGTCGCGGTGACGAAGGTCGGGTTCTGGATCGTCCCGTCCGCGTTACGCGCAATCGCACGGCAGTAGATGCTGTCAGCGTCCTGGATGACGTTGTAGCACAGGTTGAGGATGCCGCCGACACCGCCACCCAGCGAGGTGACGACATTGTCGATCTTGATGTTGAAATAGTCGGCGCTGATGTTGAACCCCGGCAGGAACCGCGGCGAGAAGGTCGCCTTGACCGTGTAGGTGTCCGACACTTCCTGCGACAGGTTGGCATTGCCGCCGAACAGCCCCTCGATCTGCGTCGACGGCTGGAGCGCGCGGCCCGTACCGATGGCCCCGGCCGGCACGCCGGTTGCGGTGCAGAGCGACACAAGCGTCGCATTGTTCTGCGCCCCCGCGGTTGCGCACGGATCGGTCGCGTTCGGGAAGCCGTTCGCCTGGCCACCGAACAGTTCGGCGACGTTCGGCGCCCGCACCGCGCGCGAATAGGTCCCCGAGACGGTGAAGTCGCGGACCGGCGACCAGGTCACGTCACCGGTATAGGTCCAGACGCCGCCCACGCCACGCAGCGAATAGTCCGAATAACGGCCCGCGCCGTGCAGTTCGAGGCGCTGGAAGAACGGCCGCCCGCCAAGCAGCGGCACGCTGAGCTCGCCGAAGATCTCCTTGACGTTGTAGCCGCCCTGGGTCGGATCGCCGCCGTTGAAGCCGACGACGTCGCCCGAGGACAGCGCCTGGTCGGGGATGAACTGGCTCGACACCGAGCGATATTCGCCGCCCAGCGCGAAGGCGACTGCGCCGCCGCCCAGCCCGAGGTCAAACAGATTGCCCGACACCGACGCCTGCGCCACCTGCAGCTCCGAGATATCGGTGTTCTGCGTCGTGATGCCGATCGCCTGTGCCTCTTCCGCCGCGATCTGGCCCGGGCCGAAGATGTTCAGGCGGTTGGCCAGCAGCTCGGCGGTGAAGGCGGCACGCGAGATGTTGCCGTACTGCACCTGGCCGTTACGCGTGCGGGCGTAGCTGTAATAGGCGTCGTAGGTGAGGCCGTTGGTGATCTCGCCGGTCATGCCGATCAGGGCGCGGAAGGCGCTGCGATCGTCGAGCTGGCGGCGCGACGACACCGCGTTGGTGCGCGATGCGAGCCCGACGTTCACGATGCCCGGCGTATAGGGCAGCGTTGCGCTCGGGTTCTGCGCCAGCGTCGCGGCGTTGATCGCGAGCTGCTGCTGGTTGATCGCGGCGATGGACGCAGCATCGGCCGCCGACAGATACGGATTGTCGATGCGGATGCCGAACGTGCCGCTGATCGGGGTCGCCGCCAGTTCGTTGTCGACGCGGTTGTTGACGTACGACACTTCGAGATACGGGTTGAAGTGCTCGTTGATCTCGTAATTGGCGTAGGCGCCGGTCAGCCAGCGCTCCTGCGGCACCTGCAGGTAATTGTCGGGCGCATAGTTATAGTAATCGGCGGTCGTGAACGGACGCGACGTGTTCGGGCCGGTGTAATATTGCCCCAGCGTGCTGTTCGCCGACAGCGAGCCGGAACCGCGCGCATAGGCGACGCCACCGATCGTGGTCGTGGTCGGGTTCACATAGAAGCGGCCGTTGGGAACCGACGGGCTGCCCAGCGGAACCAGTCCCGGTGCGCCGTTGACGGTGCCGTCACCCAGCGCGCGCTGCGAGAAGCTGCGCGCGCCCTGGAAGATCGAATCGCGCTTGTAATATTCGCCATAGGCGGTGATGTGCCCGCGGCCGTCGGCGAAGTCCGACCCCAGCGCGACATAGCTGTCCCAGCGACGGCCGTCGCCGCGCTCGGTGATGCTGTACTGGCTGCCGACCTCGATGCCCTGCACGTCGGTGCGCAGCTTGAAGTTGACGACGCCCGCGATCGCGTCCGACCCGTAGATCGCCGACGCACCGCCGGTCAGCACGTCGACGTTCGAGATCAGGAACGCCGGAATGGTGTTGAGGTCGACGATCTGCGAGGTATCGTAGAACATGTAGCGGCGGCCGTTGACCAGCACGATGTTGCGGTTCTCACCCAGACCGCGCAGGTTGAGCGTCGCGACGCCGCCACCCGGATTGTTCGAGAAGCCGGTCGATCCCGGGATGACCTGCGGCAGCGTGTTCATCACGCTTTCGACGTTCACCGCACCCGAGAGCTTGAACTCCTCCTGGTTGACGACGGTCACCGGGCTGGCGTTGGTCAGGTCCGTGCGACGGATGCGCGAGCCGGTGACGACGACGTCGCCACCATTGCCGTCGACGCTCTGGTTCGTGTCGGCCGAGCCGGTCGGAACCGCCGAGACGCTGACGTTCTGGCTGGTCGACGTGCTTTCCTGCGCCAGCGCCGGCGCGGCGGTCAGTGCTGCGGCCAGCACCAGCGGCGCCGAGCCGCCACGCAACAATGCTCTGATCGAACGATCAAAACCCATAAGATAGCCCCTCTTGTTCTTGCTGCCTCGCGACAGCTACCCTCAAGCCATTGACGCACCTTGTTAGTGGCGTTCACAGCTTATTCAGAAGGTCACCGATCTGGGTCGGTCTGTAAACCTCGGTTGCATCTGGTTTCACAAAGCGCGTTTAATTGTCACTTATTTGCCACAGATTAGGACCCGTACATGCGCAGCCGTGACCATCAGGAAGCATCCCGACGCCGGTCGCAGCCCATGCCGGGCGGGATGATCGCCGGATTGGCTGCGATGCTGCTGGTCGCGACGCCGGCTGCGGCGCAGGTGGTCGAGCCGCTCGGCGCGCTGCTCGCGTGCCGCGCGCTGCCCGACGGGCCGCAGCGGCTGGCGTGCTTCGACCGCCACGCGGCGGCGGTGGCGACCGCGATCGACGCGCGCGACCTGGTGGTCACCGACCGGGCGCAGCGCGCGGCGCTGGCGAAGCGTGAGTTCGGGCGCCCGGTCGGCGCGACGGGCGCGGCCGCGCGCAGCGACGAACCCGCTGCGACCACGCGCGAGCCGATCCCGGCGCGGATCGAGGCGACGATCGCGCGCGCGGCGCAGCTTCCCAACGGGCGCTGGGCGATCGTCCTCGACAGCGGGGCGCGCTGGCAGCAGGCCGACGATCGCATCGTCGCGCGCGACCCGCGCGCGGGGATGAAGATCACGATCACGCGCGCGGCGCTGGGCAGCTATCTCGGCAAGGTCGACGGGCAGGTGGCGGTGCGGCTGCGGCGCGTCGACTGACGCAGTGGATCAGGTCGACGTGTCGACAGCACGACACGTCGACCGGTCGGGCTCACTGGTCGAGCGTCGCCATGTCGATGACGAAGCGGTATTTCACGTCGCTCTTCTGCATCCGCTCATAGCCCTGTTCGATGTCCTTCATCGCCAGCAACTCGATATCGGCGGTGAGGCCATGGTCGCGGCAGAAGTCGAGCATCTCCTGCGTCTCGGCGATCCCGCCGATCAGCGAGCCGGCGATCGCGCGACGCTTGAAGACCAAAGCGCCGACCGACGGCGAGGGATGCGGCTGCTCGGGGACGCCGACCAGCGTCATCGTGCCGTCGCGCTTGAGCAGCGTCAGGAACGGGTCGAGGCTGTGGCTCGCCGCGACGGTGTTGAGGATGAAGTCGAACGTGCCGTTATGCGCGGCCATCGCCTCCGCGTCCTTCGAGACGATCAGGTCCCTGGCGCCGAGCCGGATCGCATCGTCGCGCTTGCCGGGCGAGGTCGAGAAGACATACACGTCCGCCCCCATCGCCGCGGCGATCTTGACGCCCATGTGCCCGAGCCCGCCGAGCCCGACGACGCCGACCTTCTGGCCCGGCCCGACCTTCCAGTGCTTGAGCGGCGAATAGGTGGTGATCCCCGCGCAGAGCAGCGGCGCGACCGCGGCGAGATCCTGCGCGTCATGGCCGATCCGCAGCACGAAGCCCTCTTTGACGACGATCCGGTTCGAATAGCCGCCGAACGTATGCCCGCCGAGCACCGGGTCCGGGCCGTTGTAGGTGCCGACGAAGCCGGTGGTCTCGCAATATTGCTCCTCGCCCTCGCGGCACGACGCGCATTGCCCGCAACTGTCGACCATGCAGCCGACCCCGACGATATCGCCGACCGCGAACTTCGTCACATCGCTGCCGACCGCGCTGACGCGCCCGACGATCTCGTGTCCCGGCACGCACGGATAGAGCGTCCCGGCCCATTCGCCGCGCGCGGTATGGAGGTCGGAATGGCAAACGCCGCAGAACAGGATGTCGATCGCGACATCGTCGGGCTGGCAGTCGCGGCGTTCGAAGGTGAAGGGGGCGAGCGGCGCGTCGGCGGACGGCGCGGCATAGCCGTGGGCAGTGGTGGTCATGCGAACCCTCGTGGAGATGTAAGTAGCACGGTTTCAGCGCCGTAACGACGCGCCCGTCGCTGCTCAACGATCGAGGGGCAGGGGAGTGCCGCTGCGTAAGTGACGCAGGTGCGCGACCGCCGGGATCGCGGCGGACGATCGGGGACGCGCGTGAGGCTTGCCCCTGTCACCTCCACGAGCCGTGTCGCCCGTTCATCCACCACGCAAATATCTGAGAATCAAACAAAAGGTCTGACAATCGCTATTCCATGGTTGCTGACGATACGATCGGCACATCGCCTAAATTGGTCGACTATTCAGCAGCTTGTCAGAAAAATTTGGCTTAGGATAAAATCTGATAAAAATACTTTTGTCTGGCAATTGGAATCATGCGAAGCAGCATAGGTTAACCGCAACAATGCGGTGGCCTGTTCGGGAGGGGATATATGCGGAAGCTGGAAGCGCGGTGGCTGATCGGTGCATCGGTGGTGGCGATCGCCATCGGCGGGTCGAGCGGCGTGGCCGGGGCACAGACAAACGCAGCCTCGACGGAGCAAGGTGGCGGCATCCGCGTCGAACAGGGCAGCAATCCCGATCGACCCACCGGCGCGCTGAACGCGTCGCAGGTCGCACAACAGGATCAGAACGAGCAGGACATCGTCGTCACCGGCGTCCGTGAATCGCTGCGCTCGGCACAGGCGCTGAAGCGCAATGCCAGCCAGATCCTCGACTCGGTGCAGGCGACCGACATCGGCAAGCTGCCCGACGCCAACACCACCGAGGCGCTGCAACGCATCACCGGTGTGCAGATCCAGCGGCGCTATGGCGAGGGGGCGACCGATTTCGACCACCGCACGTCGCCGGCGATCACCGTCCGCGGGCTCACCCAGGTTCAGAACTTCCTCGATGGCCGCGCGGTCTATTCGGCGTCGGGCGGCCGCGCCTTCGATCTGGAAGGCATCCCGCCCGAACTGCTCGCCGGGATCGACGTCTACAAGAACGCCCCCGCCAATATTATCGAAGGCGGCGTCGGCGCGGCGGTGAACCTGCGCACGCGCCTGCCGTTCGACCAGCCCGGCCAGACGATCAGCGCCACCGTCCGCGGCAATTACTACGACCGGGTCGACAAGTTCGGCTATTCGGCGTCGGGGCTGTACAGCAACCGCTTCGATACCGGGATCGGCGAGATCGGCATCCTCGCCAATGCGGTCTATTCGACCAGCGCCTATCGCCAGGACGGCATCCTCGCCAACCCGCAGAACCCGATCCCGGCCGGGTCGATCGCCGGCGCACCCGCCAATGCCCGGGCGCCGATGGGGATGCAGGTCTATGACGATCTCGGCGATCGCCGCCGGCTGGGCGTCGCCGCCGCGATCCAGTGGCAGGCGGCGGACAATCTGCTGGTCACCGGCCAGTATCAGCTCGCCAAATATTGGTTCAACCGCCGCGGTGCCTATTATTACACCGTCAATGGCGGGTCGCAGTCCAACCCGCTGCCCAGCTCGACCTTCACGTTCAACAAGGACGGCTATGCGACATCGGGGTCGCTGCAGCAGCAGAATTTCGAGACCGGGCGCTTCGACCAGCAATTATGGAGCCAGAGCCAGAACTTCACGCTCG
>Ga0265798_10011585_pt1 | contig 10728 bp, 16 predicted proteins | sample P3T30metagenome_FD_192430 | JGI IMG/M metagenome (GOLD analysis project Ga0265798, IMG submission 192430) | Plant litter microbial communities from East Loma Ridge, Irvine, California - P3 T30 | ecosystem: Environmental > Terrestrial > Plant litter > Unclassified | place: USA: California... | reverse complement strand
TACACACACCTTTTACTCCACCTCTGACCAAAATAACTCCATCCATCCCGACTCTACTTCATCCCATTCTTCCTCTCCTCCAACATCTCCCTAACATGCCCATTCAACCAATACCCCTCCAACCCCTCCACCCCCATTTTCCCCGCCCCCTCAATCCACCCCCTACACCCCCCCTCCCCACAACAACACTCAAACGGCTGATCCATTTCCCACTCGGTACTCGGATAAAAAAAAGTCAACTCGTCGCCCTCCTTGAGATCCCTATCGCCAACACGCACCTCCCAGCGCTCCATGTCGAACACTAGGCTTGGTCTGCAGCTGTGGTTGATGTACACCAGGTCGCAGTTCAGCTCGATGTGTAGTGTGCGCGAGGCTTGCACGGAGGAGTATGCGACGGTTGCGGGGCTGGGGTTGGTGATGCGTGCGAAGATGGAGTGCGCGGGGAGGGAGACGAGGGAGAGGGAGCGGGAGGTGAAGGCGCCCGGGTTGCGCTCGACGTGGAGGAGGCGTGTGAGGTCGGGCTTGACCCAGGCGGGGATCTCGTTGGAGGGAGAAGGTGGGATGACGGTGGTTGGTGTTGAAGTTGAGCTCTGTTTGGTCGAGGGCGGAGGAGCTTTGCCATTGGAGGTTGGCGGGGCGGGCGAAGGTATGGCTGTTGGAGACATGGTCGTTTCTGGGACTGTAGGAATGTTGTTGGTAGTAAGCAGTAAGTAATGTGTGATGTCGAAAGCGTGCTTGTGTCGAGCAGTCAAGAGAACAATTTACATAGCAAGCACACCCCTCTTCGTGCCTTCCAAATCCCTCACCCAAAGCTGCTAAGCCACGTGTTCCTTCAAACTGTGGAGAGGCTCCGCTTCTTCCATGTTGCCGACGGTCTTGGGCTGTATCTATTCAAGCGTGCTTTGGGGTGTTTTGCCAGGGACAAAGACCCGAGGTATGCGGGTGGTACATGCTCGATAGTGGACTATGCGCTTGAAACGCTAATCAACGTCTCGGGTGCACGCAAGTCAATTTATGAAGCCTAGGCGTGCGGTGTATCGCGTGAAGCACGGCGGTGGTGTCGGTGACGTGCTGCGGTTCGTCGGCACTGGAGTTTGGATTGGCCTCGGTTGAGGCGGCAGGCGCTAGGCCGAAAACAGATGAGACAGCTGGGCGTCTTTTTTCACACTCTTTCCGCGTACTCTAATCTTCACGTGAAGATGAAGCCTGTATATTCAGATCAAAATGCAATGAGACTGCTGTTGGACTGACATTGATGGCGTGAGACGGTTCTCATTCGTAGCTAACAACCTCATCAGCTCGTAACCACCCTTCAAACCAAATCCTCCCAATATCATATTGCACCTCCGTCTCTTTCCCACCTACTTCATCTTCTCCCCTTCCACTTCCACCTCCCCGTCACTCCCACTCACACTCCCACTCCCCAGCCCCATCTTACTAGTATCATACCCATTCGCCAACAGATACTCCCTAAACCTCACATCCTCCTGATCAATCGTATCCTGCCCAATATGCGGCAACAACAACACCAGCCCGGCAGCCAGTAACGCCAGACTACTCGCCACGAAGAATGGGTTCCGCCCAGCAGCAATTTTGTCGTCTCCGGCTGCTTTTTGCAGCGCGTCGAGCGCGTAGGATCCTGCGAAGGCGCCGATTTTGCCGACGGCTGCGGCGATGCCGTAGTATTGGCCGCTGCGGAAGTGTTAAACGGGAGATGTGAATGCATGGGGAAGTGACTTACCGTATACCAGTCGCACACGTCTTACTCGCCACGAGGCCGATATTGTCACCTGGTCCAAACTCCCCAAGAGCAAGGAAAATACCATACACAACTACAAAACCCGCCACGTTCTCAGGCTTGTTCAAGTACGGATAGCATCCCGCCATGATGAACCCGACAATAGCCTGCAGCGTGACGCCAATGCACAGCGTCTTCTTCGGCCCCATGGACGGCAAATCCGCGACAAACGCACCAGCCAAGCAACCGGGCATGTAAAAGAAATTGATAAGGATATTCCACGCAAGAGACTTCCACAGCGGTGCGCCCGGTCCAAGTAAATTCGCCAGAATAGACGTCGCGTAAATCCCAAATGAGTACGCCGAAAAGTCATAAATAAACCAAATAACACTCACAACACTCAGCCTGAACCAGTAATACTTGATAACCAGCACCCACGGCGTCTTCGCCTTACTCATGCTCTCGCGCTTGAACGCCTCGGGCTCTTGCAGCTTCAGCCGTAAGTATAACAGCGAGAGTGGAGGTAAGATGCCGATGCCGAGACACACGCGCCAGGCTACGCGCAGATGGTTTTCGCCGCAGATAAGTACCACGACGGTGGCGACGATGGCGGAGATGAGGAATGCGAGGTCGATTTGCACGTTGGTGAAGAGGATGAACCATTTGTTGCGTGTGCCTTGTTTGAGTTCGCCTGTGGACTCGGCGCAGCCTACGCTGCCGGCGGGATATTCGCCGCCGATGCCTGGGAAATAATCAGTGCCTGTGCTTTAGATAGGTGAGGTGAAAGGACGTACCGATACCCAGGAAGAATCGGTATGCGACGAGTGCGGCGAGAAGACCAGATGGACTCCCGCCCGCGCCGTACGATCCCGTCCCGAGCGCCGCAAATAGAATGATGATTATAGTCGATGCGAAGAGCGACCACTTGCGGCTGAAGTGATCGGACGTGTATCCGAAGAAGAGCATACCAAGGACCGTGCCCGCGAAAGTGATACTCGCGACATTTGCTTGCGCCGATGAGTTCTTGTAGGAAGCGGGGTAAATAGTTGAGAGCATGGTGTTGACGGGTCCGATGATCTATTGACATAGTCAGTATCATCGTGAAGTTATCTCGCTCTGGCAGAATCGTACGTTATTGAGGTACCCATCACTAAACAGCCCAGCACCACACGCAATCACAGGCCAAAGGCGCTCCCATCTTCCCTTCTCAGTCTTCGCTACACTACCACGACGCTCGACATCTGCGGGGCTCGTCTCGCTCTTGGCCTCGACTGCGGAAGCCATGGTGATGTCGGTACAATCTCAAAACTTGTCGAAAAGCTGACGTGACATTCACCAACGGCGCTCACCCAGGCTATTTATCAACGCAGCCATACTGGACAAGCTAGCGCACCCTGTCCCGCATTCTGTGCCACCGCGAGACTGGCCTTGTGATCGCCTGCGTTGGCCACTGAACGGGCAATAGTGCGCGTGCTCGAGGCGCGAGCGACCAGTAGGAAAATGCGAATGCGGTGTGGCGCTGACCATGCGCAGCGGAAATAACGAGGTCGTGGTTGTTGTTGGTCATCGCAAAGACCTGCCCAAAGTAAGGTTTCTTCGCCTTGCGCGATAAGCACGATGGCGACTCGGAGATATCGATCCTTCTCAGCATCTGGAGTTCGAAGCTCTGCAGACATGTCGCCTTGTCGCTGTCAAGCAAAGACGGAGTTTAATCAAGCCTTCGCCGAGGGAACGACGAGGCCAATCAGAGTCGGGCGCCCATGCCGCCGCTGACGACACGGGGAGCTTATCTGAAGCTTGTGTCGGGTGGGCCGAAGGCTAAAGCGGGGACTGAGGCTGGCTGGAGCTAACGAACGAAGGAACATGACGAGGCAAAGACGTTGCGGGTGCAGATGTGGGCCACGAGTTGATTGAAAGAGATCGCACAAAGACGATAAGTTCTAGTGAAGATGGTTAATGCATGAGGAGGTTACGACAGATCACAACATCCGTTCGACAAGAAGGCACACCATAAAAACAATACAATTCCAATTCCAACTCATCTCACAACATCACACATCAGGGTATAAAACGAAGCCAAAATCCAACACCAACACCAAATTCTAACACATCGTCCCAACCTCATCTCTCCATCTTCCTAATCTGCTCATACGGCACCTCAGCCGTTTCAATCTTCGTCGTCGTCGTGCCCAACGTATTCTGCCTATCCGCCTCAGCAAGCCACTCATCCCGCCCACTAATCCCCATCGCCACCTCCCGCCCTGCACTCGGCACAAGAATCCTCTGACTCTCGTTCGAACTCCTATTCCCCGCATCATGTCGCGCGTTCGTCGTGCTGTGTTTACTCTGGTGCGTGTACGCTTTGGCTAGGACACTTAGACGTCCAGCTTTTCCGCTCTGGCCGGACCAGGAGCCTTGTTCCGAGAGGCCGATTTCGCCGGAGGAAGATAGACTGTTGCGCGAGTTGCTTTCGACGCGGATTTCGATTTCGTTGACGACCCAGATTTTGTTGGTGGTGAGGGTTACGATGACGGGCCAGAAGATGGGGATGGAGGCCGCGATGATGGCGAGGTTGACTTCGAGGACTGAGAAGAGGTAGACGGTGGGGATGAAGAAGGACATGTCGATGATGGGGACTGTGCCGGCTTTGTTGACGGCGAGGGAGACGAGGCGGCCGATGGAGACGGCGCAGACCCTGGGGGGTTGTTAGAAGTCTGGGAGTGAAAGGAGGGGTCAGTGGACCTACATGCACCCTAGTGTGAACAGCGTGATCAGCCCGACCTTGCTCTTCCCAGCGAGCCGCATCATGCCCAGGAACGGAAGCGGCGTCAGTAATATCACGAAGTCGAGAACCATATTGGTGGCAGCGTGAGCAGCGAACATGGGGAAGAAGTCCTTGGGCTCTTTACTGCCCCAACCGATACACCTGCCGGGCACGAAGATGTTCCAGTTCTTCTCGATCGGGGCGCATGAAAAGATGGAAAGGAGGAAGAAAGTGAGTCCCCACATTGTGCTGGCGACGATGAGACAGTGGCATACGCGGCGCGCGATACGGTATTGCGTGCTGGTGGTAGACGACGCAGATTCAGAGAAGAGGCGGAGGTACTGGAAGAGGATGGCGAGTTTGATGAAGGTGGAGCTGGCGCAGTACACGACGTTTGTTGAGTAGATGTGCTGGAGTGTGTCAGTAAGTGGTAAGTCTATAGCTCAAGTTCGTACGCACTTTGAAGTAGGAGTTCAGGTGAACATAATCGAGCGTCCAGAAGTGCAGTCCCAGGCCGTCCTTTGGCACTGTATGTCGTTAGCCCAGCACTGGCATGCAGTGATGAATGTCTTACTCAAGCACACCATGGAGTCGCCCACGACACTCGATAGACCTGCGAACAAGACAAAAGCGTCGTCGCAGCCCCAGAGACGATCGCGTATCCGTACCCACAGCCGTAAAGTCATGGCCATGATACCAAGTGTCTACACAACTAAGTCAGTCGTCTCCACGGCCGTAGAACTCCCATCCACATACCAACATCGTCACCGTCACTCCAATAATCGTCGCCGGCTTGTTGACATTCGGTATATCAGCGTTCATAGGGTCGTCCCTCGGATTCGGATAGAAGTTGTAAGCCATGATGCTTTGTCCAAGTGCCCGCGGCTTCCGTTAAATGCTATCGAGCGTCCCAGTAATGTGATGTTCCAGTCTTCGCACGGGACATGGGGATAGTGATGATTCTCCGTGACACTCCCTACATGTTCCTTCACGTCCTTCAAAGTGAATGAACAAGCGACAGTGTGTTCACGAACAGTTCACAACCAAACAAGAACCCTTCCAGCGAGGCTGCATTGCGGGAGGCCAACGAGGTAATATAACCACGTCGAGCCACCAACGAACGCAACTCAGCCGACCAACCAAGAGCCGTAGCGTAGAATGCAATGCCTCACCATCTGGCACCCCTGCACGGCCCGGAGAGGATCAATTTAGCTTATTCTTCTGCACATCGACCCTCTACATCCCCGGGTCCGTGGTACAGCCGCCGTCGTGATTGGCTGCCAAGCGCAGTTTAATCAAGAACCCGGTCCGTGTGCAACGTTGGATTAGCTGTTCGGACCCCGGAATCTTGGACGCTAGGGCTTCGTGGTGGTCAGTTTGGCCTTGGAGGTGATGTTTGGGAAGTGACACGGCTGTAGCATGCATGGAAGATGACAGGTTGTTGGCAGTCTGCGATCATCGACACGAGGTAAGAAGCAAACCTTCTGGACATCGCGATGGTGGGACCTGTGAAGTCTTCAGCATGTTGTAGGCGTGATTGGTAGACACTCCGCAGGATGAAACGGATAAATCAACCTTGTCCACCTAGGTTCGCAGATTCCTTGGGGTGGTTCTTCCCTACTGCCAGATCGCTCGACGTCTATTTTCCATTTTCGAGTCGTGTCCAAGCCTCATGGGAAAGAAGCCCGAGAAGTATTGGAAGGAAGCGCGAAATTACCCACTAGGACAATCCGGGTCACTTGCCTGTTGTTGGTGGCGTGGGGCGACCCCGCGACGAGCATCGAGTGGCTGTTTGAAACCCGGCGCCGCAACCAGGTAAGATGCTGCATCAGAATAAGCTCCCGGTTCAAGCGAGTGGATGTAAACTAGTCTCCACGTGTAAGTGGTGATGTTGGGGATGGTGTCGTGTCGTAGCTCGTGCGTGGTACGACGGCGGATGATGCCGCAGATCGTGCTTGCCTTATGTTGCGAGCCGCTTTCTTCACAAACCGTCACGTCTCGAGTCACCACGCCTCAATTCCCACCGTAATTGTAGTTCACTAAACCGCCAATCCAGAACCTCCAGTACCCTCGAAAAAGCCTCGCACACACAGCCCGCCAGGCGCAGCTCCTCACTCATCTCCCTATGCAAGCCCGTCACCACCACAAACCTCGACGGCTAAATGCCCACAACACGCACAGTCATCCACGCCTGCCGTGTAACCCCACGCACCTTTAAACCCCGAACACCCCTCCTCATTCGCTGCACCGAGCCCCGTTCGCTTCCCGGATATCTACCCGCCGTTGATCTCCAGATCTGTCGACGCGTGTGGATAGGGTCTATGTTTATATTTTATGTGTTCGGGGGAAAGAGAAAGGGACATGGCACTAAGATTAGATGTGCGAGTTGGTAAGGTGTTTGGATATACGTCATGGCAAGAAAGTGACACTACGATATCATATGAGAAAGAGCAACGTGGCTGACCGCGTAAGAATGTGCGCAAAGAACGCGGGCTTGCGCCACGGAAGACGGATGAATGAGTGTCACGGACTTGGCTGTGGTGAAGGGGTAAGCGACAAGATGGTAGGAACGCACGACTGGAAGTATGACTATTCGTGGCAGTGTGCTTTGTCGGTAGCATTGAAAAGTATCTAAACGAGAAAAGTACTTGGTGTCTAAATTGCTTGATCACGGGCGTTCACATTCAACTTACCTTACATGTATGATATAGAGCATATATCAGCTCCCTCAATCACCGCTAAGTATCCCATTGTACTTCTCTTCGCCATGTTGCTACCATCTAAACGGGCGGTCCTGCGTGCCAGTATCTCTACACAGTATATCTACTCGATGCCGTCAAAGCCTAGGTGTACAAATCAACGACAACATATCCGTCACGCTTGTCTTCTTGCCGAGTGAACGAGGTCTTCATACTAACAGGACGCATCTCTATACCAAACTCGCTGTGCTTGTGTACTGCGCTTGAGAGACTCATTGGAGATGTCTTTGTGATTGGCGCGAGACGGAAGCTTGAAGAGGAAGACTGGTTTTGGGAGGGGGGGGGGGAAGGAGAGTTGGTTGTCGGGTACGGGAAGAAGTTGTGTCGATGCACTTGTGAATATAGGGCATGGGTGTATTTCTACATGTCGTTCGTTGGTAAGTGTTTGTTTCTGTGTGCTGCGTGTTACGGTCGGACTCTTGGCAAGACAGACTGCGCGTCTGAGATCAATGACGAGTATCAGCCGAGAAAGACTGATCTGCAAGATATCCCATAACATTGTAAACAACAAGAACGCTCGCAAACCTACACTCTTCCCTTTCCCCTTCCCCCCCAGCCTCCAAACCTTCCCTTTACGCAGTCTTCCTCCACACCCCCCAAACCCCCAACAAACTACTCGCCGTCCCGGCAAGCCCAACAACCCCATCATCCAACTCCACCCACCCCAACGCACTAACCGGAATCGTCAAATCACACACATCACTAACCAACTGCGTCCTGACCACACTCATCTCCTTGTCAACTTTCTTCGCTTCCACGACTTTCTCCGGGTCCGCGGTCTGCGCGATCGCCTGGCTGCGTAGGCGCAGATTGTAGTACGAATAGAGACCGGATGCAATGCTGAAGGATAGCCCGGTGAACCATGCGCGGTATCCTTCGCGCAGCATGCGTGGCGCCGCACTGAATTTGCGTATCCCCGTAGCGTCCAACACACACGCATTATCAAGCAACATATACATCGCATACCCCAACTGCCTCCCGACCGTCGTAAAGCGCAGCACGGGATCCATACCGCGCGCATCGCTCGCGACAGCCGCGGCGCGGAAATGCTCGACGAATTTCCCGACGCGGAGTAGCTTGCGGGTTGCGCCAAAGGTCTTTTTTGTGGCGTCGAAGGGGGCGATGGTGGTGAGGGGGCGGTTTGTGCGGTAGAGATACCAGGCGAGGAAGCGGGAGAAGTATTGGAGCGTGCGGAGGAGTTTGTCGCGGCCGACTTGGGGAGGGGGTTAGTGGTGTGTGGTGAGAAGGGGAGGGGAGGTGGAGAGGGAATGGAGAGTGGGTGGATGTACCGGTTGTAGCGACGAACTTCAAGTAATGCGACACCGTCTAGACCGCGAAATCAGTGTCTGTCTCACTTAGTCCGTATGGGCGATTCTTACCGGGTGGTAGATGAGCGCGTCGGCTACCATGTTGTCTGCTTCCTTCCTTATCGCCAAAGAAGATGTCTAAGATGCGAGAAGTCGAAGTCGGATATGCGCTGGCGATTATGTGATGGGGCTTGTGGGTAAAGGAGCGATGGGTGTGAAGTGGTTGCGGTTGCGGAGTTTCAGGGTCGGCGTTTGGGTGTCGTGTGAAGCCGTAAATGTGCCGAGGTAAAGGCGCGTCAGTCGTCACGAGCACATGACTAGAGTTTGGAGGTACGAAAGCATGTGCTTCGACTTCATAATATTACAATTCCATGATGCTACATGTCTCAAGATGCCTTTTGATAGAGTGCACTTTTCGAACGCCAAATGCTCCTAAGTCTTCCATGCCCTCAAACGCCGATTCCCATTGCAGCATTCATACTCATCTAAACCTTGTAGAAGCAGAAAGTATGGTAGAAATCAGCAGCATCCAGCTCCTCCTCCGTCGTCAACAGCCTCCCAGTCGACCTATCCCTTACACCCATGCGCTCGCTCAGCGGTCCAAGTTCCGGGTCGTCCTTCTGCTCGTCCCAAACCTCTCGGAACGGCTTCCGGTACTGCAGCTCGAGGTTGTAGTCTTCGGCCAGGGCACGGAAAGCCTCCCACGGCACGACATACTCTGGCGCCTCGACAGCCTCCTCGAGAAAGTAGAAGTATTTCCAGCCGAATGGCGGGCGGAATGTGCCATCAGCTGGTGTCTTGCCTGGGAAGCGCACGCTGTAGATGCTGTTGCCGAACTTGAAGCCTTCTTCTTCCACCTCGCCATCTTCTGCGTCGGCATTCTTGCTTTTAGCCTTGTCCTTGGCCTCCTTGGGCTTCTCGTTCGTCGTGCCCCCGGCATGCTCTGTGTCTTCTGGCTTGGGGCTGTCGAGGCTCTTTTCGGGATCCCAATCGTCCTCGTCATCGCTTGCGAATGTCGGTCGGTCGTCTTCCTCGTCATCTGCAGCACCATTGCCCTCAGGTGGCGCCGTGCCTTTGGCTTTGTGGTGCTCGATGACTTTCTGGGTGAGGACATCGGAGTTTGGTATGCAGCCAATGAAACGACCGCCCTTCTTGAGTGCGCCTGACACGTTCCTGAGCATGCCCTTGGCCTTCTCCTCGCTCTCGAAGGCGTAGTGCATGCAGAACATCATCGTGACCATGTCCCAATTTCCGCCGCCCCAGCGCTGGTTCATAGCGTTGCCGGGACCAGCTGCCGGGTCGATGCCAACTTCCTTGATGATGGGTATGTCGCCCAGCCACTCGCCGAAGCAGTCTTTGGCGTAGAACTCGGCGTGGAAAATGCGGCGCGACTTCCTCTGCATCTCTGCGTACCGAGACTTTGCCTGGTTGATGGAGACGTCTGCCGGATCACAGCCCACGTACAGCTCGACCTTCCGTGACGCCTGCCACTTCTGCAGATCTCCGCCCTTGCCGCAGCCAATGTCGAGGATCCGCAGGTTGCGCTCGTCGCCGATGAACTTTTGTATGGTGGACGACTTGACCCAGTTGTTAAAGCTGCGCAGACCCTTGATCTTGCTGTCTGTCTTGCGAAACTCGCGGCCGCGCTCGGGCACCATGTTGTAGTGCTGCTTGACCGCATCGTGGATGCCTCGTTGCGCCGCCTCACGCTGCGCGCGTTGTGCTTGTTCTTGCTCGCGCTCTTGCAGTCGCTTGCGTGCAGCCTCGCGGTCGGCGGGGGTCATGCGTGCGCCTGCGCCTGGTCGCTTTCGCTGTCGCGGTGGTGATCTTGACGGTGACCGTGACGCAGAGCGGTCGCGCTTCCGGCTGTCGACCGAGTTTCCCGCCATCTTTTTGGAGTTTGTATGTAGCACAAGCTCGAAGGAGTGCTTGTTGGGTTCACTGGGTGGATGATGGGGTGCGTGTCCGTGCCCTTAGAGAAGGTCGTGGAGTTAAACCGATTCTTATAAACCCTCGAGTATTGTCTCCGTTTGAAAAGAGCTCACCGGCGTAAAGTGTATCACCTTGTTTGCCGAAGAGGATGGTGAGTGAGTAGGAAAAGAGACAGTGGAGCTGTACTTTGGCAATGCAACCAGTAGCGCGCCAAGACGTGCCTTCCGC
>Ga0265798_10011583_pt1 | contig 10729 bp, 11 predicted proteins | sample P3T30metagenome_FD_192430 | JGI IMG/M metagenome (GOLD analysis project Ga0265798, IMG submission 192430) | Plant litter microbial communities from East Loma Ridge, Irvine, California - P3 T30 | ecosystem: Environmental > Terrestrial > Plant litter > Unclassified | place: USA: California... | reverse complement strand
AGTAAAAGAAATTCATTCTCGTCTGATCGCTGTCGTTAATGCATGCATGTTGGGTATCCCATTATTAAACACCCTTTTAAAACGCCGTTGTGAGCCAATTTCCCATCGTTAGCTACGGCCACACGAGGGACGTAGATGCCATACAGATAGCAGCCCTGAGGCTGTAGTGCAGGCGAGCCGTGGTCATGTGTTTTACATCTTAGATGAACAGCAGGCCGGCGGCGGCGGCGAGGCCACCCAGAGCGACAGGGAGCTGGTAGGTGCCAACAGCACTGCCAGTCTGCTCAGCTGGCGGGGCTTCGGTGGTGGTAGCCGAACCGGCGTCAGCCTCACTGCTCGACGGGGATGACTCGTCGGCGGATGACTCGGTCGGGGCCTCAGTGGTAGACGCAGCCGAAGATTCGGCGTCAGTCGGGGAGGCAGTGTAGCTGGCGGAGTCGGCCGGAGAAGCGGTCTCACTCTCGGTGGTGCTCTCGCCTCCAGTCGGGCTAGCAGTGGCATCGGTAGCCTCGCTGCTCAAGGAAGACTGAACGGAGCTGATGTAGCTGGAGACAGCGGAAGAATCGGTGATGGAGCTGGGGACCGGAACGGCGACGGTGGCAGATGACTCGGCCGGGTTGGCGGTGCTCTCACCAGCGGGCGAAGTCTGGCCAGTCTCGCTGGCGGGAGAAGGAGTGGCGGCCGGGGTGGTGGTCGGAACGTCCGAGTAGGATGGCGGGTTTGAAGAAGCGCCTGGGTTGACGGGAACCACGGAGGTAGCTATGGAAGTCTGTGAGTTTTCCACGTCCGTAGGATTCGATGAGGTCTCGGGAGAGTATGAAGGTGCAGTGGTGGGTGAGGAGGGTTCATTGGTGGGTGCCACTTCGGTCAAGCCGTAGCTCGAGAAGAGGTCGGGGACGAATGTGAGTGATGGGAGTGAGGAGTCGGTGGCTTGTGCAAGTGAATACGCGGAGATCGCGCTGTAGTATGCAGATGACAGGACAGAGAGTGCATTGATGCTGGTTGGGCCATTGCTGGGTTCTTGACGGGCAGCAATGGTTTTGCGACACTCACCAGCACCACAGTTGGTCTCGGTCTCGGTAACAGTGACGGTCACTAGGGTTGGTGTTAGCGCGTGTTTGAAAATGAAAGTCGACGGAGTGAGCGGTCATACCAGTCTGGCCGGAAACGGCTGCGACAAGCGCGGCGACGCCGAAGAAGACGACGGAGGAGCGCATGTTGATTGTTGATGATGTGTTGAGTGAGTGATGAGACGCTGATGTGATAGCGAATGCGGTGATGATGGGATGGATGATGGATGATGATCGAGGATAGATGATGGCTCAGTGGGGAGGGGACAAAGTGGATGATGTTTTGGAATCGCGTGTTTGTGGATGTTTTCTGGTGGGCTGGGAGAGCAAAAAGGTTAAATGGTTTTGTCTGTATGCTGGGAAGGAGCGAACGACAACCAGACCGCGCACGTGCCACAAAATACCTGCCACTCGCCTTGTTTCGTTTGCACGCCTGCAATCGCCTCAATCAAGTCCGTGGCGTTCGCCGCACACCTCACCGCGTCGCGTTGCACAGCATTGCGATGATACCTGCATTCAATGCTGCGCGACTTGCATGCGTGCCGTGCGCATGAAACCCGTTCCTATCAGCATTCAAGACACCCCTGCAGCCATCCCCCATTTGACCCTGGAACAGCGCATGCGGAGGCTCGTGTACCATTCGATCAGGGTAGAAACATGAGGACGGACTTGTTTGTTTCCCCCGGACTACGCTTCCATGAGGGCGGAACTGTCATATCAGCAGTACAAGACGGAGAAGCGCGGTGTGAAGTGAGGTTGGGAAATTTGCAACGCGGTGGTTGGAAGGTGACGTTAAGCTGCAGCTAGTGATTAGCGTGGGATTTGATTCTCCCTCGCGTGCTGCCAAGTACCTGAATCTAGGTACCTATCAAAGCAAGGAGTAAGATCACGGACGACATGTGCATTCGAGCACGATACTGGATCTTCAGGTTTGGCTGACTACCTAGTAATGCCCAGGTGGTGGGTATCAAGTGATACAGTACTATTGGCAAGCCATCACCCACGCAACAGCCACATCGGCCGAACTTCACCAGGCAGACAGTGATGCATGTACAACCGGCTACTGACGATCGGTGACGCCTTGTCAGACGGATAACTACATTCCCGTCCAGACATATCGTGCGCAAGGAAGTAACGCTGCACAATAATGTCTCCAACAACTTCCAGTCAATTCGACTCTGTGCGCTCGAGCCGCATTTCCTCTATTCGCCAAAGGGCTTCCTCATCCCTGAAATCATGTTTCAATGTGCCGCCACATCGCAGCCTAGATTTTTGGCAATATAAGTGTACACACTTCAATGCAGCATACACAAACGCGTGTTCGTCCGCAGATACTGTAGGTACTCTGCACAAACACTGCTTACACTTATCGTCCTGTATGCAGCCGTGCTGACATCAGGCAGAGCATGCAACTGAGAATTATACCGCTGGGTACTGTAGATTGCAACTGGAGAGTCTGCGAATGTCATGTGAATGTACATGTATTGTATTTGATGTCACTACATGTACTTGATGCGCAACGAAAGCATCGTGAGAACGTGTGCAATCCTTTAGACCGCTCGTCTCGACCATCGAGCCACGGGCCAGATCTGCAGCGTCTGACATCGTGGTCGGAGGCGGACCTCTTTTCTGCATGCCGGTATAGAGCTTTGTATCTGTCACACTGATTGATGTTAGCAAGGTTCTTTGACATCATCTTCGAGTACATGTTGTATAGTTGAGTATTGTCAGACAGCAGTTGGACTATAATGTTGTTCGACATTGTATATTAAGAAAAGGTCTGTGATATTAATTGCCTCATCACGGTAGTAAATGCAGGTATTGGGGTCGGTCGGTGTGGCCGGGGACGTGTTAACATACCTATTTGTGTGAGGCGAGTGTCGCTTGCTGGTGCCACATGTGCAAATCACATGGAAGTCAAGCAACACTCGCGAGTGGTGGTGAATGAAAGGAAGACTTTCTCTGCCGCCACCTGCGCCAAAATAAATTTGTATACCCGGCCCTCGTCCCACCTTCCATAAGTGTCTCGACTTGTGGATCCATCACGTCCTCCATCAGAAAGTCCGCGCTCACGTACAAGCGCGATTCATGGCGTAATTGCGGCACCTCCTCCCTCCGTATACCTCTACAACATCGAAGCGCACATGGAGAACCTCAGTCTCCATGATGCCGGCCCGCAAGGCCAGCCTGGCCCACAGCAGATGGGCCAGCAGCAACAAACCCTAGGCATGCCGCCGCCGCCGGTACCGCAGCTACCGCCGCAGATGTTCACGACGGCTGCGCAACTGCTCGATCTGACGGATAGTGAGTTTGTGAAGTGAAGGCGACTGGCCTGGACAAGGGGCGCTGACATGAGTGGCTTGAAGAAAAGCTTATGGTCGCCCTGAGAGACGGGCGCAAGTTGATCGGCGTGTTGAGAAGTTGGGATCAATTCGGTACGGCAATGAGCAAGGGACACACAAGACATGGGACGGTGCAAGACTGATGCGAGAGCGCGCAGGAAATCTCGTGCTCCAGGATACTCTGGAGAGACTGTTCGTGCAGAACCTCTACGCCGACATCGAGCGCGGTCTATTCCTCGTACGAGGCGAGAACGTGTCACTTCTGGGAGAAATTGTATGTCTGCTTTTCCACGCAATGAGAGATTGGCATGCTGACCTATCTCAGGATCTCGACAAAGACGACTACGTCCCACCCCCCTTCGAACAGGCATCTGTCGAGACGGTATTTGCTTTGAAGAAGGCCGAGGACGCGAAGAGGAAGAAGTTGGACAGGTCAAAGCAGAAGAAGCTGGCAGCATTCGGCTTTGAGGGTGAACACCATGGAGAGGCCATTTTGTGAAGGAACGTCGACGTGACAAACGACTCGCCTGACAACATTGAAGGCACAACACTGGAAACGAGGCGGACAGGCGGCTCGCCAATGAATATTTACTGATGTTCCATACGTCTTGAACATGCGGACGTGTTCTTGAAATCTTATCCACTGCTTCTTTACTCCATTGAATGTGAAGAGGGCTGAGCGTATCGATCGTGCTGAATGTCCAACGACATGCAGCAAGACTCTACGCGTTTCTCGGCTAGTCCAAGAAATCGTTTCACGGGTACCTTCCAGTCCAATCTCTCAATTGTGACACGCCGATGAGTGTCACGCGAGCGATTCCAAGCTTACCTACCTCATGTACAGTATGTATGAAGGCGACTCGCAAAGTGTCACGAGGACATAGCTTCCACGGTTAGCGGCGGCCCGTGCCGAACACTTCACTAACCTCCAGCCTGGACTCCTCTTCTACTACCCAAGTACCTGACATTATCGACGCGGCTTTGCCACACGCAAACATCATCATTGCAGACGCGAGCGACGCTGGTTTTCAAACGGCTGTGTGTCAGTCTGCGATCAATACCCCGCACACCACGCGACTTTTCGAATTGAGTGTGAAGTGAGGTAAAGGTCAACAAGCGGCGGCTGTTCCCGTTTCGCTCCTTCCATCTCGTGGCGCGTGGAGGTCGCTCCCTTCTACTCTTCACTCGTCGGTACAAATCGGTGTGTCACAACAAGTTGAAGTTTTCGCAACCTTGCAGCCCGTTGCTTCTCCCTTCACCAACAACCAGTACCTGGCTTGCTTCCATTCACAGGACTCACTCAACTCGATTCCGGATCTGGTCAGAAGGAACATTCTTGATAACTGGAACCGCGGCCACGCACAGATTCACTGGACTCGAACGATCCTCACTTTGGACAATATCAACAGAGAAACGACAAGAGAAACAGCAGAGACAGCAGAGACAGCAGAGTGACAGCAGATCGCCAGTAGAGCATCACGCCACAACACGCACTTCGCACCTTGCACCAGAGACGCTTTATTCGCCCGCTGCTTGATACGTTCTACTCCTTCACAAAAAAGCTAATCAAGTCGTTCAGTGGTTTCTCGTGTGCGACACCAAAGGGGAAAGCAACCCAACAAGAACCACCATCGGAGCCTGTCCGACTCCACGGCAATGAGTGGCGAGGCAGCAACTTCGGCTATCACTCTCGGCAGTGAGCAAGACGTCGACATGATCGACGTGTGCAAAAGTCACGTCGCCAACGATAGCGACGACAACGTCTCGGAGTACTCGTTCACCTCTGAGGACTACCCGCACGAAAGCGAGCTGGAAGACTCGGACGAAGACGACGCGCGCTCGCACATCAGCCTTTCCTCTACCGACGAGCCGGAAGTCTTCCCCGTGGACGGCGTAGTCTGGCAGGATTTAAGCCCGTCCCAGCGCATGTGTTACGAGCGAATGTTTGGTAGCCTGCCGCAGCAGCCTCTTAATGGGTCATGGGGCTTCACAGAGGACTATCAAGCGGAGATCGATCAGCTCTGCAACAGCTATGTCAAAGTCTACAATCTGGAACGGTGGTTGATCCCACCTCACGAAGCCAATGCCACCGTGGAGGGAGTGATGCAGCGTCTGAGCAAACGAACACATTCCATTCCAATCTTCGGTAACAGTACTCTCCCACCATACCCTAGTCAAACACTTCTCTCGCAGCCACTAATGCAAGCGGTTTCGGCAGGTGTCAACATCGGCCAGCCCAGACATCAGCCCTTTCCCTTCGCTCAACAGCAGCAGCAGCAGCACTATTACCAGCAGCAACATCAGCTCCAACACGGAGGTATGCCCATGGGCATGCATCCGGGACCAATGCGCGGAACGACATACATGCCGCAAGGACAGCAAGCAATGCCCGGCATGCCACGTCCGCTCATGATGAATGATCCAAACAACCGTAACTTCAGGAGTGTTCCGCCGACGATGATTACTCGGCCACCGCCAAAAGCTCCAACCCCGCCGTACCCTACCCGTGCGAGACCGGATTTCCGCAAGACTGTTGGCAAATCTGCTGGTCGCAGTGGTAAGACACGTCGCCAGGCGGAGACCGATGAGTTCCCATGGAACCGACCGCTCGATTTCATCAAGGCTAGAGTGGCATCGAAGACTGAAGCCACGTGGGACTACTCGGCCTACGACGAGTCTACACTTGCGGACATGACAAGGACTCGTGCGCACAACGAGCCAGTTGTCGCAGAGCTTGAGAGAGAGATCACCATGAAGCAGAGTAAGCCATTGTACTTCCGACCCGAATGGAGTGCTCATTTGCTGACCACGAAATTAGAGCAATCCCGTGTCCAGAGTAAGGCCAAGAGTGCTCAGGCCAAACCCGATGCTAGCTCAGATGATGATGGCGAGCGTGAGGTTGAGGCTGAGCGCGATGTCGAGGTCGAGGTCGAGGTCGATGACGATGGCGAGGGCGAACTGCGCGTCAAAGGAGGCAGGAAGAAGAGTCGTGCTGCTGGTGAAACTGGCAACGACCCATATCACTCGGGAAACTTCGCCTTTGCTACCGAGGAGGACACGAAACTTGCCGCTTCGATGGGTATGCACTCACCCGAAATGTTGATCGAGGCGGGCGAGGCCGACAAACTCCCACTCGACAAACTTGCCCTCATCAAAATTTGCTGGAGCCCTGGCAAGAAGGGAAACTCTCAGGGACTTCGACAAGCTGTGTTCTCTGTCAAGGACACCGTCCTCACCCGCAAGATGCTTGCCAAAACCCCCATCCTCACTCATCGGGCAGGCGAGTGCATCATCGACTTCTGCCCCGATCTGCTCTGGCGTGATATCCTCCTCCGCATCCTCAGCGAGGCTGGCTTCAGCAACAAGGACATTCGCGACCGTTTCTGTCTCAATGGCTCTTTCTCTGACAGGGCTACTGTCGCAAAGCGTCTCGGTGCCGCTCTTGGTAAGGATACGAACCCGCCTCGTGGAAACGGCAAGGAAGCTGCTCTGGACTGGTGCGAGACCAACAGGGACGACTTTGATAACTACCAGGCCTTCTTCGGCAAACGTCCGCCAGCACGTCGCACTGCTCAGGGCCGTAAGAAGCGTCTTGGGACCGTGAAGGCTGGAGAGAGTGAGGGAGACAACTCACCGAGCAAGGATGGCGAGAACGGTGTTGGAAAGAAGCTATCGACCATGGCGATGGACGGCGCCGCTGACGAGAGCGCCATCGAAGAGTCCGACGATGACGAGGACGCTGTCTCTCTGCAAGACTCTGACGACCTTGACGCCATGTCGGACTGATGCTCTGGCATTGCGAGGCTTGGCGGTAATGATCGAGGAGCGAAAGTTGTTGTTGCTGAGATCGGTAGATCTTGGGCTGGTTTGACCAAACTTATTTCGCTTCATGGTGCACAAGATCAGGAGGAAGAATCACGTGCGTTAATGGAGTTCTGAGATTGAGCTCTGCTTTGTTGCTTCGGGGTCACTTTGGTGCTGCTTTTGATGTTGCTTTGGTACGGTGTCGATGTTTATTTGGTGTTGCTTGGTCATGTTGGTAGGCACGATACCCCCAAAAAGCTGTTTCCATTGCAACCGTTCTTGGCGTTTCTTTGCCTGACATTGTACTGATAGTCAGCAAGCCTTGCATTAGAATGTAGTAATGTTCCCGGCAGAAGACTCGCGGAAGTCAAGATTACCGTATTGAGTTTAGTCTTTTCATGGAGTTTTACGGCGGGCTGATATCCCCAAGCATTAGGTAGGCGCCAGTCATAGTAGACCCGCCGTTTGCTTGCTTGGGTCGAGGTACTGAGGTATGTATAAGGTAGCATCAGCTCCTGCCAAATTCTTGGAGTCGTCACTGCTGACAGCCAGCGCCAGCACCTTCACCCATCGCCTACTCACTAAGGTACTGTATACACGCCGACACGCACTGCGCCGGACGGAGTACGGAGCGCGCCCACATTGATAACGCTTACAGTCTTCAACTTGAGATTCCAATCGCTTCAACACCATCGCATATCTAACTATCTTTCCCTGCACTCGGACCAACCGCCATCTTTATGAGATACGATGTCTCCGCCACCACTCCAACAGACTCTCGAGCGCACGGATTACACATCAGATGGAGACTCGCCCCCATCCTCCCTACCTGCAGCCGTCCCTTCGAAGGGAGATCAAGATGGCAATCAGGGCCCACGCGTTCCAGGGATGTCACTCTTGAACTCTCCCGTCAGCGCACTCTTGCATGTGCAGGACACCGCAGCAAACGAGGCCCAAGATGACCGGCAAATGTATGCAGTGGATGCCATCGTTGACTCAATAGAGTCCCAAAGTGACTCGCTCCCACGCACGCTCACACCGCCAGCCACTATGCCCCAGGAGGTCGGCACACCAAGTCAGACAAGCGCTCCCTAGGAGGTCGCTCGCACACAACGCTCCACCCAAAATAAAATCGATGAAGTCGTACGGATGAGAAGCCCACCATCTGATTTAGCGTGGAAGTACATATCTCCTCGCCAGACAAACCCATCTGTGCGTCAGCCGTCCGCTATGGCGCACCGAGCTCATACACCATTCACAGAGATGGCGAGCGAGCGTCAGAGAAGTCCCGCACTCGACCAGAAGACTGTCTTGTTCGACCGGCTTGAGTCACATGGCCAGACAACTTACACCTCCCAGTCACAAAAACTGATGGAGCTTGATCCCAGACGTCTTGTGGATGCAGAAATCTTGAACTTTGCAGATGAGAGACCCATGTCACCCATTTATCGAACTGAGCCCATCACCAAGCCAATACCACTACAGGGAGATCCGGACATTTCAGTCAGGACCATCCAAGCGGGCAGATTGAGGTTTCACGGTGGAACAATGATCAACGAGCCAGCCCGCAGGCCAGGCGAACTAGCAGCAAAGTACGCGGAGCAGATAGCGACTGTGACGCCGGCTGGGAAGACCTGGGATTCGAAGGGCAACGAAGAGGCGGTGATCAGAACACCGCGAGGACCGGTGAAATATTCCGATCTCAATTCCAGAATGCGCAAGCCAAAGCAGAAGCAGAAGAAAACGCACAAGAAATTCACTTCGCCGGCGCCTGATGTCGAGGACGAGGGAGTCCAGGCCTGTCGAGACGCTCTCAGAGCTCTTTTTAATGCTGCTCCGCCTGAACCGCTGCGAGATTTGAGAGCGCCGACTCAGCCTGAGAAGAAGCTAGAGAGGGACGGCGTGCAGAACTACCAAGAGGCTCTCAAGGCTATTCAAGACAAAGCTCGGCCGGTAACAACACAGGCTTCCATGGCACTTCCTCCTTCCACTCGGCCGAAAAAGAAGTCAAAGATTTTAGGGAAACCAGAGAGACGAGAGACACTACTGCCGGAAGAAACACCTCAACGCTCAGATCCCCTGTACAAATGGGCGAAGTTTGGAAGAGTAGGTTACGACTACCACAAACCGACAGCAAGTGAGCTAGCAAAAGTGAACCCGGTGCCCAAAAAGCCATCACCACTCTCTCGAGTCCACAACGCTGAGCCTGAAGACTCTGCAACTTCACCAAACAGCCCGTCATATTCGCCGAGACTAAGGCCAGGTCAGGCTGCCATTGCAGGCCCCTCTAGTAGCGACCACCCAGGGCTCACATGCCACCCACTTCCAGTCGACAAAACGTTGACAACAAAGCAAAACCTCATACCCCGTTTCAGACCTCTCCCACACGCCGGCGACCCAGAGCTTCGTATATTTCGCCGCGAGGCCCCAACAGAACTTGACATGGAGATCACAGACTGGAGAATCTCCCCCGAACAGCGCGATCTCACCTACAAGCTTGAGTTCGAGAACGCCGATAGCCGTCCGCTTTAGAAACGCGGCGTACACATGCTGGGAGACGAGTGGGACGCCAAAATCGAGCGCTACATCTACGGCCTGCCTGAAGAAGAGGAGATGGCCTTCTGGTTCTACACCTGCTTCGAACACCCGAACTCACACAGCACTTGGCACAAACACATCTGGTGCTCTCAGCTCATCGAGAACCGCTACTTTAGCTTCTCCGTCTCCGACCATACAGACATGACGGATTCCGCTGCGAGTTTCCGGCCGCGCCAAATTTATGGCAGGGCTATGGAGGCCGAGTGGGACGAGGCGCTGGTCGAGTATTGGCGGATGAGAGAACACGTCCATGGCGTGAGGAAGACTTCGGCTGCGATGCAGAAGGACATGCCCGAACGCTTCCCGGACCCCGACCCTTTGCTCAAATATTACGATTCCAGACAATACCTCTCAGACGAGGTCAAGGAAAAGCAGCGCCAGCAGCAACAGGCGCCGAAGACAAAGTTGAAGATCTTGCCGCCGCGTAAGCCCAAGAGGAGGAGGAGGCCCTCTGATCCTGAGGATGTTCCCAAAAGGATTCCAGGTATACATCGGCCGATCCGCGACAGGTCGGGTAAGAGTGTGGGCAGTCCCCTGGAGTCGATTGAACTTGCCATTACTAGGGCCGCTTGCAAAGAAGCCACGCCGGAGGCTTTTGACAACGATGACTTGGATGAACTCGTGCCGAACGATGAGCTCTGGAATGAAGACGAGAAGGACAGTGAGGAAGACGCTGAGTACAGCGACGACGAAGAAGAAACGGTGCCTCCTTCAAGACCAAGCGAGAAAGCCCAAGCCGACCCTGAACAGCGAAGAGACAGCGGTGGCAGCGACATCAATGTCAGTGGGGAGGGGATGAGCGGGAGAGAGGACCGCCAGAGCTTCTACACGCAGCCGGGCATCGACAAATTGCTAGACCTCCCTCCACTACCCCCTCTGCCTCAAATGCGACAACCAGCACCGCGGCCATCATCA
>Ga0265798_10011582_pt1 | contig 10730 bp, 13 predicted proteins | sample P3T30metagenome_FD_192430 | JGI IMG/M metagenome (GOLD analysis project Ga0265798, IMG submission 192430) | Plant litter microbial communities from East Loma Ridge, Irvine, California - P3 T30 | ecosystem: Environmental > Terrestrial > Plant litter > Unclassified | place: USA: California... | reverse complement strand
AACATCATTTCCTCAGTGAAGAGCTTGATGCCCTAGCCGACAGGCAGGCTGGTATTGATCTGGTCGCTTTGCTCGATCAAACCAAGGTACCTGTCATCGCCGCTCGTGTGGAGCGGCTTCTGAGGGTCACAATGACTGCTTTGATGACTTTGGTCAATCTCACCCGAGTCTGGCCAGCGCTCAAGGAGGGCGAAAGGCTTGAGCAGACGATTCTACAATCTGAGGTAAATTTCAATAGTCTGCCTCATAATGTGCTAGCTAACGCTCAGGACGAGACTGTCTCAATGCAATCCGACCCCGTTGCAATCCTCAACGACCTCGGCAATGTGATGTCATCCCTGCTAGACCGTTCTCCGGCATTCACATCAGTCAGACCAATCCTCTATACTATCTACGAACTAAGCGCGATGCTCTCGACTGCTCAGATTTTTACCCGACATGCGATAGATCCTGAAGACAGTCAGGATGATATGGATATCAAGATGGATGACGAAAAGAATCGAAGAACTTCGCTTGGTAATGGCGGAAATTTGAAGGAATTGGTAGGGGATCTGATGACGTTGTTAGGCGATGAGGAGACAGGAAGTGAGGGTGTTTTAGGTTGGTTGAGGAAGTTGGTCTGGAGGACCTTTGAGCAACCCGAGTAGATGTAGAGGGGACATTCGCATTGGCCGAGGCGAAGACGAGAAGGAAATGATGACAACACGAACCATAATAGCATTACAAATCCATGCATAATAAATACAATTGCCTTTCACAGGCTGATCTATCGCGTCCCGTGTGGCTGATACCAACTATTGGCCCCATATTTTGACTGTCCCATCTGATTCATGAGTCATGTCATTTGCTTTCGGGAAGAGAAACTTACCGGAACTGGCCGTGACCATCTCCTTTCCATTTGGGTGCATCTCTAACCCAGTGATCGCCCTTTTATGGTGCGCCCATCCTTCGGACTCGACCAGCTTGGCGTCGAGCACATCCCATGCCCACACCTTCCCATCTTCATCTCCAGCTATGACCGATTCTTCCCCATATCCCCAAATTGCTTTACATCTTCCCTCTTTCTGTCCTGAGAAAGTTTGCAGCACGGATCCATTAGCGGCGTCAAACAAGCGTAGTTTCCCTTCTTGTGATGAGACCAGTAACGAATCACCTAGCTTCGAAGGTCTGACTGAATTGACGGGATGGCCAACGAGGTCGTCCATGATTTTACCCATTCGAAGATCGTATGTCCGGACGTGACCGTCTAGCGAGGAAACGTATAATGATGCTCCCAAGACTGAGAGGGATGTGATCGATGAGGTTGCTTCTTTCAATGTCTGCACTGGTTCCCAGGTATTTGCCCGCATATCCCACAACATTACTTTCGCGTCGAACCCGGCTGACTTGTCAGCGTTCAGCTTGGACTGCAAGGATGGACATACCGCTAGCCAGAATCTGAGCATCGGTGTTGAATGCTAGAGCATTGATTTTTCCGAAATGACCAGATAGTCGACGGAGGACCTTTCCAGAAGGGACATCCCAGATGAAGACGACCTTGTCACCACCACATGAAGCGAATTTGGCATTATCATGTGTTCTGCATATCAGCTGGGATGATGGGTCCCCAGTCAAGCAGCTTACACGTCGAGCGCGAGAATCTCGTGAGCATGTCCTTGATATACTTTGATCTCCTTTCCTAGTGCTGCATTCCATAGTCGAATGCTCCTGTCTGCGCTACCGGTGAGGATATATTTTGCGCCGTGATTGTACCGGACAACGTTGACGGAAGCTGTGTGTTTGTCGAGCCTGACGGGTGAGCACGATTTCGCTATCGAGCAGCATACTGACTCACGTATGCAGAAGTTTGCTAGGTATGACAGGCGTCTCACCGCGTGATGGTGCCATGACTGTCGGGGGACAGTATTGCAACGCAACAGGATCAGCTTCATTCCAGTTGATGCAACACCGCTTTCCCACGGTGTAACTCCCTGTTACCTCCACTCAGTGCCTGATTGCTCTACATGAAACGTCAATCAATCCCCTAGTTAGCTATTGTTCACGGCTCACCTCCTCCTTAAGATTCCCCTTTGCAAAGACAAGGACATGCCCTCTATCCATACCCAATCCATTTGATCAGGTCGGAAATCTAGTCGAACTTCTAGCCCCATAGGCTATCCGCCAAAATGAAGGTTCGACATCGTTCGGCTGGATCACCAGCATTCACCTTACGATCTGCACCGACAGGGCGAAACAGGACCGAGAGCGAGCCAGTTGCGTCGGACCCTTCCAGGAAAGAATCCATGGCGGAGATCGAATCTGCGGTTGCTCGTCCAGGCGAGAACATGGGGGAAAGCAAAATCATCAATGGATTAGTTGGAAGGATTGTGTCGAAAGTAGGTAATGGATGAAGGTGATAGTGCTGATGGACAGCTTCCATGCAACTCGGGCATGAGGATCGAGACTATGAGTGCTGATATCACAATCACGACAAGTGTCCAGTCATTACGCCAGTTGGCTACTTTACGATTATCAACGGTTGTCAACTGCTTGGCAGCCGCTCTCGAGAGTCTCGCAAAGGTGAGCAATGCTGTTATGGGAATCATGCGAGAGAAATTGACGGAAAGTACTCTGTCTCGAGACCTCAGGTGGAAGTTTCCCTAGAAGTCCATCAGTCACAGGCATACCTACTCTACCTCCTCGATTCCTGCTTAACGGCCACATGGCGACCAAGAGCTGAAACGACAATATCCCAATCTTCCGACATTCCTCGGTTCTGGTCAGACCCCACGCCGCTCGAAGACGGCTCCGCCCGCACACTTCTCGCTGTGCTGACCACGTATCTTCGGTTCGTCTCGAACGAGAGAAATACACAGTCTGGGACAGCAAGCCCTGCACCTAGTAGAGATGGCCGCGGACAATCTAGCGCAGTGATTTCCTGGGGTCATGGTGGTCTGCTTCATCCTGGATCCTCGAAATTACTCAGCACCTTCCTACAAAGCCACCTGCACTCGAGAAGTAATCGTGGATCCACCTCTCTTGAGGGCGACCAATTCGAGTGCACTGAAATGTCCAATATTCTTGACTCCGTATCGCAATCGACTCGCTATCTCGGTCAAATCATCTTCTATCTATCTTCATCTAACTGGCATCTCGTCTTCTCCCGGGTACGATCCCGCTTAGCATACTTGACTACGACTATCGAAGACATGCCGGACCTCATCGAACTTCGTCTACTTCAGTGGTCAAATCTCAATCGCGTCCGCCTATGTCAGCTGATGCAGGAGACTTCCAACGTCTTTCTTCACATCAAGCGACCATCTCAAATCGCTTTCGCCTCCGTCATGCATTCGGCGATATGGAATTGGATAGATGCCAATCCAGAGGAATTCGATATACTGGTCGGATCGGACAGGAGGATAGACGGAAACCCAGAAGCACTGTTCGACATGTTATATTCCATGTCGGACTTTTCGTCATCAAACGTAAATCGTACAGCAGTGTTCTACCCTCTATTGGCTATGATACTGGTCATTTGCCCAGATTTATTCAAGAAGGTGGTTGTGGGGGAACCAGGTGGAAAGTCATCGGGCCTGAGCAAGAAATACAGCTTCATGGAGAGCTTGAAGAAGGGTTTGTCGGGTAGTAAAGGGTTCGAACCAAGCGTGGCGTGTTATGTGGACTTTGTCAAAGCCGCAATGCGTATATCACCACGTCATAGTAATAGTGGCCTACGGAAGTTGCTCCCCGAGGTCTTGCATGATCTACAGGTAAGTCATTTCCCCAATTTATGAACTAAGCTGATACTCAGAATGCTCTGTTCTTTGGATCGCACTCAAATGAACTCATGGATTCTGGATTACCCGTCGATGGACTCGTTGCCATGTACTTCGCAGATCCTGCCCATATCGGATCAACAGTTTTCAACAGGCTCTGGCTCGATTCCGACGTTAGTCGCGCGACAGCAGTCAAAGCTTGTACGAGGATCGCGTCCGAGGCTAAAAGTCTACCATGGCTCCCAAATGCAGGTGTGCTACGTCAAGAGGTGTCAGGCAGTATCAGACAAGTCTTCAAGGTCAGTCAGCTGGCGAGGTTCGTGACTGACGATCAGGCGACAGTTGGTAATTACTCTGCCGATAGAGGGACTGTAAAGAGACCACGTATGAGCTCCGAAACTTCGCCATCACTTCTTGATCTCCTCATGGACATTCTTAAATTGTACGAGCAGGACCCGATGTTCGCATTGACCTCGACGACTGGAGGAAGTACGAAAGTCGGAGACAATGTCGACCAGGTCTTACCGCTGATGTCGACACTACTAGTCGGATTGGGGTCAGACGCGTTGAAGCTCCACGCCAAGTCCGCTCTTCTTGCTGTCCTTGACCAGGTCAGATCCGATCTTGGTGTCGAAGCTGTACCAGAAGTTCATACTAGCAACATGTGGCCTGCCATGTGAGTCCCCGCTGCCTCTCCATGATATTTGCTAACGAAATAGCTGGCACGCGTTGACCGATTCGGCAAGACAAGTCCTCTTCGCCTTCGATTCTGGCGATGCTGAAGATTCTATTCTCGCTGGTAATAACCTGAGGCAAATCATCCCCTCCATCTCGCGACTCGCAAAAGCGGCCAAGCTATCGTCGATCACTCAGAGTGTAGCGGAACCGTCGGTACTAGTAGCTGCGGTCGCCATGCTGATATCTCTGGCTGGATCAGCTGTTGATCAGCAATTTCTGGCTTCACCTGCGCTGGCGTCTCTTGGTAACCTATCTCATACGGTATACGAGGCGCCATCACATACTCCAAACGGATCTACGGACGAGTCTCGTGACCAGGCTGGGCGTTCTCTAGCAGTACTACTCGACGAATTGGCCAAACTGCCAAACGCCACGGGTAAGTCCCCCTTAATTTTGTAGAACGATGCTCATCAAGCAGGACGTCAGCAGCAACAACGTCAAATCAGACGTATACTTCGGACGCATGCACAGCCATCGATCGTCATGTCGGCCGTTTGGATTGGGTTGAACCATCGTCTCCGAAGCTTGATGGCCAAAATGGGCCGTTTCTCGCCTGATGATTCATTTGTCGATCTGGGCGCCACGAGTCGAAGTCTAGACACTTCGACGCTCGCAGATGTGAGTGATCCTATTCTCGGGCAGAATTGAGCTGACTGAAACAGGAGGAGAGTAGGGAATGGCAGAATCTCAACGCGCTCTTGGCCTCCACTGCCTTCTGTGCGATCGATAACTCACATAAGACCAGCCTGGGTAATATGATTGGGACGGGCCAACTTCCGCGAATCTACGAAGAAGCGCTCGAAGTGTCTGAGGTGGTAAATACCTTCATCAGCAATTCTGTCAATATGCTCTTCAGTGGATCCGTGTTAATCCGAGAATCAGTCAAAGATGCTCTGGGTAATGAGTTGCCTTTATCCCTTGGGAGGACACTGGTATCATCAATGATGAGGTGAGCTTGTCTTAACCCTCATGATCTGACTAACAAAACAGCCTGCTCTTTCACTGCGTCGGATCCAACGGAATCAACATTTCCGATCCTTTCACCGTACTTGTCGAGCAGAGTATCACTGTACTGCGACTAACGATGGATCGCGTCCAGCCTGGAAATCGACTTGATCTTTCGGAAATCATGTTCTATTTCGCTCGATACCTCAGTCGACTCGGGCGAGATGAAGCAGCCCTGAGGATCAAGATACGGTTCTGCCATCTTGCTGAGCTCGTGTTATCAAAAGAGGAGACAGCCTCCACAGGTCACGATGGGATTCTACGGAATGCATTGCTAGACTGGTTGACCGAATGGTCGGTCGAGTCAATGAAGGTCAGCTTTTACAATTCAGGCAGGAATGTAGCTAATGACGCAGGATGTGGACGCCTACCCCGTGAATCATGGCGAACGAGGCCGAACTCAGAAAGATCTCGATCATGCTTGCCTGCGTACCTTGGTCGTTGTCACCAATGGTCTAGTTTTGAGGTCGACGACCGAGACGGCTGAAGCGACCCCGATTGTAGTTCGAGCTCGATTGTTTCAGAAGTACCTTGCTCTGCTGATCAGAGCACTGGAAAGGGGTTCGGTCACCGATGTATGTCTTCCAAAACCTGAGCTGTTTAGTGCTGAACAATCAGGACACATCTGTACGAAAGAGGACTACAACCGCTGATTCGCAAATGGGTACTCTGGCTACCGAGACCTCATCGTCTCTTGCAATCTCCGCTCTGTCGAATCTTCTGAGCGCCAATATGGATGTCGGCCTCAAGCACTGCCTCACTCTCGGCTATCACGAAGATCCGCTCCTTAGAAGCGCTTTCCTCCAACTCACATCAAGTATTCTCCGAACCGCAACTCCATTCGGTGGTCTCGATAGTCAGCTAGCGCAGAACAACCAACCAAAACCCTTCCTTGATGCTTTGACTTCCGACAATCTGGCCTTTGCAGTGGCTATATGTGAAGTCTGCCCGTTACCGGAAGTCGACGAGATGCTAGCTTTGCTGTTCAGGAGCATGGAGGCGAAAGGGACTTTGATGAATTTGGTCAAAGTCATGATTGAGAAGGAAGTGGCGCAGACTCGTAAGTCTTGTCCCAAACGTTGATCAGTCCTGACGGGCAGAACACGAGTCGGAGTTGTTCCGAGCCAATTCAATGACTACCAAGATGTTGACGGTCTTTGGAAAGAGCTTCGGCTAGTTAGTTATTCGATCTTCTTTCAGTTGAATTCAGCTGACACGTATAGCAATTACGTTCGAGCAACGCTAAACCCTCTTGTGCATAACATGGTAGAGAAGCCTGCAGCCTGTTCTTTCGAGCTGGATCCATCGAAAGCGGGACCTCAAGAGGATATTGAAAAGAATGCTGAACACCTTCAACTGATGTGCCAAGCCCTGCTGGACATGATCTGCACTTCCACTACACGTGTCCCAGTGTAAGTCCCCTCATTGTTTTCACCGAGCCGATGCTGATATTCAGCATGTTCCGGGCATTATGCCACCAGATTTGGGAGATTGTCGAAGACCGTTTTCCCGAAGCTCGACACTCAGCGATCGGGTCATTCATCTTTCTCCGATTCTTCTGCCCCGCAATCGTGTCACCCGAGGGAGTCGATCTCGATATTCCCTCTGAATCGAGGGAGATCAGGAGGGCTTTACTGCTTATCACCAAGGTCATTCAAAATCTGGCCAATAATGTGAAATTCAAGGAACCGCATATGCAGATTCTCAATTCGTTCCTTGCCGAGAATATCAAGCAGGTCACTAGATTCTTGAGTGATATTGCCGTAAGCCCGGACTTCCTACCTGGTGAGAAAGCTGATGATCAGATGCGACCCAGAAGTTGGGAATTGGCTCAGGCGGTCAAGCAGTACTCGGACGAAACGGAGAAATCACAAGACCGGGATGTGGACAATGAGATCCTGTGAATCATGCCTCATTGTTGTCAGATATCTGCTGACGTACAGACATTGCTTTGTGTACAAGCATTACTCGAAGCTCCAACCCGTTCTCGAAAACATGCCTCCGTCCTATAGACGATCTATAACCCCTCGATCAGCTCGTGCCGATATTGATGGCTCGGCGGCGTTGAAAGTCATCATCGATTTGATGAGAACTACTGGCGAACCGATCGAAGCTACTGCGCTGAATCCTGCCGCCAGGGCTGGTGCTTATGACGAGTGAGTTTTCCGCTAGGCGAATAATTCAAGCTGACCATGTAGTCTCATGCGACAAAATGCAGGTAGAGACACTGGCAGTGTCAAGTCTGTGTTTTGTGAAGGACCGTTAAGTCAGGTATGCCGATAAAGTCGGAAGCTCACGACCAAGCTGACACCGATAGAACGGGAGACGGATCTTCTACTTCATCTTCAGCGCATTGAACTTGGTCGACTATGATCTCCTGGCCTACCATATCTACTCAGTCAGTCTCTCCGCATGGGCAGCTGACATCTGCTGACACAACAGACAATGGAGGGAGTTACAGAGACCTTCGACTTTGTCTTCGATTTCACGGGGTACTCTCCAGCTGTGGATCTACCCAAATATTGGATCCAGAGAATCGCTCAATTATGTCCCCCTCGTCTACTGCAGATGGTAAATGTACGTGTCGATCCCTGTTTCTACGGGCAATCGCTGACCAGCAGGTCCTCGCACTGTATAATGTCAACACCTATGCCACCAAACGTATAAGGCGCATTGTCGGGGTTCTTTTACCAATCTGTGCGTTATCACTTCCGTGCTTTGCGAATGGGTACTGACAACCAGGTGGTCCTGTTGGAAAGTCTGTCATCACAGCCTGTAGCCCATCCGAATTGGGCGAAACGGTCCCGTTCACCAACCTCACTCTGCCGGATTTCACCATGAACTTGGCATTCGAAGCCGATCATGTCTTTACCAACCTTCTAAAAGTGTCGGCTCATGAAGCTCAGATGCCGGTCGTAGTCAAGCTTGGGATAACCTGCTTGCAGATCGCTTCAGTGAGTCCAGTCATGTGATACTGGCATATGCTGATCCCTATAGTGGGGCAAGTTCCCATTGACGTCGACCTTAAAAGCCTATGTTGTCGATACTATCAAGCTACACGAGATCGATGATCTAGTCACTGGCTCAGGCGAGACGGAGGATCATCTCACCGTCACTTACCGACAAACCCACACCGTCACTTTTGTCTCTAAGAGTAAGTCTGAAACCTAGATCCCGCTGACTTTTCCAGAAAGAAACGAGATGGCGCACTTGATCCGGACCGCCCGATCCAGGCTTCGAGATACACCTTCAGAGGAGCGAGCTCTTCGGCCACGAGATGTACCGGGGACACTACTCAACATCGCCCTGCTCAATTTGTCTGCCTCTGATGAGATTCTTCGTACAGGCGCTTATAACCTTTTCAACGATCTTGGCAAGTTTTACGATTATGACATGTTCCAGGGAGTCCGCAAAGTCACTGGTGGGTCCATTCATTCTCTGATCTGTCACGCACTGACGGCTAGCTGGCATGACATTACCTGCCAACTCCCTTGCCTTTGTTCATAATCTCAGTGAAACGCTCGCCAAGAACGCTCCATACCTCACTCTTGAGTTTCTCAAGGAATGGACAATCGGATTTGGAAGAGCGGATGTGGCGCAGAAAACTGCTTGTTTGCAGTATGTCGGTCCTTGGATCTCGAATTTGGAAGCGTTCGCTTCTCCGTCCCGAGATGATGCCGAAGAATCGACCAAGCAAGTTGCAGAGATCATCAGATCCTTGATCTCAATTACTGGTTCTGAGCGAAAGGTGAGAGGACTAGAGTGACGGAGCTGACAGAAAGCGATTACAGCTCGTCATCCAGGAACATATCTGGTCACGATTCGCCGAGAAGAATGAGCATCTTACCGATGTCGTTTTGGCCGAATTGATCGACGCGGCCATTGGTGGTGGTATGGGTTCTGAGAGGGCAGAATGTGTTGCAGAGATCTTGCATGCGATCTCGACCACTGCTATCCGGGGACAACTCATTGCGCGACTTCGAAAGGTGAGCAGAATCGCGAGCAGGCCATGCATGTGCTAATTCTCAGACTATCGCTCAAACATACCTAAAACCTTCTACTATGCTGGATCAAAACCCGGCTTGGAACGAGATCTGCGTTCTCGCTCGGATCAACTTGATGTTATCGTTCACTCCCGCCAACCCACTCGGTGCTCAACTCTTTCTCCCCGAATTAATCCACATCATCACCCTATTGGTCGGTATTGGGCCAACCCTTGTTCGACAAACCATCTATGGGCTATTCATCAACCTCCTCCAGTCTATGGCCTCTTCAAAAGCGACCGATGAGATGAATGCTACGACCCTTCAGCAAGCTCTTGATAAAGCGCAATTGCCTGTAATTATGGGATGCTTCGGCTTGGTTCAGCTTGGGAGTGGACTGGAAAGTCTAGATGAGGGTAATAGTAAGGAGGATGCGGAGAATAGTCGCTTGGACAGGGTCGAAACTCTTGCTAAGTTTATGGGGGAGATTCTGCTTGCTGCCGCCCCCAGTCCTGGTAAGTTGTAAACGAGTTCGCTGAGTTTGGAGCTGATGTCAGATTGTGCCAACGCATGGCGAGCAAGGTGGATGGGTTTGGTGGTCGGAACCTGCTTCCAGCACAACCCGGCTACTCAGCCTCAAGCATTCACGATTCTCGGATACCTCGCCTCTGATGAGGTTGATGACGATCTGGTCTATCAAGTCCTCGTTGCAATGTCTACAACTCTATCACATTTGTCCGATACCGATACTATCCTCCTTACTTCGATGCTACGATGTCTATCCCGGATAATTCCTGGCCTCTTACCGGACAGCCGATACGCAACCAGCCTCTTCTGGCTTGCCTTCGCCGTTGCTGAAATGGGATACATTCCCCTCTTCGGTACTGCCCTCGAGCTCATGCATACCGCATTGAGAGCTCTCGATGGGGACGATCGAGTCGATAAGGTCGTGGATCACCTGCTTGAATTCCGAAATTCCATGGGCGAACCCGCTCGCAAGATCGACCAGATAGCAGGTATCTCCTTCGATCAAGAACCATCTTTCGGAATTATCGGAATCTTGTTCAAAGGGTTCAGGCATCCGTCAACTCGTAAAGCCGCTATCGATGTTGCACTCGAGTTACTCAGGCTAACGACCCACAATACCGGGCCTGTACCCGAGGACGAAGCGGCGCTTATTCCAAAGAGCAGTGTTGCGTACTTTGTGGCGTTGTTGCCGGTACTTGCTGGTGATGTCGAAGAATTGAAG
>Ga0265798_10011581_pt1 | contig 10730 bp, 15 predicted proteins | sample P3T30metagenome_FD_192430 | JGI IMG/M metagenome (GOLD analysis project Ga0265798, IMG submission 192430) | Plant litter microbial communities from East Loma Ridge, Irvine, California - P3 T30 | ecosystem: Environmental > Terrestrial > Plant litter > Unclassified | place: USA: California... | reverse complement strand
GTTATCAAACATCTATCATCCTTGATTATCCTGGAGACGGGTCGCCCGGAGTCATGAGTGGTTTTTAGGTACCTTAAGGTGGTTCAGCGCCAAATCGCGCTTTTCCCTTACTTTCCCGTCGGAGGCTCGAGGGCAGATATCCGCTGCAAAAATAGCAGTGAGCACCTAAAACGCCCAGTACAAAAACTTGAAAAAGTCGTCTACTTACTGCATTAGGCTCGGGTTGAAGTGTCTGGATTCCGAGAAAGTCCTCAACGCGCCACGTCGCTAGTCCGCACAAGTGCTGCAAGCTGACGGATCTGTAGTCCATTTTTTCCTCACAATTGAAAGGTGGCGGCATCGCGCAATTTTGCGGGACAGAAAAATCTCAAGCTAACACGCTGATATGCGGGACAGTCCGCTCAACTGTGTATCAGTCCGATTTTCCCTCAGTGGTAACAGCGGTGGTCGTAAAAAACGGAGGGGTTTGACGGGTCCAAGGCGATTGAGCATCAAAGCCAGACACATGATTTAACATAATATACATTATACGTAATCCTATATATATCAATGGGTTACGTCACCTTTTAACGCGACTGGTGTCCTCGACCACTGTAAAACGTTGGCCTGTGTTACCAGCAAGGGTGTTGCCGAAGGACGGCCGACCAGCTGGCGGCTCAGCGAGCTGAGACGCCTGCTGGTTCGGCTTCTGGTCAGCGATGGCCTTGTTGGAAACCTTACCAAAGTTGTCGAGTGGCCAAGGACGAACCACGTACACGACATCCTGCTTACTGAGCTTAATACCGTAATCGGTTCGCTCGATGGACCAGCCGAGGGCGACGATCGATGCACGGTTGAAACGCTCTTTAACGCGATAGGAACTGTCGAGAGCATCAATCTGGAACTCAAGCCATGGACGAGTATCACCCTCGTAAGGCGTGCGCTCAAGGATGGCAGAAAGACGCAGGTCGTATTTGGTTGCAAGCTTGTCGAAATAGTCGATTGGATCAGGTTTGGCAGCTGCCGCAACTGCACCGACTGGCGAATCAGTTGGCTCAGGCTGCTTTACCTTGACCTCCTCCTTAACAGACTTTGGGTCTACATGAGTCGGGGCCTGATCAACACCATCAGCCTTAGACGCGATGTGAGGATGCTGGAAGAAGTTGTAAAGATAATAGAAGGCTGAAAAAAGGATGAGGACAAATATCAGACCCCAAATCTTATGCTTGGTCTGAAAAATGCCATAACGCTTGTCTTTGTAGTTGTCTTTATTCTGGGTTTCGTCGCGGTGCGACTTATACAAAGGGAAGAACTCTTTCTTATAAGGCTTCTTGCCTTCGGATGTACGCTTAAAACGGTTGCGACCAGCGTTGCTATAGCTCGCCCAGTGAAAAGAATCCTCCTTACCCATCATATCTAGCTTAGTGTAACGAGTATAACGCTGGAGACGCTTACGCCAAGTAGTGTGGAGCTCAGTGAGATCCTGACCCATGATCAAAATATCAATGCCTAGATGGCCATGCTCTGTGACGAACTTGGCCCAGTCAGCAGGCAGCGGTTGACGATCAGGTGGCCAAAACTGGTTAATCTCATCCCAAATCCACAGAGAATCTGTCACGGCATTTTCAAGGAAAGACCTCTTCGTCCAGGCAACAACCTGTTCCTCATCAAGGCCCACGGGTCGGTCAAGAGTAATCAAAAGACGCTCAACAGTGGGCAGCGGGATAACGCAGTACTCAGACATCGCTTTTTTATCAATGCCATGAATGTTGGTGACAACAGTTCGCCCTTTTATGAGCGAATCAACAATGTGCTGCATTGACTCCAAGCTCTTACCAGAACGCGGAAGACCCTCGCTGCCAAAAATCATATAACCCCCCTACCCTTACCACTGACCAAGCGTGAGCGCTTTGCGGGTCAGTCTAAATGCGACACCAAGCCCCAGAATGCCAAGGGCCTGAGGAATGCCAAAAAGCCCAACGAAGTAAATAACCGCCTCGGGCAATTGATTGAACAATGTTTGCAAACTGTACTGAGTCAAAAAATCGGGCGCAGGAATCAAACCAAGGAGATAGATAACACCATCAAGAAAGCCCTCAAGGACTTTTAAAGGAAAGTCGAGCATGAACGCCATGAAGTCCTTAAACAAACCGGCGAACCACTCAAAGAGCCGACCAAACCACTTAAGTATGGCACCAAACCAACTGACAATAGTGCTGATAATGGCTTGCATGAATTACCTCAATCCAGAATTGCTTGGCGGAATGCCAAATAAGCACAGACAATGGACATGACAATCTTTGCGTATGCAGCCATAGAGACGAACCAAGGCTGGCAATGGAAATCAAATACAAGGTTTGTATTAAACGAATATCCATAAACATCAAAACTTACAGTGGTTGACCAAGAAGGACACCCAGCAGAGGCAGTAACAGTAAAGAATCCAGATGCGGCATTCAAAATAGGTAACGATTTAACCTTAGACGCATAGTTATCAAGAAACTTCTGCTTAGTATCTTTGGTTGGATCGTAAAGCTTTACATATGCAGGACCATCACAACCAGTGCCAGCACAAGGAGAAGGAGTAACGTCATCGTCTGGAGAATCGTCAGAAGGGGCTTCATCAGATGGGTTCTCATCGGTTGTTGTTGTATCACCGGGCTTACCATTGGTTGTGGTGGTAGTGGTCGAGTGGCCCGTATACGTCATCGTGGTGGGTGAATAGGTCAAGTTGTACTTGGTGCTTGTGTTAGTAACCGTGGTTGAAGTAGTGCCGTCAGCATTGGCGTGAGTTGACGTAGTGGTTGTGCTACCAGCATCAACAGAAGAAGGACCGCGCAAATCAAGTTGACGTTGACGGAGTGACTGGTAGCAACCATTAGGGTTGTTAGAACCAACGCAGGCTTGAACTAGCAGATCACGAACAAACTTTGAATCTTGGTTGTTAATCCAAGTATCCATCGCGATAAAATCTTGATCAGTGAGGGCGGTATTTGTGGGTGTATTGGAATTGCAAGAACCGGTTGTAGTAGACAAAGTAGAATTAGAAGGACAGTGATTGCCGGTGCGATTGGCAGAAATAGCACTACGGCCACCACACACATACTGAGTCTGAGCGGTACCAGCAAAATAACCAGCAGTAATTTGATCGTTACCGAGAGCGAAATACTGTGCGCAAACACTGACAGGATCGGAGCCGGTGAAAGTGTGGCCAGAAACAGACATACCCCAGGTGTATTCACCATTTGCAGCGGAAGTCGATACGGGACCTCCCGGAGTATGCTTAACGACCGCACCGTCAACCATGGCCCAGTCAAGCCCTTTGAGCAGCGCATCAAGGGCGAGACTGCCAATAATGGCTGGCACAGCACCACGGACAAGCCCACGGGCAGCACCTTTGATGGTGTTAAGGCCGAACTCCGTTCCGCCGAGAATGCCGCGAACGGGAACGTTTTTGGTCGGTGCAGGTATGTATTCACCCTCAATGGCCGAACTCATTGTGAGGGTGCCAGCGGATAAACTGGGAGTGCCCTTTGATACCTGGTCAGCTATTGAAGGAACATTTACAGACTTGGTGCCTGCTTCTACGGACGGAAGAATGCATAGCAGCAGACACCAGCCGAAACAAACCCGCCAAAAGCCGCAAGAACGAGCCATATCATGAGTCCACCATTGAATTAAGAGAAAAAAAAGGGCTCCCCGCGGGGAACCCTCGGCGCAGCAGAAAGCCAATCAGAAGAAGCTGGCGACCTTGTTTACAGCCCACTTGGCGAAGTTCGGGCCGATCTTTACAACGCCCATGGACACGATTGCAGCGATGGCACCGGCACTTACAACACCGGCAATCATTGCGGAAAAGTCGATGTCGTTTCCGGCGGCAAAAGTCATCGGAGCAGCCACAGATACGGCAACACCAATCATGGCAACGAGTTGAGGTTTGGTGATTTTCATAGTTCTTCCATCTGTGTGGTACTTGAGAAAAAGCCGGAGACCTCTCCGACAGTAGTTGCAACGGCGGCAAGGAAGAGAACCAAGCCAAACGTTGTTCCGAATGCGAGCCCGAAAGCAGCCGGATCAGGGTATGAAAACAGGCCCGCAATTGTCATGGAACCGGCAAAGTCTGCCGGAGTTTGCAAAACATACCCTGCGCAGTCGCCTGAGAACTCGCCTTGAGCTACCAAACGATTATCAGAGTCGAGGACTACACAGAGCGGCAACATGATTAGGCGTCCCCAGCCGCAGCAAGACAGGCGCTACAGGCGTAATCATCAGCACGGTAATTTTCGAGCGCATGAGCAAGGTCATCATCAAACAATTGCTGACCGCAGATCATACAATCGGGTTGGTAATCAATTTGCTCGTCAGAGTCAGACATAAAACCTCCATTACGAACGGGCCCAATGGCCTAGGTATGCAATTGAGAGAAAACCGGCAGAAAGTAACAAACCGGTCTGAATTAATGGATAAAGCAATTAGGAAGCAGCTTGAAGTGGCTTCTTAACCTCGAGGGCAATCGGTTTGCCCTCCCCTGTCAGCCAACGCTCAATGCCAACGTTACCGGCTTTAGACTTCCAAGCCTTGGCGAAGAACGGGACTGCGACTTGTTTATCAATAAACTGGTCCCAGAGCTTCATGATGCCCTGTTCGTAATGAGCTTTGCCGATACGAATTCCAGTAGTTTGATCAACAGTCTGACCATACTCATCAGTACCCTGACTAACAACCAGAACGAAACGCTCGACGATTCCGTTGCCTTTATCCTTCTCACTGGTGCCTTTGCAGATACCGAACTTGAGTTCCATTTGAATCTCCCTAACCGACTTTACGGTTATACAGTGAGCCCGAACCGGGCAATTAATGTTTAAGCTGCGATAACACAAGGCGGCACATACCAGTCGGGTAATTGCGCCGAAAAATCGACCTGAAGAAAACGCAACAAAGGAACTACGTTATTCTTACGATCCTGATCTTTAAGTTTCTGCAATGCAGCCTTTGAAATGCCGCATTCACAAATATCAGAGACATGACGGTAAAAGCTGGCACGACTCATGGAATCCATAGTTTCCTGCCAGCCATACTCTTTGATGCTACGGTACGTCCGAAACAAGCTGCGCGCATGAGCGTCAGAAGGCTTGCCGGGAATAAGTATTGACGGGACAAGAACACCATCAATCAACCGCTCTTTTGTATAGCGATCCTTACCGTATTTAGTATGCTTCTCAATCAGCGCATTAAGCACTGTCTCATCATTAATGACTCTCATGGTCATGCCCTCAAAGGCCGCAAACAGTTCGCGTGTGACTTCTTGCCAACACCACTCAATAAAACAAACGCCCTTCTCTCTCAGATCCTCCTGATAATGACAAAGATCGCGAAGCAAATTAGGGATGCCACGACGATTAAGCCAACGTTTGGCAACGGTTGCTTCAATACGAAGTAAGCCAGTTGCCCACGACTCTAGACGAGGATCAGAAAGAACTTTTGCAGTGCGGGCAGCGGAAAGATTACCCGCACGATGATTTTTAGCCTCTTCAAGTTGACGAAGAAACTCAGGATGCTTCAGATAAAGCTTGAGCTTACGAAGACGACTGTCCTTGGCACCGAAATACGCTGTTGTTTGATAGTCGTCGCCTCGGCCCTTAGTTTGGCCGTTGCTAACGCCACGAATAGCCTCGATAGCCTGTAAGGCTGTTCGCTGGTCTGGAAGGCGTGCACTAAACGTACAGTCAATGTCGTAAACCTCTGCTTGCTCAAGCTCAAGCATCTTAGTTAAACCGGGATACGCAATGGCAAGCCACTGCCACATAACGGAAGCACCAGCGGCGATATCAGTCGGACCAAAAACGTTATGACCCTGAAGCAATTTCGCAGGGCTGGCTTTGAGCTCAACACCGGGCATTGCGCGCTTTCCCATGGATTCATGGAAAACCTTGACAGCCATAGGAGTGAATCCAGTGGAGAGCGATTCCCAAGGGTGACGAAGCTGGTCTACCTGCTTCTCGCCAGTGACCTGATCGATAGTGACCTGTGCAGCGAGGGGAATACCCAGGCTTTCAAGACCGCCCTTCAATACGTGAACAGGATCAGAACGACCTTCTACGTTGAGAAGCTCGACATGCTCTTTCAGAAAAGGGATGAAGAGATGGATCCGATCCAGCATGGCTCAATTCCGTTCGCGAAAACTACTGCATGCGTGCATGCATGCAAATCACATTGCGGCGGAATGTATACGTGGGAACTTGCATGCGTCAACACAAATCACATGCATGCACGTACACTCAGTGAGGTTTTCAGATGATAGGTAGTAGCGACATGCCAGCAACGCTGCGGCTTTCAAATGCCGAACAGGAAGCGCTTAGACATAAGTGCGTTGAAATCAATAAGTTGCTCGTCAAAAAAGGACGTCAACCACTACGTGACAGCGAACTGGCACACTTCGTACTTGACAATGCAACAAAGCTTGTGCAGGTGACCACAGAGGGTGACCTAAAGATCGAAGCGGAATAATCAAAAATTCTCACCATGAGACAAGAGTCCACCATTAGAGATGGTGGACCCGGCTGACGCCGGGCAGACAAATTCACGACCTCGGCAAACCTGAAAATGTGGAAAATCGTTGGGGAAAATGGAGCGGAACTGATCCAGTGTTCATTTGAGGAATCGCGAATATCAGTGCGCGCTGGCCCTGCAACGGGCTTTATGACCAAAACCAACGAACCACCAGAAGCGCCGATCACAATGCCTACCAGAGACCTTGCAGAAGGTCTGGCAGCGATCCTGAGACAAACAAGCATCGAGCAGTTCAGGAACGCAAAAGTCATCAGAGCGTAAAAGCTCTCCGCCTTCGCTCCGAAGAGGGGCGAAGCCCCTCCGGCCTCTGGCCTACCCCAAATCCCACAAATGCCACCTGCAGCGGCGTCCTGATAGAAGTCTCCGCCTTCGCTCCGAACAGGGGCTAGCCCCTGCGGCCGGAGGCCTACCCCTCAGCGCTGCAAGGAAATTGCCTCCGGGACCCGACAAGCAGCAGTGCTGGGCGTGATGGGTCCGTTGCAGAAAAGCAAAGTAATCAATAGGAAGCGTTCGGCCGGCGAGCGATCGGAGGCTGCTAAAGATCGAGAATGGACCTACAGGCGATTTGCAGGGCTTCAAGGCGCTGATCGAGAGCAGAAGCCTCGGAATCAAGCTGTGACAGCCTGGAACGCATCTGGCGGGCTTCAGCAACAAGTCGAGGGTAGTCAGCCAGGCAATGACAGACAGCATCGAGAGGGTCACGCGAAGGCGCATAAAGCTGGGCTTCGCGAACGAGGTGTTCGGGGATCAAGAGAGGCTTACGCATAATGCGGCCTATGTTACGCGACCCGTGGTGCCGATGGCATTTTCCACAGGCCGCTCAACATAAGCGCGGCCATTATACGTAACAACGTATTGCAGACTGGGGCGGTTGCCTTGCCGGATTTGAACGCAGCCTTGGTCCTCAATCCACCTTCGGCCACCCCGCATTAGACTTACCCATCCTCGACTATCGACGCCTTGCGCCGTTACCGTGTCTGCTTCCTACGCTCACCTTCGAATATCCACGCTCATGCTCACATCATTAGTCAGCGACACCCTCATCTGCGGCAATCCGGAACGCCGAGTATCACCCCCGAAACCCATCGACGGCTGCAACCAAAACAGCTCAACAATCCAGGTGCTGCGGCTCGGCCTCGGCGTCTGGGTCAGACTTGGTTTACATGTGTGCATGTTCACAGCGACGAATTCAGCGCGTGGGACTTTGCCGCTAAGGTGCTGCGAGCCAGCGCCATCGATTCAAACGCCGATGTGGCCCAATTTCCCCATTGAAATAACCAGTGACTGCTTATCAGCGCTTGCATAAACGCGGAAAAAGCCGTGGACGCCACGGTTTATGGGGTTATAGGCCACATGAACGGGCTTCAAGCGCTTATTCTGGCGACTGGAAACCCTCGAAGATCGCCGATCTGCCCCTTAGAAACACACTTACTAGGGCTGGTCGCGATTGTCGGATCGGCATCAGAAATGCGCACGCCTGGCAAATGAGGTGCCCGCTGCGACAAATGCAATATCCGATAATTGCTAGACCCGGATATTTCACGTCTGTGAGATCAACGCTCTGGCTGCCTGCGCCGAAGCCGTTGACGCTTCACTTATGTAATTGATTCCTGGCGTATGCGTGCAACGAAACGTTCTTGTGTTCAGGCACTTCCGAGCCCGTAGGCCTCCCCCCATCTCGATTGCAGCAGCGCTGCCGCTTCCCTCGGTAACTCGCGAAGCCATCCTGGATAGGCTGTTCCAATCAGCCTCTCGCTCTCGGCATGTGGTGGCTTGAAGAATAGGGTCCAACCCACGTCATAGCGATCGAGAATTTCTATCATGTCGCTGCGCAGGAAAGGCACGTGCCGCGCGGCATCAGCGATATCTCGAAACGCTTGCTCGACGTATCCCGGCCACAGCACCACCCCTACCGTGCTGGGTGCCGCACCATATTGGTGGATCCGATGAGCTGTCCCTGCCTCCAGCCTTAAAGCATCGCCGTGTCTCAGGAACGCTATTTGTCCGTCCCCGGTGCGTATTTCCAGCGCGCCACTGAGGGCGACGACCAGCTTCGTTTCTTTGCGATGCAGAAGTGGAAGGTTGTGAGCGCGCACGGGCAAGACGAAACGCATCGCTGTGGCCATGCCGCCAACGCTCGCTTGCGGAACGTCGATCCACACCGGGTAACCATTGGGCATCAAGACCAAACATTCTGGATTGCGCACGTCCAAATGCTCCTTGGTCATCTATTGGTTGTGCTTATGCAGCGCATTGCATATCGGTCTTGGACGCTATCAAAGGATCGGACGATGATTGCCTCACACGAAGCAACACCCACCGAACCCAACCCACTGATAGAGGTAACACCATGCAACAGTCTCACGCCTATAACGATACTAGCCTTGAATTGACCACCAAGGTTCTGGATGCCAAGGCTCGTAAAAACCTGTCGTGGCAGGACCTGACTGAGGGTACCGGCCTGGGCCTCGCCTACGTGACAGCAGCCCTGCTCGGCCAGCATCCTCTGCCAGCCAGCGCTGCAAAGGTCATTGGCGACAAACTTGAACTGGATGCCGATGCAGTGGCCCGCCTCCAAATCATCCCGTTACGCGGCAGCTTGGCCGGTGTGCCCACTGATCCGACCATCTACCGTTTCTACGAGATGATCCAGATCTATGGCACCACCCTGAAAGCGCTTGTGCACGAACAATTCGGCGATGGAATCATCAGCGCGATCAACTTCAAGCTGGATATGAAGAAAGTTGAAGACCCTGAAGGTGGTCACCGCGCTGTCATCACATTAGACGGCAAGTTCCTGCCACTGCGTCCTTTCTAAGGATGCATCAGGAAAGTTAATTCGGCCTGCGCCAACGCAGGCCTGCTACAACACTTAATTTATTACTGACCAAACGCCAAATTTGAATGGAGGAATCTCTATGAGAAAACTTCTGTTTTTAGCAATGTCGCTTACTGCTTCAGCGGCCGCATTCGCCCAGGAAGCGCCCGCAACTTCGGAGGTCGTTCACTATACATACGGTATGCATCTGGACATTGCTCACGTCGTCAAGGTGACTACTGCCGCCAATGTATGCGCGCCAACCCCCGTACAGATGACGTACAAAGACTCGCAAGGCGGTGTTCACGTTCTGGAATACGACGTGATGGGCGAAGGCTGCACTAACTAACATTCCAACTAAATCCTCCAGTTCGCAGGCATTAAAAAATGAAAGCACTCATTGACGGTTTTTTGAAGTTTCAGAAAGAAGCATTCCCACAACGCACAGACTTGTTCAAACATCTGGCCACAACGCAGCACCCCGGGACTTTGTTCATTACATGTTCCGACAGCAGGGTCGTACCCGAACTTCTGACGCAGCAGGAACCCGGCGAACTGTTTGTGATCCGCAACGCGGGTAACATCGTGCCCTCCTACAGCCCCCACCCGGGTGGCGTGTCTGCCACGGTCGAATATGCAGTCGCCGTGCTGGGCGTGACCGATATCGTCATCTGCGGGCACTCTGATTGTGGTGCAATGACTGCGGTTGCAAAGTGCAAGTGCATGGACCATTTACCGGCGGTTGCTGGCTGGTTGGAGCATGCTGAGTCTGCCAAAGTCATTAACGAATCCCGGTCTCACATCAGTGAAGCAGCGAAAGTAAGTTCGATGGTGCGAGAGAATGTCATTGCCCAGTTGGCGAACATTCAAACGCATCCGAGCGTCCGCCTGGCCCAGGAAAAAGGCGCTGTGAATTTGCATGGCTGGGTATATGACATCGAGACGGGGTCGATCGATGCACTGGATGCAGACGGTCGTAGCTTCAAGTCGTTGGTTCAGCACCCTACCACTTGTGCAGTACAGGCACGTCCCGGTAAGGCTGCAGCCTGACGATTACGACCGACATGAGTATCGAGCATCAGGCCCAGAACAACCCTGTACATTATGATTAACTGCCCATGCATGGCTGCCACGCATGGGCGTTTCGTCCACTCGACCGATGTGTCCATCATTCCAGTTTGTAAAGTTTGTTTCTGTCAGCGTCTGTCTGCCCGGACGGGCGTATGCGTTCGCCTTTCTCATAGGCGCGAATGACAGCGGCACGCTCCCCAATCGTCGTCAACCATGCCGCCACGTTGGGAAAATCGTCCAACGTCATCCCCTGCTTTTCGTACTGCAGAACCCAGGGCTAAATCGCCATATC
>Ga0265798_10011580_pt1 | contig 10730 bp, 12 predicted proteins | sample P3T30metagenome_FD_192430 | JGI IMG/M metagenome (GOLD analysis project Ga0265798, IMG submission 192430) | Plant litter microbial communities from East Loma Ridge, Irvine, California - P3 T30 | ecosystem: Environmental > Terrestrial > Plant litter > Unclassified | place: USA: California... | reverse complement strand
GGGCCTAATTGGTGTACCCTTGGCAACCAGCTTGACCTCCTTGTCTTCACCTCCCTCTTTGCCTTCTTTGCCATTGACAGAAGCGGGTTTCTTCTCTTCCGCGACATTTCGGCCAATGATTCCCAAGTACCAGAACATGAGATTGGAGATCAAGACCTGTTCAAACAGAGGCCGACGAGCATTGGCGAGCTTAATGTGACTGAGACGATAGATGGCTCGTTCGACGTGGATGGGGTATCGAGCGTAATTGTTTGGGAACCCAGGCGATGTGGGTGACACACCTGGAGTAGGGAGACCGTGAAGACCAAGGGATTTGGCGGATTTAGAAGTACCGAGTAGGGCAGCAGCGGCTGCACGCCCGTCTGTCGAGGAGAAGTTGGTCACGGTTGGCACCTCCTCTTGCTTCTTCTTGCCGCCGAATAGCGATCCCAGGAATCCGTCCTTTTCTTTTTTGGACTTGTCCTTCTCCTTGCTCTTATCCTTTTTGCTAAAGAATCCACCCTTTTTCTCCTTTTCTTTTTGCTGCTCCTTTTCTTTCTCCTGGTTGGCACGGCTCTCGACTCGAGCAAGAGCGGGACGAGGAGTTTCGAGCTGAACGGGAGTCATGCCCAGATCTTCTCTTGAGCCTTGCGCTTTCAAGGATTGTCGTGGTGCGGCCATCCCTGGCGGTAATATGGCGGTGGGCAAGTTTACAGATCGTTGTTGAGGAGTAGTGGGCGAAGTTGGAGACTTAGCCATGGGAGTCTGCTGCTCGGCTGGCAGTTGCAGCGATAGACCTGGTCCAGATTCCGTCCGTCTCATACCTCCAAATGGGTCCGCTACGCGTTCCTGAGTGGGCGTCTTTTCTCCCTCGTCCGTGAACCAGTCCGAAGGCTCAGGTCGGGTGATATTGGGAATATGAGGAAGACCCATGCTTTCTTTAGGCGGGGAGCTTTCGGCGCTTGCATCTTCGTAAGAGTTTTCGGATGACGCAGAACTTGATCGAGATTGGCGGTAGGCGTCAAAGATGGCCATGTCGTCGGTGGAATCACTGCCTCTTCGTTCTTCCAGGTGCTGGGGAGCGTCATAGAATCGATTGCCATCCTCATCCACTAGGATACGCTCTTGACCCTCGTATTCGGCACTCTCGTCGCTGTTTCCAGATTGTTTCCGGCCATCCCAGTCATCCTCAGGTATCTCAATATCGGGAGCAGCCGTAGTCCGACGACCTTTTCTTGAGCTACCAAATCGATGGCCACCTCCGTCGCCGGGCAAATTGGCTTTACGAATTCGCGTTCGAGCGGATCGTCGGATAATCGAAGATGGTCGCGTGAGTGAACTGCCGTCTTCACCTTCGTGTAGAACTGAAGTCAGCGAAGAAGGTCGTGTGGTACTTACATCCTGGAGATCTGTTGGTACTCAAGGTTCTGCGAAGCATTGCCCTCGCGGCGTCTGGATCACCTTCTTCATCTGCCTGATCCACAATTGCCTCCAACGCCTGTAGATCCTGCAGCGTCAAGCCCTTGTCACCCGATTTACCACCGTATATGCTCGATCTAGGTCTGACGGGCATGGGCGGTGCGTCTTGCTCGACATTGTCGCCTGCGCGTGGATGATACTGCTTTGACAGCATGCTCCTTTTTCTTCCCAGATTCTGATTGCGACTATTGCTTCGTGCCAGCCAAGAGCTACTCCTCTGAAGACCAGCAGCCTCTCCGGCATCATCGGCACTGGCATGTTCGGGGTCGGCATGGGTATGCTGCTTCAAGAAATTTCGAAATTCGCCTGGTGCAAGTTCAGGGTGAAGATGCGCTGGTACCCAAAACAGACCTCCGTCATCAAGACCGTCAGAAGTTGATAGTGTGATGTCGTCGTTGGAGGTGTAGGTTGGTGAGGTAGATTGGGAGCCTGGTGAAGGTGGTGGTAAATCCGGGTCGACAGCAAGTGCGCCCGGACCTGGTGAAGATGCTGACCGCCGACGTAGATTCCTGGCATCAGTGTTGTCGAACATCAGAGACATACCTGAGGGTCTGAAGCTCCCTTTCTATCTCTTGATCCGATACTTCATTAGACATGTTGAAGTCGTGTGAAAAGGCGTCCCTTTAGTCTTCACCGCTATGGTGACAACCCGTTCTCTCGCGTGAAGCCGTTTCCGGGACTGGTCGTGAATGTACTTCGTCGTATTCGGGAGTTTGAGTTAGAACGAAGTAGATCAAAGAGACATCAAAGTCGAAAGGAGCAAGGCTGCGTGGTGTGTGTGCGAGAGCGACGGAAGTGCGCGACACAGAGCCCGAGCTTGTGTTTAGGCGGTGTTCGGTTGGATTCGACTTCAGCGATCGTCCGAGCACGGTTTGTGAAGCTGTGGCGTGACTGTGTATCTATCCTAATGCTCTATGGTGCCGAGCTATGCTACAATGATACAGTCAATGAGGTATGTACGGGTCAGATATAGGTATAGCGAGGCAACTGAGGCTATTATCTCACCTGAGCATGAAGCTATATGGGGGGGATATACAAAGTCCCTAATACGCTCTAAACAACATCGGTCTCGGTCTTTGGGACACATTTCTACATCTCATACGATGCCAACGAAACCATTACGTCGACTACGCCTCTGACAAAGCATGTGGCCTCTATGAATCTCCGCTTGCAACGTCTTGTTGAAGCCTGACCTCCTGGACTAGTTGCGAGCGTAGCCCGGCCAGAAGCGTTGTCTCGGACGCACCGGCATCCATTTTGATCTTGAGCTCGAAGGAGCGACCCGCCAGCTGGACCAGAAGTGCGGCGACCTGTGAATATGGTGGCAAGGATGTGATGGCTCTTCTTCCTACTGTGCCGGGCTTGACTCGCAGCACAAATGTTTCCAGATCGAAAATGGGGGACTGATTCGCAGATCGTAGGATTTCTCGAAGCTGAAAGGCGATGTTGTCAACACAGGGCTTGCTCAAGTCGATGCTTATCGAAAGTCTCTTCAAGCCATGGTGGGGAGATTCGCCAGTACGCCTCAGCTGCGACCAGTCGAGAGTAAGGAGTCCGCCGAAGTTCATCAGAGCCGGTCGCTGCCTCCGGAGCTCGAGACTGTTGATGCGTCGGTTCTGAAGTAGGAAGCGAGGAAGCGCCGAGTAAGTCGTTATGCATAGAGAGAAGGCTTCTATCTTCCCAGCCCATCTGACATCGCTGCTCGAGGTGTATTGGAAGCGTTTCGAGGTCGACGGGTTGTTCAATAATCAAAAAAAGGATCTCTCTATCGCTGACGACACAGAAGGGGATGCCCGTTGCTCTTGCCGTAGGGACAGCATTGACAGGCGTCCAAGGCGCGAGTGCAGTGGTGCCCGGGAAATCATGCGACCCCATACCGAGAGGTCCCAATCTATTTGCCGGCTGGGTCCAATATTGACGATGTAGCGCACTAAGCAGTTGAACGCTCGGAGTTTGGGGCAGAATCGCTTGAGCTCGAGACTATCGGAAGGGTCCGAGCTCAGACGGAGTTTGACGTGGAGTTCCGCGGTGGGTTTAGGACTTGGATTATCCGTGAGTAGTCTAGGAGGTGTGACGAGTTGGTAATCGCCTGCGCCGACGGTGATCTCGGATACCAGAGGAAACGCGTCCAAGAGTTGCGAGAATCCGTCATGGTATGTGTCTCCTTCGCGTTTGGTCACCGAGCCATCAATCTGCAAGGATCGTATCGACTCGATGTATATATTACGGCGGAGGTACTTTTCATGAGCTACCCCAACTTCTCGAACTTGAAGAGGCTTACCGATACTGACAAACTCAATAGTTTGGAATAATGCTTGCATTGGAAATGTCGATAGAGCAACCCACCATGGCAGGGAAGGTGTCCCGCGACAGAGTGAGCGATTTACGGACTGCATCAAGATCCATTTGATCGATGATGAAGCTGCGGAGTTCGGGGGTAGCCCAGACGCGGCTAGCTGGCGTGTGTATGTTCATGACAACGTCGTCTGGTAGGGGCTCTCGTGTAGCGATGTGGCTGAGCGATCAGTCTCGAAGTGTGATGGAGCGGGAAAGATAGAAGAAGAGAAAGAAGAGAGATACAAGGAAGTGAAACCAATAGCGTCAGCCTCTGTGTGTGTTTTTCAGGTACCAGTATATCTGTATGTACATCTAGACAATGTCCTACATGTCAGCGGTTTGGGATGCGACTGATCCAGAGCCTTGGATTCTCAAGACATTGGCCTGGTGTCGGCGCGGTCGGGCAAGGCTGATTGGGTACCCACTGTTGTCAAGAGAGGACAGTTATGAGTCCAGGGACTGCTGTAGCCACCCATAACCACTGACTGTACTTTCAGTTCCGAGCCATCGCCTCTGGGGGATGTTGCAGGCAGCAGCGTCTTCATCGTGGTCAGTGACAAGGCTAGTCCTGTTGTCTACTTGACCACCGTCGACGCAGGCCGCTCCGGAAAGAGGAGAGACATCGTCCCCTAGTGGTCCACTGAATGAGCTGGTTGTCGGGTCGGGGTGATGTCAGACGAAATATAGGCACGTATGCCCAGAAGGGCAGGAGTCCAAGAAGGTACTGCATCTAGTCGGGTTGTCGGTGTGATACCATCTGGTTGAGTGGCCTATAAAATATTTCATCGGATTTATGAACGCGGAGAAATCCATGGCTTCGTTCTTTGTGTACTTTGCCCCTAAGCATACTTGATACAGGCTCAGCAGCTATACATCACCCGTCAAGTCGCACCCAGTCTTCACATACCGCTCACCAACATACTGTAGGGCACTCATAGTGTCAAGAGATATACTCTACCTGACTGCATGTCGGGCATGACTCAGCCGAGAGTGCGGCCATGATATCATCTGCTATGCGTCGGAGACTGCTTGCGGTACAGCTGGTCGTGAAGTCCGTAATGAGTTGACGTCACCCAGAATTAGCCCCCCGAAAGCAATCAGTGCACACCGCAGTATGGAGGGAATTTTTCAAGGCTGCTCAACTTCCAAAAGTTGGCGAAGATGACGTTGACCACTCCGCTTGACCCTGATGTTCGGCAGCGGCAGATCCTATTTCGTTATGCCGTCGCCTGGTCTTGATTTCGGTTGCATGTGGCTTCTCGAGCCGATAGTTTGAACTGCCCAGGAATGAAGAAAGGATCCCGGACCCTGGCCGAAGCCCGGTAGGAATCGATCGCTCCACAATTCGCAATTGGAAAGCCCTCTCTGATACGATAGCTGGTATGATCGAGACAACAGAAACTCTACTAGTGCTTACACGTCTGCATCACGCTACTGGGGTACATCTAACATCATATAGAGTTGAATGTGAGCCGTTTACTCCGCTGGATGTTCGGAAGTAAGCACAAAGAGCTCTTTACCGATCGGCCCGTTTTGCGAGGTCTTCGCGGAGTCCAGACCGGCGCCGGCGTTTCCGCACGTGAACCTCCGCCAATCCCCCGGATTGCACATTACCCACAAGGTGGCTACTTTGCACGACATGGCATTATGGGTCTTCAATCTGGTGTACAGAGGCATAGGATGTTGCTAGTGCATCGCTCTCAGTGAAGCGTGCATGTAGAGATCCCCATAAAAAATCGCCAAGATGCGCATCCCTCGCCGAGAAGATGCGGCAACCAACGGACCGGTGTGAGATCCCTGAATGAACCTTTTCCGAGCTCCGCGAGCCCACCTCTGCATTCTCGCCGTCCATAACCTGCCGTTCTTTGCCCCGAGTGGGGGTCTTCGATCGGGGGTCTTTGTGCATCGCTGTCGAAGCATCCCAACGGAATGCTTCATGCCCACAGTCAGCATCTGGTAGACGACAAATTTATCATGGTGTTGTCTGGCCAAGAAGGGGATCCGGAGCAAGTGCCCGAAAAACCAGTGTGCCGCAATTGACCCGACAAGGTCCGACCCCAAGGCACTTGACGTCGTCATCTCGATGCCCCCCTCGCTTACCCTTGTCCCCTGCTGCTTCCTTCTTGCCCCGCGCGACAAATGTGGGTTTTGCGGGTAACTCTCTGTTTTCAAACTTCAAAGAGCCGGCGGTACGGTAGCGGTCAATTTCCTTACCAAAGGGTACAAGCCCTCGGTAGGCTTCGGTGGATGCATTCCGCCGGTGAAGTGCTCAGCGATCCTGGTAGAATGAGTGGGCAAGCCTCTCTGACTTGCACATACGCTCCACACCATTACCGTAAAGATCTCTTTCACTTGTTTATACAGATCGACGACCCGTGTTTCACGGCAACACCGAGCAACAACAGCCCGGCGGATATCCCAACTCAAAACAAAAGTCGCGGTTCCTCTTACACCCCACTCATTTATCCTTTGTTTGTTCCGCCCGTCGTCTACAAATATCGAGCTGACGGTCAAAGGAAGACATTGCATTACTTGAAGTCCTAAGCGGTTTTGGCTATCCCTTTGGTATAGCACGTCCGACCACCACGGAATACTTGCCGTCGACAACGCGCTGTCCGAGATATCAAATCCGAAGAACCCTCCTTTCGAAAGGTACGCTCACACTTGTCCATCCCTCTCCTGCTACCTTAGTGTCGATTGGATTGTCCCCTGAACGCTTTGACAGTCAGCTAATTAAAGTGTAGCACACACCTCGGTTTCGACTTTAAGCCGCAATTAAGCCACACCCTTCGGTCTGCTATCAGCTCTTACAAGAGTCCCCTTCACGCCGCCTTCCATACGTATACCGGACCAGCCGGTCCCAATCGTCCTCACCTTTCATCTACTCCACTCGACGCTCCACATTACTCGTCACATTCAGCCCAATTCCTTTCAAAGCGTGTCCAAGTGGGCAATCGGCAGCGGCTCTTCCAAAGGAGGGTAATTGATACAGTGATCGCCACCGTTACAGCCGTTTAGGAAGAAGCAACCCCACTCCTCCTTCGCCCGTTTGTACACCTCGCATATTCTGTCATGTCAGCGCCATCTCTTGATAAGAACGCTGCGTCCACATCACAGTCCCCCTTCCTCCTTACTCCAAACCAACAGCAACAGACCAAGCTCTCTCCCGACTCCAACACGGTGGATATTCAACGCAGTATCAATCAAGCGAAACCCAAGATGCCAAGAAGCGAATCATTCAATCCCTCGCCCCCTCACCGCCCCGATTTCGGTCGTGCAGCTCACTCTTCATACAATGTCGGTGGCATGGCATCCAACACTATATTCACGGCCGAAGAGAACGGCGATGAGCTCACCACCAAAGGAAGGAAGCGAAAGAGGCTAGCCAAGGCCTGCAGTGCTTGTCATGTGAGTACCCATCCTGGCAGCCGACCAATTCCCCTACTGATGACAGAAAAACAAGCGCCGATGCGACGGCTTTGATCCCTGCTCCAACTGCGAATTCTCTTCGAAAGAGTGCATGTACCTCAATGCTCAAGGCCAGCGCATCCCTGCTCCTCGGACCCGTGAAGCGTCGACCACACCCCAGAAACCTATTCGTGACGATCAAGGGAGAATCATCCGCCCCATCCGCGGTGGTAGTGGAGATTGGCAAAGGGACCAAGAACGAAGGGGAAGTGACCGATCCTTCAATACGCCTTTGGAGATCGTCGAGCGAGACGCAGCATTGTCTGTCGAGCTTATTGATCGTAAGTACTCGGCCGTTGACAAAACACTGACAACAGTTTTCTTTCATCATGTCCAACCTTACGCCGCGATGCTCCACCGACCGACCTTTCTCAACCGTCTGTACACCAGGCAGGTCTCTCCTGTCCTCCTCGACATGATGTACGCCATGGCATCACGACACTGTACGCAACCAGGCCTGTTGGCCAGGATGCCAGCATCGAGACCAGCCTACCTCCGAGGAGATGCTTTTGCCGAACGAGCCAACTTGGCAGCCAAGCAGTACCTTCACATGCGATCAGCCTGGACTCGTGCTCAACGAGACTTTGACAGAGGTACTTACGAGGAGACCGAGTTCGTTCAAGCTCTGTACTTGCTTTCGATCCATTACTCGGCACTCGACCATCCCGCTCTCGCCGACTATTTCTTCGAACAGGCAGTCGGAATCCTCCATCCATCGTCGTCAGCGACAGTCAACCCACCACACAGCCGAAGCCCCATGTCGCCATCCGAGTATCTTACGTTGACCGAAGTCCGACATCGAACCTTCTGGATGGTCTTACTCCACGATCTGACCTCTACGGCTGCCGGGAATCGACCGAGGCGATTACACGATCACGAAATCTACAACATTCCCCTTCCCGGCGACGAGGCTCATTGGCTACGTTACGGTGCCGAGAGCCGGACCGGTGAAGATCGAGGGCGTCGCGATGGGATCGCGGTCGGGACTGGCAATTGGGAGGGAGAGGAAGGTGCTGTTGGCGAGATTGGCCACGTCATCCGAGTTGTGAGTTGACTATCTGGAACAGCCGCTGATTGTAGCTACTGGTGTTTCACGATATTGTCAGCGCTACCAGTGCTCGACAACTCAACAAGAGTCACTCAACGGCCAACCACGAAGCCACTTTATGGGTGAGTCTCTATCGCTTCCGATGAGAGCCCCCCACTGATTCCCAGGCGTGGTCCACATCCCTTCCTCCTATCCTGCACTTTGACCAGAATCGCTTGCAGATGGCAGTCGCCCGACTTTCATCTTCCGTACCGGAAATCTCACTATCTGGGTTCCTCTACGCATACATGCACATGATCGCCGAGTGTGGTATGCTCTACGTCCAAGCTGCCAAGGCACAGGTCACGGGTATGGAGGCTACCTCTTCTGCTACAATGTTGAGGACGATGGAGAACATCTCAATCCTCCTCGAACACCTCGGTACGCGAGGACGAGAATCTTACCTCAGTACGTACTTCTTTTGAGGCATGGTGATCAAAAGCTAACGTTAGTCCTCTATCCGTTATCGATCCTGACGGAATGGTATCACTCGCTGCAATCCGGACCTAGCGAGCTACCTCCTGACGATGCTGCCCGTCTGTCGGGACGCTTGACCAAGTGGTGGGCCGAAGCCAAGGCTCAGTGGGGCGTTAAATCTCCTCTTCGACCCGAGACACATGAAAGCGAATCGGCAAGATCCACTATGCGAGAGTTCGAGCATACCTCCGCATTCTCGGCTCCCATGGCAGGTCGCTCAAGCTCGTGTTCACTTGCCAAGCCCTCCATTCCACACCGATTCAGTCCACCTACCGTCCGAATATCTAACGGTCTCGGCCTGGAACTCCATTCTTCATTCAAGAATGGCTCACCTCGAGAAATGCCTGTTCCGGAATCCGCATCATCTACCACCACCTTGACCCTACCCACCCCAACATCGAGCTTCAAGTACCCCGACATGGCTTCTTTCATTGCTGTCCGCCCCCGAGCTCACTCAAACGTATCCATTCAAGATGTTTCGTCGGCCTATCCACCTCGATCACCTGATGTAGATATCGGACCAGGTCTGGGCCTGAAGTTAGGCGAGCGAGAAAAAGGCTTGACACTACCCTCATTGAGCTCAATCAGCGGAAATCGAGGAAGAAGTAATAGTTGGTGGAGGGATCATAAAGCTGAGCGAAGTCCGTTGGGAATCGCTGCTCTGATCAGTGCTGCCGAGGAAAGAGGCGAGGTTTAAACATAGTAAGGAATAATTTTTAGCAGTCTTTGTACCAGTATCCTCCGAGTTTCATCTGTCTCAGTCTAGATGTTGTAGGTAATCCATGCAGCCAGTCTACAATGCGTTCCGCCTTCTGGTTCCTGACGCCGAACCGCGATCGCAGGCGATTTGCCAGCACTGTAGATCCGTCTGAGGCATTGGCCTGTGGGAAGACCGAGGCGCCAACTGCCAAGATTTTACACAAGCATACATATGAATAGGATCTATCGGCTTACACGGATGGAGACGAGTGCGAGCCTTCAGTAGGATCGGATAAGGCACAATTGTGTATATCGTCTTCACCACTATAGTTTAGAATATTATGGCAAAGTACGCCCGTCTGCTCAGCTGCAAAGTGCTCCATCAAGTCCCCGTTTCTGTCGATCGATACTGATTGCAGTATTCGCGGCATCGCAAATATCTCTCAGGTGTTCGCAACCAGGCAAGGCAGCAAAGACCACTCGTGCAGTCGATCCGTACAGTGACTCCGCCAAGTGCTTGGGTCCAACGAGATGTTCATCGAGTGTTTCGGCGTGTGTCAGGATGGTCACATCCGAGACGCAGTCTGAAGCCGTCTGGTCCGGCCATTGCTGAAGGCGAAAGGTCACGCTCTCCAAGTGCGGCGACGAGTAATCCTGCGAGGGATTCAATATGTCACGAGGTGCCGATTTAATCGCTGCATCGACAATGATGTGCTTCATGTCCTTTAAAACGCCGGGAAAAAAGTCGTCGGCGATGAGATCGAAGAAATCTGGGGCGCCGTCCGGCGACGAAATGATGACTGTTGTACCACCTTCACAGGATGTCGGAAATCGTTGACCAGCAAAGCGTCGGTAGAGGGTTAGCCGATCATCAGTACGAGGCGCGTACTCGATCGTCTTGATGGGATGGGCTGGCTTCTGTAATCGTGAAGCATGCTCCTGCGTCAGTCGGGCGAACGATGATATGTTGAACACCGAGGCCGAGTCTTCTCCGAGAGGATCACGCGGGCCATACACCGGACTCAAGGTAGTAAATCGGTAATATCGAGAATCTCCCATATCGGTCCCTTTCTTGAGCCTGGCCATCCGGTGCATGTTGCGCAAGGAGAGTACAGAGCCCCGAGGGATCGGTGGACAATGAGAAAGCGCCTCGTCGCTAAACAATCCGCTGGTCAATCTGTCGATCAGGGCAGTCCTAGCGGCC
>Ga0265798_10011579_pt1 | contig 10730 bp, 10 predicted proteins | sample P3T30metagenome_FD_192430 | JGI IMG/M metagenome (GOLD analysis project Ga0265798, IMG submission 192430) | Plant litter microbial communities from East Loma Ridge, Irvine, California - P3 T30 | ecosystem: Environmental > Terrestrial > Plant litter > Unclassified | place: USA: California... | reverse complement strand
GGGCGTCATCAAGGGGGCGTGCGCCGCGACCGGGCTCACTCCCCCGTCGTGGGCCTACCTCTGCAGCCTGCAGGTCGCCCGCAAGACCTACGCGCTCGACTCGTACCGACTGCCGCTCGCGGCGGCGGCGGCCGGCTTCACCGGCTTCTCGCACCACGACGCCCTCGCCGACGCCGAGGCCTGCGCCGCCATCGTGGTGCACGCGGCACAGTTCCACGGTGCCGACGACCTGCGGCAGCTCGCCGACACGACGCGCGTCGGCATGAAGCGGCTCACGCCGGCCGCGCCGCCCGCGGCGGGCGACGCCGCCGCCGCGCCTCGCCGCCGCGTCGTCTTCCGCTAGACGCGCGCCCCGGCGCCCGCACGGCCCGGCGCGGCACGACCCCGCACGAAGACCTGACGCGAACGGGACGAACCGACGCGGGGCCCAGGGTCACATCGTCCCTTTCGCGTCAAGTCTCCGGTGCAGGAGCTGCCGCGGGACCCGCCGCGCGGCCCGCCGCCCGGGCTCGCCCCCGCTGTCGGCGGCCCCTGCCACACTCCGTGCATGACCTCACCGCTCCTCCTCGTGGCCCTCGTCGTCGTCTCGCTCGCGGTCGGCACGGCGCTGGGCGTGCTGCTGTCGCGGTCGCGGTCCGCCGAGGCGACCGCGCGGCTCTCGGCCGACGCGGCCGCCGCCCACGCGACCGTCGAGGGCTACCGCGAGCGGCTGATCGACCTCGACGAGCAGCACCGTCGCGAGGTCGCCGGGCAGGAGGCACGGCTGCGCGAGTTCCAGGACAGGCTGCGCGACGCCCGCATCGCCGAGGCCGAGCGCGCCCGGTCGGAGGGGCAGGTGATGACCGCGCTCAGCCCGGTCGCCCAGAGCCTGGCCGCCGTCCAGGCCAAGGTCGCCGAGCTCGAAGAGCAGCGCGCGCACCAGTACGGCACGCTCAGCGAGCAGCTGCGCAGCGCGGTCGCGTCGGAGGAGCGGCTGCGCAGCACCGCCGAGTCGCTCGCCTCGGCGCTCCGCTCGAACAGCACGCGCGGGGTGTGGGGAGAGACCCAGCTGCGCAACGTCGTCCAGGCCGCCGGGCTGGTCGAGCGGGTCGACTTCGACCTGCAGAGCAGCATCAGCAGCGACGCGGGCGCAGGGCGGCCCGACATGGTCGTGCACCTGCCCGGCGGCAAGCACATCGCCGTCGACGCGAAGGTGCCCTTCGCGGCGTTCCTCGAGGCGAGCGCCATCCCCGCCACGGCCGTCGGCGAGGAGGCCGCCCGGCGCGACGTGCTCGTCCGCCAGCACGTCAAGGCGCTCCGGGCGCACGTCGACGCGCTCTCGGCCAAGACCTACTGGGCGGGCCTCGAGTCGTCGCCCGAGCTCGTGATCGCGTTCATCCCGAGCGAGTCCCTCGTCTCGAGCGCGCTCGAGGCCGACCCCTCGCTGATGGACTACGCGTTCCAGAAGCGCGTCGCCCTCGCGTCGCCGGTGACGCTCTGGTCGGTGCTCAAGACCGTCGCCTTCAGCTGGCAGCAGGACGTCGTCACGAGCGAGGCCAAGGTGCTGTTCGACCTCAGCCGCGAGCTGTACGGCAGGCTCGCGACGATGGCCGGGCACGTCGACAAGCTCGGTCGCTCGCTGCGCGGGTCGGTGGCCGACTACAACCGCTTCGTGGGCTCGCTCGAGCGCACGGTGCTGCCGTCGGCCCGCCGGCTCAGCATGCTCGACGAGACCAAGACGATCGCCGCGCCGACCGTGGTCGACGACCTGCCGCGCGACCTCACGGCCGTCGAACTGACGACCGCCCTCGACGCCGACCGTGAGGTCGAGTCGTCGAGGGCGGTCGCCGACGAGCGCGAGGCGGGCTAGGCCTCTTCGCCGTACCACTTCGAGACGAGGTGGTCGGCCTCGACCCGGCGGATGGTGCCCGAGTGCGAGCGCAGCACGATGCTCGACGTGCGGATCATGCCCTGCTTGCGCTTCACGCCGGCGACGAGCGCGCCGTCGGTGACGCCGGTGGCGACGAAGTAGGCGTTGTCGCCCTTCACGAGGTCGTCCTGGTCGAGCACGCGGTCGAGGTCGTGGCCGGCGTCGATGGCCTTCTGGCGCTCGGCGTCGTCCTTCGGCGCCAGGCGCGTGAGGATGAGGCCGCCCAGGGCCTTGACGGCGCACGCCGTGATGATGCCCTCGGGGGTGCCGCCGACGCCCACGCACATGTCGATGCGGCTGTCAGGACGGGCGGCGTTGATGCCGCCGGCGACGTCGCCGTCGAGCAGCAGGCGGGTGCCGGCGCCGGCCGCGTGGATCTGCTGGATCAGGTCGGCGTGACGGGGACGGTCGAGCACGGCCACCTGGACGTCCTCGACGGCCAGGCCCTTCGCGTCGGCGAGGGCGCGGATGTTGTCGCCGATCGGCCGGTCGAGGTCGATCACGCCGATGCCCTCGGGGCCGGTGACGATCTTGTCCATGTAGAACACGGCGCTGGGGTCGAACATGCTGCCGCGGTCGCTCACGGCGATCACCGAGAGGGCGTTCATGCGGCCGGCGGCCGTGAGGCTCGTGCCGTCGATCGGGTCGACGGCGATGTCGCAGGCGGGCCCGAAGCCGTTGCCGACGTGCTCGCCGTTGAAGAGCATCGGGGCCTCGTCCTTCTCGCCCTCGCCGATGACGACGACGCCGTCGAAGGCGACGGTGCCGAGGAACTTGCGCATCGCGTCGACCGCGGCGCCGTCGGCGGCGTTCTTGTCGCCCTTGCCGATGAAGGGGGCGCTGCGGATGGCGGCGGCCTCGGTCGCCCTCACCAGCTCCATGCCCAGGTTGCGGTCGGGGTGCGAGTACAGGTTTCCGGAGGACGAGTCAGCCATGCTCCGGATCCTACTAGGGGGCCGCCTCCGCGACGGCCGTCGCACAGACCTGCACAGACGTGCAGGGGCCGCACGGCTCGGTCCGCCCCGGGGGCCCCTGGGTAGGGTGGGTCGGAGCAGACCACACGTCATCATCGAAGGAGATCCGATGCCCGTCGCCACCCCCGAGCAGTACGCCGAGATGCTCGACAAGGCCAAGGACAAGGGGTTCGCCTACCCCGCCGTCAACGTGTCGTCGTCGCAGACGATCCACGCCGTGCTGCAGGGCCTCACCGAGGCCGGCAGCGACGGCATCATCCAGGTCACGACCGGCGGCGCCGACTACTTCGCCGGCCACACGGTCAAGAACCGCGCCGCCGGCGCCATCGCGTTCGCCAAGTTCGCGACCGAGGTCGCCAAGAACTACCCCGTCACGGTCGCGCTGCACACCGACCACTGCCCGAAGGACGCCCTCGACGGCTTCGTGCTGCCCCTCATCACGGCCAGCGAAGAAGAGGTCAAGGCCGGGCGCAACCCGCTGTTCCAGTCGCACATGTGGGACGGCTCGGCCATCCCCCTCGACGAGAACCTCGAGATCGCCCAGCAGATGCTCAAGCGCACCGCGGCCATCAACGCCATCCTCGAGGTCGAGATCGGCGTCGTCGGCGGCGAGGAGGACGGCGTCCAGCACGAGGGCTCGAACGAGGCGCTCTACACGACCGTCGGCGACGTGACGAAGGCCGTCGAGGCCCTCGGCCTCGGCGAGAACGGCCGCTACATCGCCGCCCTCACCTTCGGCAACGTCCACGGCGTCTACAAGCCCGGCAACGTCAAGCTGCGCCCCGAGCTGCTGGGCGAGATCCAGCAGGGCATCCAGGACCGCTTCACGACGTCCGAGAAGCCCCTCGAGCTGGTGTTCCACGGCGGCTCCGGCTCGTCCGACGCCGAGATCCGCGAGGCGGTCGCCAACGGCGTCGTCAAGATGAACCTCGACACCGACACGCAGTACGCGTTCAGCCGCTCGATCGCCGACACGGTGCTCAAGAACTATGACGGCTTCATCAAGGTCGACGGCGAGGTCGGCAACAAGAAGCAGTACGACCCCCGCGCCTGGGGCAAGGTCGCCGAGTCGGCGATGGCCGCGCGCGTCGTCGAGGCGACCAAGCAGCTCGGCTCGCACGGCCAGTCGGGCAGCTGACCCGCACCTCCTGAGGCCGACGAGAGGCCCCGCAGCGACGAGCTGCGGGGCCTCTCTGCGCGACGGTCGGAGCCTAGGAGGCGGTGCCTGCCCCGTCGAGGACCGACTGCACGAACGCCGGGTCGCCCAGGAACACCGACAGCACGAGCACGGTCTGCACGAGCGTGACGACCACGCCGGCGACCAGCGGCACCCAGAAGGTGATCGCGCCGCGCCGCAGCCGGCGCACCGTCCACGCGAGCATGAGCACGAAGACGATGAGCGAGACGACGGCGATGGTGCCGCCGGCCCGCTGCAGGTCGGCCCCGCCGGCGAAGTCGTCGACCGGGTAGCCCGCCGCGCTGAACGATGCGAGCAGCGTCCGCGAGAAGCCCGACACCAGCACGATGTTCGCCACGACGTTGTAGCCGGCGAGGCCGAGCAGCACGAAGGTCGCGACACGGTCGACGCGGCGGCCGGTGCTGAGCACGGGGGCGGCGGCGGGCGGTCCCGGGTACGGCCGGGCGCCTCCTCGGCTCTGCTCCTGCTGCGGAGCTGCGGTCTGTCGACCGGCCGGCGACAGGTCGCCCTGGGACGCAGGAGGCGCGACGTCGGCGGGCGGGACGGGACTGACCCAGCCCTCGGGCGCGTACTCGCCGTAGCGGGGCCGGGGCCGCGGGTCGCGAGCCGGCGACGCGTCGCCCTCGCGCTCGTCGGTCATCGGGTGGTGCGTCCGCCGAGCGCGCGGGTGTCGGTCTGGCCCTGGGCGTCCTTGCGGAGCTCCTTCGGGAGGGAGAACATGAGGTCCTCCTCGGCGGTGACGACCTCGGACACGTCGCCGTAGCCGGCGTCGGCGAGGTCGTCGAGCACCTCTTTCACGAGGACCTCGGGCACGGACGCGCCGGAGGTGACGCCGACCGTCTCGACGCCGTCGAGCCACTCCTGCTTGATCTCGCTCGAGTAGTCGACGCGGTAGGCGGCCTTGGCGCCGTGCTCGAGGGCGACCTCGACGAGGCGGACGCTGTTCGAGCTGTTGGCGGAGCCCACGACGATGACGAGGTCCGACTCGACCGCGACCTTCTTGATGGCGACCTGGCGGTTCTGCGTGGCGTAGCAGATGTCGTCGCTCGGGGGGTTCTGGATGGTGGGGAACCGCTCGCGCAGGCGGCGCACGGTCTCCATCGTCTCGTCGACGCTGAGGGTCGTCTGCGAGAGCCAGACGAGGTTCTCGGGGTCGTCGACGACGAGGTCGTCGACCTCGCCGGGGTTCTGCACGAGGGTGGTGCGGTCGGCGGCGTGGCCCATCGTGCCCTCGACCTCTTCGTGGCCGGCGTGGCCGATGAGGATGATGTGGCGGCCTTGCGACCCGAAGCGGACGGCCTCGCGGTGCACCTTCGTGACCAGCGGGCAGGTCGCGTCGATCGCCTGCAGGTCGCGGTCGGCGGCGCCCTTCACGACGGCCGGCGAGACGCCGTGGGCGCTGAAGACGATGTGCGACCCCTCGGGGACCTCGTCGACCTCGTCGACGAAGATCGCGCCCTGGCGCTCGAGCGTCGAGACGACGTGCACGTTGTGCACGATCTGCTTGCGGACGTAGACGGGCGAGCCGTAGTGCTCGAGCGCCTTCTCGACCGCGATCACGGCCCGGTCGACGCCCGCGCAGTAGCCGCGGGGGGCAGCGAGCAGCACCCGCTTCGCCCCGTTGACGGGGGTGTCCCGTAGCCTGTTGCGGAGCGCAGGGACGCGCGGTGTCGGGAGGTCGACGGCGAGAGCGCCGTTCGTGATGTGTGCCACCCGTCGATTCTAGGTGCGACGACTGGTCGCGCTCTGGGAGGCACCGCACCCCGCGCCCTGCCCCGGTCTGCTCTCCGAACTGAGGACACCTGCATGACGATCGTCACCCCGCCGCCCACCGCCGACGCCCCGTGGCCGGTCGGCCTGCTCGCGGGCAAGGTGCGCGACTGGATCGACCGGCTCGGCACGGCGTGGGTCGAGGGCCAGATCACGCAGTGGAACGTCTCGGGCGGCAACGTCTACGGCAAGCTGCGCGACCTCGAGCAAGACGTGACCGTGTCGTTCTCGATCTGGTCGAGCGTGCGCTCGAAGGTCCCCGCCGACCTCAAGCAGGGCGACCGGGTCGTCGCCGCGGTCAAGCCCAACTACTGGGTCAAGGGCGGCTCCCTGACCATGCAGGTCTTCGACATGCGCCACGTCGGGCTCGGCGACCTGCTCGAGCGCCTCGAGCGGCTCCGGGCCCAGCTCACGGCCGAGGGGCTGTTCTCACCCGAGCGCAAGAAGCGCCTGCCGTTCCTGCCGCAGTGCATCGGGCTCGTCACCGGCCGCGACAGCGACGCCGAGAAAGACGTGCTCCGCAACGCCCAGCTGCGCTGGCCGTCCGTGTCGTTCCGCGTCGTGCACGCCGCGGTGCAGGGCGACCGCTCGGTGGGCGAGGTCACGGCCGCGGTGCAGCAGCTCGACGCCGACCCCGAGGTCGACGTCATCATCGTGGCGCGGGGCGGCGGCGACTTCCAGAACCTCCTCGGCTTCAGCGACGAGTCGCTCGTGCGGGCGGTGGCCGCGTGCACGACGCCCGTCGTGAGCGCGATCGGGCACGAGGCCGACCGGCCCCTGCTCGACGACGTGGCCGACCTGCGCGCGTCGACCCCGACCGACGCCGCCAAGCGCGTCGTGCCCGACGTCAGCGAAGAGCTGTCGCGCGTGCAGCAGGCCCGTTCGCGCATCGGCGTCCGGCTCAACCAGATCGTCTCGACCGAGATCGACCGGCTCGAGCAGGTGCGCAGCCGGCCCGTGCTCGCCTCGCCGCAGACCCTCGTCGACGTGCGCGCCGACGAGGTCGTCCGTGCCGTCGCCCGCGGCGAAGAGCTGCTCGCCCGTGCCGTCGAGCGGGCGCACACCCGGGTGTCCGAGCTGACCGCGCAGCTGCGGGCGCTCTCGCCCCAGGGCACCCTGCGGCGCGGCTACTCGATCGTGCAGCTGCCCGACGGCGCGGTGCTCCGCGAGCCGGCCGACGCGCCCGAGTCCACCCGGCTCGTCCTCACCCTCGAAGGAGGCGCGCTGCAGGCCGTCAGCACCGGCGCCTCCTCCCCAGGCCCCGCCCGCGACGCGTCCTCCCCCGCCGCCGGCGACGCCGCCGCCTCTGCAAGCCCCGCTCGTTAGGATCGTCCCGTGGCACAGTCCTCCTCCCCCGCACCGTCCTCGTCCGCCCCGGCCGACGTGCCCGACGTCGCGTCGCTCAGCTACGAACAGGCCCGCGACGAGCTCGTGACCGTCGTGTCCGAGCTCGAGCAGGGCGCGTCGACCCTCGAGCGCTCGCTCGCCCTGTGGGAACGCGGCGAGGCCCTCGCCCGCCGCTGCGAGGAATGGCTGCTCGGCGCCCGCGAGCGCCTCGAGGCCGCCCGGCGACAGGCGCCCGCCGAATGACCGACCCCGGCGGCCCCGACGGCGGCGGGCAGGGCGGCGCGCCCGGCGGCCGGTCGCGACGCACCCGCGAACCGCGCATCGTCGCCGAGCTCGGCCGGCCCGAGACGCCCGACGAGACCGCTCGTCGCAAGGCCGAGAACACGCGCAAGCACTACGCGAACCAGACGGCCGTCAACCTCACGCTCTCGATCGTGGCCTCGCTGGCCGTCGTGCTGTTCCTCGTGCTCGTCGTCGTGCGGCCCGGCGGCACGGTGAACCGCCAAGAGATCGACTACCGGTCGGTGGCGCAGAACGCCGAGGCCAGCGTCGACGTGCCCCTCGCCGCCCCCACGCTGCCCGACGGCTGGACGTCGAACCGCGCCGACGTCTCGACCGGCGGCGCCGACGGGGTGTCGACCTGGTACGTCGGCTTCATCACGCCCACCGAGCAGTTCATCGCCCTCGAGCAGGGCGTCGACGCCAACGCCACCTGGGTCGCCAACGCGGTGCAGGCACGGCCGGCCACCGGGGCGACCACGATCGCCGGGCTCGACTGGCAGGTCTACGACCGCCGCGACGGCGACAGCCCCGGCAACTACGCCTACTCGATGACGACGACGGTCGACCGCAGCTCGTACGTGCTGCACGGCACGGCCGACGACGTCGAGTTCGAGCAGCTCGCGACCGCCCTGGCCGAGCAGCTCTCCGACCAGACGGGAGACCAGTCGTGACCGACCCGAGCACCGAGGCCGCCGCCTCCGTCGACGCCGCCCCGGGGGCCGCCCCCGCGACGCCCGCCGAGCCGCTGACCCCCGGGCGCGCCTGGGAGCGGATGAAGGCCGGCAACGAGCGCTTCGTGACCGGCGCGCCGCAGCACCCCCACCAGTACAGCGACCGGCGGGCCCTGCTCGCCGGCGGGCAGGAGCCCGTCGCCGCCCTGTTCGGCTGCGCCGACTCGCGCCTCGCGGCCGAGATCATCTTCGATGTCGGCCTCGGCGACCTCTTCGTCGTGCGCAACGCGGGCCAGGTGGTCGGCGACACCGTCATCGCCTCGCTCGAGTACGCCGTCTCCGTGCTCGGCGTGCCGCTCATCGTCGTGCTCGGCCACGACAGCTGCGGCGCCGTCGCCACCGCCATCGACTCGCTGACGACCGACGCGCCCCCCGGCTCGCGGTTCCTCGGCGACCTCGTCGACATGATCGTGCCGAGCGTGCGCCGGGCGACGATCGCCCTCGAGCCGGGCGCGGTGCTCGACCCGCGCGCGGTCGGCGCCCTGCACATCCAGGCCTCGGTCGAGGCCCTGGTGGGGCGCAGCGCGCTCATCTCGGCGGCCGTCGCCGAGGGTAGGTTGACCGTGGTCGGGGCGAACTACGCGCTCGCCGACGGCCGGGTCGACCCGTCGATCATCATCGGACGACTCTGACGCCGCGGGGGCGACCGGCCCCCGTGACCATGCCCCACGAGGGCCGAAGGAAGGACACGACGTCGTGACCACAACCGAGTACCGCATCGAGCACGACACCATGGGCGAGGTGCGGGTCCCCGCCACCGCCCTGTGGCGGGCGCAGACCCAGCGGGCCGTCGAGAACTTCCCGATCTCGGGCGCCGGTCTCGAGGCAGCCCAGATCGTCGCGCTCGCGCGGATCAAGCGCGCCGCCGCCGTCGTGAACGGCCGACGCGGCATCGTGCCCGCGGGCGTCGCCGACGCGATCGTGGCCGCCGCCGACACCGTCATCGGGGGCGACCACCACGACCAGTTCCCGGTCGACGTCTACCAGACCGGCAGCGGCACGTCGTCGAACATGAACATGAACGAGGTCCTCGCCACCCTCGCCGGCACCGTCGACGGCGTCGACGTGCACCCCAACGACCACGTGAACGCGTCGCAGTCGTCGAACGACGTGTTCCCGACGTCGGTCCACGTCGCCGTGACCGGGGCGCTGCTGCACGACCTCGTGCCGGCCCTCGAGCACCTCGCCGAGTCGCTCGAGCGCAAGGCCCACGAGTGGGCGGGCGTCGTCAAGGCGGGCCGCACGCACCTCATGGACGCCACGCCCGTGACGCTCGGACAGGAGTTCGGCGGCTACGCGCGCCAGATCCGGCTCGGCATCGAGCGTGTGCAGGCCACGCTGCCCCGCGTCGCCGAGGTGCCCCTGGGCGGCACGGCCACCGGCACGGGCATCAACACCCCGGTCGGGTTCCCGCAGGAGGTCATCTCGGTGCTCGCCGACGACAGCGGCCTGCCCGTCACCGAGGCGCTCGACCACTTCGAGGCGCAGGGCGCCCGCGACGGCCTGGTCGAGGCGTCGGGCGCGCTGCGCGTCCTCGCCGTGAGCCTCACCAAGATCAACAACGACATCCGCTGGATGGGCTCGGGCCCGAACACCGGCCTGGGCGAGCTGCACGTGCCCGACCTGCAGCCCGGGTCGTCGATCATGCCCGGCAAGGTCAACCCGGTCGTGCCCGAGGCCGTGCTCATGGTCTCGGCGCGGGTGATCGGCAACGACGCCACGATCGCCTGGGCCGGCGCCTCCGGGTCGTTCGAGCTCAACGTCGCCATCCCCGTGATGGGCACCGCCCTGCTCGAGTCGATCCGACTGCTGTCGAACGCGACGCGCGTGCTCGCCGACAAGACCGTCGACGGCCTCGAGGCCGACGTCGAGCGCGCGCGCGCGATGGCCGAGTCGTCGCCGTCGATCGTCACCCCGCTCAACCGGGTCATCGGGTACGAAGCCGCCGCCAAGGTCGCCAAGCACGCCGTCGCCCAGAAGATGACGGTGCGCGAGGCCGTCGTCGACCTCGGCTTCGTCGAGCGCGGCGAGGTCACCGACGAGCAGCTCGACACGGCCCTCGACGTGCTGAGCATGACCCGCCCGGGCTGAGCCTGCCCCGCCCCGGCCCGCCCCGCCCCGCCCCGCCCCGGCCCGGCTGAGCCCGCCGCGCCCGGCTGAGCCTGCCGCGTGCCCGCTGAGCCTGCCGCGCGCCGGCTGAGGCCCGCCGCGCCCCGGCCCCCGGCCGCTCGCCCGGGCGGCCGGGGGCCGGCCACCGCGCGACTTGCCCTGAAGGGGACGAAGTACCGCCGGGCCCGGCGGTGCTTCGTCCCTTTCAGGGCAGGACGGGCGGACGCGGGCCGCGCGACGCGTCGCGCGGGCTACGCCGCGTCGAGGAACGTCGACGCCACGACGACCGCGAGCCACCAGCCGACGAGCAACACCGGCCCGAACGGGATGGCCACCCTGCCCGGTGAGGTGCCCCGTCGTCGGACGGCGACGGCCGCCAGGCCGTGCACTCCCCCGAGCAGCGCCACCGC
>Ga0265798_10011577_pt1 | contig 10732 bp, 7 predicted proteins | sample P3T30metagenome_FD_192430 | JGI IMG/M metagenome (GOLD analysis project Ga0265798, IMG submission 192430) | Plant litter microbial communities from East Loma Ridge, Irvine, California - P3 T30 | ecosystem: Environmental > Terrestrial > Plant litter > Unclassified | place: USA: California... | reverse complement strand
GAGCGACAGCAACGAAGCGATTGCCATTATCAGAGCTATCACCGGTATGGGCCGCAGCCTGCAGATGCAGGTCACGGCCGAGGGCGTGGAGAGCGACGAACAATTCATGCGGCTCAAGGCCGAGGGTTGCTCGCATTTCCAGGGCTACCTGTTCGGCCGCCCCCAGCCGGCCGAACACCGCGCCCGCTAGACCTTCTTGGTGCTGGGCAGCAGGATCGTCAGAATGCCGAACAGCGGCAGGAACGAGCACAGCCAGTACACGTACTCGATGCCGTGAATGTCTGCCAGATGCCCCAGCAGCGCTGCGCCGATACCGCCGAAGCCGAACATCAGACCGAAGAACACGCCCGCGATCATGCCCACGTTGCCTGGCACCAGCTCCTGCGCATACACCACGATGGCGGAGAAAGCAGAAGCCAGGATGAAGCCGATGACCACGCTCAACACGCTGGTCCAGAACAGGTCGACGTAGGGCAGCATCAAGGTGAACGGCGCCGACCCCAGGATCGAGAACCAGATCACCGCCTTGCGGCCGATCTTGTCGCCGATGGGCCCACCGAAAAAGGTACCGGCCGCCACCGCGCCAAGGAACAGGAACAGGTGCAGTTGCGAACTGGCCACCGACAGGTCGAACTTCTCGATCAGGTAGAAGGTGAAGTAACTGGTGAAGCTGGCCATGTAGAAGTACTTGGAGAACACCAGCAGTGCCAGGACCACCAGCGCGGCCTTGACCCGTCCCTTGGACAGCCCGTGGCTGGCACGCTGACCGGCGCGCGCCTTGAACTGGTTGAGATGGCCACGGTACCAGCGGCTGATGGCGTACAGCAGCGCCACGGCGAATACCGCGACCAGGCCGAACCAGGCCACGTGCCCCTGGCCGTACGGAATGACGATGGCGGCCGCCAGCAGCGGGCCAAACGCTGATCCAGTGTTGCCGCCCACCTGGAAGGTGGACTGCGCCAGACCGAAGCGTCCCCCCGAAGCCAACCGCGCGACCCGCGAGGTTTCCGGGTGGAAGGTCGAGGAGCCGATGCCGATCAGGGCCGATGCCAGGAGAATCATCGGAAAGCTGCCGACCGTGGACAACAGCATGATGCCGATCAGCGTGCAGACCATGCCGGCTGGCAACAGCAGCGGCTTGGGATGGCGGTCGGTATAGAAGCCGATCCAGGGTTGCAACAGTGACGCGGTGACCTGGAAGGTCAAGGTGATCAGGCCGACCTGGGTGAAGGTCAGGCCGTAGCTGGCCTTGAGCATGGGGTAGATCGACGGCAGCACGGCCTGGATCAGGTCGTTGACCAGGTGGGCGAGCGCACAGGCGCCAAGGATGCGCATCACCAGCGGGCTGGTCTGCGCAGCGCCGGGCGCGTTATCGAGGGTGCTTGTTGTTGGAGTGGTGGCCATGGGGATTCCGTTGGCAGGCAGGCATGGCCGGACACTCTGCCATTTTGCGTGCGCCGTCGCCAGTTGCCGACACGGGTGAAACTGGCACGGCGCAATGGCGTCAACGAATACAACTTCGACCGCGCGGTGATAAACTGGCGCCAGTCACTAAAAACCCATGAAGAATCGATAAAGTTCCAGAAACCCTGCGCAATAGGCAACTGGGGTTTCGCCAGAATCAGGAGCGATCATGCCCAAAGTTTCTCACACGGCCCTGCGTCGCCAGTTCCGTGAGCTGCTTGCTTCAAAACAGTGCTATCACACCGCTTCCGTGTTCGATCCGATGTCCGCCCGCATTGCCGCCGACCTGGGCTTCGAGGTCGGTATCCTTGGGGGCTCGGTGGCCTCGCTACAGGTGCTGGCTGCCCCCGACTTTGCGCTGATCACCCTTTCCGAGTTCGCCGAACAGGCCACGCGCATCGGTCGTGTGGCACAGCTGCCGGTGATTGCCGATGCCGACCACGGCTATGGCAACGCGCTGAACGTGATGCGCACGGTGGTCGAGCTGGAACGCGCCGGCATCGGTGCGCTGACCATCGAAGATACCCTGCTGCCGGCGCAGTTCGGCCGCCGCTCCACCGACCTCATCTCGGTGGCCGAGGGCGCTGGCAAGATCCGCGCAGCGCTGGAAGCGCGGGTCGACCCCGAGCTGACAATCATCGCCCGCACCCACGCCGGCGTGCTGTCCACCCAGGAAGTCATCAGCCGTACCCAGGCCTATCAGGCGGCCGGTGCCGACGGGATCTGCATGGTCGGCGTGAAGGATTTCGAGCACCTGGAACAGATTGCCGAAAACCTCAGCGTGCCACTGATGCTGGTGACCTACGGCAACCCGGCGCTGCACGACGACGAACGTCTGGCCGCACTGGGCGTGCGGGTCGTGGTGGCGGGCCATGGTGCCTATTTTGCAGCCATCAAGGCCACCTACGATTCACTGCGCGAACAGCGCCAGCAGTTCAGCAAGAGCACCGACCTGAGCGCCACCGAACTCACTCACACCTACACCCATCCAGAGAGTTACGTGGGCTGGGCCAAGGAGTTCATGAACGTCAAGGAATGACCGGCGGGGCAGCCAGGCGGGAACATCATGCGGTCATGTGGGTCGGTTAAAAGGGAATCGCTGAAGGGTTCCACTGCCGGCCCCGTCGGCAACGTACGAAAACGCGACATTTTTAGTTGCTCTCAAGCCTTCCACGCCCTAAAGTTCGCGCCGACCGTCCATGCTGGAAACGATCCATCCGGCTCAAGTACTGACGACGAGACAACAGGCCATCGGAAAGCAGCTTTCCGTGGCCTTTTTGCTTTCGCCCGACATGCCTTGGGAAGTAGGCGAACCAAAGTGGGGATACGGAGGATGGTCATTTGAGCCCATTTATATTCACGACGTTTGCCACCAGGAGTCCCTAGCATGTCGATCAACGTCGAAGACTACTTCGCACCCGATACCTTCAACAAAATGAAGGCGTTCGCCGACAAGCAAGAAACCCCATTCGTAGTCATCGATACCGCCATGATCAGCAAGGCCTACGATGACCTGCGCGCCGGTTTCGAATTTGCCAAGGTGTATTACGCAGTCAAGGCCAACCCGGCCGTGGAAATCATCGACCTGCTGCGCGACAAAGGCTCGAGCTTCGACATTGCCTCGATCTACGAGCTGGACAAGGTCATGAACCAGGGCGTGGGGCCGGAGCGCATCAGCTACGGCAACACCATCAAGAAGTCCAAGGACATCCGCTACTTCTACGACAAGGGCGTGCGCCTGTACGCCACCGACTCCGAAGCCGACTTGCGCAACATCGCCAAGGCCGCGCCGGGCTCGAAGGTCTACGTACGGATCCTTACCGAAGGCTCGACCACGGCCGACTGGCCGCTGTCGCGCAAGTTCGGCTGCCAGACCGACATGGCCATGGACCTGTTGATCCTGGCTCGCGACCTGGGCCTGGTGCCGTACGGCATCTCCTTCCACGTCGGCTCGCAGCAGCGTGACATCAGCGTGTGGGACGCGGCGATCGCCAAGGTCAAGGTGATCTTCGAACGCCTCAAGGAAGAAGACGGCATCGTTCTCAAGCTGATCAACATGGGCGGTGGCTTCCCGGCCAACTACATCACCCGCACCAACAGCCTGGAAACCTATGCCGAGGAAATCATCCGTTTCCTCAAGGAAGACTTCGGTGACGAGCTGCCGGAAATCATCCTCGAGCCGGGCCGCTCGCTGATCGCCAACGCCGGCATTCTGGTCAGTGAAGTGGTGCTGGTGGCGCGCAAGTCGCGTACCGCAGTAGAGCGCTGGGTGTACACCGACGTGGGCAAGTTCAGCGGGCTGATCGAAACCATGGACGAGTCCATCAAGTTCCCGATCTGGACCGAGAAGAAAGGCGAGATGGAAGAGGTGGTGATCGCCGGGCCGACCTGCGACAGCGCCGACATCATGTACGAGCACTACAAATATGGCCTGCCGTTGAACCTGGCCATCGGCGACCGTCTGTACTGGCTGTCCACCGGTGCCTACACCACCAGCTACAGCGCGGTGGAATTCAACGGCTTCCCGCCTTTGAAATCGTTCTACGTCTGAATGCACCAGGGACTTGCGGGTAGCCTCGGGCTGCCCGTGATTCTACTGCTCCAGCGCCTGCAAGCGCTGCGCGTAGAGGCTGGCCATCGCCCTGATGGCCGGCTGTCTGGCCTGCTCCAGCACCTTCAAGCTGCTGCGCAGAAAGTTTGCATTCCCCCCTTCGAGAGCCCGCTGCAGCCAGATCAGTGCGGTATCGACGTCGCCCTCCTCTGCCAGCATCGCGGCATGGCTGAATTGCCCGCGGAAGTCTCCCGCCTGCGCTGAACGCATGTACCAGACCTGTGGCCTGGGTAGATCGGCGCCCGCGACCAGCCCCTGTTCCAGGTAACGCCCTACCAGATTCATGGATTTGGCGTGGCCCATGGTGGCCGCCTGCAGATAGCAGGCGAACGCTCGCGGGTGGTCGAGTGCCACGCCGCGCCCGGTACCCAACAGATTGGCCAGGTTGTACAGGCCCCAATCGAGCCCGGCCCGTGCAGCGTGCAGGTAATGGCCGGCAGCACGTTCGGCACTGGCCTCGCAGCCCCAACCATGTTCATGGCAGCGACCGAGCATGTTGTGCGCCATGGCATGGCCCCGGCTGGCTGCGATGGCAAACCATTTCAGTGCAAGCGCCGCATCGCGTTCGATACCGCGGCCATCGAGCAGGATCTGCCCGAGCAATGCCTGTGCATCGACCACGCCCTGCCCCGCAGCGATCACCAGCGCCTGGGCGGCCTTGCGCGGTTCGGCGGCGAGCATCGCCTTCAGCTGCTCGTTGTCCAGCACCTCCCGGCGGCGCAGGTTGAAGTCGCCGCTCATACATCCACCCAGCGCCGCAGCAGGTTGTGGTAGGTGCCGGTGAGTTGAATCAGCGAGGGGTGCTCGGGGACGTCGCGGCTCAACTGCTGGATCGCCCCGTCCATCTCGAACAGCAGCGCCCGCTGACTGTCTTCGCGAACCAGGCTCTGCGTCCAGAAGAACGACGCGAAACGCGCGCCGCGGCTGACCGCACGCACCTTGTGCAGGCTGGTGGCCGGGTACAGCAGCAGGTCCCCGGCCGGCAGCTTGACTTCGCGGGTGCCGAAGGTGTCCTGGATCACCAGTTCGCCGCCGTCGTAGTCCTGCGGATCGCTGAAAAACAACGTCGAGGACAGGTCGGTGCGTACCCGTTCGATGCTGCCTTTGGCCTGGCGTACGGCATTGTCGATGTGAAAATCGAAATTTCCGCCTGCGGTGTAGCAGTTGATCAGCGGTGGAAACACCTTGTTCGGCAATGCCGCCGACATGAACAAAGGGTTGGCCCACAGGCGTTCGAGCAGCGCCGCACCGATCTCCATCGCCAGCGGGTGGCCTTCGGGCAGTTGCAGGTTGTGCTTGGCCTTGGCCGACTGATGGCCTGCCGTCATCCGCCCATCCGCCCAATCGGCCTGCTCCAGGGCCTGGCGAATGCGCAGCACTTCGTCGCGCGCGAACAATCCGGGAATGTGTAGGAGCATGGAAAGTCACCGCAAGCCAAGGGGCAGCAATGGTATTGATTCCCATTGCCGGAACACAAGCGCGCATGTCCTGAAATGCAGACAAAACCGTCGAGCAAATTGTAAAGAATGTAAACGGCTCTCGAATAGCAATATTTCGCAATTGCTACAAATATGCAGTTACATTATGCTCCGCCGCCTCATAACCTTGGGGAAGGTTTCCACCATGACGCGCCAACACCATTTCATTCCGGTCTCATCGCCACGGCTGCTGGCCTCTGCCATCGGCATGGCCCTGGGCGCTACCTGCGCCGCGCCAACGGCACAGGCCGCGCCGGCCAGCGAGGCCAAGGGCGCCTCGGTAGCGCTCGGCGCCACCAGCATCACCGGCGACGCGCAGGAGCCGACGTCCTACCAGGTCGAGCGCGCCTCGTCCGCCAAGTACACCGCGCCGCTGGTCGATACTCCGCGCTCGGTGACGGTGGTGCCGCAACAGGTGATCAAGGACACCGGCGCACTCAACCTGCAGGACGCGTTGCGCACGGTACCGGGCATCACCTTCGGTGCCGGCGAAGGCGGTAACCCGCAGGGCGACCGACCCTTCATCCGCGGTTTCGATGCACAGGGCGACACTTACCTGGACGGCGTACGCGATGCCGGCGCGCAAAGCCGGGAAATCTTCGCCGTGGAATCCATCGAGGTCAGCAAGGGCCCCAACTCGGCCATCGGCGGCCGTGGCGCTGCCGGCGGCACTATCAACTTGGTGAGCAAGAAAGCGCACCTGGGCGACTCACTGGATGGCGGTTTCACCTGGGGCTCGGACCAGACCCAGCGCTATACCCTGGATGGCAACTACCAGTTCAGCGACAGCGCCGCCGGGCGACTCAACCTGATGAGCCACCAAAGCAACGTCGCCGGGCGCGACCAGGTCGATTACGACCGTTGGGGCATTGCGCCGTCGCTGGCCTTCGGCCTGGGCACCGAGACGCGGGTCTTCCTCGACTATTACCACCTGGAGAGCGACGACCTGCCCGACTCGGGCATTCCCTACAGCATTCCGGCGGCGGGCAACGCCGGCCGCACCTCGGCCAATCCGGACAAGCCTGAGGACGGTGGCAGCCGCAGCAACTTCTATGGCCTGAGCGACCGTGACTTCCGCAAGACCCGCAGCGACATCGCCACCTTCGCCATCGAGCACGACCTCACCGACGCGTTGACCGTGAAGAACACCCTGCGCCATGGCAACACCATGCAGGACTACATCCTCACCCAGCCCGACGACAGCCAGCGCAATGTCAACAACGGCAGTGTCTGGCGCCGCGCCAACAGTCGCGTCGGCAACACCGCGACCACCACCAACCAGACCGATCTGTTCGGTGACTTCTACGTCGGCGGGTTGAAGAACAGCTTCTCCACCGGCATCGAATTCAGCCGCGAAGACAGTGACCGCAGTTCCTACACCGTCAACACTGACACCACGCCGCGCACCGCCGGCGCCAGCACCAACTGCACACCGGGCAGCATCGTTTCCAGCGGCTACAACTGCACGTCGCTGGCCAACCCCAATCCGGACGACCCGTGGAGCGGCGCCATTGCGCGCAACTACGCCGGCACCGACACATCCAGCAAGACGCGGGCGATCTACGTGTTCGACACGCTGGAGCTGAGCCCGCAGTGGCAGGTGAACGCCGGCCTGCGCTACGACCACTTCGAAACCGACTACCGCACCTTCACCGCCGCCGGTGCCACCACGGCCAAGGGCAAGGACACCAGCGAGTTCGTCACCGGCCAACTGGGGCTGGTGTGGAAGCCTGCCGAGAACGGCAGCGTGTATGTTTCCTACGCCACCTCGGCCACCCCACCCGGTTCGCTGGTGGGCGAAGGCATGGAAGGCAACCCGCTGGGCGGAGCACCGGATCGCGCAGGCAACCTGCTGAGCAGTGACCTGGAGCCCGAAGAAACCACCAACTACGAAGTCGGCACCAAGTGGGACCTGCTCGACCAGCGTCTGTCGCTGACCGCCGCACTGTTCCGCACCGAGAAAGAAAACACCCGCGTGCAGACCAGCACCTTTGCCTACGAGAACGCCGGCAAGACCCGAGTCGATGGCCTGGAGCTGTCGGCGTCCGGCATGCTTACCGAGCAATGGCAGGTGTTCGCCGGCTACAGCTACCTGCAGGCGCGCGTGGTCGACAACGGCCCGCTGGGCGCGGCCAACGACGGCAACCAGATGCCCAACACGCCGAACAACAGCGCCAGCCTGTGGACCACCTATAACCTGACGCCCAAACTGACCATCGGCGGCGGCGCCTTCTATGTCGACGACGTGTTCGGCAATGTCGCCAACACCACCATGGTCGACAGCTACGTGCGCCTGGATGCCATGGCCAGCTACAAGATCAGCAAGCATTTCGACGTGCAGCTGAACGTGCAGAACCTGGCCGACAAGACCTACTACGACAAGGCTTTCAGCACCCACTTCGCCAACCAGGCGGCAGGACGCACGGCGCTGTTGAGCACCAACTTCCACTTCTAACCACTGCGCGTCGGTTGCTGCGCCCCGCTCGTTTCGACGACGCGGGGCGTTTCACGTCGCAACGGCAATGATCAGAATCGGTGCGCCTGAGACTGATTCTCAGCCAGTGCTGCATAATGCCGCCTGCCCTCCTTTCGATCGGCCCGCTCAAGGTGATTCGTGTTCAAGAACGTCCTCTTCCAGTTGCACTGGTTTTTCGGCATCACCGGCGGCCTGGTGCTGGCCCTGATGGGCATCACCGGGGCCAGCTACTCGTTCGAGGATGAAATCCTGCGCGCGCTCAATCCGCAGACCCTGAACGTGCAGATTAGCGATGGCGGCATCCTCCCTGCTGCGCAACTGGTGGAAATCCTCGAGCAGCGGCAGGGCAGCAAGGTTGCCGCATTGCGTGTGGACCTGGTCGACGGCAGCGCCGCACGGGTGTCGTTCACCCCGCCGCCGGGGCAACGGCGAGGGCCTTCGGCCTATTTCGATCCGTACACCGGGGAGTTGCAGGGCGAGGTGGTCGGCGAGGGCTTCTTCGACTTGATGCTGGATCTGCATCGTTTCCTGGCCATGGGCGCGACGGGCCGGCAGATCACCGCCGCCTGTACCTTGATGCTGGTGTTCTTCTGTCTTTCCGGCCTGTATCTGCGCTGGCCGCGCAAGGCGCTGCAATGGCGCACCTGGCTGACCCTGGACTGGGCCAAGAAAGGTCGCGCCTTCAATTGGGACCTGCATGCGGTGTTCGGCACCTGGTGCCTGCTGTTCTATCTGCTGGCGGCCTTGACCGGCCTGACCTGGTCTTACCAGTGGTTCGGCAACGCGGTGAACAGAATGCTCTCCGACAACCCTGCCGCCCAGCGCATGGAGCGGCGCGCCGCGTCTTCTGCCGATGTGGCGCCCACGGTGGATCACGACGCGCTGTGGGCCAGCATCCAGGGCGCGGTTGGTCCACGACTGAGCGTGGTCAATATGCGTGTTCCGGGCAATGTCGGCCTGCCGGCCACGGTGTTCTACCTGCGTACGGATTCGCCCCATGACCGGGCCTTCGGCCTGCTCAGCCTCGACCCGGCCACCGGTCAGGTCAAGGACATCCAGCGCTATGAAGACAAGTCGCTGAAAGCGCAGCTGCTGACCAGCATCTACGCCCTGCATGTGGGCAGTTATTTCGGCCTGGTCGGTCGTATCCTGATGATGCTGGCGAGCCTGACGATGCCATTGTTCCTCATCACGGGCTGGCTGCTGTACCTGGATCGGCGTCGCAAGAAGCGCCAGGTACGCCTGGCCCGCGGCGCCTTGCACCAGCAGGACGAGACGTCGGCCGGTTGGTTGATAGGGTTCGCCAGCCAGAGCGGTTTCGCCGAGCAACTGGCGTGGCAAACCGCCGGGCAACTGCAGTCGGCCGGTCAGAACGTGCGTGTCCGCGCCTTGGGCGAGGTGGATGAAGCGCAGCTGCGGCAGGCCGACAAGGCGTTGTTCGTGGTCAGCACGTTCGGCGACGGCGAGGCACCCGACACCGCGCGCGGCTTCGAGCGCAAGGTGCTGGGCAGTGCCTGTGCCCTGCCCGGCTTGCGCTACGCAGTGCTGGCGCTGGGTGACCGGCAATACCAGCAGTTCTGCGGCTTCGCTCATTGTCTGGACCAATGGCTCGATGAGCGTGGCGCCCAGCCGCTGTTTGCCTCGATCGAGGTCGACAACGCCGACCCAGCGGCCTTGCAGCACTGGCAGCAGCAATTGAGCGGGCTGACCGGGGGCGTCGCCCAGGCCGTGTGGCAGGCACCGGCGTTCAGCCCGTGGACCTTGCTCGAACGCCAGCTGCTGAATCCGGGGAGTGAAGGCGCAGCGGTCTATCGCATTGCCTTGCACAATGATGGCGAGGCCCACTGGCAGGCTGGCGATCTGGTCGACGTGCTGCCACGCAACGGCTGCGCGGCCATCGACCAGTGGTTGTCCGGGCTGGGGCTGCAGGCGTCTGCGCTGGTTGAGGTCGATGGCTTGCAGGAGCCGCTGGGTCAGGCGCTGGCCAGTCGGCAACTGCCGGCCAGTCGCGGGCACCTGGTAGGTTTGCATGCACAGGCGCTGGTGGATGCGCTGATACCCATCGCTGCACGTGAGTATTCCATTGCTTCGCTGCCCAGCGACGGCCGGCTGGAACTGATCGTGCGCCAGGAGCGCCACGCCGACGGCAGCCTGGGGCTGGGGTCGGGATGGCTGACCGAACACGCCCAGGTGCACGGCGCGGTCAGCCTGCGCTTGCGGCGCAACGCCGGTTTTCATCTGCCGCAGGAGCCGGTGCCGGTGATTCTGCTGGGCAACGGCACCGGTCTGGCTGGCTTGCGCAGCTTGCTCAAGGGCCGCATCGAACAAGGTCAGCGGCGCAATTGGTTACTGTTCGGCGAACGTAACCGAACCCATGATTTCCTGTGCGCGGATGAGTTGCTGGGGTGGCTGGCCAGTGGTGATCTGGCGCGGCTGGATCTGGCGTTCTCGCGTGATCAGGCGCACAAGGTGTACGTGCAGGATCGGTTGCGCGAGGCCGGTGAGGTGTTGCTGCAGTGGGTGGAGGATGGTGCAGTGATCTATGTCTGCGGCAGCCTGCAGGGCATGGCGAGCGGCGTGGATGAAGTGCTGGCCCAATTGCTGGGCCGGGAACGCCTGGACGACCTGATCGAAACCGGCCGCTACCGACGCGACGTCTACTGACCCACCGCGCATACCGCCGACGCGGCGCGCGCCGCGGCG
>Ga0265798_10011575_pt1 | contig 10733 bp, 8 predicted proteins | sample P3T30metagenome_FD_192430 | JGI IMG/M metagenome (GOLD analysis project Ga0265798, IMG submission 192430) | Plant litter microbial communities from East Loma Ridge, Irvine, California - P3 T30 | ecosystem: Environmental > Terrestrial > Plant litter > Unclassified | place: USA: California... | reverse complement strand
GCGTCAAGATGGCCTGGCAGGAAGCGCAGCAGGGCGGCGCGTTTGACGTGGAATACCGGGTGCTGCGGCCGGATGGCGGGCAGCGCTGGATCCGCGACATCGGCTTTCCCATCCTCGACACCCAGGGCGGTCCCGGGCGGCGCGGCGGGCTGGCGCGCGACATCACGGACGCCAAGGCGGCCGAGGCGCGGCAGGTGCTGCTGCTGGGCGAGCTGAACCATCGCGTCAAGAACACCCTGGCCACCGTGCATTCCCTGGCGTTGCAGACGGCGCGCACGGCGGGCGGCGACTCCGAGGTGTTGCGCCGCTTTCTGGCGGACTTCCAGGCGCGGCTGCTGGCGCTGTCGCGCGGCCACGACCTGCTGACCGCGCGCACCTGGCGCGGCGCCACGCTGGAAGAAGCGGCGCGCGCGGCGCTCGCCCCCTGGCAGGCCCCGCCAGGCCAGCCGCAGGAGGAAGGCCGGCTGAAGCTCGGCGGCCCGCCCGCCTGGCTGGCGCCCAAGCAGGCGCTGGGCCTGGCGCTGGCGCTGCACGAATTGGCCACCAACGCCGCCAAGCATGGCGCGTTGAGTCGTCCTGAGGGCCGCATCAACGTGACGTGGCAGGATGTGCCGGACGACATGGTGGAACTGCGCTGGCAGGAGTATGGCGGGCCACCGGTGCGGGCGCCGCAGCGCCGCGGCTTCGGCAGCCGGTTGCTGGAGCGCGGCCTGCCGGCGGAGCTGGGGGCCGGGTCGTCGGTGGCCATGGACTATGCGGAACGTGGTTTCGAGGCCACCATCCGCTTTCGCCCGGTGAATGGGCCGAGATCTGAGGAGGAGCGGGCATGATGCGACAGGTGGGCCGGATGCCGGCATGATCCTGACCGGGCGATGCATTCTGGTGGTGGAAGACGAATCCCTGATCGCCATGCTGGTGGAGGATGCGCTGACCGATGCCGGGGCCGAGGTGCTGGGCCCCGCCGCCACGGTGGAGGAGGCGCTGGCGCTGTTCGAATCCCGCCGGCCGGAGGCGGCCGTGCTGGACATCAACCTGGCCGGGCAGGTGTCCACCCCGGTGGCGGACCTGCTGGCCGAGTCGGGCGTCCCCTTCGTGGTGGCGACCGGCTATGGCGCGGCCGGGCTGTCGGAGCGGCATCGCGGGGTGACGGTGCTGGCCAAGCCTTACGATCCGCGCGAGCTGGTGGAAGCCCTGGCGCGCATCTGCTGACATGCCCGCGCCGGGGGGCGTCGCCCTCCGGGGCGTGCATCACGCCGGAATGGCCGGACCACCCCGGGTCCTGGCAACCGCCGGGGCAGGCTCCCCGCCCGCTTGCCCCGAGGGGCAGGGGTGGGGTGGCTCAGCCGCCCCGGCGGTGGGCGGTGCCCGGCCCTGTCGCGTGCCAGGCCTGTAGCACCCGCTCCGGCGTTGCCGGCAGGTCCAGCCGCGCCGCGCCCGTGGCGTCGCGCAGCGCGTTCCACACGGCGGTGGCCAGCATCAGCGGCGGCTCGCCCACCGCCTTGGAGCGGAAGATGGTGTCCGCCCGCGCCGGGGCACCGGCCAGCAGCCGGGTGTTCATCACCGGCGGCACGTCGCGCGAGCCGGGGATCTTGTAGGTGGAGGGGCCGAGGGTGCGCAGCCGCCCGGCGGCGTCCCACCACAGCTCCTCGCAGGTCAGCCAGCCCAGGCCCTGCACAAAGGCGCCCTCGATCTGGCCGAGGTCGATCGCCGGGTTGAGCGAGCGGCCGCAGTCCTGCACCAGGTCGGCGCGCAGAACGCGGTGCTCGCCGGTCAGGGTATCGACCAGCACTTCCGCGACCGAGGCGCCGTAGGAGAAGTAGAAGAAGGGGTGGCCGCGCATCGCCACCGGGTCCCAGCTCAGGTCGGGCGTCTTGTAGAAGCCGGTGGCGGACAGGCTGATGCGCTGCGCCCAGCAGTGGTGCGCCAGCTCGCCAAAGCCCATGCGGTGGTTGCCGGCGGAAACCTCGCCACCTGCGAAGGCGATGTCGGCCTCCGCCACGCCCCACAACGCGGCGGCGGCGGCGGCCATGCGGGCGCGGATGCTGCCCGCCGCCGCATGCGCCGCCCAGCCGTTCAGGTCCGAGCCGGTGGAGGCGGCGGTGGGGGAGGTATTAGGCACCTCGTCGGTGGAGGTGGCGGTGATGCGGATGCGCTCCACCCCCACGCCGAAGACATCCGCCACCACCTGCGCGACCTTGATGAACAGCCCCTGGCCCATCTCGGTGCCGCCGTGGTTCAGGCGGATGGAGCCGTCGGTGTAGACGCTGACCAGCGCGCCCGCCTGGTTCATCGCGACAATGCCGAAGGAAATGCCGAAGGCCAGCACAAAGGAGCCGAGGCCGCGCCGCAGCGTCGGGTGGCTGGCGTTGAAGGCGGCGATCTCCGCCCGCCGCGCGTCCCATTCGGACAAGGTCTTCGCCTCGGCCCAGACACGGCGGATCAGGTCGCCTTCCAGGTGCTGGCCATAGGGCGTCTCGCTGCCGTTCGGCCCGCCGGCGAGGTTGTGCTCGCGCAGGTCTTCCACGGAACGGCCGGTGGCGCGGCTGGCGGCGTGCAGCACGTCCTCCATCAGAAGCACGCCCTGCGGGCCGCCGAAGCCGCGAAAGGCGGTGTGGCTGACCGTGTTGGTCTTGCAGGCGAGGCCCGTGACGCGCACGGCCGGCACGTCCACCGCGTTCAGCGCGTGGGTGACGGCGCGCATCAGCACGCCGCCCGAAAGGTCCAGCGTGCTGCCGCCATCGGCGGCCAGCGTGGCGTCCAGCGCCAGCAGGCGGCCGGCGGCGTCGCAGCCGGCGCGCCAGCGGAACAGAAAGGGATGGCGCTTGCCGGTGGCCGTCATGTCGGCCTTGCGGGCGAGCCGCAGCTTGACCGGCCGGCCGGTGGCGGCGGCGGCCAGCGCGGCGGCGGCGCCCACCCAGCTGGCATTGCTTTCCTTGCCGCCGAAGCCGCCGCCCATGCGCCGGCAGGTGACGGAGATACGGCTGTAGTCGCGCCCCAGGATGCGGGCGGCGATGTGCTGCACCTCCGTCGGGTGCTGGGTGGAGGACAGCACGGCCATGTCGCCGTCCTCGCCCGGGGTGGCGATGGCGATCTGCCCTTCCAGGTAGAAGTGCTCCTGCCCGCCGCAGCGGAACTCGCCGTGCAGCGCGATGGGCGCGGCGTCCAGCGCCGCCTGCCAGTCGCCGCGCTGCATCACCATGGGCGGGAGCAGCAGGCTGTTGGCTTCCAGCGCCTCGGCCACGTCCAGCACCGGCGGCAGCGGCTCGATGACGGGCGCGATGGCGGCGGCGGCGGCGATGGCCTCGTCCCGCGTCCGCGCCACCACCATGGCCAGCGGCTGGCCCCAGTGCTCCACCAGCCCGTCCGCGAACAGGCTTTCCCGCGCGCGGCCGCTGGGCGAGATGTCGTTGCGGCCGGGAATGTCGCGCGGCCCCAGCACGGCGGCCACGCCCGGCATGGCGCGGGCGGGGGCGAGGTCCAGCGGCGCCAGCACGCCATGCGCCTGTGGCGACAGCACCAGCACCGCGTGCAGCAGGCCGGGCGGCTCGGCAAGGTCGTCGGCGAAGCGGGCCTCGCCGGTGGCGTGCTTCAGGGCGCTGTCCTGGCGCAGCGCCGCGCCCATGCCGGTGTGGGAGGAGGGGGGGCGGGACAGGGGCGCGTTCATGGTGCGTGCACCTCCAGGGCCAGTTCGGGCCGGGCGGCGCGCCAGTACAGCCGCCGCAGCAGCCCCTGCGCGCCGGCCATGCGATAGGCGGCACTGCCGCGCCAGTCGGACAGCGGCGTGAAGTCCGTCGCCAGGGCCTCGGCCGCGCGGCGGAAGCTGGCCTCCTCCAGCGGCGCGCCGCGCAAGGCCGCCTCGGCCGCCGGCGCCCGGGCCGGGGTCGCCGCCATGCCGCCGAAGGCCAGCCGCGCTTCGGCGATCCGCCCGTCCTCCACCCGCAGCAGACAGGCGGTGGACACGGTCGAGATGTCCTGGTCGTGCCGCTTGGACAGCTTGTCGCAGGCCAACCATGCGCCCGGCGGCGGGCGCGGCAGGTCGATGCGGGTGATCACCTCGTCCGGCCGCAGCAGCGTCTGACGGTAGCCGGTGAAGAACGCGCTGGCCGCCACCCGGCGCTCGCCCCGCGCGGCGGAGGCCAGCACGATCTCCGCCTCCAGCGCCAGCAGCGGCGGCAGCGCGTCGCCGATCGGGGATGCGGTGCCGAGGTTGCCGCCCAGCGTGCCCATGCCGCGGATCTGCCGCGAGCCGAGCCGCCGCAGCAGCCCGGCCAGCGGCGCGAAGCCGCCGTCCAGCGCCGGCAGCAGCCGGCCGTAGGTGACGGCGGCGCCGATCCGCAGCCCCGCCGCATCCGCTTGCAGCCTTTGAAGCTCCGGCACGGCGCCGAGGCTCAGGATCGCCGCCGGCCGCTCCCGGTGTTCGGACACCCGCAGGCCGAGGTCGGTGCCGCCGGCCAGCAGCCAGGCCGCGGGGTGCGCCGCGCGCAGCGCCAGCAGCTCCGCCAGGCTGCCCGGCGCCAGGAAGTCCTGCCCGGGCGCCGCGAAATGCCCCGCCGCCGGCAACGGCGGGGGCGGCGCCACGCCGTCATCCGCCATGTGCGCGAAGGCATCGACGATCGGCCGGTAGCCGGTGCAGCGGCACAGGTTGCCGGCCAGCGCGTCATGCACGTCGCCGCCTTCGCGCGCATGCGCCCAGGCGGACATGACGATGCCCGGCGTGCAGAAGCCGCATTGCGTGGCATCGCCCTCCGCCATCGCCTGCTGCACCGGGTGGGCGCCGCCATCGGCCCCGCGCAGCCCTTCCACCGTGCGGATGGCGCGGCCCTGCATCTGCCCCAGCAGCGCCAGGCAGGCGTTCAGTGGCACGCGGCGGCCGTCCGGCTCCTCCAGCACCACGGTGCAGGCGCCGCAGTCGCCTTCCGCGCAGCCCTCCTTGGTGCCGCACAGCCCTGCCTCCGGGCCGCGCAGCCATTCCAGCAGGGTTTGCCCCGGCCGGGTGCCGGGCGGCAGCTGGCATGGGGCGCCATTGAGCGTGAAGGCGATGCGGTCGGTCATGCCGCCCAGCCAAGCAAATCCCGCGCCGGGCCGGAAGGGTGGTTCAGCGGGTGCTGACGCCGCCGGCGGTGGCGCCATAGAAGCCGCCGATGCGCGCGGTGGGGCCGTCGCCACGCCCGGCGCAGGCGGCGAGGGCGAGGAGGGACAGGGCGAGGATCAGGCGCATGATGGGGATGGGTCCTTGATGGTGTCGCGAGGCCAGAAAGGGCGCCGCCCTTTCCGGACCTTTCCCGCCGGGGTGACAGTGTCACCCCGGACCCCGCCATGAGAAAGCGTTTTGGCGCCCGACGCCGCTGGATCATCCAGCCCGCCCGCGCTGCGCCGTTAGTCCCCGAGGGTGCCTCAACCCTCGGGGTGGCACGCAGAACAGATGCGGGGCCTGGGGGGCTCAGCCCCCAGCGGGGTCCAGGGGCAGCGCCCCTGGCCTTCACCTCCTCAGGGCACCATCCCCTCCGGCAGCGTGTCCACGTGATCCAGGATTTCCCCCGCCGTCGTCACCCACACCTCGTCCCGCGGTGCCGCGGCGATCACGGCCAGCGCGCGGCGCAGTGCCCGCAGGCGGTAGGGCTGGCCGATCAGGTAGGGGTGCAGCGCGATGCCCATCACCTGCGGCTGCCCATCCCGCGCCACCTGCCGGCGCCGTTCGGCGAAGTCGTCCAGGATCATCTCCGCGAACTGCGCCGCGCCGTCCTTGCGCGCGACGATGGCGGGGATGTCGTTGACCTCCTGCGGGTAGGGGATGGCCAGCAGCGGCCCGGCGCGGGTTCGCAGCCAGATCGGCTGGTCGTCGGCGCACCAGTTCAGGGTGTAGCGGAAGCCGGCTTCGCGCAGCAGGTCGGGAGTGGAAAAGCTTTCGGCGATCCAGGGGGACAGCCAGCCGCGCGGGGCCGCGCCCTCAGCCCCCGCGATGGCGGCGGCCGATTCGGCGATCAGCGCGCGCTCGGCGGCCTCGTCCATCGCGCTTTGCCGCTCGCTGTTGGTCCGGCCATGACCGGCGATCTCGTCGCCGCGGGCGCGGTGGGCGGCGACCAGCTCGGGCGCGTAGCCATACATCGCGCTGTTCAGCAGCACGGTGGCGGGCAGCGCCAGCTCGTCCAGCATCTGCAGCACGCGCCAGGCGCCGACGCGGTTGCCGTAGTCGCGCCAGGCGTAGTTCAGCACGTCCGGCTGCGGGTGGCCGGCGCTGGCGCCGGGGGCCAGCTCGGCGCCCAGGCCTTCGCCAAAGGCGAAATGCTCCAGGTTGAGGCCGAGATACACCGCCAGCCGGGCGCCGCCGGGCCAGCGGTAAGGCCGGCGGGCGGGCCAGGGATGGTAGCCGTATCGGCCGTGGTCGGGCGGCATCGGAAAGGTTCCTTGCGGGGATGGCCGAGAATCCATGCACGGAGAATACCCGAGCGCGCCGTTCTGCTCTAAACACCGCTGCATGTCCCTGCCCCCGAAGGCCGAACGCGCCCGGGTGCGCGCCCTGCTGTCGTCCGCCGCCCGAGAAAGCCGCGCCCGACTGTCGCGCCCGGTCCTGCTCGGCATCGCGTCGATCGCCTGCGGCATCGCCCAGGCCTGGTTCATCGCCCGGCTGCTGGCCGCACTCCTCGGCTATGCCGAGGCCGGCTGGCCGGAGCTGGCCGCCGCCGCCTCGCTGGCGCTGCTGTCCACCGCGCTGGTGGTGGCGCAGGAGCGCGCGCAGGCCGCCGCCGGCGCCGCCGCGCGCGGCCTGCTGCGCGACCGGGCGTTTGCCGCCCTCCTGGCCCTGGGCCCGGCGGACGAGCGCCCGGCCGGCGAGCGCGCCAGCCTGGTGGTGGACCGGATCGAGGCGCTGGACGGCTATTTTTCCCGCTGGCTGCCGGCCGCCATCCTGGCCATGGCCGGGCCGCTGCTGATCGCGCTGGCCGTCGCCGCGCTGGATGTCTGGAGCGGCGTGATCCTGCTGGCCGCCGGGCTGCTTGTGCCGGTGGGCATGGCGGTCACGGGCATCGGCGCCGCGCTGGCCTCGCGCCAGCAGTTCGACGCGCTGCAGGCGCTGTCCGGCCGCTTTCTGGACCGCATGCGCGGCCTGCCCCAGCTGGTGCTGTTCCGCCGCGAGGACGCCGAGGCCGAGGCGCTGGGCACCGCGGCCACCGAGCTGCGCCGCCGCACCATGCGCGTGCTGCGCGTGGCCTTCCTGTCCGGGCTGTGCCTGGAAGGCATCGCCGCCGCTGTGCTGGGCTGCCTGGCGTGGCGGCACGGCCACCTGCTGGTGGGCGGGCACCCCGAGCCGGTGGCGGCCATCTTCTCGCTGATCATGGTGCCGGGCTTCTTCGCGCCGCTGCGCGCCTTCTCGGCCGCCTATCACGAGCGCATGTCGGCCAACGGCGCCGCCGCCGCGCTGGCGCCGCTGCTGGAAGCCGTGCCCGAGGACCCCGGCCTGCGGCTGGAGGAAGTGCCCCCCACGCTGGTCGTCACCTTTGACGGCGTGGGCCTGACCTATGACGCTTCGCGCGGCCCGGCGCTGGTCGACATCTCGTTTCGCGTGATGCCGGGCGAGGCGCTGGTGCTGGCGGGCCCTTCCGGCTCCGGCAAGTCCTCCGTGCTGCGGCTGCTGATGGGCTTCCGCCGCGCCGATGCCGGGCGCATCTCCTTCAACGGGCGCGACGCCACCACGCTGGCGCCGGCCGAGCTGCGCCGCCTGTCCGCCTATGTGGGGCAGAAGGCGCACCTGTTCCGCGCCACCATCCGCGACAACATCCTGATGGCGCGGCCGGACGCCACCGAGGCGCAGGTCGCCGCCGCCGCCAAGGCCGCGCGCGTGCTCGATTTCGCCGACCACCTGCCGCAGGGGCTGGACACGCTGGTGGGCGAGGGCGGCTTCGGCCTGTCCGGCGGCCAGGCGCAGCGCGTGGCCGTGGCCCGCGCCTTTCTGCGCGACGCGCCGCTGGTGCTGCTGGACGAGCCCACCGCGCATCTCGACCCCGGCACGGAGGCCGAGGTGCTGGACAGCCTGCGCCGCCTGTGCGCCGGGCGCACCGCCATCATCGCCACGCATTCGCCGGCGCTGCGCGCCCGCTTCGCGCGGGTGATGGAGCTGGAGCACGGCCGCGCCGTGCCCGCCAGCCGGCTGGCGGGGGAGTAGCGGCATGCGGCGTGACCTCGCGCGCGTTCTGCTGTTGTGGCGCAGCCGCTGGGGCTGGCTGATCGCCGGCGCGCTCGTCGCCATGGCCGCGGCGCTGGCGGGCGTGGCGCTGCTGGCCTTCGCCGGGCGCGGCGTGTCCGAGGGGCTGCGCACCGGCGTGCTGGCCGGCGCCGCCGCCGGCTCCCTGGTGCTGCTGCGCCCGCTGATCTTTCTGCGGCCGGGCGGCAAGTACGTGGAACGGCTCCTCACCCACGCCGCCACCTTTCGCGCCCTGGCCGATACCCGCATCTGGTTTTTCCGCCGGCTGGCCGAGCGGCTGCCCGGTGGCCTCGGCCTGAAACGGGCCGGCGACCTGCTGGGCCGCCTGGTGTCGGACGTCGAGGCGCTGGACGGACTTTACCTGCGCGCCCTGGTGCCGGCCTGCGCCGCGCTGGCCGTGGTGCTGGCCACCGCCGCCATTCTGGGCGTCATGGCGCCGGCGCTGGCCGCCATCGTCGCCCTGCCGCTGGCGGTCGCGCTGCTGCTGCCGCCGCTGCTGGCCCCGGGTGCCGCCCAGGCCGCCGAGCGCGTGGCCGAGGCGCAGTCCGGCCTGCGCGCCGCCGCCGTGGACCCCCTGCTGGGCCTGGAAGACACGCTGGCCGCCAATGCCGAGCCGCGTGCCCGGACCCGCCTGTCCACCGCCGCCGAGGCACTGGTGGCCGCGCAGCAGCGCCTCGCCCGCCGCTCCGCCTGGGGCGGCGCCGCCGGCAGCGTGCTGGCGCAGGTGGCGCTGCTCGGCGCCCTGGCCTATGGGCTGGCCGGCGGCCCCGCCGCGGTGGGCGCCGCCGTGGTCGGGCTGTTCCTGGCACTGGCCGCCAGCGAGTCGCTGGCCGCCCTGCCGCGCGCCGGCATCGCGCTGGCCGCCGCCGGCGCCGGCGCCCGCCGGCTGTTCGAGGCCGCCGACACCGCGCCCCCCGTCGCCGCCCCCGCCGTGCCCGCACCCGCCCCCGCCGGGCACGCGCTCAAGGTGCAGGGCCTGCGCTTCAGCTGGGCGCCCGACCGCGAGGCGGTGTTCGAGGGCCTGGACCTGGACCTGCCGGAAGGCGGCCGCATCGCGCTGCTCGGTGCCTCCGGCGCCGGCAAGTCCACCCTGGCCGCGCTGCTGCTGAAGCTGGCCGCCCCGGCCGAGGGCCGCATCCTGCTGGGCGGCACCGATATCGCCGCGCTGCCGCACGACGTGGTGCGCGAGCGCATCGCCTGCCTGACCCAGGACGCACGGCTGTTCGACGACAGCATCGCCGCCAACCTGCGCCTCGCCGCGCCCGATGCCAGCGACGACGCGCTGTGGCGCGCGCTGGACCGCGCCGGCGTGGGTGAGGTGGTGCGCGCCCTGCCGGATGGCCTCGACACCCGCTGCGGCGAGAACGGCGCCCGTTTTTCCGGCGGCCAGGGGCGGCGGCTGGCGCTGGCCCGCGCGCTGCTGTCCCCCGCGCGCATCCTGATCCTGGACGAGCCGGCGGCCGGGCTCGACCCTTCCGCCGAGCGCGCCTTCCTGGAAACGCTGGACAGCGCGACGGAAGGCCGCAGCGTGATCCTGATCGCGCACCGGCTGCTGGGGGTGGAACGGCCGACCCGCATCCTGCGGCTGATCGGCGGGCGGGCGATCCACGCCATGGGCTGAAGGGGCGGGCCAGGGGGCGCCGCCCCCTGGACCCCAACATTTGTTTTTTGTCTTACCCCGAGGGCCGATGACCCCCCGGGGACCGCGTGCCCAGCGCGGCTGGCCTTTATTCATAAAACCAGCAGGCGCCTCGCCCCGTCCTGAAGGCCCCGGATGTCCTTCAGATGCCGGGGTCCGGGGTGGCTCAGCCACCCCGGCGGGGTTTCAGGGGCAGCGCCCCTGGCGGCGCAACACCGCGTCACAGCCGCGCCAGCTCGTCTCCCAGCGCCACCACGCCGCCCTGCAGCACCCGCGCCGTGATGCCGCCATGCCCGCGCACGGCGTTGTATCCGCCGGTGCCGAACTCTTCTTCCATGCGCGAGCAGGGGTGGCATTCCCCTGTCATCTCCAGCACCGCCGCCCCCAGCCTGAAGCGGTGGCCCTTCAGCGCCAGCAGGTTCAGACCGCCCACCACCACGTTGCGGCGCAGCCGGGCCGGGTCCAGGCCGTCCAGCCCGAGATAGGCGGCGATGGCCGGCAGGTGCTCGGCCTGGATCAGCGTCAGGTGCCGGGTGCCGCTGCGGCCGTCGTAGCGGTCGCCCAGCGCGCCCTGGGCGGGGTCCAGCGCCACGGACATCACAGGCTGCACCGGCGCGCGGCGGGCCGGGCGCAGGCCGATCCAGCGCACCGTGCCCGGCCGCAACGGGGCGTCCAGCAGCCGCGCCAGGGGCGAGGCCGGGTTCAGCACCTCAGGTGCCGGAGCAATGCGCCGCCAGCATGCGCCATCCCGCATCGGTCCGGCGCCACATCCGGGTGTAGCGGAAGGCGGCGGTGAAGGGGGTGCCGTCCCAGCGCCCGGCCAGTTCGGCGCGCAGCGTCACCACGGCGGCGTCGTCGCCCGCCATGCGGATGGCGCGGTCCAGGATGTCGGCGCGG
>Ga0265798_10011574_pt1 | contig 10734 bp, 16 predicted proteins | sample P3T30metagenome_FD_192430 | JGI IMG/M metagenome (GOLD analysis project Ga0265798, IMG submission 192430) | Plant litter microbial communities from East Loma Ridge, Irvine, California - P3 T30 | ecosystem: Environmental > Terrestrial > Plant litter > Unclassified | place: USA: California... | reverse complement strand
CCAGGAGCTAGGGAGAAAGTGTTTATTGGATCTAAATGTGGTTTCACCGTATGTCTATGTATTTATCACTTTCAAGAACATCAAGCTGATGACCAGAAAGACTTCAAGGTGACCAATAAACCTGAACATATTTACGAATCTATCGAAGCGTCAACCAAGCGATTAGGTACCGCTCCTGATCTCTACTACTTGCACCGAATCGATCCAGATACGCCTTTGGAAGAGAGCATTAAAGCTTTGCAGAGTCTCAAGGAGAGTGGAAAGACAAAGTATATTGGATTGAGTGAACCATCAGCCGACACACTCAGGAAGGCTTGCAAGAGTACGTCTTTCCCGCTTCTCCTCCTCCCACACATACCTTGTGCGTTCAAGCTGACAACAAGTCGCACACATCGATGCGGTCCAGATCGAACTGTCAGCATGGTACACGGACCACGAAGAGGATGGTCTCATCGCGGCAGCAAAGGAGAACAACGTTACTATCGTGGCCTACTCGCCTCTCGGAAAAGGAGTCCTCACGGGTGCTATCACCGATAAATCCCAAATCACAGCCGCAGTCATGAAAGATGCTCCTCGATTCACAGAACACTGGGACCATAACAAACAGCTGGTCGAAAAGTTCACTGCGCTAGCAGAGAAAAAGGGATGTTCCCCAGGTCAACTCGCTATTGCATGGGTATCTGCCCAGGGAGCAATTCCTATTCCTGGTACGAAGTCTATTGGAAGATTGGAAGAGAACTTTGGCGCTGGTAAAGTCGATCTGAGTAACGAAGAGTTGGATAGTATCAGGGCGTTGATTAAGGATGTGGGTGCCAAGGGGGACAGGTATGCCCCACAACATATGGCTATGGTCGGTAGGTAAATTAGTTAATTTTCAATGCATAGTATTTTACGCAACACATGATCAGAGAACACGTCTCTGCTCTAGCTCAGGCGGTCAGGCTCGTCTCAAGGGCGGGACATAGGCGTTCGATCATAACAACACCGACGATAACCGCTACAAACCGGATATCCCCCACTCTTCTATTTCAGGGACAACTTCACAACACCGGCACCGAACAATTCAAGAACCGATCATAACCGTCAATCATACTATATAAGTAGCTTCCTCACCATGCATTACCACACCGCATTCGCAACATGGCACTCATCTCACTCCAACCAACAGGATGGGAATATGCCGAACTAATAAACCCCTCGCAGGTCGAAGAAGTAGAGTGGGTATCTTGTAAACATTTCCCAACCGAGATTCACTGGGAGTTACTGAACGCTGGAAAGATCCCTGATTGGAATATTGGACGGGCGGAGCATGAAGTCCAATGGGTCTCGAAACGAACTTGGGCGTTTAGGAGTGTCATAGATCTGAAAGAGGTGGATGTGAAGGGCAAGAGGGTGGAAATTGAATTCGAATCTCTGGATACTTTTGCTACTGTGTACCTTGTACGTCCTCGTCTCCCAGCTTCCCCGCTCGGGCCCTTAGACATGGATGCGAGCAAGTAGCTGACAGACAGAATGGGAAAGAGATCCTGAAAGCTGATAATCACTTCCTGACCCACCTGATCCCCCTACCCACATCCTCCCTTAAAGAAACAAACGACCTCCTAATCATTTTCGATCCCCCCGAAGAAGCCGCACAAGCGATATCAGATAAACATGGTCCATTCCAAGGTGGATCCGTCAATCTTGGGGCGAAGTTGAGGATGGGAGTGAGGAAAGCCCAATATGGATTCAGATGGGACTGGGGACCTGAAGTAAGTCGATTCCATATGGTGTCAAGGTAATGCTAATGGTAGCTATTGACCATGGGACCTGATCGAGAGGTCACGGTGAGGGTTTTTGAAAGTAAATTGAAGGAAGTTCAGACCAGTGCTCAAGTGGACGAAGAGTTAAAGTGTAAACTTGGGGTTGATGTCCAAGTGGAAGGCGAAGCGGAAGAATGGGAGATCACACTTTCTAAGGAAGATGGGACGATAGTCAAGAAGGAAAGGGCGAGGGGGAAGGTGATCTGGGATGTAGTTGCGGAATTATGGTGGCCCGTTGGAGAAGGTCCCCCAACACGATATACAGTTAATGTCGACTTACTGGACAAGGTATGTCCGCTCGAACATGTGCGTCGACCGAAGCTGATTACAGAACGGCACTGTGGTCGACACTCAGACCCGGAAGATCGGGTTCAGACGAGTTGAGCTTATGCAAAATCCTCTGGACGGTCAGAAGGGAACGTCATTTTACTTCAAGGTCAACAACAAGAGGATCTTCATCGGGGGAAGTAATTGGATTCCCATCGATACAGTCCAAACAAGGGGCACTGAGGCAAAGTTCAGGAAATGGATCGAATTGCTCGTGAGTCCCCCTCTCGCCCACTCTTACCTGCATGCGTCCGTCTACTCCGTATCTATCTCCTCGATCTATCTCGGTCTATCTCATCTCACTCAAAGCTTATGACCAGGTGAAAGGAAATCAAAATTTGATCCGAGTATGGGGAGGAGGTTTCTTTGAACCTGATATCTTTTACGATTTATGCGACGAAATGGGTGTTCTAGTATGGCAAGACTGTAAGTTAAACTTCTCCAACAATCATTTGGCACAGATGTCACGACAATGTCAAGCTGACACCAGTCATGTTCGCATGTGGGGTCTACCCCATTTTCCCAGAATTTTTGGAAAGCGTCAAGAAAGAAGCAGAATGCAATGTCAAGCGGTTGAGGCATCATCCGTCTCTGGCGCTATTCTGCGGAAATAACGAAGATTGTGAGCCTCCGCTCCCCGTCATTGTCCCTCTCTTTCCTTTTCCCAGATGGCTATCGACATCGATCCCCACTTCCAGCACCTTCGGCAGGTCACATGACTGACCTGCAGACCAACAGATCCTCCAATGGGATATCGACGATACGACCAAAGACCCCCTCCCTGCACGAATCATATACGAACGTATCCTCCCCGACATTGTACGCAGCCTAACAGATCCCACCATACCATACTGGCCTGGATCTCCCTACGGTGGCGAAGGTTGGGATACAGCCGATGAAACAGTCGGAGATGTACATCAATGGAATGTCTGGGCCGGAAGTGAGAGGTCATATCACGATTGGGATATCATGGCCGGGCGATTCATTTCTGAATTCGGAATGCCTTCATTACCGGATATCAGGACTGTAGAGTACTGGCATGGAGACGATACTTCGGAACGCCATCCGCAATCGAAAATGATGCAGCAGCACAACAAAGCTGGAAGTCACGAACGGAGATTTGCGATTGCGATGAATGAGAATTTCAGGTATACGGGGGATTTGGAATCGTAGGTCTCCTTTCTTCTTCACCTGTCGCAATTTACGATAAGAGCTAATGATAGATATGTATACCTGACTCAATTGATGCAGTCCGAAGCTGTCGGATCTGCATACTCCGCTTGGAGAAGGAATTGGAAAGGCCCCAGCAAAGAGTACAGCGCAGGAGCTATTGTTTGGCAATTGAACGATACCTGGCCAGTCACTTCATGGGCAATCATCGATTACTTCGTACGTCTCCATACGAAGACAAAGCTGATGGTAGTTCCGACCTAAACCCGCTTATTTCTCCATCGCAAGAGCTATGGCCCCCATCACCCTCGGGATCAAGCGTGAAGTATCGAAAAACAGACCCAATGACCGACCTAGGAACTTCTACGAATACGGTTCATTCCAATCTCGACAAGTCACGCTTTCGATCTGGGGATGTAACTCGAAACATACAGAATCATCCTATACCCTTAAAATATCAGCATATGATATCGCTTCCGATTGGCGTCTCGATCTTCCAGAGCAGGAGGTAACACTGGGTGAAAACAGGAGTACAGAACTCTGGTCTGGAACATGTCCCGAACCGCCTTTCGATCGAGCATTCGATAAGACCGCACCGAGCGGGACCGTGGTGATTCACGCAATCTTGATCTCGAAGGGGGAGGTAGTAGCTCGATATACAGATTGGCCACAACCTTACAAACTCCTCGATCTTCCCGATCCCAAGTTGAAAGTCGAAGTGAGGGATGGAAAGGTTACGATCAACGCTGAAAAACCTGTTAAAGGAGTTTGGCTTTCAGTGGAAGGTGATGACGAGGGTATTGAGTTTGGAGATAACTCGTTGGATCTCTTCCCCCGGGATGAGGTTGTTGTAGAAGCCAAAGGATTGGCGGGAAGAGCAGTGACGGCCGCCAGCCTGTGGAACCCGAAAGCAACTAGAGTCTGAGCCAGGCTGAGAACAGGAGAGTATAGAACGTGCGCATTGATGCATCACATGCTCAGAGCTTCCAACTAGTACTGCACGGATGCTGAGAGGATATCACGAGATACATGAAAGACATGACTGCCATACTCTAATTACACCATCATACAAATCCGAGATATATGGGAGAATTTGGAAATCACCCGATTTACTCTCCCTTCGCCTTGATCAGGTCCTTAGCTTTCGGGATCTCAATTGTCATTATGACTCGCCCGCCGACCTCATATATCAGCGCTTCACTACCGAACGGAAAGTGGAAACTCACATTCTCAGCGTCATCGAGGATCGGAGCGCCAATGAGTACCACTGGCTTCGACTTTTCGTAAGAGAGGGAGATGACCTGATCATTAGTCTCATACACAGAAGGTATGATCGCTTACCCTCTTGGCTTCATCTCGTACCCGTACCGGGAACCTGGCGTTCGTCGTCGGCTCAATCCTAGGGTAAACGTCGTCGACGGGGTTGATCGGGCCTCCGTTGACGTGTTCGAAAGTAGGAGCTAAACCAATATATTTGATTGCCTTGTAGAGTATAGCGTCAGGTTGGACCGAGTGCGGCTGACCGAGATCATGTTCAAGTTGTTCCAAGAAACCATCACCAAGTTTGTCGGCTGGTCGTGAAAGAACAAATGAGATGTCGAAATCCTGATCGGCCGACTCAATGATCGATTCAAGCGATTCAAGCAATAAGACAAGCCGTTTGGTGAGATCGGGTTGTTCAGACCCCTGAACGTCATCGGTTACGTAGACGGCGTATTCAATTACGAAGTGTGCGTCGGTTCTGGCGTTACCGTGTCGTTCGTGGGCATGAGTGTCTTCGATAGCATATCGAGTTCCCGAGGGGAACAACATCCATCGAGGACGGACATCCGCGGGGTCTTGCGACATCCATTTCTTGGCCCAATCGAAGATCACCTTCTCACTCCTGTCGAATTTCTCGCCTGACAAGTCGGATGTGACGGTCTTCCGTACAACGATATCCCCCTTCTCGGACATGACGGGTAGACCGAGTACGACTGTGCCGAGACGTCTTCCGTGGGCCGATTCGGCTCTGACGAGTCAGTGAATGCTAATCAAAGAGGAAGGAAAGCATCTTACGAGACATCGGTACCGTACCAAGCTCCAACGGTACACACTCGCAAAGTAGCGTCACTTGTGTCGATTGAGACATGTCCTGTCTGTTTGAGTCGTTCTTTGATCACGTCCACGATATCGCTTTCGGCGAGAATATCAGGCTTTAATGCGAATTGATCGAACTATTTATCAGTCGAGCGGACAAAGTAAGAGATGTCCATACTCACATTGATCTCCCGGAAAGCCTTCTGCGATGAACCCCCAGAAGCCAGGCCGATAGATTTCATCTTGACAACGCTGTTCCAGCTGAGAGGCGCTTGTCTCTGAGATTTATGGTCTTTGGGTCGGAAATCGTGACTCCATCTGGATGTCAGCGTCATCACGGTGAGATCGCAAAGACTCACTCCCTGGAGTTATCCAAGTCTGGCACCTTGGCAGGCTTGGCGTGTTTGTTCTTCGACACGGCTGGTTGACGTTTGGGGCTGAAGCTAGGGAGGTATCCCTTCTCCCAGATGAATAGCTTGAGGTCCTGATCATCAGGCATGACGATATCGCCATGAAATGTGAACGGTGGAGACAGGTCGGCAAGAGCTTGCACGATTGGATCAAACGGGTCGATGGTGAACTCGGCAGGGGGTGATGAACTCGGGATGGAACTTGGATCTACCGTGGTGGAGTTGACTGTGAGGCTGCCGTTGGTCTCGGATCGATCCGAAGTAGAACATCGCTGGCCAGCAGTTGTAACAACATCTTTCTCCGGGTCGAACGTAGTGGAGTTGGTTGTGAGGCTACCGGTAAATTCGGGTTGGACCGGGGTGGAGGATTGAAGAGAATAATCAGGATCTGGATCGACTATCGCAGCATTGGCTGAGAGGCTCGAGCTAGAGCTAGATTGGCCCGATGGGGAGGATTGCTGAACCACTTCCTTTTGGTCATTCGCTTCCGAATGGTCCGAGTGATCAACGGGCCCGTGAGCTGCGACCGGTGATTGCGTATGGACTTGATCGTCAACTTCAAATGGATCCGAATCGGGGGATCGCTCAACACCTTCGGTATGACTGATCGCTTCCACCTGGACGAACCCGTGAACGGATTCTCTGATTGCGGCCGATGACCGTGTTGGGCGATTAACGTCAGAGCCGATGTGCCCCAAGGCAGCAAGTCGATGAGAGACTTTGGGTTCGTCGCTCTCTCCTTGATCTTCGACGTGAAGGGTTCGACGGACGGAGATCGATAGCCGTGAGTCGTGTTGAGTTGGTGGAGTAGCGATCTCATCTGCGCCGGTGGGGGTATGGTCATCGACATCGCCGTCGTGATGGAGGTTTGGAGTCGTCGGGTCAACAGACTCGGAATTACCTATGGTTGACGAGGCAGATGTGGGGGATGTGGCCGTACTGGCTCGAGCCCCCGAACCCTCAACGGGAGGTTCATTGAGGTCGGAGTTGGAGATGGTGTTGGAATTGGTAGACATGGTTGCTGATCGATATGGGGGTAGGATTTGAGGGATGTACGAGGATAGAAGTCGAGAGGATATCGAAGGTCGGGTTGGTTGATCCAGAGGTTGTCGAAAGCGTGGATAGGGGTATGAGTGAGATGAAGCAGGTGTATAGCAAGCTAGTACAAGTAAGAAGTAATGGTCGATAGAAGTAGAAAACGTTTGGATGATATGAGGGTTGTTGATGGTGATGAATTGATGATTGAAGAAGAAAGGGGAGTCGGTCGAGGTATATCGTACATATATGTATTGGCGATGTGAATGGGGGACGTCATTGTCCGATTGGGGCGGGCGTGAAGTTGGTTGAATGAACATTGGTTCACTAGTCGACATGTCCGTCGTCACTCAACATCCAAACCACCGGTAAATAGCATTGATTTTCCGGGAAGGCGCTCATCGATAAAAGGGAGTACCACTGGTGTCGTCCATTGCGGCTCATCGCAAGGAAGCCGACCATATCCCATTCATGCGATGTGAACGATGATATAAAGACTAATCTGTATATTAGTCCATATCCCAATCGTAGAAAGCTGACCAACTTGATCGTCACCGCCCTACCTGACCCCGTACCCATTCTCAAACAGCGTGAACACCTCTTCCAACGATAATCTACTATCAGCCTTATCCCCTCATGACTTTCAAGAAGAGCACTCACCCTGAAGTTTCGGGATAACAGATCCAGCAAAATAACCAGCTCCCAACGCAGAAGATTGCGTAGATTCCGAACGCTCCTGCCGGCGAAGCGATTCTCATAAGACTGAGAAATGTAGCTCCAACGATGAGGTTCGAGAACCTGAAATCAACTTCTAAGCTTGGGGAAAGGGTCGATAGATGATGAGGACAGCGACATACCAATTGACAGCGGTACAGATGCTAGTCCCTACACCCCTGACTTCTAGCCTGAAAAGCTCGCCTTGCTGCCATGGAATGTTGCCCGCACCGAGAGCATACCCTGCTACGAACAGTAGCATCGAAAACAGAACGAGTGAAGCGAGGCTTGAAGAGTATGGCTGTGGTGGGTTGGGCAGTAGTATACCGTCTGTCGGAATTGTGAGACCTATTTCTCAGAGTAGTCCCTCTCGGTGTCATCCGAGCAGTGTAAACCGAACTTACGATGGAAGAATATAGAAGCCACAAGCAGAGCAATGGCCATGATAGGTATGGTATAAAGCATAGTCCTTCTCCTGCCGAACGGATCAACGATCTATCATCAGCTAAAAACAATCAACCGTGGAATAGACTCACCTGGAGAGCAACGAGAGTGAATCCAAGATTGACTAGCGCAATCAACAATCCCACAGCAGTTGCATTTCGATATCCTAGCGCTGCGAAGATGGATGCCGAGTAATACATGAGAGTATTGAATCCAGAAAGCTGCTGAGTCCCTTGTAGACCTGCTCCTACCACTGTATGTCAGCCTAAATCCCAGTAGTATAGACCAACGGACCTAGGGCACGACGGTTCGATCCGGTATGTAATAGTTGATTCAATTTATGTTTGAGCGAGACGTGTCCGAACGTGTTGTCGACTTGTACTGAATCCACCATTTCAGTCACCTTTCTCTCCAATTGCGAGGGGCTGGCTAGTGGGTATATCCGCTCCAGGACTCGACGTGCCATAGCAGGCTGTCCGCGAAGAACCAGTACCCGGGCTGTACTTCAGCGAGCTCGATTGGGATCTCCAGGGAACATACGAGATTCAGGAAGTAGGTGCAGTGTCGATAATTGCAATATCCCTGGTACTGCACCTAAGCCCACCATCCATCTCCATCCATTTGGGACATGCTCTAGCGTTGCTCCAATTGCTACACTTGTCAGCTCAAATCATAATTGAAGGGTTGTATGATGTACCATAAGCAATCACCTGGCCTAAGGTGATAGCTACGCAGTTTATAGTCACCAATCTCCCCCTCCGTCCCGCTGGACTAAGTTCTCCAATGTAGAGAGGAACTATGCAGGAAGCCGATCCGACAGCGAGACCAACAACGAATCGACCTGCGGTCATGCTTGATACGCTATGGCTTGCCTAGCCATTAGCTCACCCATTTTAGATATGGGGACTACCTACCGCCTGCCATAGCGCCCCTAGGATAAACACCGCCCCAGCGATGCCGATGAATCCCTTTCTTCCAAGACGATCACTGATCGCACCCGATACGAGGGCTCCCATCAAAGCCCCAAGCGTCGTGGCGGATGTGATCAGTTCCTACCATCAGCAGCATTACGGGTTTAGGGCGTACCTTCTCGAAGTCTCCAAGGGGTTTTCCTAGATCGGATCCGATGACCACCAGAGTTCCTGAAATGACGCCGGTATCGTAGCCTAAACATCAGCTTTGCTGATTCCCGATCAAGACGAGCCCACCAAAGAGCAACCCAGAGATAGCGGCACACCCAACGAGAAGGACAGTGAATCTCGTTATTCTGACATTAGCTCTTTTTGGTGGTCTCAGAACGAAGGCACCTACTGGTCCTCCCCCGGCGCGGAACCTTTTGCAGCTTGGCTTTCAATTCCATTCTCATCCGCAAGGAGCGGTCTACTCGGTCCATCTTGCTCGTGATCAAAGCGACCGTCACGAACTAAAGACGCCGAAGGTGAAACGGGTGATCTAGGCGGGTACAGCTCCTCCGTCGACACCCGTGCAGTAGTCACCATATTCTGCTGTCGTTACTGTGACCCCAGCGGCCCGCACGTGATGAGCTTGTGTAAATTTGACTCTAGTATGATGCATGAGTAAAGTGGGACGGAAGTGGAGGCTGAAGTGTAATCAAGCACAGGCGCGTCCGGACGAGGGTCAAGTCACCAGCCGGGACAACGGGATTATCGATATGTAATGTCCACGTGTTCTTAATCCCGGTGCCGAGAGAATACGCGTCGATCCTCCGTTGGAGAGTGTTGCGGCCTCGGCCTCGTTTGCAGATCACGATCCCTGCCCGACCCCAGATTGAATTACCCTTCTTATTACCCATACCCCTCGGGAGACTACGGAGCGCCTTGCACTTCCAGTCTGATTACAACAGGGGGTGGCTTGTATTTCTCGCCTCTCACCTACAGCTTGTAGACTGAGCTCACCTTCTTCACAATCGTACACACTCCAACCTTGTTCTCCTTTGTTCCGTGACCGTCGGTCTCGCGGCGCGTTCCGCGGAAGGGATCGTCAGTCCAAGCCCTTCGGTCATCCGTTCGTGTTGTTTCATCGGCCATCCGGGATCGAGCTTGGATATAATTTGACCGCATCCAACCCACTCCCATCTTCTTCATTCAAGAACATACATACAACTCACCTCTACGTACGCCCGCATCACTCGAGATACTTTTAAAACGATGTCAGCTCACGGCATCATAAAAGAGGTCGAAAGCGGTCTCATGGCAGAAGAACGCGCTCCAGCCCTCATGACGGGCAATACCGTCAACTCCCTTTCGAACGAACCAACCCTCAACAACGATGATCATCATCTCGAAAAGACTACCACTCGCTCTACACATGCTCAAACCGACATCGCCGGGGAGAAGAGCGAAAAGGATGTCGACGCGATCGTTGAAGAGGATACGGGTCTGTTGTCTGGTGCTAGGCTGTACCTGGTTTTCTTTTCCCTAATGCTCGCTGTACTTGTTAGTATCCTTCCATCCCCCGTGTCCCGTTGCTAAAGAACCAGATGTTCGCGCTGGATCAGTCAATTGTCGCGACTGCCATCCCTGTCTTGGTCTCCGATTTCAACGCGTTCGAACAGGTCCCATGGGTTATCACTGGGTATGTACACTCCTTTCACCAACCTGATTCATACTGACATCTTAGTTATTTCCGTATGCTCCCCCATCCACTTATGATTCCTGACTAACAAGTAGTCACCCAATGCGGCCTCATTCTCCTCGTCGGTCAACTTCTCACCGTCATCAAAGCCAAACACG
>Ga0265798_10011571_pt1 | contig 10734 bp, 9 predicted proteins | sample P3T30metagenome_FD_192430 | JGI IMG/M metagenome (GOLD analysis project Ga0265798, IMG submission 192430) | Plant litter microbial communities from East Loma Ridge, Irvine, California - P3 T30 | ecosystem: Environmental > Terrestrial > Plant litter > Unclassified | place: USA: California... | reverse complement strand
TCTTCGAACGCTGACCTCGTGGTCGCGGAAGATAAGCCAATCGGGGTCTCGGTTGGGTTGGGCCATGTTCAAAGTCGGTAACATAGTATAAAGTCCTTAGGTAGGAAAGAAGATTTCTTCTGGCTATTGTTGGCTGCGTTCCTGGACTGCGGAGGCTCGAGAAGGTGTGCGATTGTTTGGACTCTTGAGAAACATAGCGCGATGTCCGCATCCGGATAATTCGCTTTGTTCCTTTGGAAGTTGATGCACACATTCCGTGGCAGTCAGTCGTAACGATGCGCTTTGTCAGTTGGTCGGAGGCACACCAATGGTCATGCACCGCAGAGGCTCTAGTAAATTCAGTGAATGGTTTTCGGCCATCTTGTCACAGGCGTCAATCGTAGGTCTCCCTCCATTGATCATGGGCAAAGTCAAACACGTATTCGAGAATTAAATAAATCGCCAGGACAGAAAGCAACATCGCAGAAAATTTGAGAGCGACACATCATGCTCCTTCGAAATCGGAACTTTACACAGGTTTAACTCCTGGTCCAGTCAAAACAAACTGACCTGCGGGCACGGTCTCATGCGCTGTTCACAAGTAAAGTCAGTCAAAAAGTCTCACTGCATGTGCATTTACCATGTTAACTTACCCCAGGGGGTTGCATGGATGGGCGTCTCGTTCGCCAACGTTCTTAAGCGTTGGTAAAGTGATTTTGGCGAAGGTCTTCTTCTGATATCCGTTCGGATACAACGCTTGGCTAATGTGGCAAGGTCTGCTGAATAGAATGTCGTGTCGATGGCTGGGAACAGAGGGTCGTCTCGGGGTCCGAAGGTTGGCTGGTAGCTCGGCCTTCTCAGTGTCATGAGCTCATGCATTACCAGACCGACCTGGAACACATTGGCAGCCGATGAGACTGGATGATTGTTGTACCCTTGCTCCGGTGCTTCATACCCCGGTGTACCCATTCCCTTGGTAATAAGTGGTGGGTTGCTCAGATCGAATGCGTTCCCAAAGTCTCCGAGAGCAGCAATGGGAAGCCCGCGCCACCTCGTTGGATCTTTGCATTCGGTGAGGAAGTAGTTGGCAGGCTTGATGTCCCTGTGGACGATCTCGTGCGCCCAAGGGGGATTGGGCGCATCTCCGTTGCCAAACCCAAGTTCCCACCGACCTTGGTCGTCTGGTAGCTGGCCATGAGCCATCAGGCACACAGATGCGGCCATGGCTTCGCATAGACAGATGACCACCACAGCTGGGATCCGAGTGTCCACAGTCAAGGGCTGTCTGTTCTCATCGATCGCTTGCCCCAATCTCGCATTGTTATCCACAAGTACTTGTAGATCGCCCAATTCGGCGTATGCTGTATAGATGCGTATCATCCTGAGCTTGCGGTTGACATGATCACCCAAGAATTCGATGACAGACGGCTGTCCTGTGTTCATCAGCATGTGCAAGTGCCCCTCGAGCGGGTTCCGATTTATGGGTGGCCCATTCCAAAGGGAATCTGCGCTCCAAGTTCGGGCGACAAAGGCCTCTTTCACAATCATACGCTAGGGTCGAAAAGTGTCAGCTCGTTTCGAATCGGGACCATCAAATCTCATGCACGCGAGAACAAGATCAGCATACTGCGATGTCGGGTTTGACACCATGGTAGTCGACATGCACACGGGTCAGGCTTGCATATGAAAAGGGAGAGGGGGCACTTACCTGTGCAATCGTCCCAGAAGAGTCAAGCTTGACATAGAGCAATGCACGGGCATTACCACCTTGACCAATGCGTTTCCAGAACTAGAATCAATCACGTCAGCGATGGCCTGGCAGTCGTGGAAAGATATGGCTACAGGGAAGGTACTAACCATCCAATGGCCGTGAGCGGACCCACGAGTACCCTGCAGAGGCAATCTACTAGTCACCGACGTTGACGGATTCGCCGTCCTAATGACATCGGGCTCCAGGGCCCAGTTCCTCCCTATGTTTCTGGGGTCTCTGTAGTCACTTATGAGAATGACGGCGCGTGTTGGGACATCAGCCCCGTCCACGGCTTCGTTGTCAAGTTGGCGATTGAAGTAGTCCTTGGCCTCTTGTGGTTCATTCCTGATCAGGTAGTGCAGGTTGCGTACAGGCGGCACGAGATCGAGAAAAGGAGGTCCGTCAAATAGGGTCTCTGCGGCGGTCCAGTCATAGCTAGACTGAGCATGATTCTCTACTCCATACCAGTACACATACGCAGCGTCTGCGAAAGATTCCAAAGCATCCAATCCAACGAAGTCACCGTCCCGGATGGAGGAAAGGTGCCATTTACACCATTTTGCAAACGAACGAGGAAAGCTTGCGCGGTTCGCGTACAGCCACTCAAGACACGTTCTAGGACGGGGATCTGCAGGGAGAACTGGCCAAGCGAATGGGTTGCCTGGGTGTTGCAATTGCCACTCTTGAGCGACTCTGGGTGGCAACTCCGAGTTGCGTACTGGTGCCGACTGGACACGTCTCTGTCTCTTGAAGCCTTGATCGGCTTCAACGTGGAAGCTACTAGCCCTGCGTTTTAGGGGGATATACGTAGTTCTCGGGTGCTGATCAGATTCGTGCCCGTCATCAATTTCGTCGAGCAAAGTGGGCTCGTTGTCCCAGTCGTGGTCTCGCGGCTTCGTTGTGTATAAGTTATAGGCATATTGTGCAAATAGCTCCATGTCATCCCGAGGCCCATCGGCCCCCGCATCGAGATGTAGTTTGCACCAGGATTTGAATCCGACAGTGAAAGTTTCCTCGTGGTCGTACAGCCATGAGACAAAGAGCGTGTGATTCCAGGGCATCGGAGGGAATTTGGTGTCTGACACGTCTCCAGCGGCACCTGGCTGCTGAGTAAGGGGGTTTGCATTGTCGTCAGCATGATACGGAGGCCCGGGAATAGGCCCTTCAATGTCCCAGTTGTATCCCATCAGCCCCCTCGCCATGATGTGTTGATATGCAGCCCTAGCAAATGACTCCAGTTCTTCCATGGTCTTGAAATGTGAGCTAATCAGACCGCTTTGGCACCATTCTCTCAAGGCTGGGTTGAATTCTTCTTCATGCCTATACAGCCATGCCACGTTTGTCGGGGCCGATTCGTTCGGGGCCAATCCACGTAGGCGAGGGAAAGCGCCGGAGCCTGCTACTTCTCGCACAGCGGCATCTGGCGGTCCCAAGGGGGGGCACATTGATCGCTGCATCCGCTTGTTCGACTTCGGGGCGTGGTGGGAAAGGGCTCGTTTCCTTGCGTTGAGGATGCAATACGGGGGCATCTGACGGCATCGGACGACTTGCACCGGGCTCCGCGCTCTTATCCTGTAGACTGTTTGGCTTCTCTTTCGAGAGATTCTCCGCGGCCTGTTCGTCTCCTTCGTGGCCCTCCGAAGTCGATACGGGTTTTGGAGCGGGCTTGCCTTTTCCCTTGGCGTCTTCCCCGTCCTCGTGCTCAGTGGATTGCTGGGGTTGTTGACCGGATTGTTGATCGAGCTGTTGCTGGCTTCGTTGCTGGACTTGTTGTTGGGTTGGTTGATCGCCTTGTTGATCGCCTTGTTGTTGGGCTTGTTGATCGTCTTGTTGATCTTCTGGTTGCTGGGCTTCTTGATCGGGTTGCTTATCGGTTCCGTTATCATCATCGGACTCGCTCTCATCCTCTTCCGAATCAGGCGCGTCATAGCCCTCCTGAATGATTGCAGCCAGCTCCAGGTCAGGTCTATCGTCAGCATCCCCAGTGGTACCAGTGAATTGCAAGGTCCTAGACCTTCCAATCCAATAAGCAGTAGCGTCATGATCATGCTTGAACTGTCGGACGTGGTGTTTGAGAAAGTCCCGCAAACAATCATCAAACGTTTCGTTTTCATGGCGTTCCTCCAGTCTGTCGAGGATTCCCTGGACAGTCGTAGCCTCGTCGAGGCGTGTTTGGAGGGATTTCTTCAACTCTTCGTGCCGTATCGTGACCTTTCGGGAGGGACGGGAGGGACGGGTAATAGTTGTCACGAGTGCATCGAGGTTCTTGCTCGCATCTTCAAAGCGGAGCTTGGCTGGCCAGAAAGCTCTCAGCGCTAGGGCTAAAGATGCTCGATTCTGAGGCGAGACTGACTGCCACTGTTGTTGAGCATCTGTAACCCCTTCATCGGCTGGAGTAAGCTTTGCATGCCGGATTGCTTCATCCACCCATATGCTGAAATCAGTAAAGTCGTCGTGGTCGTTAGCAACCGGTTTCACAGGGCGTCTTCTGACCATCCTAAGTGTCGTCTTCGTCGTAAGCTGAGCCGAATATTGCGCACTGCTGAACTTGTTGAACAGGAAACCCCAAAATTTCAGAAACTGAGACGAGACGAGACAAAATCCAAATCACCAGCCTTGCTCCTTCTTTGTGCACTATCGCAGTTGGACGCATTCGGAACAGCCGTTGTAACCATGCTTTGAGGCGAAAGAACAAAGGGCGAAAAGCAGACCTACCCATGCGTCGAAACAAAGATGATTGTAGACCATCTCCGCGGGTGTGGGTCGCGATCCTGAAGGTCGTTAACCTTTCTCTACAATTGGAATTACCTTGTCCATGCCCGAGAAGGCGTAGGCTCGATTGCTTCGTCATGGTTCGTAGAAGTGCTTCAGACCAAGCATCCAAGGCTCGGAGACTCGCGCCCGATGCTGCAGTGATGGTGTTGTAGTATCCCACGGGTGCGACGCAGTGCACACTATCCCGTTGCTCTGAAAAGTAAGCAGCACTAGAAGAAGTGTAGACGAAGCGTTTTCGTTCTCGAGCACGCGTAAGGGAGACGATGTGGGTCTCGAAGAAGCAAGACATATTCCTCATGCTTCGAATCTCGTTTCATGATGATGGGTTGTGAATTTCCCACGATTTGAATGTGTCCATGCAAGTGGAAGTACGGAAGGGAGATGAGCGCGTCTCCTCGGTCAGCCTTCGCGTCAAACGCCAAGCCCGAGACATCATGTAGGGTTAGGGTTGGTGTTACATGTATGTCAACAATCGAATGAATGCACGTCGAGAATCACCATAAAGATCAAATCGCCCTGCTCACAATCACTTGATACTCGAATTAGCTCGATCCAGACACTGGCTGAGTCGAATCCAAGCGCTACCCTTTGCAATCAGCTCCAAACCCTTTCAAACAACGGATTTACAGTCCAAGACTGGCACAACAATGTTGAGCTACCATAGACTTTCCTGACAGTAGCAGTCGCGTAAATCAAGCAAAGACATTCGATGGTCAATAGTAGAGAATCGGAAAGAATGTCCCTCCATATGCCTGCCTACCCACTTCACCTCGCGCATTGGGACCATTCAAAATCTCACCAAACACAACTAACATCTAGGTGACCGAAAGGATATCGTCAGAAGAGTATGAGAGAGGGGGAGAATTGAAGAAGTCTGCCTTCATGTCAACAGGTATTGTAGAGATCTAACGAATTTCCGCCTTCAGCACCATCGAATTAGAAGAAGAAGAAGGCGGGTTATAAGAAAAGCAGCGTCAAGCCCCGTAGAGCCGACAGACTCAATAGAAGAAGAGAGAAGAGAAGAAAAAGGAAAAGAAACAAAAGCAGATTGGAAAGAGCAGAAGTCTCATAAGAAGATCCGTCCCTTCGTTTGATAAACAACCCTGTGATATAGTCATCCAATAAAAAGCCCATACATCCGTCCATCATACACGTGTCGCAACGCAAGAAAAAGAGAGATTTCGAAGTGGCCATGCTTGAGATGATATCGGGGTCAGCAGCATCATTATCATCCCGGCGGTAGGCTCATAGCCACAGCCTCCCTCTCATTCACGCTCAGCGCCGTTTCGTGATCGTTATCGTCGTCAGCGTCACCAGTAGCGACAGAGCTGGGCACTGTCGAGTAGACCGAGGTAGTAATCTTTGCGCTCGCAGGTGGAGTAGGCTCCCTTTCTGCGCCAACCTGTGCATCGGCTGGCAGGCCCTCGATGCCCAGACCTTGGTAGTTACTGATGCTTGAAGCGTTGTCGTTGTCGTGGTCGTGCAAGTTGCCGGTGCCATTACTGCTGGCAACCGCGCCTCCACCAGCATCCAGCTCGGCCGGCTTTCCAGCATCTCGGACTTCGGCATCCGACTCTTCCTTGAAAGCCAGAGGACGCTCTTTTCTTGCGCGAGCCTTTGCGAGAGAAATGGTCTTTTGGTTGTATGTGGTGGTCACGACGCTGTCGGCCTCGCGGTCGATGACAGCTTTCATCAGCGCCGCCATCCACAACCGGCCCTCCTGCCGACTGTTAACGGCAAAGTAGTGCACGGTTGGCTTGGTGAAGGTGACTCCTCGGCCTGACTTGGGAGGCACAAGCTTGAAGATGAACAGCCCATCGTCGTCGGTGCCGGGCATTGGTGGATTCTTCTCCAGGTCTTGTTGCGCGGATGTGAAGGTGCCGCTGCTAGGGCTTACGAGTGGCCCACTGGCGCCGGTCATGGCGGCGTGCAGTCCAGTCAGCTTCTCATTGTGGGCGACCATAACGTTGTGGAAAGAGATGTCGATAAGGCCTTTCTCCTCCGTGTCGTCCTCAGAGTAATAGTACGACAGCCGACGCCCTTTCAGCACAAACAGTCTGGGCTTCCACGTAGTCATGAGAGAGCCGGATTTTTTCTTCATCCAGCCAGAGTAATCAGCTTCGGGAATCTGCTCTGCTGGTCCCTTCTGCGCAAGACCGCGCGTGTAAGCCGATGTTTCTTTCTTGTTCTTCCTCTGCGCTCGTTTATTTGAAGGTGGCGGTGGCATGAGGTTGCCGCTTCCAGATCCAGTAGATGTCCTCGCCGCTGACTTGGGGAGGTCAATACTTCGCTGATCTGTGCTAGGTGTACTAGAGCCCGTGCGCGCTCCAGGTGAGTTGTCCTCTTTTGTCGGACTGATGGCAGTCTTTTCTTGAGTTGTCACAGCATCGCTAGTTGCGCGTAGACCCTTCACTTTTGCCTTTGTGATGAAGAAAGGCAGCTGAGAATGTAAAGGAGGGCTTTTCGCCTGAGCAGTACTTGACATGTCGCTCCCCTGTTTGGTAGGGCTGGACGCGTTCTGAGAGTCTGGTGTGCTCTCGTACGTCAATTTGGTGACCATCGGCGTCGTTGATTCATCAGAAGTCGCGAGTGGCTTGTCTTTGAATTGCGGCATGCTCGCAGTCCGCAAGCTGTTGAGCTTGGTGTTCACTGCAGTACTTGCATCGGAGAGTCTACCCGATGGCAGAGCAGGGCTAACATCACCTCTCGATGAGTTGCTATCCTGTCTCAGACCGGAGCTAGAACCAAAACTCTTCTTCATAAGCACGTTCGGCTTCGTCCATCTCGACCGGGGGTCGCTTTCCGTAGCCGAGAAATAGCCTTTCTCCATCTCGCTAGGCGAAGCAGTAACCGACGCGCCTCCGCTCGACTGTCGAGTCAGATCAGGTCGCGTTGTATCAGAGTTCATGGTGTAGGCGTGGCCACTGCTTGCTGTGTCGATGGTGTGCGCCTGTCCAGGCTGCCACTTCGCATCAAAGGAAGGCTGCTTCCTGTGGCTCATACGGTTCATAGCGGTTTCTCTTGCGGAAGCTCCAGCATCGGCGCTGCCCATACTCGAGTGCCTTCGGCTGTGATTCATCGTGCGAACGTCTTGCGCAGAGGGCCTGTAGGTGCTTTCCGGTCGAGCGTATGAAGTCATGCTTTGCAATGGCGACATTGTACCATTGCGACTGGTCGTTGCCGAATGCGGCTGCTGGTACGAGTGCATCATGCTGCCCTTTCCATCGATGCTCTGTCGGGTAGATAATGCGCGTGGCAAGACTGATGCAGCGCTAGAGCTACGGTTCCTACCCGCATCGTGCACTTCATGCTCAACGACATCTTCTTGACCACCACCGTTGGAGTACTCCGATGTACTTCTGGCGGCTCCAGGATGTGTATTCCTAGCCACTTCGTCTTGCAGTGCCTTGATTTTGTGCCAAGTTCGCAGTCTCCGACCAACAGGACCCAAGTCAAACTCTTTCATGAACACACTGCTCTGCTCCATTGCAAGCAGGACATCACCCGAGATCTCCTGCTCCAAAAATGCATCACAATGAGACTTTTCAACCCCTATATCGTCCAGATATTCTGCTACACGCTGCGCACTCCAAGATGTGACCTCCGCTTCAGTGTGCATGTTATGCTCCTCCTCGTCGGTCTCGTGCCCTGCGATGAACGACGCACGATTCCTCGGTTGATTGCTGTAGACTGAGCTTACGGTCTCGCGCTTGTTGCCGTTGGCGTAAGACGTCCGTGGTGTGCTCATGTCGGTAATGTGTTCGTTGATCACACTCAGCGTTTCGTTCATGACGGGTGACTGCATGTTCATGGAGCTGTATGACGGATTGGGCGGGTTCAAGTCGTTGACGAGTGAGGTTCGGATGGTTGGCGTGTTTGAAGGCGCAGTAGCTACAAGAGGGCTACTAGTCATCGGACTGCTGCCACTCGCCTGTCGCTGGTGGGTAGGCGCTGAAGATTGACGCTGATGGGTGGCCGCGGTGTCATGGCTGGTTGCTGGTCTTGAGAGATTCTCGGTTGCGCGGCGTGCGCCATTGATGGCGGCATTCGAAAGGGTGCCTTTCGGCGCGGGCGTGGTGTAAACTGCTGGCTGTCAGCAAAACCCTACTTCACCATGATGAGACCAAGTTGCCTACCTTCGGGGAAGAGGCCAGTGTTTCCGTTGTTCATATGCCTCCCTAGGAACCAGCCGTCGCCAAAGTCATCGTCCCGTTCGATCAGCTCTATGCGGTCACCCTTGGCCAGACTCAGCTCATCGGCACTCCGTGCGATGAAGTCGTGCACGACCAGTAGGATGGAGCCGGGCGGCGCGTCTGCCTTGCTTCCCTCTCTGGTAGCCATTTTGGGCGTGTAGTTCGGCGTATGCGCGCGAGTGCGGTCGGGATTTTGCGAATAACTCCGTGATTGTTACATGCCCACTCTCCTTCTGCACGCTAGACGATGCTCCAACGGTGTACCATGCGGGCGCGACAAGTTGTCCGGTGGAACGAGAGAGTGAGGAGAGACGGCGATACAAATCCGCAGCTAGTGACGTGTTGCGGGCGGGCTTGACGGACTGTGGGTTGTATGGATGGACGAATGAAGCTGGGCGAGAGGAGGCGGAGTTGAGGTGTTGGTGAGGGCGACAGTGAAGTATACTATAGTGTTACTTGTGCATGCCCAGGTGCAAGCGAGGAGTCGATGGTGTTGAGCGCAGCAACAACAGAGTGACCAAGTCTCATCAATCTTGCGGGTGGTGGTGGTGGAGCAGCACTAGACTGCCTCGACTGCCTATTGAGGAGCGGGCGTGGAGTGGCGGGCCTCGAATAATCAAAAGCCTCTTTCTGATGTGCTGTACCGACCGCAACTTGCCGGCCAACATGCGAGCACAGACGACTGAAGTGCCAGTCTGCCCTATCTTAAGGGAGCCATTGGAGTTGCCAGCTTCCTGTTGGGTACAAGCTGGATGAGAATGGTAATATCCCATATATACACGTGATTTGTTTTGTACTATTGCTGTCGCTATTGATGGTCTACCGAACCTTGTGAGAGATCTTCCACTATATCGTCCCGTCTCTCGGTGTTTACAGCGTGGACGAATAATACAGAAGATGAGTGCAATCGGTACCTTAGGTACTATGTAGGTATAATAACTTGTGTACCTATATTCAAGCCAGCTCTTGCAAGCAACGATCGTACCACATGTCATCCGACAGTAAGCAAAAACAATACTTTCCATCTCATGTTGAGCATCCCCTGTCGACCGAGAAGCGATCACAGATATACCCTGCGTGCATCACGAGATTTGATAGGTCCACTTGATGCGATGCGCCGGGCAGAGCCGTGGGTGTCGTCCTGTTCCCCTCGCGCCGTCCATCGGTGTCTCAAATGTGCATGCATGCATGTCGCATCTCGACAGCGAAGTAGTGACCGCTCTTGTTGACCGACCTGACGCTCCTGCACTTACAGCAGCGCCTGCCTGCCTGCCTGCCTGCCTTGAGAGGAGAGCCGGCGCCCCTTCGACTTCCTGGCCTGATCAGGATCCTGATCTTGATCCTCGCAAACGCCTTCACGGGGGGAGGGAGAGAGAGAGAGAGAGAGAGAGAGAGAGAGACAGGTGCACCGGCTGCGCGCATGTGAAAGACTGCCACCCACTTGGCTCGACATTCCACGCCATTTCACTACAGGCGACTCCTGGCACGATGCGACAGTCGCGGTCGACGTCGATGAAAGACGACCCTCGCCATGGTGGTCTATACAAACATGAGCGCTACCTCGCCCAAGCGGCGCCGACTGGATAAAGAGGGAGTGCGCACGGCACAACAGGTCGCCGATACAAATGCCACACTGCAAATGTTCACCAGCAAGAGACCGCTGAGCAGTTGGATGCATACGGCAACTGTTGGGGAAGGCGCGACTCCCTCCGCTCCTTCCATTTCAACTTCACCAGGCAACTGCAATCCATCCGGAAGGCACGAGATAAGCCGAACGCAACAAACGAAGACCTCGTCAAACGGCCTGCCCGCTCTCAACTTGAATACCCTCGTGGCCGCCCAGGCACACGCGCCACTTCCAGAACACGCTCTGGTCGATTACGAATCGCCCATGGCCACACAAATGCCCACGCCCTTGACAGCCGCCGCTGCATTGATGTCCGGGCCTCCGTCTGCCACCACACGACCTGCTCTACCTTCACCCGCGCCCAGTGATGAGCATGCAAATTCACCCGTGACAGCCACCTCCACTTCCGG
>Ga0265798_10011570_pt1 | contig 10735 bp, 14 predicted proteins | sample P3T30metagenome_FD_192430 | JGI IMG/M metagenome (GOLD analysis project Ga0265798, IMG submission 192430) | Plant litter microbial communities from East Loma Ridge, Irvine, California - P3 T30 | ecosystem: Environmental > Terrestrial > Plant litter > Unclassified | place: USA: California... | reverse complement strand
TTGGCCAAGCGCATGCCGGTGGCGCCATGAACGGGGAAGGGCTGGTGCTGCTGGTGCGGCAGCTTGCCGCGCTGCCGACCAAGGAGCGGGCGCGTGTGATCCGCAGCCTTCCGGCAGAGGAGAAGCGCGCGCTCAACGCGGCGTGGATCGCGTGGGCGCACACCGGGCAATATCGCCCCGAAGGCGACTGGCGGGTGTGGCTGGTCAAGGCGGGGCGCGGGTTCGGCAAGACGCGCGCGGGCGCCGAATGGGTGAGCGAGATCGCGCGGGCGAGGCCGGGCGTGCGGATCGCGCTGGTCGGCGCGACGATCGAGGATGTGTCGCGGGTGATGGTGGAGGGCGACAGCGGCATCCTGTCGGTGGCGCGGCCGGACGAGAACGTCGGCTGGCAGCGCAGCACCGGCGAGATCGCGTTTGCCTCGGGCGCGTGCGCCTATGCCTATTCGGCGGAAGCGGCGGAGAAATTGCGCGGGCCGCAGCATCATGTCGCCTGGTGCGACGAGATCGCCAAATGGCGGCACGGCGAGGCGGTATGGACCAATCTGATGCTCGGCCTGCGGCTGGGCGATCGGCAGCAGGTGCTGGTGACGACGACGCCGAGGCCGGTGCCGCTGCTCAGGCGGATCATGGCGATGGAAGGCGTTACGACCACCGGCGGTGCCACGCGCGACAATCCGCATCTGGCGGCGGCGTTCGTCGCGGCAATGGAGCGGGACTATGGCGGCACGCGCACCGGGCGGCAGGAGATCGACGGCGAGTTGATCGACGATCTGCCCGGCGCGCTGTGGACACGCGCGGGAATCGAGGCGTGCCGGGTGGCGCTGGCGCCTGCGCTGGTGCGCGTGGTGGTCGGCGTCGATCCGCCCGCAGGCACGGCGAGCGGCGAGGGTGATGCGTGCGGCATCGTCGCGGCGGGGCTGGGCGAGGACGGGCATGGCTATGTGATCGAGGATGCGAGCGTGGTCGGCGAAAGCCCGGAGGGCTGGGCGCGCGCGGTGGTGGCGTGCGCGGGCCGCCACGCGGCGGACCGGGTGGTGGCAGAGGTCAACCAGGGCGGGCAGATGGTGCGATCGGTGCTGGAACGCGTCGATCCGTCGCTGCCGATCGTCACCGTCAACGCGACACGCGGCAAGGCGGCGCGCGCGGAGCCGGTGTCGATCGAATATGCGCGCGGGCGGGTGCACCATGTCGGTGCGTTCCCAGGTCTGGAGGATGAGATGTGCGGGCTGATCGCGGGTGGCCGTTATCAGGGGCCGGGACGATCGCCGGACCGGGCGGATGCGATGGTGTGGGCGCTGGCGGAACTGCTGCCCGGCGCGGTGGGCCGCGCGGGCGTGCGGATCCTGTAGCTTGGCGCTGTAGTTGTTATCGCGGCGCGAGCCGTTAGGAGGACGTATGGTTCCAAGGGTTTTGATCGATACGGCGCAGGTGCCGGGCGGCGGCGAGATGCGGCTGGTGCAGCGCGGTGTCGACTTCTTCATCATGCTCGGCACCGAGGAATTGATGAGCAGCCGGATGAGCGGGTCCGAGGAAGCGCTTGCGACGATGGCGTGCGAGCGGGTGTCGGAGGATGCGCCGCATTTCCTGATCGGCGGCTACGGCATGGGCTTCACGCTGCGCGCGGCGCTGGCGCAGCTTGGCCCCAAGGCGCAGGTTTCGGTGGCGGAGCTGGTGCCGCAGGTGGTGGAATGGGCGCGCGGGCCGATGGCGGCGTTCACCGGCGACAGTCTCGACGATCCACGTGTGAGCGTAATCGAGGACGATGTCGGCGCGGTGATTGCGCAAGCGCGGGGAACGTATGACGCGATCCTGCTCGATGTCGACAATGGCCCGGACGGGCTGACCCGGCGCGGCAACGACCGGCTGTATTCGCCGCGTGGGCTGGAGGCGGCGCGGGCGGCGCTCAGGCCGGGCGGCGTGCTGGCGATCTGGTCGGCGGCGCCCGACGTGAAGTTCGCACGGCGGCTGCGCGAGACCGATATGGCGGTGGACGAGGTAACGATCCGCGCCCGCGCCAGCGGCAAGGGCGCGCGCCACGTCATCTGGTTCGCGAAGAAGATTTAGCGCGGCGCTGCTTTTGTAGTGCTTCCCCGGCACAGGCCGGGGACATTTACCGACGTTCCGTAACTGAACTCCGGCCTGCGCCGGGGGAAGGTAGAGTCGCGTCGCTGACGCGCGGTTGAACAAGGACAAATCCATGAAACTCTTCGGCTGGAAATCGGCCGGGCGCGACGTGCGTCCGGTGCTGGCGCGGCATGGCCTGTGGACGGGCGGTGGCGCAGGCGGCGAGTGGAGCGACGATTACACCGCGCAGGTGCGCAGCGGCTATTGCCACAACGCCATCGCGCAAAGGGCCGTCCGGCTGGTGTCGCAAGGCCTGGCGAGCGCGCCGGTCGAGGCATCCTCGCCCGAAATGCTCGGGCTGGTGGCGGCGCGGTCGGGCGGGCAGGCGCTGCTGGAGACGGTGGCGGCGCATCTGCTGCTGCACGGCAATGCCTATGTGCAGATCATGCTCGACCCCGCCGGCGATGTGGCGGAACTGTTCGCGCTGCGGCCCGAACGGGTGAGCGTGGAGGCGGATGCGGGCGGCTGGCCGGTGGCGTATCGCTACCGTGTGGGGGAGCGTGTCACGCGGCTGATCGCGGACGGGCCGCGCCCGGAGGTGGTGCACCTCAAGAGCTTCCATCCGCTCGACGATCATAACGGGCTTGGCTGCCTTGGCGCGGCGGCGGGGGCGATCGCGCTCCACAATGCGGCGGCGCGGTGGAACAAGGCGCTGCTCGACAATGCGGCGCGGCCATCGGGTGCGCTGGTGCATGATCCAGGCGACGGGTCGGTGTTGTCGCGCGAGCAGTTCGAGCGGTTGCGGACCGAAATGGAGGCGGGCTTTGCCGGTGCAACCAATGCCGGGCGGCCGATGCTGCTGGAAGGTGGCCTCAAGTGGCAGGCGATGAGCATGACGCCCGCCGACATGGATTTTGTCGGGCTGAAGGCGGCGGCGGCGCGCGAGATCGCGTGCAGCTTCGGGGTGCCACCGATGCTGCTCGGCCTGCCCGGCGACGCGACGTACGCCAATTACAAGGAGGCGAGCCGCGCGCTGTGGCGGCTCGCGATCCTGCCGCTGGCGGACACGATCTTCGCCGGGCTGGTGCAGGGGCTGGCGGGCTGGTTCGACGCGCCGTGGCTGCGCGTGAACGTCGACAAGGTGACCGCGCTTGCCGAGGACCGCGAGCGGCTGTGGACGCAGGTGAGCGCGGCGGAATTCCTCAGCGATGACGAGAAACGCGCGATGCTCGGTCTGGGCCTCGCGCAGGCAGGAGGTGCGGCATGACCAAGGGTGCGGTGCTGGCGCAGTTGATGGCGCAGGGGCAGGTGGAGGGCGGCGACCTGGTGACGCTGCGCGCGATCGCCGAGGAAGCGGGCGAACTCGGCGCGAGCCGGGCGCTGGCGCGGCTCGGGCTGGATGATGCGGGCGCGGCCAAGGACATGGCGGAACTGCGCGAGCTGCTCGGCGCATGGCGGGATGCCAAACGTTCGGCGTGGAAGGCGGTGCTTGGCTGGGTGGGGCGGATCGGCGGGGCGCTGCTGCTGGCGGCGCTCGCCACGCGCTACGGCTTTTCGGACTGGATCAAGTGACGCGCTTTGCCGGCTATGCGGCGGTGTTAGACCGCGCGGATCGCGGTGGCGACGTGGTGCGCGGTGGCGCGTTCGGCGTAGTCGGGCCGGTGCCGCTGTTGTGGCAGCATCGCGGCGCACCGGTCGGCGTAATCGAACAGGCGGGCGAGGATGCGCGCGGGCTACGCGTTATCGGGCGGATCGACGATCCCGATCTGGCGCGGCTGGTGCGATCCGGCGCGGTGTCCGGCCTGTCGTTCGGCTACCGGGTGCAGGCGGCGACACGCGGGCGCTACCGCGAGCTGACCGCGCTCGATCTGGTCGAGGTGAGTCTGGTCGCGCAGCCGATGCAGCCGCTCGCACGGGTCCACGCGGTCGCCTGAACGGCGCGCGAAAACACACAGGTTTTTACAGGTTGAAGCCCGGCGGCGGTGTCGCCGGGAACGGGTTTCGCATGGGAGAATGACATGATCGAAGTGAAAGCTGATGCGCTCGAGACGACTTTCTCGGGCGTCGAACTGGGTGGCGCGGTGGCGCGGCCGTTGTTGAGCGGGGCGCGTGCCGGGGCGGGTGCGGCGTTCGGCGGGTTCCTGCGATCGGGCACGAGCGTGGAGATGAAGTCGTTCACCGGGGTGAGCGGCGACAGCGGCGGCTATGCCATCCCCAAGGAGATCGACGCGGTGATCGGCGCGACGCTCGCGTCCGTCTCGCCGATCCGCAGCATCGCCAACGTCGTGCAGGTCGGCAGCGCGGGCTATCGCAAGCTGGTGACGGCGGGCGGTACGCCGTCGGGCTGGGCGAGCGAGGTGGATGCGCGACCGGCGACGGGAACGCCGACCTATTTCGAAATCGCGCCGCCGATGGGCGATCTCTACGCCAACCCGAGCGCGAGCCAGGCGATGCTCGACGATGCGTTGTTCGACGTGGAGGGCTGGCTCGCCACCGAGATCGCGCGGGAGTTCGCGCGCGCCGAGGGGGCGGCGTTCGTGAGCGGTTCGGGCGTGGGGCGGCCCAAGGGGTTCCTCGCCGCGCCGACCTCTTCCGCGAACGACGCTGCCCGCGCGTTCGGCACGCTGCAATATCTGGCGAGCGGCGCGGCGGGGGATTTCGCCGCCAGCCCGCAGGACCGGCTGATCGACCTCGTCCAGTCGCTGCGCGGGCCGTACCGGCAGAACGGGACGTGGGTGATGAACTCCGCCACGCTGGCGCGCATCCGCAAGTTCAAGACCAGCGACGGCGCGTTTATCTGGACGCCGGGCTTAAGCGTTGGCCAGCCGGCGACGCTGCTCGGCTATCCGGTGATCGAGGCGGAGGACATGCCCGACATCGGCGCGAACGCGCTGGCGATCGCGTTCGGCGATTTCCGCTCGGGCTACCTCATCGCCGAGCGTGGCGAGACCGGCATCCTGCGCGATCCCTATTCGAACAAGCCGTTCGTCAATTTCTACGCGACCAAGCGGATCGGTGGCTGCGTGAGCAATTCGGAGGCGATCAAGCTGATGAAGTTCGCGGCGAACTGATCGACCGGGGCGACCTTCCGGGTCGCCCCACCCCTGACAGGTGACGTGGGGAGAGAGATATGAATGACGTGACGCTTGAGGCCGGGGATCGCGCCGCCGCGCTGGCCGAGGTGAAGGCGATGCTGCGGCTGGCGAGCGGCGACGAGGACGTGCTGATCGCGTCGCTCACCGACGCCGCGCTGGGGCTGGCCGAGCAGTTCATCGGGCAGGTGCTGATCGCGCGGGAGATGCGCGACGTGCTGCCGGTGAGCCGGGCGTGGCAGCGGCTGGCGTATGCGCCGGTGTGCTCGATCGGGGCGGTGGCGGCGGTGGAAGGGGTGGCGCTGGCGAGCGAGGCCTATGCGATCGACATCGATGCCGCCGGCGATGGCTGGGTGCGGGTGATCGACGCGGGCGGGGCGAGCCGAGTGGCGGTGACGTGCGTGGCGGGGCTGGCGGACGGGTGGGGCGCGATTCCCGCCGCCGTCCGGCAGGGTGCGGTGCTGCTGGCGGCGCATCTGTTTACCGAGCGGGATGGTGCTTCGGCGGTGCCGGTGGCGGTGACGGCGCTGTGGCGACCATTCCGGCGCGTGGCGCTCGCGGCGAGTGCGCGCGCGTGTTGAGCGGGGCGGCGGCGCGCGGACGCGCGATCGGTGCGGCGGCGCAAGGGCGTGCGATTGTCACGGGGGCCGCGCGCTTGCAGGCGGCGTTTCCCGAGGCGCGCGTCCAGACCGAGGGCGATGCGATCGTGCTCACCGGGCGGATCGATCCTGAGGACGCACGGCTGCGCTGGATCGGGAGTTTGCTGGCATGAGCGCGGAAGGCGCGGTGCAGGCGGCGCTGCTGGCCGGCTTGCGCGGGGTCGCAGGTCTCAACGGCGTGTTCGAGGGGCCGCCGGTAAAGGCGACGCCGCCCTATGCTGAAATCGGCGAGACGCTGAGCGGCGATTGGAGCGTGAAGGACCGCGACGGGCGCGAACTGCGGCTGGCGGTGACGGTGCGCGACGCCGGCGAGACGTCCGTGCGGGTGCAGGCGCTTCGCGCGCGATGTCGATACGATGCGCGCCAGCCTCGACGGGCCATTGTCGAGCGGGGCGGACCGGGCGGGGCGATCGATCGAGAGCGCGCTGGTGAAGGCGGCCAAGAGCGGGTCGCTTGGCTTCGAGGATCTGCGCAAGGTGGCGTTGTCGGTGCTGGGCGACATCGCCGGGGCGGCGGTGCGCGGCGGGGTCGGCGCAGTGGTGGGCGGTGGCTCGGGCGGATTGCTGTCGACGCTGGGCGGATTGTTCGGCGGTGCGCCGGGGCGGGCGACCGGCGGGCCGGTCTCGCCGATGCGGCCGTACATGGTGGGCGAGCGCGGGCCGGAACTGTTCGTGCCGACCGCGAGCGGCAGCGTGGTGCCGGCGGGTGGCGGTGGCGGACGCGCGGTGAGCGTGGCGATCACCGTCAACGCGGCGCGGGGCGAGAGCGGCGCGGCGCTGACCGCATCGAGCCGGCAGGTGGCGCGCGCGGTGAAGGCCGCGCTGGCAACGGAGTAGAGTGATGGCATATTGGCTGGCGTCCGAACGGACGGTGCAGGGCGAAGGCGTGATCTCACGCTTTGATCCACGGTTCTGGACGGTGAATTTCCCGCGCCCGATGATGGCGGCGGTGACGACGATCGCGGCGGATGCGCTGCGGGTGGATGCGGTGTTCTACCGCGCGAACGATCTGGCCGGGCTGATCTGGGAGGCGGAGGATCGGTTCGACCATCCGCTGCTGAAATACGAGACGGCACGCGATTTTCGCGGCTCCCGGCTGTCGTTCCGCTGGCGATCGGACGGGATCAGGCCGCTCGACGCGGTCAACGGCCCGGTGCTGACGATCGAGGGGCGCGATGCGGACGGCACGGCGCGGGCCTGGTACGTGCGGCTGTGGAACTATGCGACCGGCACGCCCGAAGACGCGCACGTCGCGATCGACTTCGCGGACGTCGACGGCGGGTTGTCGCCGGCACCGGGCGTACGGTGACGGTGGGCGCGCCGGAAGCCGAGGTGAGCGCTTACGGTGGCGGGCTGCTGCGCTGGTTCGGCGGGGCGAACAACGGGCTGGAAGCGGCGATCGCCGCGTCGGAAGGCGCGGTGGTGACGCTGCGGACCGAGCCGGTGTTCGCGCCCGCGATCGGCGATCTGATCGAGCTGATCGAGGGGTGCGACAAGAGCCTTTCCACGTGCGCGGGCCGCTTCGCCAACGCGGCGAACTTTCGCGGTGAGCCGTATCTGCCAGGCATCGACCTGCTGACCCGGTATCCCGGCGCATGACCGGCCGCGCGGGTGCGATAGCGGCGGCGCGGGGGGCCGTCGGCGTGCGGTTCCGGCTGCACGGGCGCGAACCGGCGTTCGGGCTCGATTGTGTCGGGCTCGCCGCCGTCGCCGCGCGTGCCGCCGGCTTCACGGGCGCGATCCCGGCGGATTACGCGATTCGCGGTGCCGATCCGAGCGCGGCGATCGATGCGACGGCGTTGGTGCGAGTCGCGCCGCCTGCGCCCGGCGACCTGCTGCTGTTCGCGGCGGGGCCGGCGCAGTTTCACCTCGCGATCCTGGTGGCGGGCGGGATCGTCCATGCCGATGCGATGCTGCGCCGCGTGGTCGAGCGGCCGGGTCCGCTGCCGTGGCCGTTGATCGCCGCGTGGCGCTTCGAACAGGAGAACTGACATGGCGACATTGGTGCTGACGACGATCGGCGGCGTGGTCGGCGGGCCGATCGGCGGCGCACTCGGCGCGGTGCTCGGCCAGGCGCTCGACCGCGACGTGCTGTTCCGGCCAAAGGGGCGCGAGGGGCCGAGGCTGACCGAGCTTGCCGTGCAGACATTCTCCTACGGCACGCCGATCCAGAAGGTGTTCGGCACGATGCGGGTGGCGGGCAGCGTGATCTGGTCGACCGACCTGATCGAGAGCCGCAACACCGCCGGCGGCGGCAAGGGCCAGCCGGGTGCGACCAGCTACAGCTATGCGGCGTCGTTCGCAGTGGCGTTGTCCGGGCGGCCGATCCTGACCGTCGGTCGCATCTGGGCGGACGGGAACCTGCTGCGCGGCGCGGCGGGCGATTTCAAGGCGGCAACCGGTTTTCGCCTGCACCTCGGCGGCGAGGATCAGACGGCCGATCCGCTGATCGCGTCGGCGGAAGGGCTGGGCCTTACGCCGGCGCATCGCGGCATCGCCTATGCCGTGTTCGAGAACCTGCAACTTGCGGACTATGGCAATCGCATCCCGTCGCTAACGTTCGAGGTGATCGCGGATGCTTCGCCGGTCGCGGCGGGTGCGATCGTTGCGGAGCTTTCCAACGGCCTGGTGGACGGCGCCGGCGTGACGCTGCCGGTGCCGGGCTTCGCCGCGTATGGCAATGCCCGCGCGGTGATCGAGACGATCGGCGCCGCGAGCGGCGGCTGGTTGCGCCGACCCGGGGTAGCCTGACGATGCGCGCGGGCGATGCGGCAGACTGCACGATCGCCGACAACGGCGTGGCCGCCGGCACGACCGGCGGCGCGCGCGGGACCGGTGCGACCGCCGCGATCGAGACGGTGCCGCGCACGATGACGCTGGCGCATTATGATCCGGCGCGGGATTACCAGAGCGGGCTTCAGCGCGTGCGGCGACCGGGTGCCGGCTATGTCGAAGATCGCATCGACATGCCCGCCGCGCTGGATGCGATGGCAGCGAAGACGATGGCGCAGGCGGCGCTCGACCGTGCGGAGGCAGGGCGGGCGCGGCGCACGGTTTCGCTCGGATGGGAGGCGCTCAACATCGGTCCGGGCGCGTGCGTCGCGATCGATGGCGCGGCGGGGATCTGGCGGGTGACCGGCTGGTCGTTCGAGCGGATGGTGCTTTCCCTGGAATGCGTGCGGCTCGCCGCCGCAGCGCAGCCGGTGCAGGCAAGCGGCGGCCGCGTGCTGTCCTCCCCCGATGCCGTCATCGGGACGACGATCGTTCAGGCGTTCGAGATCCCGCCGCTCGACGATACTCCGCTGAGCGCACCGCGTCTGACGATCGCGGCGGCCGGAAGCGCGCCGGGCTGGCGGCGGGCGGCGTTGCTCTACAGTACGGATGAGGGGACCAGTTGGGCGAACGCCGGTGCGACGGCGGCACCTGCTACGCTCGGCACGCTGGCGAGCGTGCCCGGCGAAGCGCCGGCCGCGTTGCTCGACCGACGGTCGGTGTTCGAGGTCATGCTGGCGCATGGTGGCATGAGCCTTTCGAGTGCGACGGCGCGCGCGCTCGATGCAGGTGCGAACCTTGCGCTGTGCGGCGACGAGCTGCTCCAGTTCACCAGCGCGGAGCAGATCGGCGCGACGCGCTGGCGATTGTCCGCCTTGCTGCGCGGGCGGCGCGGGACCGATTCGGCAATCGGTACGCAGCGGCCGGGTGATCGCTTCGTGCTGCTGGAAACCGGCACGGCGCTGTCGCTGGATCTGCCGTTGGCGACGCTTGGCGGTTCGGTGCGGGTGCTGGCGACGGGGGTCGGCGATGTCGCGGGTCCGGTGGTGGCCGCTTGCGTGATCGGCGGCGCTTCCGTGTTGCCGCCGTCCCCGGTCGGGTTGCGCTGGCACGAACTCGGCGGCGGCGATGCGGCGATTCGCTGGACGCGCCGCAGTCGTGCCGGGTGGCGCTGGATCGACGGCGTCGATGCGCCGCTGGTCGAGGAACGGGAGCGCTACCGGGTCACGCTGACGTGGCGCGACGGCACGCGCGCGATCGAGGTCGACCCGCCCAGCGCCGTGTTAGCCGCAAGCGAGCGCAGCGGCGGCACGACCGTCAGCGTGCGACAGATCGGCTCCCTCGGCGAGTCGGCCAGCGCCAGCCTGTTCATCCCTGCTTTGGAGGCCCAATCATGAGCGACGATCTCTCCCCCCGACTCGCGCTACCGTTGCTGAATGCCGGTCAAGCGCAGAAGGAAATCACCCATAACGAGGCGCTGACGCTGCTTGACCTGCTGACGCAGGCGGTGGTCGTCGCCGTCGGCGTAAACGTGCCACCCGAAGGACCGGTGCCCGGTCAATGCTGGATCGTCGGCCCCGCGCCGGAGGGCGCATGGAGCGGATACGCACAGGCGCTCGCCGGATGGAGCGACAGCGGCTGGCGGTTCTGCTTGCCCGTGCCAGGCATGTGCGTCTGGAGTCTCGCCGATGGTGCGCAACTCCGCTTCGAGGATGACCGCTGGAGCATCGGCATGGTGCGCGCGGCAGGGCTGGACGTAGGCGGCATGCAGGTGGTGGGTGCGCGCCAATCCGCGGTCGCGGAACCAACCGGCGGGACTGTGATCGACGTCGAGGCGCGCACCGCGATTGCGGGTGTGCTTGCTGCACTGCACACGCACGGCCTGATCGGCGCGTGAGCGCGCCCGGCAAGAGGGTATCGGCAGATGTTGCGGATATGCAACAGTGGCCGGATTTTGTGCGCTTGCGTGGAAACCAAGGCAGGACTAGGGAGTTTGGGCTGTCCGAGTGACACCTAAGGAAAGGGGATTTTTATGCGGAAGCTAGCCGTTATCGTAGCGCTTGCCTCCACTGCTCTTGCAACGCCCGCTCTTGCCCGCGACAAGTCGTGGTACGTCGGCGTTGAAGGCGGTGGTATGATCGTCGAAGAC
>Ga0265798_10011569_pt1 | contig 10736 bp, 12 predicted proteins | sample P3T30metagenome_FD_192430 | JGI IMG/M metagenome (GOLD analysis project Ga0265798, IMG submission 192430) | Plant litter microbial communities from East Loma Ridge, Irvine, California - P3 T30 | ecosystem: Environmental > Terrestrial > Plant litter > Unclassified | place: USA: California... | reverse complement strand
CGCATGCCGGCCTTCACCTGCGCCGGGCGTTGCGGCTCTTCGTCATGATCGTTCTGGAAGGCCTGCTCATAGCCCACCATCATCTCTTCGAGCATGCGCGCGGTGGCCACGCCAGGCAGGTCCGATCCGCGCGCGGCGGTCGCCAGGGACAAGCCGAGCCGAACCAGGTCATGCACGGGATTGCCGATGACCGTCTGGTCCAGGTCGCGGATGTGGATATCGATGCGGCCCTTCGAATCCCCGGTCGGGCCCAGATTGCCGGCATGGCAGTCGCCGCAGATCCACACCGGCGGCCCGCTGGGTAACCGCCGACCCGACTGGGACTGCAGCCATTCATAGAACTGCACCGTGCTGCCCCGCACATAGGCGTGGGCGGAACGCGCCATCTTCAGGTTGCGCAGTTGCTCGAGCGGTTCCAAACGTGCGGCAGGGCGGGGCGTCTTCATGGATTAGTCTTTGAGGGAAAGACGTTGGAGTAGAGAGATGCGCCGCGTGTTTCAAAATGTTTCTACGTTTTTTTGGGGCAGTGGCCGTGCGCCTGGCCGTGGTGCACTAGAACACGGGTGGATCGAGCAGCACGCTGCGGATCATCCACAGGCAACCCCTGAGCCACGGCGAATGCGATTTCCATGCAGGTAAAGCCCAGGATCAACAAGCTTGCGCCGTGTGCCACCGCGTACAACTGCCACGCAGAGAACAACACGCGGGCTAGCACATCGTACAAGCCGGCGTGGCGAGTTGGGTGTCGCAGGCGCCACAGTGACCAGACTACCACCAGGCTGCCCATCAGATTGGCGAACAGCAGGCTGGTCGCATCCAGTACGGGCACCGGGCGGGTCAATGCCAGTGCATCGGAGAGCGCGGCTAAACCGTCGAACACCCAAAGCGCCGTCCAAGGCGTCATGAAGCCCGCTGTCATCAGTAGGTCATAGCCGGCGCTGAGCCGGACGGTTTGCAGATTTGTCTTTGCGCTGATCATGGTTATCCCTCACTGTTCGAGCGCGCAGGCTAAACCCTGGTGCTAGGACCAGAGTCAACAGAAGGATTAGGCCATGAGAATCGGTCAGGTAGCCGCACGCACGGGCGTGTCCATCGATGCATTGCGATTCTACGAAGAGAAGAGCTTGATCAAGCCCCGGCGTACTGCCAATGGCTACCGCAGCTACCCGGAGCAGACGCTGCAGCTGGTGGGCTATATCAAGCTGGCCCAGCAGCTTGGGTTTTCGCTGAGCGAAATCGGTGAAAACCTGCCGTTGCTGTGGAACAGTGGTCAGGCTTCGGCCGAGGTACTGGCTCGGTTGTTTACCGAAAAGCTCGCGCTGCTCGATGACCGAATCGAGCAGATGCAGGGGCTGCGTGCCTTGCTGGCGGAGCGGGCTGCGCAGGTGTGTCCCTTGCTTGCATCCAATTCATCGTCCTGATCAACCGTGGGCGAACTGGTCGACCAACCCCAGACGTGGGATACGGGTATTGGGCGGCAGTAGCGCACCGGGTGCGATCACCGCATTCGCGCCGATCTTGCAGCCGTCGCCCACCAGGGCACCGAACTTGTTCACGCCCGTCTCGATGACGTCATCGCCATGGCGAATGCGAATGTTTGCCCCGTCCAGTTCATTGCGGTAATTGGCGATGATCGCACCGGCCTCGATGTTCACTCTTTCGCCGATCACCGAGTCACCGACGAAATTGAAATGGGCCAGCTTGCTGCCGTCCAGCATGAAGGTGCTCTTGAGCTCGCAGCTGGGGCCCACGATGCAGTGGCTGCCCAGATAGACACCGCCACGCAAGTACGCGCCCGCAGCGACGAATGCTCCTTCACCGATGATGATCGCGCCTTTGAGTACAGCGCCTTCTTCCACCACCGCGCTTTCGTGAATGGCGCAGTTTGCGTGACGTCGATAACCCCGGCCAAGACGATCGAGCAAGGTCAGAACCTGGTTTTCGCAGTCCTGAGCCACTTGCCATGGCGTTGATCGTGACAGGCCCAGCGCGTGCCAGCGAGTGATGAAGCTGTGGATTTCGAACGTGTTCATGGACAACCTGCGACAACGAGAGGCATGGATTAATCTGTGCTGATTCGGTCCGTTGACATGAACCGCTACCTATTGGCGAGTATGGGCGAGTCGTCTTGGCGACTTTTACTGCTCACTACCGCCCCTGGCATGAGGCTCCAACGTGAGACCTATCTTGCTTCTCCAGGAAAACATCCGGTTTGGTACTGAACCGCTCGGCCAACGCATAGGCCATCTTGTGGCTGATCGGACGCGTGCCCGCAAGCACTTTGGAGACTACGTGCCTGTCTCCAACTTCAGGCAGATCTGAACCGCTAAGACCTAGTACGTCCATGAAGTCGCGTAAGAGCTGCACTGGCGTGCTTGCAGATGCCAGATTCGCATTGATAGCAGCGAATTGTTCTGAGTCGCGCTCGTATGTCTGGATAGCTTCCTCGAGCTCGATCAGGACCTGTGTCTCGTACTTGTTGAGGGTGTGGCCATCGGTCAGTTCGTCTAGCAGAATAGACGCACGTTGGTACTCGTCGGGCGTATGGATTCCGCCAACGAAAGATTCACGAAGTTGCTCAACCAGCCGCTGAAGGCTCTCCAGAGCAGCGCGAATAGCTTGCGAATTTTCAAGCACAGCGGTCATGGCTTCACTCCTTGACTGTTTCTGGCATACCAATCGTTTGCAACGTCGTATTCCGCATGTGTATAGATATGTTTTACGTATAACTTCTGCCGCTCGTAGTTGATGCCAGCGATCAGCCTTAATTTGTTACCGCCAATATCAATCACAACCCATCCTGCTTCAGAACGAGGTTTGAACAGATCAAGCCTGTTACCTAACGCAGCACCTAAATCGTGTAATTGTCAGGTTCGAGAGCGCACAGCACGCGATAGCACGTCTTGAGCGCATTGGAACACGTTGGATGCCTTCGACATGCTTCATCAAACCGATCCCTCTTCAGTACGTCCATAAGCATTCCTTGCCTTCAATTCAATCATACGCTTGTTGTCATTTTTGGCAACGGGTGCGAGTTTGACAGGTTGTTTTACTATCAGCCAAATGGGCGAAAAAGGTCGCGCTGGCGCTCAAAGAGAATCAGAGGGCGGCCGCTTGCGCGATGTACGATCCGTGCCAGGAAGCGTACAGCTGTCGCCGCGGCAACGCGCGGCGCCGTCAGGGTGGGGCAGCCACGCCAGATGCGGGCGCCAGCGGCAGAACAGGCGATAACCTACGTTGAACAGCGGCCGGGCCCACCGCCATGACAACGGTGCCGCCCACGCGCCGAGGCCTGCAGCTCGCCAGCTCCAGAGTGTGGCGTCGAGGCCGGTGATCCACGTTCCGTCGGCGAAGCGCGCATGCAGCAAAGACCCCATGTGCGCGCGGGTGAATCCCAGGGGATGCGGATCGAACGTCGGATCAGCGATGTCGATGAACCGAAGGCGATCGGGTGAAGCGCGGCCGCTCAGGACCTTGATCTCGTGAGCGCACAGGGGGCAGTCCCCGTCGAAGTAGAGCGTCAGCGGCCAGTGGGGTTTCTCGTACATCGATGAGCGTTCCGTATTGGTAGTGGCATGCGGTGCCTGACAACAAGGCAATGTTCTTCACGTCACATAGACATCGCATTCAGTCTTTTCCGCCATTTTTAACGCACTTGCTGTCCGGCGGCCAGGCAAACGGCGCAGCATATTTTTCGCCTTGTTGCAGGCTCTGGGATCTCGCAGAATGGAAGGGCTGTTGGCGGATGGATACGGACGTCACGCAATGCGTGGCAATCGCCGTGCACGCTCACAGGCAGGCCGCTTGTTATTGCAAGCGGCTGTCATTTCCATGGATGTTCAGGAGCGCAACGGGTGATGATGGAACGATACATCGATACTGCGGCCCTCAAGGATCTGGCTACCCAGGCGTCTGCCATCAGCCTGGACTGTCACTGCCTGCAACGGGATCTGCAAGGCTGGGCCGCATGGCCGGTGGGCTATCACGAGGATGACTTCGTGCAACTCGGGACGCTGGCCCGGTATTCGCCCGATGAGTCCATCATTGATGAATATCACCCAGCCGGTACCAGCTATTGGTCGAACGATGCGCCAATCGCTCCGCGCTTCTATCCCTACAATCAAAGCGCAGTTTGGCAGTGCCGGAGCTGTGAACGCCTTTACCTGCGCCATAACGACGACGGCGCCTACCACGTGGCGCCGCGTATTCGCCAGGCTTGCGCGACGCTGATCGTCGATGCGCAGCATCCGAACGATGGCCGCGAAAGGGCGGCAGGGTAGCGTCCGGCATCACCTCTTTCGTCTGACCTCAAGCGATTTTGATCACGACCTTGCCAAACGCGCCTCTGGCCAGGTGTTCGTACGCTTCGCGTGCTTCATCGAACGAGTAGACATGGTCGATGACCGGGCGAATGTCGTGCTTGTTCAAGAACGCATTCATCCGATCGAATGAAGAACGTGGCGCAACGGCTATGCCGCGGATCGTGGTTTGCCGGAATATCATCGGCATCAGGTTCACTTGGGCGGTTTGGCCTGTCAGAAAGCCGATCTGCGCGATACGCCCACCGGCCTTGGTGGCGGCGATGGATTGGTTGATGCCGTCGCCGCCGGCCACATCCAGCAGCAGGTCCACGCCCTTGCCGTCGGTGAGCTTGAGCACTTCCTCGGCCCAGTCGGGCGTAGTGCGATAATTGACCCCGGCCACGGCACCTAGCTTCTTGACCGCTTCCAGATTGTCATCGCGGCTGGAGGTGACGATGACCTTGGCGCCCAGCGCGGTGGCGATTTGTGCCGCAAAGACGGAAACACCGCCTGATTCCTGGACCAACACGGTTTGGCCGGCCTCTATCTGGCCGTAGTCGACCAGCGCATACCACGCTGTCAGCGCTGCGATGGGCAGGGTGGCTGCTTCTTCATCCGACATGTTGTCGGGCGCACGCACCGCGCTGTCTTCGTGGATGATCATGTATTGCGCTAAGCCCCCAGGCAGGGGCGAGCCGAAGCAGTACTCGGGTTCATCTGGGCCCGGCATGCCGTCCAGCCAGCGCGAGTAGAGGTGCGAGTTGACCCGGTCTCCAATGGCGAAGCGAGTGACTGCGTCACCTACAGCGACCACAGTGCCTGCCCCATCGCTCACGGGGATCAGCGGCTTGGGCACCTTGTGCGGTTCGTAGATACCGTCGACGATGGCCTTGTCGCGAAAATTCAGGGATACGGCGCCGACCTTGACCAGCAGCTCGCCTGCCTGCGGTACCGGAGTGTCCGCTTCGCCCTGCACCAGGTTGTCCAGGCCAAAATCCTTCAGAAGCCACGCTTTCATGTTTTGTCTCCAGCAGTTGTAAGGTGCAGATGAGGAACAGCTCCTCCTTTGCGCTGTAAACATTGTTCCGCGTTGGCACGGTGGGATAAATGTGCAGGAACCAACAGGGTTGTTATCCTGGCAGGCAACAATCAGTGCATTCATATGCTTTGGAAAAGGTATGGAGCTTCTACAGGCGATGCAGGTGTTCGCCAAATTGGCGGAACTGCAGAGCTTCACCAAGGTTGCGGAAGCCCTGCAGGCAGGGCGCCCGCATGTCACCCGTACCATTCAAGATCTGGAAGCTTCGCTGGGTGTGCGGCTATTCCAGCGCACCACGCGCAGGGTGAGACTGACGGCCGAGGGCGAGCAGTTCTACGAACGGGTCAAAGCGATTCTGGCGAACATCGCCGAGACGACCTCGATGTTCGACCGCAGCGGGGCGACCTTGCGTGGCCGGCTGCGAATCGACATTCCTACGGCATTTTCCTTGCCTGGCTTCATGGACAGCCTGAGGCGCTTTACCGAAGCATTTCCTGAAATCGAGCTGGCACTGGGTGTGACGGACCGCAGGGTTGATCTGGTCGCCGAGGGTATCGATTGCGTCCTGCGAATCGGGGAGCTTCCGGATTCGAGTCTGGTGGCCCTCAAGATCGGCATCGCCGTCATGGTGACCTGCGCGTCCCCGCGTTACCTCAAGGCTTTCGCGCCGCCCACGACCCTGCAAGGCCTGAAAGATCACCGATGTGTGAGCTTCCTGTCCGGCCAAAGCAACAGGCCGCTGCCCTGGCACTTCTCATTGGACGGCGAGGATCACCCTTACACCCCGAGTAGAGGGATCAGCGTGAACGAGTCCAATGCCTACGTGCAATGTGCTGTCGCGGGTTTCGGCATCATTCAAGCGCCGGGCATCACCGTCAGCACTTTCCTGGCCAGTGGAGAACTGGTTGAGGTGCTCAGTGCACACCGCCCTGAACCACGTCTGGTGTCCGTGCTCTATCCGAGCAGAACGCATCTTGCGCCACAGGTCGACGCCTTCGTGGCCTGGCTCAAGGAGCACTTTCCGCCGCTGCACCCCGAGTGGTTCACAGCGTACTGATGTATGCCCACCGAACCGGGCGGGTTGAAAAACCTGTCCGGTAGACGCCTGCCAGCTTCCTTGTTGGCAGTGATTTCATGTTTGCTATCCGTTCTACCGATCACGCGACGCACGCCCAAGCGCTTTGCCCATGCCCTGATCCCTTGCGTGCCGCCAGTCACGGTCGGCCTTGCTGTCGATACCGATGTGGCGTTGCAGATCGCCGGCGACGCTGGCCTGGCATTGGCGAAAGCCGTCGTCCCAGCCGGTGGCGTATTGGCGGTCGGCAAGGTAGGCGGGGACGTTCTTGCGAAATTCGCCCAGCGCTTGCGCGGCGTTGCGCCCACTGCTGCAGCCGTCTTCGAAGCCGTTGGCGAAGGGCGCAGGGTAGCCTTCGGCCAATAGCCGCTCTCGCGTCGTCTGGCAGCCGCTGAGCAGGGCGGCCGCCAAGGCCAGGCGCAGCAGCAGGCTCGCCTGTTTGAACGGACCGCCCCTGGCGCTCATCTCAACGATCTCCGTGGGCCGCAAGGGCATGACTTTGCACAGCCTGGGACGGCGCGGGGCGATAGAGAATCCAGCGATAACACAGCACGCAGATCAGCCAGTCGATCAGCAGCGTCCAGATGTTGTGAGACAGGAAATGCGCGCCCTGTGCCATGCGGCCCAGGGAAAAAATCGCGCCCAATCCCAACGCCACGGCCAGCGCGATTCGTGCGGTGCGTGGGCGGCTGTCGCGCCAGAAGAAGAACAGCGCAATCAGCGAGAAGCCGCTCGAGGCGTGACCGCCCGGCCAGCACAGGCCGGGCTTCTGGGTCTCGGCGCGCGGGCTGAGCAGCGGTGTGTAGGTTTCCTGGCCACCGAACTCCTTCAGGCTCCACGGGCAATGCACGGCAGTGAGCACCTTGAGCGGGGTGACCACTGAAGTCGTCAGTGCCATTGCCAGCACCACGTAACCCAAGGGGCGGCGCCATTCACGCAACCTGGGTGAACACACGCTGGCGATGAACCCGCCCAGTGCCAGTACGGCGAAGGCGATCACCGCCTGTTTGGCGCGGTCGTGGAGGATATTTTCCAGCCAATAACTCTGCCGTCCGATGAAGCCGGTGCCTGGCACATAGAACAGTTGCGCAAGGGCGAAATCGAGTGCGGGTGGATATAGCCACAACATCAACGCCATGAGCACGAGAGGAGCGCCCAGCGCCAGGCGAAAATCAAAAGGGCGGGAGGCACGCAAGGGTACTTCGATAGCCATGAACGGCTCCGATGGTTGGGTAGAGAATCGACGACGGCGATGGGCACGAAGCCTTGCATGGGATGCTCGGCTGGCTGCTGCCTGCTGTGCTGGCGACGATAGGTTTCAGGCCTTCAGCGATGGGTGAAGAAGATGTGAAAAATGCGTCGGGCACGCAGTTTCCAGTGGGCAATCAGGATAAATAATCAATGTGTCTCAGAGGCGTGGTTTGCGGTTTTTTCGAGCAAGCTTTTCCTCGCAAATCTTTCACGAAAGTTTGAGTTCTTCGCGTCTAGAGTCCGCGCTGTCGATACCCGGCGCATTGCGCACGGCCCGCCTATCTGCCTGACAGTAGACCCGCATGTTCAAGATAAAACCTGTTCGCCCGGAATTCGTGACACTGGCTGCCAGTCTGTTTCTGTTGGTCGGCTTCAATACACCGCTTTGGACACACCTGGCGTCCATCACCGGTGGTGAGGGCGCCAGTACGCAACTCGCCTGGGCGTTCGCCGTGCTGCTGTTGTGTGTATTCAACTTCGTGCTGACGATGCTCGCGTTTCCCAAACTACTGAAACCCCTGTTGATGGTGCTGTTTCTGGTCAGCGCCTGTGTCGCCTACTTCATGGGGCAGTACGGAATCGTGGTCGACGCAGGCATGTTCCGCAATCTGGTTGAAACCAATGTCACCGAAGTAGAGGGCTTGTTGTCGCCCCTGCTGTGGGTGTACATCCTGGGGTTGGGCGTGCTGCCGTGTGCGTTGGTGTGGAAGACGCCCATCGTCTACCGCAGGCCGCATCGCGAAGTGCTGAGCAAGCTGCTGATCGGCACCGGTTGCGCCGGCATCATCGCCACGGTTGCGCTGCTGGACTACCAGGGCCTGTCATCGCTGTTGCGCAATCACCACGAGTTGCGCCTGATGGTGGTGCCAAGCAATTACATCGGCGCTTCGATCGGCTATGCACGAGAGCAGGTTTCGACTGCCCAGCATCCTTTCGTGCCGCTGGGTGAAGATGCGGTACGTGCCGTCAACGTGAGCAACCACGCCAGCAAATCCCTGACGGTATTGGTAGTAGGCGAAAGTGCGCGCGCCGAGAACTTCGGTGTCCTCGGTTATGGGCGCGATACCACGCCGCAACTGACCGCAGAGCAGGGGCTGGTGTCGTTCACCGACGTTCACTCTTGCGGCACCGAAACGGCCGTTTCCGTGCCCTGCATGTTCTCCAACATGGGCCGCAAGCAGTACAAGGCGGCCATCGCGAAAAACCAGGAAGGGTTGCTGGACGTGTTCAAGCGTGCCGGCCTGGACGTGGTGTGGTGGGACAACCAGTCCGGCTGCAAGGGCACCTGCGACCGGGTCACGTTGCTGGATGTCAGCCATGAAAAAGATCCGACACTGTGCGCGGACAGCGAGTGCAGGGACGAAATCCTGCTGCAGGGTTTGCAGGCGTTCATCGATCATATGAGCAAGGACACTGTTCTGGTATTGCACCAGATGGGCAGTCACGGCCCCGAGTATTACAAGCGCTACCCGCAAGCCTTCGAACACTTTACCCCAGTGTGCAAAAGCAACGCCCTGGATGCCTGCAGCCGGGAGAGTATCGTCAATGCCTACGACAATACCGTGCGGTACACCGATCACGTTCTGGCGCGGCTCATCGATACCCTGCGCAACAACCAGGACCACGTGGCCAGCGCGATGATCTACCTCTCCGACCACGGCGAGTCGCTTGGGGAGTACAACGTGTTCCTGCACGGTACGCCTTACATGTTGGCACCCGACCAGCAGAAGCACGTCCCGCTGCTGGTATGGTTTTCCGACAGTTACCAACGTGCGCTCGCCGTCGACAGTCGCTGCCTGCAGCGCACACGCAATGCCCCGCTCAGCCAGGACAACCTCTTTCACTCGATGCTAGGCTTGCTGAATGTTCAGACGCGTGTCTACAACAGCGCGCTGGATATGTTCGCCGGCTGCAAGGGGGTGAACGGCAATGCGCTTGTGGCCACGAAACAAATGCCAGTCGAGCGTTGAGTGGTCAGTCGTTTTTCGTTCTCCTGCCTTGAATAACAAAGAGACTTCCATGCGCATACTGGTCATCGAAGATCATGCTGACATCCTCGCCAACGTCTCGGAATATTTCGTGCTCAAAGGCTGCGAAGTAACCGGCGCGCTGGATGGCGTGACCGGGCTTCACCTAGCGATGACGGGTAGTTATGACGCCATCATTCTCGATGTGATGCTTCCCGGCATGGACGGCAACCAGGTCTGTCACAAGCTGCGCTCGGTCTCCAGGCGGCACACGCCCATTCTGATGCTCACTGCCCGCGACGAACTGGAAGACCGGTTGACCGGATTTCGCGTCGGCGCCGACGACTACATCATCAAGCCCTTCGCCTTGTCCGAGCTGTTTGCCCGTGTCGAGACGGTGAGTCGGCGATCGGCCGGGATGAGAAAAAACGTGCTCGAGGTCCATGACCTGAGCTTCGATCTGGATTCGCTGGAAGTGAGGCGGGCGGGCAGGTTACTCAAGCTCAACCCCACCACGCTGGTCTTGCTGGAGCTGTTGATGCGCAGAAGTCCGGCCATCGTGAAGCGCCGCGAGCTTGAACGGGCGCTGTGGGGCGAGGAAGCGCCCGATTCCGACAGCCTGCGAACCGGCATCTATATGTTGCGCCGAACAATCGACAAAACCTTCGAGGTGCCGTTGCTGCACACCGTGCACAGCATGGGCTACAAACTTCAGGCGCCGAGCGAAGTCCAGTTGGCGGTCGACCGCCACTGACTTGGGCCGGCAGTCGGTCTCATGCCAGCCGAAGCGTTTCCAGTATCTGCTCGACTTGCTCTCTGGCTTGCCTGTCGAGTTCCTTGAGGGGCAGCGGCAAGCAGTCTGCCGCAGTGTGGCCCATGATCTGCGCTGCGGTAGCGACCACTCTCAGATTGCCGTATTGGCGGAACATCGCCCATAACGGCTCGAGCCGTGTTGACGCCTGGCGCTGACTTCCAACGAACGCTTTGCCGGTGCGCTGTCATCGGTGCCGAAGGTATCCGGGTGGAAGCTCTATCGGCGTGGCTTGTTGATGCACCTTACCAACCCGAAGGCGATCCTGAGCTGGATCGCGACGATGACCATG
>Ga0265798_10011568_pt1 | contig 10736 bp, 12 predicted proteins | sample P3T30metagenome_FD_192430 | JGI IMG/M metagenome (GOLD analysis project Ga0265798, IMG submission 192430) | Plant litter microbial communities from East Loma Ridge, Irvine, California - P3 T30 | ecosystem: Environmental > Terrestrial > Plant litter > Unclassified | place: USA: California... | reverse complement strand
CGCTTCGCTGGGTATCTACCCGGCAGTGGACCCGCTGGACTCGACCTCGCGCCAGCTGGACCCGCTGGTCGTCGGCGAAGAGCACTACAGCACCGCGCGCGCCGTGCAGGGCACCCTGCAGCGCTACAAGGAACTGCGTGACATCATCGCGATTCTGGGCATGGACGAACTGGCACCGGAAGACAAGCTGGTCGTCGCCCGTGCACGTAAAATGCAGCGTTTCCTGTCGCAGCCTTTCCACGTCGCTGAAGTGTTCACCGGCGCACCGGGCAAGTACGTTTCGCTGAAAGACACGATCAAGGGCTTCAAGATGATCGCGTCGGGCGAACTGGACCACCTGCCGGAGCAGGCGTTCTACATGGTCGGCACCATCGAAGAAGCGATCGAGAAGGCCAAGAAGCTGGCTGCCGGTTAATTCCGCTGGTCTCTTCAAAGGACACTTATGGCAAACACACTTCACGTAGACGTCGTTTCGGCCGAAGAGCAGATCTTTTCGGGCGAAGCCGAATTCGTCGCGTTGCCGGGTGAATCGGGTGAGCTGGGTATCTACCCGATGCACACCCCCTTGATCACGCGCATCCGTCCGGGCGCCGTGCGCATCAAAGTGGCTGGCCAGACCGAAGACGAATTCGTCTTCGTGGCCGGCGGCATCCTGGAAGTCCAGCCGAAAGGCGTGACCGTCCTGGCCGACACCGCGATCCGCGGCGCCGACCTGGACGAGGCGAAAGCCCAGGAAGCCAAGCGCAAGGCGGAAGAGCTGATGCTGAACAAGGACTCGCAGATCGACTACGCCAAGGCGCAAGCCGAACTGGCGGCGGCGATTGCCCAGCTGGCGGCCATCGCCAAGCTGCGTCACAAGGGCCGCTGATCCCAGCGTTCATTTGTGATGACAAAGAAGGCAGCCTGCGGGCTGCCTTTTTTATTGCCTGACCGTTCTGGAAATCCGGCCGCTCGTCCGCATCTAGCGTGGATCACAACGATGGCTTGAAAGGGATCGACGATGAAACAAGAAACCGCAATCCTCGCAGGCGGCTGCTTCTGGGGCATGCAGGACCTGATCCGCAAGATGCCGGGCGTGCTGTCGACCCGGGTCGGTTATTCCGGCGGCGACGTGCCGAACGCCACCTACCGCAACCACGGCACGCACGCCGAGGCGATCGAGATCGTGTTCGACCCGGAGAGAATCAGTTACCGGCGCCTGCTCGAGTTCTTCTTCCAGATCCACGACCCGAGCACGGCCAACCGCCAGGGCAACGATATCGGTGCCAGCTACCGCTCCGCGATCTTCTATACCAGCGACGCGCAGAAAGACGTCGCCTTGGACACGATCCAGGACGTCGACGCCTCCGGCCTCTGGCCCGGCAAGGTAGTGACCGAAGTGAAACCTGCCGGTCCGTTCTGGGAAGCGGAACCGGAGCACCAGGATTACCTGGTCAAGCATCCGAATGGCTACACCTGCCACTTCATCCGCAAGGACTGGCGCCTGCCTCAGCGCAACGAGACTGCCGCCTGAATCCCGGCGGTTCGTCCCGACGTGCAGCCGGCTTGTGCGGGACCGTTGACCCGATGAGCTTTTGTGGACAAGCTGGCGTTCCTGCAGGAAATCTTCCAGAAAGGAGCCGCCAGTGGACTACCAGATCGCCCGCACCGTTCGTTACCTTGGCCGGTATTACCACCGACTCCCGCGTGGAGGCCGTATCGTGGTGGTCTGCATGGTCTTCCTGCTTCTCTTCATGCAGGTCGAATATGTCGGCGAAAAGCTCGGCAGAACGCTGTATTACCTGACGCACTAGCGGTCCGGGCCCGACGCCGCTCATCCTCCTGATGCGACCGCTCATCGGCACCATCTCCCGATCGTCGTAAACGCATTGCCGGGTGTACTGACAGCTTTTATCTTGTCTCGACCACAACAACCGAGAGAGAAGGAGCCGTCATGTTCAAGCCGTCCCCCGTCTGCGCCGCCATCGCCGTCCTGCTGGCCGCGCCCCTGGTCCACGCCGCGCCCGAACCTGCCCAGGACGTGGCGGCGCGCATCGACCAGGTACTGTCCGCGACCTATAAAGCCGATGCGCCGGGCGCCACCGTCATCGTGGTCAGGGACGGCAAGACCATCCTGCGCAAGGCCTATGGCCTGGCCGACCTGGAGCGTAAGCAAGCGCTGGCCGCCGACACGCCGATGCGCCTCGGTTCGATCACCAAGCAGTTCACTTCGACCGGCATCCTGATGCTGGTCGACGAGGGCAAGATCAAACTGGACGACGACATCAGCGTCTATCTGCCCGATTACCCGACCCAGGGCAGGAAGATCACGATCGAGCACCTGCTGACGCATACCTCCGGCATCGTCAGCTACACCGGCAAGCCAGTCTATTCGAACGCCATGCAGAAGGATGTGACGGTGCAGCAGATGGTCGACTCCTTCAAGAACGACCCGCTCGACTTTGCGCCCGGCTCGCGCTACAAGTACAACAACTCCGGCTACTTCCTGCTCGGCGCCATCATCGAGAAGGTCTCCGGTAAGACCTACGACAAGTTCGTCGAGGAACGCATTTTCGTGCCGCTGGGGATGACCCGCAGCGCCTACGAGGGGCACGAGCGCGACAAGGCGTCGCGCGCCCAGGGATATACACGTGCGCCCGAAGGTTTCCAGCCGTCCAAGCCGATCAGCATGACCCAGCCCTATGCGGCCGGCTCGCTGGTGTCCACGGTCGACGACCTGGCACGCTGGGATGCCGCCGTCAGCAGCGGCAAGTTGTTGAAGGCGGCCAGCTGGCAGCGCGCGTTTACGCCCTATGTCCTCACCACCGGCAGCAGTACCGGTTACGGCTATGGCTGGGAGACCGGCACGCTGCGCGGCGCGCAGATGATCGGCCACGGCGGCGGCATCCCCGGTTTCAATACCTTCGCGTTGCGCCTGCCGGCCGAGAAGCTGTATGTGGCGGTGCTGAGCAACACCGATTCCGGCCTGCAGCCGGCCGCCGAAGCGGCATACAAGGCGGCCGCGATCGCCCTCGGCAAGCCCTTCCCGGACTACAGGGAAGTGAAACTCGATGCCAAGGTACTCGATGGCTATGCCGGCGTGTACCGCACCGAGGGCAACGACATCCGCACCGTGCGCCGCGACGGCGACCATCTCGTCATGCAGCGTGCCGGCCGTCCGCCGGTGAAGCTGCTGGCGTTTTCCGAAACCGGCTTCTTCATCCCGGACACGCTGCCGTCGTTCGAGTTCAAGCGCGATGCCCGGGGCAAGGCTACCCAGCTGGTCGTGCACCAGCCGACCGCCGACCAGGTCGGCGAGCGCACCGGCGACGCGCCGGCGCCGCGCGTGGCGGTCAGGATCGACCACGCGAAGTTCGACGCCTACACCGGCCGCTACCAGCTGGCGCCGCAATTCGTGCTCGAACTCAGCCGCGACGGCGACCGCTACTGGACGCAGGCCAGCGGGCAATCGAAAGTCGAGGTGTTCGCGCTGAACGACAAGACCTTCTTTTCGAACGCCGTGGATGCGGAACTGCGCTTCGACGACGCCAACCCGGGACAGATCGTGCTGGCCCAGGGTGGACGCGAACTCAAGGGCGTGAAGCTGCCGTAAGCGTGCCGGTACCTGCTGCGGCGCGGTCCTGCGCCAGCCGCAGCGCCACCTTGTGCCGGAAATAGCCATCCTGGACGTAGCGGTACAGGTTGGCGCCGGGGCACACGGTCTGCTTCGAAAAATCGCGGTGGCTGGCGATGTGGTCGAGCGGCACCCCGTACTTCTTCGCCAGCATGGCCATCAAGCGCACCACGGCATCGAGCTGCTGCTGGTTCGGCTCGACTTCCTCGAAATTCCCGACCACCTCGATCAGCGCGTGCCCTAGCGGGTCATATTCCGTGTTGGTGTCGCCGGCGTAATCGATCCTGCGCCCTTCGTAGACATGGCCGTCGAGGTCGATGATGTAGTGGTAGGGGATGTCCAGCCAGTGTCTGGTGCCCCGCGACCAGGTCTGCAGCCTGCGCAGGTACTGCCGTGGATCGGTGCCCGGTTGATAGGGCTCGCCCTGGTGGTGCAGCGTGATGTGGGTGATCGTGTGGCGATGCGCCTGCGCGGCGTCGGCCGGCGTGCCGCCCCAGGCGCTGACCGGGACGATGTCCCGTTCGACCTGCGCGAGGGTCTGGGCGAAGCCGGGCGCGCAGGCGAGCAACAGGGAGAATGCAAACGCCAAGGCGGCGGGAGAGCGGAAAGTCATGTGCGGTGTCATGCGCCGGGGCGTCATATAAAACTGATAAGCTAGACGTGACCATAACATAGCGAGCCCAGCATGCGAACCATCGAACAAATCCTGCATTCCGCCAAGACCGTGGCCGTGGTCGGCTTGTCGAACAAACCCGAACGCGCCAGCTACGAGGTGGCGGAATACCTGCAATCGCAGGGCTACGAGATTTTCCCTGTGAACCCGGCCTACGCCGGCCAGGAAATCCTCGGCCGCACCGTCTACGGCAGCCTGCAGGAGGCCGCCGACGAACTGGCGAAGGATGGCCGTCGCATCGACGTGGTCGACGTGTTCCGCAAGGCCGAGGACGTGCCGCCGGTGGCCAAGGATGCGATCGACGTGCGTGCAACAACCCTGTGGATGCAGCTCGGAATCGAGAGCCAGGTCGCGGCCGACCTGGCGCGCGCGGCAGGCCTGGAGGTCGTCATGAACCACTGCATGCTGGTCGAGCACCGCAAGCTCGGCGCCCGGGCATGAACGCCCTCGAGCGCTTCCGGGCGCCGAAGAACCTCAAACTGCGCGACGAGGACGCCGGCCTGACGCCGCTGCGCGAAAAGAACGGCGAAGGCGGCACCAAGCAGCGAGAGCGGGCACTCACTGCCGAGCTGATCGGCCAGGTCGCGCACTTCCAGGAAATGCTGTTCGCCAGCCGCAGGCAGAAGCTGCTGCTGATCCTGCAGGGCATGGACACCTCCGGCAAGGATGGCACCACGCGCGTATTGTTCTCGCAGATCAGCCCGATGGGCCTGCAGGCCACCGGCTTTGCCGCCCCGAACGAGCGCGAGCGGGCCCACGATTACCTGTGGCGCGTGCACGCGCACGTGCCGGGCAATGGCATGATCGCCGTGTTCAACCGCAGCCATTACGAAGACGTGCTGGTGCCGCGCGTGCTGGGCGATATCGACGGCAAGGAAACCAAGCGCCGCTACGCCCAGATCCGCGACTTCGAGCGCATGCTGCATGAGACCGGCACCACGATCATGAAGGTGTTCCTGCACATCTCGAAGGACGAGCAGAAGGAGCGCCTGCAGCAACGCCTCGACGACCCCGAAAAACACTGGAAGTTCGATCCCACCGACCTGGCCGTGCGCGCGGAATGGGATGCCTACCAGCGCGCCTACGAGGATGCGATCACGGCCACGAACGCCGACCACGCGCCCTGGTACATCGTGCCGGCCGACTCCAAGACCCACCGCAACCTGATCGTCGCCAACCTGCTGCTGGAAACCATGCAGGGCATGAAGCTGTCGTGGCCGGCGCCGAAGGCCGACCTCGACCAGGTCAAGGTGGAATAGAATGGGGCTTTACTAACCTTTACTTTTTCGCCGCCATGTCCAAGACCACCGTCCTGCTGCTTTCCCTCGGCGCCGCTGTTGTTGCCGCCCTTGCCGCCACCGCGCCGGCCCAGGCCCAGAGCGCATCCAGTGCGCCGGCAGCGGCCGCCGCATCGGCCCCATCGGCGGCATCCTGCCCGGCCGTGCTGAAGCACACCTTCAAGCGCCTGCAGGACGAGGCGCCGCAGGACCTGTGCCAGTACAGCGGCAAGGTGGTGCTGGTGGTGAACACCGCCAGCTACTGCGGCTACACCCCGCAATACGAGGGCCTCGAGGCACTGTACGCCAAGTACGCGGCACGCGGGCTGGTGGTGCTGGGCTTCCCGTCGAACGATTTCAAGCAGGAGTCGGACGATGCCAGGAAGATCGCCGACCTCTGCTACAACACCTACGGCGTGAAATTCCCGATGTTCGCCACCACGCCGGTGACCGGCGCCGCGGCGAATCCGCTGTACGTCGACCTGATCAAGGCGACCGGCAACCAGCCCAAGTGGAATTTCAACAAGTACCTGATCGACCGTAACGGCAAGGTGCTGGATTACTTCCCGAGCAAGGTCACGCCGCAGGATCCGGCCCTGGTCGCCAAGATCGAGCAGGCGCTGGGCGGCTGAACGGCATACCCCGAACTTGGATTCCCGCCTGCGCGGGAATGACTTTTCTTATTTCCGGATCGTCGCTCGCAGCGGTCCGCGCATCGCATTGCAGACCATGATCTCCTGCGCGCGCGCCAGGGTCTCGCGCGAGATCGGGCATTCGATCGCTCGCCAATCCGGGTCTTCCAGCAACAGGCCACGCATCACGCCGGGCAGCACGCCCGAGGACAGCGGCGGCGTGTACCAGCGCCCGCCCACGCGCACGAACACGCTGCTGCGACCGCCCTCGGCCAGCTCGCCGCGCTCGTTGAAGAACAGGGTGTCGAAGGCGCCCACGCTTTCCGCCTGCTTCCAGGCGGCGTCGTAGCGGCTGCGGATACTGGTCTTGTGGCGCGCGAACAGGGCATCGGAAGCGACCGGCTCGCTCGATAGCAGGACCTCGACCTGACCATCGAGCGGCGCCAGCGGCGCCGTGTGCACGACAATTTCTCCGTCCGGCTGCAGGGCCAGGCGCAGGCGGTGCGGCGTCGCTGCCGGCAGCACCGCGCAGGCGGCGATCGCGCCCGCTCGCGCCAGTTCCTCCGTAAACGGATAGCCGAAATAGGCGCTGGATGCCCGCAGGCGCGCCAGATGCCGCTCGAGGTGGCGGCAGCCATCTTCGCGGGTGGCGTAGATCGTCTCGAAGATCTCGAAATCGTTCGGCATCCCGGTCAGGAAGCCGGCCTTCAGCCGGCACTCGGCATACTCGGCGGCGGGATCGCTGTCGTACACGATGCCGGCGCCGACCCCGAGTTCGCCGCGGCGCACGCCGTTGTGCTCGGGCTGCAGTACCAGCGTGCGGATCGGCACCGATAAACAAAAGTCACCGAAGCCCGCGCCATCCCGTGCGCCAGGGGCCGGCGGATCGATCCAGCCCAGCGCACCCGTATAGATGCCGCGCGGCGCCGGTTCCAGCTCGTGGATGATCTCCATCGTGCGGCGCTTGGGCGCGCCGGTGATCGAGCCGCAGGGGTACAGGGCGCCGAAGATGTCGTCCAGGCTGGCGCCATCCGCCAGCTGGGCCTGCACGGTGGAGGTCATCTGCAGCACGCTGCTGTAGCGGCGCACCTCGAACAGGGCCGGCACGCCGACGCTGCCGGTGCGCGCGATCCGCCCCAGGTCGTTGCGCAGCAGGTCGACGATCATCAGGTTTTCGGCGCGGTTCTTCGGATCGGCCGCCAGCGCCGTGCTGCGCACCGCATCCAGTTTCGCATCGCCGCTGGCCGGCGCCGTGCCCTTCATCGGGCGCGCCAGCAGGCGGCCGGCGTCGTGACGCACGAACAGCTCCGGCGACAGCGACAGCACCGCGCGGCCGTCCGGCAGGCCGATGAAGGCGCCGTAGGGCACTGGCTGGCGTGCGCGCAGGCGCGCGTACAGCGCGGCGGCGTCGCCGAAGGCGTCGAAGCGGATCCGGTAGGTGTAGTTGACCTGGTAGGTGTCGCCGGCCGCGATGTAGTCGCGGATGCGCCTGATGGCGCGCGTAAAGGCCGCTTCGTCGACGTTGCTGCGCACGTCGGCGATGCCGGCCGGGCCGCTCTTGGGGGCGCGCTGCGCCAGCCAGGCCGCGACTTCCTCGCCCGAGAGCGCGTCATAGCCACGAAACAGCAGCACTTGCGCCAGCGGCGTGTCGCCGGCGCCGGCGGGCACGATGCCGAGCAGCTGCTCGCCCAGTTCGTAGCCCAGCACCGGCACCGCGTACAGGCCGGCCGCCAGCGCGTCCCGCAGCCGTGCCAGCAGCGCCGGCCATTCCTCGACCGTGTGGCAGGCCAGCATGCCGGCGTAGTCGCGGTACAGGCGCGAGCGCGCCGGTGGATTCGCGTCCGGACTGGCATCGTCGAGCAGGGCGAAGATGGCGCTGTGGTTCATGTCGATAGCGTTTGCAGGCTCAGGCAGCGAGAAGCAGGGACAGCTGCAGGCCGCTGCTGTCGGCCGGGTGCTGGCGGAAGCCGCTCTTGGCGAAACGGTGCCAGCGCCCGGTCACGTAGGACACCAGCAGGCTGGCGCGCGCGGCCACGTCTTCCTCGCGGCCATGGCCCTGGGTGACGGCCACCCGTAGCGCACCCTTGAACGCCAGTTCGACCTTGTCGTAGAACTGGTTCATGCGCAGCTGCAGGCGCTCGTCCTCGCCGACCAGGGCGTCGCCGATCAGGACCCGGGTCATGCCGGGATTGTTGGCGGCGAAGGAGAGCAGCATCTGCAGCATCGCATGGGCTTGCGCCACGCCGTCTTCCTCGCGCTCGACGATCTGGTTGCACAGGCCGAACACGCTGGACTCGATGAATTCGATCAGGCCTTCGAACATCTGGGCCTTGCTGGCGAAGTGGCGGTACAGTGCGGCTTCCGACACCGCCAGTTTGGCGGCCAGCGCCGCGGTGGTGATCTTCTCGCCCTTCGGGTGTTCCAGCATCGCCGCCAGGGCTTGCAGGATCTGCAGTTTACGTTGGCCCGGCTTGGTGCTTGCCATGTTGTCGCGGTGCTCCGTGTTCAGGATGAGCGCAGCCGGCGCAGGTGCGACGGCAGCTGAAGCACGGATTTTACTTTGACATCGACGTAGGCGGGCCGTTTTAGCATCTTCGGCAGAGGGGCTTTGCCGCTCGGATCGCTGTAGCGCAGGTATTGCGTGACCCAGGCCGTGCGCACGCCCACGCGCTTGGCGTGCTTCAGGTTGACCAGGGTGTCCTCGACCAGCACGCAACGGCGCGGATCCAGGCGGTGCTTGCGCAGCAGGCGCCGCAGCATCAGCGTCGACGGCTTCGGGCGCAGCTGGCGGTGCACGTGCATGTCCTCGATCGCGATGTGGTGCGAAAAATGGCGCTGCAGGCCGATGTGGCGCATCACCTCTTTCGAATAGGCGGTCGGCGCATTCGTCAGCAGGATCTTGCGGCCGGGCAGGCGTTTCAACAGGCGCGACAGGCCGCGTTCCCAGCGCACCATGTCGTGCAGGGCCTTGAGGTCATGGGTTTCGCGCAAAAAATCGGCGGCGTCGACCTGGTGGTGGCGGATCATGCCGAGCAGGGTGGCGCCGTAGCGTTTCCAGTAGCCGAGCCGGGCCGCGTTCACCGCTTCCTGGCTGGCCGGGGTGATGCCGTCGCCGAGCACGCGCGCGATGTAGACGTTCATGTTGGCGCTGATGGCCGGGAAGATCGCGTGGGAAGCGTCGTGCAGGGTGTTGTCGAGGTCGAACAGCCAGACAGGAGAAGAGGATGTAGGCACGGCAGGCTTTGCGTTGGTAATGAAAGGCAGCCTTGCATTATATCGACCCCGGTGTCTGCGGATGCGCAGAGGGTCCATGCAGGGCGGTTTGATAATCAAATGGCAAGTTCGATTATCCGACCCGGGAGCCCAGCATGCGCCATCCCATCCTCGCATTCCTGTGCAGCCTGTTCTGGCTGGCCGTGCCGGCAGCGGCCTTCGCCACCGAGCGCGGCGCCCTGTTCAGGGTCAGCCTCGACGGCCACGAGATGCACCTGTTCGGTACGCTGCACGTCGGCCTGCCCGAGTTCTATCCGCTCGAGCCGCGCCTGGCCGAAGCCCTCGGCCAGGCCTCCACGCTGGCGCTCGAGATCGACCCGCTGCAGCCGCAGCGCGAACTCCAGCGCGCGGTGCGCGAGCACGGCATGCTGAAACCCGGCAGCGCCGGCTACGAAGGCATGGACGCGCAGCAGCGGGCGCTGCTGGACAGCCTGATCGCGCAGGGCGGCATCGATGCCGGCCGTGCCCTCGGTTTCAAGCCGGTGCTGCTGGCAACCCTGCTGACGATGGCCGAGTACACCAGGCAGGGTTTCAGGAGCGAGCTGTCGAGCGAAGCCTGGCTGGCCAGGCAGGCGCGCGCGAAGGGCGTCCGGGTGCGCGAACTCGAATCGCTGGACCGGCAACTGGCGCTGCTCGACCGCCTGGCGGAGCCGGACCGCTGGCGCTTCCTCGACGAGATGATGACGACCATCGCTTCCGGCGCCCAGCGCAGGGAAGCGCGCGCCATGGTGCAGGCCTGGAGCAGTGCGGACCGCGAGGCCCTCGACGCCATCGTCGCGCGCTGCGAGCTGGACGCCAGCGTGTCCGGCAGCTTCGTGACCAGGGTGTTGCTGAAAGAGCGCAATGCGGACCTGGCCGGCAGCCTGCTGAACCTGTTGCGCCAGGAGCCGCGCACCTTTGCCGCGGTCGGCGTGCTGCATCTGCTGGGCAGCGGCAGCGTGCCGGCGCTGCTGCGCGAGCAGGGCGTGCAGGTCGAACGGATTTACTGAGCGATGAAAGTGCGCGTTGAAAAGAAAAAAGGCCCGATAAATCGGACCTTTTCTCATTAAATCTGGCGGAGCGGACGGGGCTCGAACCCGCGACCCCCGGCGTGACAGGCCGGTATTCTAACCAACTGAACTACCGCTCCAGATGGTGCCCTTGACGTGGATTGAACACGTGGCCTCTCCCTTACCAAGGGAGTGCTCTACCACTGAGCTACAAGGGCATCAAACTTCTGTTTTGCAGCGAATTGAACCGCTGCAAAATTTCAGTGAGACCGGATCATA
>Ga0265798_10011567_pt1 | contig 10736 bp, 2 predicted proteins | sample P3T30metagenome_FD_192430 | JGI IMG/M metagenome (GOLD analysis project Ga0265798, IMG submission 192430) | Plant litter microbial communities from East Loma Ridge, Irvine, California - P3 T30 | ecosystem: Environmental > Terrestrial > Plant litter > Unclassified | place: USA: California... | reverse complement strand
GTGGCTGCTCTCCATGCGCTACGTGTACGAATCTGGCAATGATCTTCTGCAGCGATTGAAGATCAAAATGGCCAATGCAACTCTTGACTACGGATTTGAATACCTGGGCGTGGCTGACCGCCTCGTCCGCACGCCACTCACCGATCGCTGCTTCCTCACACTTACCCAGGCTCTCTGCCAACGCCTTGGTGGCTCACCTTACGGACCCGCCGGCACGGGTAAGACGGAGTCTGTCAAGGCTCTGGGTGTGCAGCTTGGTCGCTTCACTCTCGTCTTCTGCTGTGACGACACGTTCGACTTCCAGGCTATGGGCCGCATTTTCCTCGGTATCTGCCAGGTTGGTGCTTGGGGTTGTTTCGACGAGTTCAATCGTCTCGAGGAGCGCATCCTCTCAGCTGTGTCGCAACAGATTCAGAACATCCAACTTGGTCTCAAGAAAGGTGCTGAGGACGACAAGTCTCAGATCGATCTCATCGGCCGCCAGTTGAAAGTCAACGGCAACACCGGAGTCTTTATCACGATGAACCCTGGCTACGCTGGCCGATCAAACCTCCCCGACAACCTGAAGAAACTGTTCAGAAGCGTAGCAATGTCCAAGCCCGACAAGGAGCTCATCGCTGAGGTCATGCTCTACTCGCAAGGTTTCACACAGGCCAAAGAGCTCTCCAAGCAAGTCGTTCCGTTCTTCGACAAGTGTGCAGCTGTTCTGTCAAAGCAAGCGCATTACGACTTTGGCCTACGTGCATTGAAGAGCGTGCTCGTCAGCTCTGGTGGACTGAAGCGAGCTCGTATTGCAGTACAGGAAGTATCGCAGACACCGGACGAAGCGATCATGGAGCCGCAAATCATCATCCAGAGTCTACGAGAAACTATGGCGCCCAAGCTCATTCGCTCCGATGTCGAGCTCATGATGGCTGTTCAGGAAGAGTCCTTCCCAGGCGTGGAGTACATTCCCGCGCCGCTAGAGAAACTCACGAAAGCTATTCGGACTGTTGCAGCGGAGTCTAAGCTGGTTGTTAGCGACGCTTGGATGACCAAGATTCTGCAGCTCTATCAAATTCAGAACTTGCACCACGGTGTCATGATGGTGGGTTCTTCGGGATCTGGCAAGTCTGCCGCATGGAAGACATTGCTGTCGGCCTTGCAAGCTGTCGAAGGCGTAGAGGGTGTCTGCCATGTTATCGATCCCAAAGTCATGAACAAGGAACAGCTTTATGGAACGCTCGATAGTACGACTCGCGAATGGACCGACGGCCTCTTTACCAGCATACTCCGCAAGATCGTCGACAACCTGCGTGGCGAAGACAGCAAGCGACACTGGATTGTCTTTGACGGAGATGTCGACCCTGAGTGGGTAGAAAACTTGAACTCTGTTCTTGACGACAACAAGCTTCTCACCCTACCGAATGGAGAGCGTCTCAATCTGCCATCCAACGTTCGCATCATGTTTGAGGTAGAGACGCTCAAGTATGCTACCCTTGCCACCGTCTCTCGTTGCGGTATGGTGTGGTTTAGCGATGACACTGTAGAGGTCGACATGATGATCAAGCACTACATCGAGCTTCTCAAGACCGTTCCATTCGAAGACATCGAAGACGACTCTGTGGCGCCAGGCCAAATGTCGCAAAAGACGCTTGCGACCCAGTCCTTGGTTGCCGAATTCTTGCACATCAAGCTTACGCAGGATCGCTTTATCGAAAAGGCTCTCAGCATGGCGAAGAAGTTCAAGCACATCATGGAGTTCACCGATATCCGGGCGCTCAATACGCTCTTTTCGCTTCTCAACAAGGCGTGCCGGAATGTCCTGGAGTACAATGTGCAGCATCAGGACTTCCCACTCGAGGATGATAAGATGGAGACGTATCTTGCAAAGAAGATGCTGGTTGCGATCGTGTGGGCTCTTGCAGGTGATTGTCCACTTACGGACCGCAAGCAGTTCGGTGATCTAGTTGCTGGTCTGACAGATGTTGAACTACCGCCTCTCAACGAGACCACATCTCTCATCGACTACGATGTCAAGCCAGACAAACCGGACTGGGACATGTGGCAAAACCAGGTGCCTAACGTTGAGGTCAATACCCACTCCATCGTCCAGACTGACGTTGTCATCCCTACTCTGGACACTGTTCGCCACGAGGATGTCCTCTACTCCTGGCTCGCGGAGCACAAACCTCTCCTACTTTGCGGTCCTCCTGGTTCTGGAAAGACGATTACTCTGTTCAGCGCACTCCGCAAGCTGCCGAACATGCAAGTCGTCGGCCTCAATTTCTCGAGTGCAACGACGCCAGATCTGCTCATCAAGACTTTCGAGCAGTACTGCGAGTACAAGAAGACGCTCAACGGTGTGCAGCTTACGCCCACTCAAGTTGGACGCTGGCTCGTCATCTTCTGCGACGAGATCAATCTGCCAGCTCCGGACAAGTACGGCACCCAGCGTGCCATCTCTTTCTTGCGACAGCTTGTCGAGCACAACGGCTTCTGGAGGACTTCCGACAAGACCTGGGTCACTCTTGACCGCATTCAATTCGTTGGTGCCTGTAACCCTCCGACCGACGCTGGACGTACGCCCATGGGTCTACGCTTCCTGCGCCATGCGCCGCTCATCATGGTCGATTATCCTGGCGAGCAGTCACTCCTGCAAATTTACGGCACATTCACTACCGCCGTGCTGAAGATCATCCCGACTCTTCGTGGCTACTCTGATGCACTGACAAAGGCCATGGTTCAGCTATACGCTGAGTCGCAGAAGCGGTTCACGCCAGACATCCAGCCGCATTACGTCTACTCCCCACGTGAGCTTACACGCTGGGTACGCGGTATCTACGAGGCTCTTCGACCGCTTGAAACTTTGTCTGTTGAAGGCCTTGTCCGTATTTGGGCACACGAAGCCCTGCGTCTCTTCCAGGATCGTCTCATTGCAGAGGACGAACGGCAATGGACTGATGAATGTGTTCATCGGATTGCGATGGAGCATTTCCCTACTATCGACGAAGACAAGGCTCTCGCCGGACCCATCCTTTTCTCTAACTGGCTCTCGAAGAACTACATTCCAGTCGAGCGCGAACAACTACGCGAGTTCGTCAAGGCTCGTCTGAAGACCTTCTGCGAGGAAGAGGTTGACGTCCCGCTTATCTTGTTCAACGATGTGCTCGAGCACGTCCTGCGCATCGATCGTGTCTTCCGCCAACCTCAAGGTCATCTCATCCTTATCGGTGTGAGTGGCTCCGGAAAGACTACACTCTCCCGCTTCGTTGCTTGGATGAACGGACTCAGCGTGTACCAGATCAAGGTACATGGCAAGTACTCCGGCGAAGACTTCGATGATGACCTGCGCAATGTTCTCCGTCGCTGTGGTTGCAAGGGCGAGAAGATCTGCTTCATCATGGACGAAGCCAATGTACTGGATTCAGGATTCCTAGAGCGCATGAACACCCTCCTTGCCAACGCGGAGGTGCCTGGTTTGTTCGAAGGCGACGAGTACGCTGCATTGATGACTGCCATCAAGGAAGGTGCACAGCGACAAGGTACCATTCTCGACTCACAGGAAGAGCTCTACAAGTGGTTCACGGATCAGATTGTCAAGAACCTCCACGTTGTCTTCACGATGAATCCACCTGAGGAAGGCTTGTCGTCCAAGGCAGCCACCAGTCCAGCCTTGTTCAATCGCTGCGTGCTCAATTGGTTCGGAGACTGGTCTGATCAGGCACTCTACCAAGTCAGCTCCGAGCTCACACAGTCTGTGGATCTTGATCGACCCAACTATGTCGCGCCAGACAGCATCCCCGTTGCATATCGCGGACTCAACCTGCCACCTACGCATCGCGAGAGCGTGGTCAACGCCATGGTGGCTGTACACCACTCATTACGATCCAAGAACGACAAGCTACATAAGACTCAGAATCGCAAGATGTATCTCACGCCACGCCACTTCCTCGACTTCGTCGCGCAGTACGTCAGCCTATACAACGAGAAGCGAGAAGACTTGGAGGAGCAGCAGCGCCATCTCAATGTTGGTCTCGAGAAGCTGCGCGAGACATTCGACAAGGTCAAGGAACTGCGTGTGAGCCTTGCGGAGAAGCAGACACAACTAACGAGGAAGGACGCCGAAGCGAATGAGAAGCTACAACGCATGCTGGAGGAGCAACAAGAGGCCGAGAGCAGAATGGCTCAATCAGTGCGCGTGCAGGCAACGCTTGATAAGGACAGTGAGATGATAAAGTTGCGACGAAAAGAGGTCGACACCGATCTTGCAGCAGCTGAACCAGCTGTACTGGAAGCCCAACAGAGCGTACAGGGGATTAAACGTCAACAGTTGACTGAAGTTCGATCCATGCAAAATCCGCCCGCTGGTGTCAAGCTCGCGCTGGAGGCTGTGTGTACTCTTCTTGGCCACAGGCCGGACAGCTGGAAGACCATTGTGTCCATAGTGCGCCGCGAAGACTTCATCGCGAGCATTGTTCAATTCGACAACGAGAAGCAAATGACGGCTGGACACCGTAAGAAGATGCAGAACGAGTACCTCTCTCGGGAAGAGTTCACTTTCGAGAAGGTCAATCGAGCTTCCAAAGCATGTGGCCCTCTTGTACAGTGGGTCAGTGCGCAAGTTGCTTACTCCGATATCTTGGATCGTGTTGGCCCGCTACGTGCTGAGGTCGACAGTTTGGAAGCAGACTTGCAGAAGACGGAAGAGGGGGCGCGAGAGACTCAAGCCTTGATCAACAAACTAAAGGCGAGTATCGTTCAATTGAAGGCTGAGTACGGAGTATTGATCGCCGAGACACAAGCCATCAAGACGGAGATGACGACTGTTCAAAACAAGGTCGACCGCAGCGTGCGCCTGCTTGACAGCTTGTCATCTGAGCGTGAACGCTGGGAGGTGAGTAGCAAGTCTTTCGACTCACAGATCGATACCATCGTTGGCGACGTCATGGTCGCGGCGGCGTTTATTGCTTATGCTGGCTACTACGATCAACAGTACAGGAAGGCCTTGACGGAAGACTGGTTCGAGCATCTCAAGTATTCCGGCATCAGCTTCAAGACGCCAAATCCTTTCACGGAGTATCTTTCGACCGCCGACGACCGCCTGACATGGCAGCACAACGGTTTGCCCGTCGATGACTTGTGCACCGAGAATGCCATCGTTCTCAAGCGCTTCAACCGATACCCGCTCATCATTGATCCGTCCGGCAGGACTACGGAGTTCCTTCAGAACGAATGCAAGGACCGTCGACTTACGGTCACGAGCTTCCTGGACGATTCGTTCACCAAGCAGCTCGAGAGCTCTCTGCGTTTTGGCAACCCGATCTTAATCCAGGATGCCGAGCATCTGGACCCGATCCTCAACCATGTTCTCAACAAGGAGTACCAGAAGACTGGCGGACGTGTGCTCATTCAGCTTGGCAAGCAAGAGATCGATTTTTCGCCTTCGTTCCGCCTTTACTTGTCGACGCGCGACCCTTCTGCCAACTTTGCGCCTGATATCTGCAGTCGTACCACCTTTGTCAACTTCACGGTCACGCAGAGCAGCTTGCAGACGCAGACGCTCAATGAGGTACTCAAGTCCGAGAGGCCCGATGTTGATGAGCGACGATCAAACCTTATCAAGATGCAAGGTGAGTTTGCGGTGCATCTCCGACAGCTCGAGAAGCGTCTCTTGCAAGCTCTCAACGAATCTCGCGGCAACATTCTCGATGACGATCGTGTCATTGAGACCTTGGAGACACTCAAGAAGGAAGCCAAGGAGATATCAGACAAAGTATCGGAGACGGCTGGTGTCATGACTGAAGTCGAGAACATCACCAAAGAGTACACCGTCGTCGCCCGATCATGTTCGGCCATCTTCGCGGTGTTGGAGCAACTGCACCACCTCAATCACTTCTACCAGTTCTCGCTGCAGTACTTCACGCAGATTTTCGAGACGGTGTTGCGCAAAATCAGGAATTCGTCTGTTACTGGACATGCTGCTCGCATCGACCAGATTATCACCGAGCTGTTTGTTGATGCTTACAAGCGCACTTCGCTGTCGCTGCTTCAGAAGGATCGTGTTACGTTCGCGATGCTACTTGTGCAGGCTGCGCCCTACAAGATGGACAAGACTCTTATTGATCGGCTTCTCGACTCTGATCTTGAGGGTGTCGACGTGTCCACAGAGCCCGAGCGCAAGGACGAGGTCATTGAGCGCGCCTCCAAATTGGCTATCTTCAAGGGCGAGCTCGAGAAGGTAGATTCTTCCGCGTGGACCGCCTTCCTCAATGAAGAGCTCGGTGACCGACATGTACCAGAAGCCTGGCCGCAAGATCTCAACAAGCTCGACAAGCATCTCCGAGCTCTCATCTTAGTTAAGCTTTTCCGTGTGGATCGCTTCGTGCCCGCCGTCGAGCGTTTCGTTACTGAGGTGTTTGGCAAGGGCATCATGGATGTCAGCGGTGACCTAGGAGATATCGTCAAGCAAGTCAACGCAGTCACGCCGGTGGCGCTCAGCTCAAGCCCCGGCTTCGACGCCAGCTACAAGGTCGACAACCTTGTCGAGCGTGAGCATGTCAGCTGCTCCAACATCGCCATGGGTTCGAACGAGGGTGCAGCTACAGCAGACAAGGCCATCGCCAACGCCGCAACGACTGGCAACTGGGTCCTTGTCAAGAACGTGCATCTCGCACCTCAATGGCTGCAGTCACTTGAGAAGAGGTTGGAGTCGCTCAAGCCAAACCCGGACTTTCGCCTCTTCTTGTCCATGGAGTCTAGTCCTAAGATTCCAGTCAATCTCCTTCGTGCTTCGCGTGTGCTTTCGTACGAGCAGCCTGCCGGTATTCGCGCCAATATGAAAGACTCGCTGTCTTCACTTGCAGAGAAGGCTGTTAGAGCACCAGTCGAAAAAGCACGTGTCTACCTAGTTTTGTCCTTCCTGCACGCAGTCATTCAAGAGCGTCTCCGCTACGCACCTACACTCGGCTGGAAGGGCTTCTGGGAGTTCAACGACAGCGACGTAAGTTCCACAAACCCCATCTATTCACTCTTCTTCTTTGCTAACATCTATCTCTAGTACGAATGCTGCAGCTTCATAATCGACACGTGGATCGACACCGTCGCCCAAGGCCGCTCCAACATCGCACCCGCCAAGATCCCCTGGGAAATGCTCCGCACGCTCATCACCGAAATGTACGGCGGCAAAATCGACAACGAGTCCGACTTCCGCGTGCTCGCTTCGCTCGTCGACGCCGTTATGACGCCCGCTGCATTCGAGGACCATTTCCTCATCGTCCAGTCTGAGAACTTGGAGCTGCCGAGCGCGACGGGCTGGAAGGACTTCATGGGCTGGGTGAATGATTTACCGGAGCGCGAACCGCCGACGTATTTGGGGTTGCCGGCGAATGCGGAGAAGTTGTTGCTTGTGGGGCAGGCGAGGGAGATGGTGGGGGGGTTGAAGAGGGTTTTGGGCATGTTGGATGAGGGGGAGCAGGTTATGGCTGAGGCGGAGGGTTGAGTGAGTTTGTGTGGGGATGCGGAGGAGATGTTTTGCGTTGTGGGATTTAGTTAGGGTGGCGTTTTGTGGATGGACTGCATTTTCGTGGATATGCATGGATACCCAAATTTTCGTATGTTTGCTGCGCGGAGCTTAGTTTGAAATGAGTGTATAGATGGAGTGTAATATATGGAGTTGCTGCTGTCGGACTTGGTACACACCGGATGATGTGACATGCACTTGGTACTCTTGGTTCTACCTGGCTTTTGACATGAAGTATCCCTGAGTGCGCATGTGTGTACACTCTGGTAACTCGTCTCTCACCTTCAGCGCTGGCACTGTCTCTCTCACTGCCGTGTCTGGGTCCTAGCGCCGGCTTCGGACGTGGTGTTGCTTTCACTATAGACGTTTGTTGCGTCTTCAAAGCTCCATATCTGGGGGACTTGACTCAACTACGACACCCCAATTAATTCACTGTACGCCAACAACACCGACTTCCTTTACCTCAGGATACCAGCCTTGGTACCACCTATACTACGAGACGTTCATTGGCTGAGTACAAAGCGCTCGCGCTACACCTTCGTGACTACCTTGGCGCCACAGCACCCATTCGCGACAATAGCTAGCTCACGACACAGCCCAACATGTCTAAAGACCCATCACCCTCGTCGCCCGCAAAAACCGCACTTCATAGCCTCGAACTCGAATTATCCAAAGCAGGCCTGAAAGTAACAGCCGATACCTTATGTCAGCCTGGCACCTCAGTTCATACGTTACACTGTGAACTGCACCTCACGTGACTCTATTAGTCACCTGCTTACTCATCTGGCTGTGTATACACTCGCTCGCTGTAGCTCTCTCAATACAACAACCTTCTGCCTCTTTCCTGTCTGCCCTGTGCTCCCACATCCAACACCTTACCTTCCGTACCATCCATTACCATCAACCCACAAACACACCAAGAATCAGAACATCCCTGGAGATTACGCGTCGGCAAATAACGCGGTCAAAGAGGCCAGGATATATTTGCCATACTAGGAAAACGACCTGTCAAGCAAGATAACGCACCAAACATGTTACTCTACACGAACGATCTTGACGCCGGTATGAACGAATTCGGGCCCTTCAACAAACTCCAACACGCAGACCTCGTTCTTCCGTTCAAAAATCTATGGGACGCGACGTCCGACTGGGTCGCTAATGCCGGATCTCGAGGCGCGTCGGACGCGCGGAAGGCGTGTTTCAAGAGCTTGGTTTATTGGTACTTTTTGCAGGATGCTGTGGGGAGGGGTAGGGAGGTGAGAGTGCCGAAGAATGTGTTGGGGTATTTGGTGGGGGGGATGAAAAGGGTGGCGCAGTTTAAGAGAGGTGGGCGGGGCGGTTTGAACGAAGGGGCGGGTGGGCAAAGCTGTCTGGGCGAAGAGGAGATGTATGATGCGGCGACTTTGCGGCGGATGGATGGGCTTGAGGAGCGCCAGAGGCTGGTTGAAGACCATATTTGTCGGAATGGTCTTGCTTGTAAGAAGACGGCAAAGGGCACGTCGGAGACTTATGATGGAGGAGCAGCGTCCCAAGAGGACTTCGAGAGCGAGAAGGAGTTCGATGTATCGCGGACAGAATTCCAGCAGCCTGAGGCCCACTACAACGCACACCGCTCACCCGCCAAAGATATGCCTAGAGCAATAGTACGGGCGGGCGAGAAACAACCGATACTTATCATCGAGATTGATGACGAGAGCAGCGATGAGGCACCCGCAGCATCTCGACCACGTAAGATTCCACGTCTCGGCATGCAAACTTGCGCAAAAGCAAATCATGAGGAAGACGAGGTTTTACTGGTTTTCGAATCTGAGCCTGGTATCGATGATCTCGCACCAGTCAGCACAGCAAATCTTCACCAGACAAATCCACAGCAGCAGAAACAGAGTGCGGCTTCCGATGGATTATGTGAGCCCACGAGTATCTCGGGTGGTCAAGCAAACAATCCCATAGAGATTGACGACACCTCACACCCTAGCACGCCTTCTTTTGCCTGCGTCGACCATGGCATCAATGCCAATACGCACGTAATGATGCCCATGACATCGTATCAACCTCCCATCGAGACGCTTCCCTCTCCACCGTCGAATTCAAGGCCGTTCGAACGTTCAAATCCGCGACTCATACTGGCTGATATAAGAAGTTTCTTAGCGGATGCTAGTGAGCTAGCAATACAGCACGATCGATACGAAGAGGAGGAGATGAGACTGAAGATGAGGATGGAGCGCGTTGCAAGTAAAAAGATGGCAGCTGCTGAGAAATTAAGGCTACATCATGCCGCGTTTGTGGGATTGGTCTGTGGATATGGTGCGGGGGCGATGGCTGAGTTCACTGCAAAGGTAGATAAAGATGAATGAGGGACTGCAGGCGTCTTAGGCTCGGAATCGCGTGCAGTGGCTTGGAGCGTGGTTCAAACTCGGGTTTTGATGGTGTAGATCTTAGTGGATTTGCAGTCTCTGTACCATGTCGATGGTACTGCGGCAGTAGTAGGGTTCAGTTCATCTTGATGGTTGGCATCTTTCTCAGCGTCGTCCAGCGATCGACTCTTGAGGTTGTTAGGAGTTTTTCAAAATGTTTGTTAGCTCGCGATATGATGACAAAAGTCATTTGGCAACCTCCAGGCTGTTACATGTTTCGTGAGGCGTACATCAACAATTGCTTGAAGGCAGATGGTACAGCGGTGTAGCCCTATGAACTTCGCAATGTGCAACGCGGTTGATGGGGGTGAGCTGCCTAGGAGCGACTGAAAAGTGGGTCAAACTGACGTAACCACCGAAATCGGCCAGCTTCTAGCCAATGCCATGCTTGACGCGCTCCAGACCAAAATGTTTTGAGACACCCACAGCGCGTAACATCATGTTTTTCCTCCAACGCGAAAGTCACCGCCATGTTTTCGATGATTCACGTCATAACGTGCATGGTAATCCGTGCCGAGGAGAGTCAGTGTTCTTCCACGGAGGTCGTCTGAGCGATGCTGCGACCCTCCAGGACCGTTGTGCAATGTAAGAGCAACCGATGTTGGGCGACCAGTGCAGTTCTTCGCTCCCCGCAGCATACTACCTGAAGTTCGTGGAACAACGCTGATTGATGTGATCATTTGTGAAGGCGAGGCACCAACATCTCAGCTAACAACAGGTAGTCAACCATCTCAACTAACAACAGGTAGTTAACAACATGTCTCAATCGCCGAGTAGGTTCGAGGTAATCTTCGAGGAGGGTAGAAAGCGTTAGGAGAAGA
>Ga0265798_10011565_pt1 | contig 10739 bp, 10 predicted proteins | sample P3T30metagenome_FD_192430 | JGI IMG/M metagenome (GOLD analysis project Ga0265798, IMG submission 192430) | Plant litter microbial communities from East Loma Ridge, Irvine, California - P3 T30 | ecosystem: Environmental > Terrestrial > Plant litter > Unclassified | place: USA: California... | reverse complement strand
ATCGATTCGATTTCGGCTACGGAAATTCCTTCAAGCGCCTTTTGCCTGTACGAAATCACGAACGGCTCCATTGTTTTCAGCATCTCTAACCCTTTTGAAGTTAAAGTCAGATGGAACCGTCGCCGGTCCTTCGGGTGAAAATCCCGTTGAAGCAGCTCCGTCTTAACCAGATTTTCGATAATCCTGGTAACCGATGCGTGGTCCTTGAACGCTTTTTCCGCGATTTCCTTCTGGCTGATGCCTGGGCTTGCCTGAATGATGTTCAGTATCAATCCCTGGTCGATCGTCGTGGAGAAGCCGTTTTCCATAAGTTGGCGTTGGCCGAACTGTCTATAGGTTTTGATGGCCTTTTCTATGGTGTAAAATATGGTGTATTCTGATTTCTGCATCCGATATTAAATTTATTGATGCAAATATAGTTGATATATCAATTAGTTGTACTTTTCATCTTACCGATAACCGATTAGCTCCTGAACAATTTTTGACTACCCGAATCCTATAATCTTTCACCGGTTTGACGTAACTTCAAACGTCGGAACGGAATTACATTTACGTTCTTAATCCTGACCTTTAAATTCCGAAACAACAATGTCCAGACTTACCCGCTCTTTACTGTTTTCCGCCGTTTCCTTACTGGTTTCTTCAGCCGCGATGGCACAGGAATCTGCGAAAGCATCCGATACTATCGCACCCGATGGCGTGCCGTCTTATCCGCTGCTCAAAGTTCTTTCCGTGACCTACGATCATGCGTTCAAAAGCGATTACAAAATCCGGTACAAAGGTGCACCTGACGAAGAAGGCGAGTTTACAAGAGGCCGCACGCAGGTGTACTTCTGGTTTCCGTTTATCAAGACAAAACATTTTACATGGAGCGTGGCCGAGACGTACACACGGGAAGACGTGACGACCCGCAACGTGACGAACCCGTCCGATATTTACGTAAATGCAAACCGGACGCTGGAGGACTACAATACGGCGCTCAACCTGAATTACAGGACGATGCTGTTTTCCCGACAGTTCGTCATCAACGGAAGTTTTTTCCTTGGAACGTCGCCTGCATTTAAATTTCAGAAAGCGAGCGGTATGGTATACGGTATCCTGATCCTGAAAGACAGCCCGAATACGGTGTACTCTGTCGGGCTTGGCGGACTGATCGATCCTTCGGCACCGCTTCCGGTGATTCCCGTCGGGACGTATTGGCACCGCTTCGAAAACAGGCGTTGGGAAGTCGATATCGTGGTGCCCCAAACAGCTAAAATCAGGAGGTCGAATACGCTTGGCGGATGGGTTTCGGCCGGTGTGGACTTCACGCCACAAAGCTTTTTTATACGAAACATTCCGGGAGAAGCGTCAACGTTTGAAAGCGCGTTCACGGAACTGACCCCGAATTTATCGTATGACAAGCTGTTTTTCAAGAACATCATGCTTACGGTTCAGGGCGGCTACCGGATCGGGATGAGAGGTCGCGTGGGCCAGGTCAACGATCCTGCGCGCGACCGGATTGCCAATGTGGAATTCAATTCCGGAATGTTCGTCAAAGGCGGAATTTCATACGTTGTACCTAACTGGCAGGTCAGGAGGACTTTGGAGGAAGCGAAGAAATAATGTTTTTCTAAAGTTCCAACATTGCTGTAATCTCCTTTTTAAGAGGTTGGATATTGCCTGTTAAGAATGGCCCAGATAATGGAGTTATCCAAATTGTCGTAAGCATGAATAATCCTATTTCTGAATGCTATAATCTGCCTGTCGTTAACTATAGGAATTTGAGATTCAATCCGACGAAAATGATTTAAGGCCTCTCCTATCGCCAACTGTCTTTCCACCGCACTCTGAGTTTTCTTATCAGCCTCATAAATATCGAAAGTTCTTACTTCAACGGTAAATTCTTCAATGAGCTCATTAGCCAATATAATATCATACAGATACTTTTTGCCTTTGTCCGTCATATATAAAAATTTTTGTTGTCTCTATATTTGTTCTCAGAATTGAATTTCGAATTGATGTGCTCGTAAGCAGGTCTACTTTTCGGTTAAAGAAATGTTCGAATTTTTCCCACAGATCCATTAAATTTTCACCTCTCTCTATAGGGTCGGGCGTAGCAAGTTCTACGAGTAAATCAATGTCGCTTGTATCCTCGTTAAAATTTCCGGTTGCAGATGATCCAAAAGCATACAAACTCTTAACATCATGCTCATTGCACAACTTTAAAAAACCTGTCAAGTCGGCATCAATTATTTTTTTTAAATGCATGAGTTAAATATAATCATTTTGCGTTTTAAACTGTCAATAAAAAAAGCCGCATCATCAGCGGCTTTTCATTTATTCGGAAATTCGGTTATTGCCCGGTCTGAGCCTCGTTTACCATTTTCTCGTTGGCCACGATGGCGAATTCCACGCGACGGTTTTGTGCGCGTCCGTCAGCGGTTTCATTGGTTGCGATGGGATCGGCGATACCGAAACCTGTCGTCGTGAACCTGCCTGAAGCCAAACCTTTGCCTGCGAGGTAGCTTCGTACGGCAGCGGCTCTTTGCTCGGAAAGTCCAAGGTTGTGCTCGACTGTTCCCGTATTATCGGTATATCCGAAAATATGGATGTTCGTGTCCGGATATTCCTGGAAAACCGGGATCAGCTTGTCAAGATTCGCTTTTGCCGTAGCAGTCAGTGTCGATTTGTTCACGTCGAAGCGCACCGCGTTTTCCTTCAATGTCAATTTAATTCCTTCACCGACGCGTTCCACTTCCGCGCCTGGAACGGCATTGTCGATTTCGCGTGCCTGCTTGTCCATGCGGTTTCCGATGACGCCTCCGGCAACACCGCCGATGATTCCGCCTGCGATCGCTCCAAGGGCGCCGCGTCCGCCTTTGCCGACGTTGTTCCCGAGTACGCCGCCGATAACAGCTCCACTCGCCGCACCTACTGCAGCACCTCTTTGGGTTTGGTTCGTATTCTGGATCGCTTCACAACCCGTAATCGATACGGAAAGCGTCGTGATAAGCGCCAATGCTATAAGGGATAACTTTTTCATTTTTTTCTCGATTTTAGGTTAGTTTAATTTCTGGAACTGGTAGACGACATCGGTCATTTTACCGCCTACGTCGATCTTGTCGACAAGCTGGAACGATGTTTCGGACTGGTTCGCCACGCCAAGCACGTATCCTTCCTTAACACGTTTGGCTTTTTCGCCCGCGCTCAGTACTTTAAGAACGAACTGCCCGTCCTTGTTGATGAACCATGTGATCGGAGATGCGAAAGCCGCACAGCCTGGCTTGGTCAGTTCCATAGTTCCTTTGTTGTTGTTGGAGACGAACTTCCAGTTGCTGTTCACGAAGCATTGTGAATCGGCTATACCGAAAGAATTTACGGCGATGGCACTTTGGCCGGGATAGCTTACGGACGAGATCGTCCAGTTGCCCTTGATCGCGCTTTGAGACGAGCGGTCGAGTTTCGTAGTGGTGGCCGACGTCGACTTGCATCCGACGGCAAACAGCGCGAAAAGACCTGCAATTAGTAACTGTTTCATTTTGTGGTAAATTTAGATTTCTAGGTTATATTCGTTACCTAAAGATACGATCGGCATTTTTGAAATGTTAAATTCTCAATTCAGTTTTATCGAAAGATTAACAAAGGAGGACATTTTGTCAGGGAACGCATCCTGGTACTTTTTTTGAAAAACCGCGTCCAGAATTTACAAACCATCTTAAACAATCGCAATATGACAACTGGAAAAATTAATGTTTCGGTAGAAAACATCTTTCCGTTAATCAAGAAATTCCTTTACAGCGACCACGAAATTTTCCTGAGGGAATTGATTTCCAACGCGACGGACGCTACCTTAAAGCTCAAGCACCTGACCAGTATCGGTGAAGCAAAAGTCGATTACGGAAATCCTGTAATCGAAGTCAGGATCGATAAAGAAGGCAAAAAACTGCATATTATCGACCAGGGTATCGGTATGACGGCGGACGAAGTGGAAAAATACATCAACCAGGTCGCGTTTTCAGGAGCCGAGGAATTTCTCGACAGGTACAAGGATTCCGCAAAAGACACAGGTATTATCGGACATTTTGGCCTCGGATTCTATTCCGCGTTCATGGTAGCCGAAAAAGTCGAGATCATCACCAAATCGTTCAAAGACGAGCCGGCCGCACACTGGACCTGCGACGGAAGCCCGGAATTTACGCTCGAGCCATCTGACAAAACCGAAAGAGGAACCGAGATCGTCCTTCACATCGCCGACGATTCCACCGAATTCCTGGAAGAATCCCGCATCCGCCAGTTGCTGACGAAATACAACAAATTCATGCCTGTTGCGATCAAGTTCGGCACGCGCAAAGAAACGCTGCCGAAGCCTGAAGATGCAGGCGACGATTACACTGCGGAAACCGTAGAGGTCGACAATATTATTAACAACCCGAATCCGGCGTGGACGAAGCAGCCTGCCGATCTGTCGAAAGAAGATTACCAGGAGTTTTACCGCGAATTGTATCCGATGCAGTTCGAAGAGCCGTTGTTCAACATCCATCTGAATGTCGACCATCCGTTCAACCTGACGGGAATCCTGTATTTTCCGAAGCTTTCGAAAGACCTGCAAATCCAGAAGGACAAGATCCAGTTGTACCAGAACCAGGTTTTCGTGACCGATAACGTCGAAGGCATCGTTCCTGAATTCCTTACGATGCTGAGAGGCGTGATCGATTCTCCGGACATTCCGCTCAATGTGTCGCGCTCGTATCTGCAGGCCGACGGAAACGTCAAGAAAATCTCGAATTACATCACGCGTAAAGTCGCCGATAAGCTCAAATCGCTGTTCAACGAAAACCGCGAAGATTTCGAGCAGAAATGGAACGACATCAAGATTGTCCTGGAATACGGAATGTTGTCTGAGGATAAATTCTATGAAAAAGCGGGTGCTTTTGTCTTGTATCCGACCGTTGACGGGAAATTCTTCACTTTGGAGGAGCTCAAAGAAACGCTGAAGGACAACCAGACCGACAAAGATGGCAAACTCGTCGTTTTGTACGCCCAGAACCAGGATGCGCAACACAGTTATATCGACGCCGCGAAAGCCAAAGGCTACCAGGTATTGCTTATGGATTCGCCGATCGCTTCCCACCTGATCCAGAAACTGGAAGGCGATAACGAAAACCTGACGTTCACGCGCGTGGATTCCGACCATATCGATAATCTCATCAAAAAGGACGAAACGGCGATTTCTAAATTGTCGGATGACGAACAGGAAAAACTGAAAACGGCGGTTCAGGAAATCGTTCCGTCCACCAGTTACACCGTACAGCTGGAAGCCCTGGACAGCGAAGCCGCTCCGTTTATCATCACCCAGCCTGAATTTATGAGGCGTATGAAGGAAATGAGCCAGTCTGGCGGCGGCGGCATGTTCGGAATGGGCAACTTCCCGGAAATGTACAATCTCGTGGTCAATTCGAATTCGGAACTGGCCGCAACCATTTTGAACACGGAAGATAAGTCGGCACAGGAAAACCTCGTCAAGCAAGCGCTCGACCTGGCAAAACTGTCCCAAAACCTTTTGAAAGGTGAGGAACTGACGGCCTTTGTGAAAAGAAGCTTTGGTTTGATAAAATAAATTTTTTTTTGAACCCGGATAAAGCCTGTGAGAAATCACGGGCTTTTTTTTGCACTTTCCAGACTAATTACAATAGATTGATTTTCAATGCTTTTTTTCAAAAGCGCTCGTCGTATCGTTCTTTGCTCTATCTTTAAGCTACCACACTTCAGTATTCACTGAGTTTCCATCAAATAACGACATTATGAAAAAACTTGCCTCTGAGTTCCTGGGAACGCTGTGGCTTGTCCTTGGCGGTTGCGGAAGCGCCGTCCTGGCTGCCAATTTCAAATCTGAGCCGTTTATCGGGATCGGGCTCGTGGGCGTTTCGCTCGCATTCGGCCTCACCGTTCTCACGATCGCGTATTCGTTGGGACGCATTTCGGGCGCTCATTTAAATCCGGCCGTCACCATCGGATTGTGGGCCGGCGGACGTGTCCAGACTTCAACCGTCCTTCCTTACATCATCTCACAAATCCTTGGAGGGATCGCGGGTGCGGGACTTTTGTACGCGATTGCGATCGGCAACGGCCAGGATATCGGGAATTTTGCAGCCAACGGATACGCCGAACATTCACCCTCCGGCTATAATATGATCTCCGCCTTCGTCACCGAATTCATCATGACGATGTTTTTCGTCATCATCATTTTCGGTGTTACCGAGAAAGACCGCCTGCGCGAATCGTTTGCCGGCATCGTGATCGGACTGGCCCTGACGCTCATCCATCTGATCAGCATTCCGGTTACGAACACGTCGGTGAATCCGGCGCGAAGCATCAGCCAGGCGCTGTTCGTCCAGGGTTGGGCGTTCGATCAGTTATGGCTGTTTATCCTGGCCCCGATACTGGGAGGAGCTACCGGAGGCGTGATTTACAGATGTATTTTGCGCAAGACTGAATTTACCGAGGACGATCTCCGGGAGTAACCAGGATTTTATTCCTTCCGACATTTCTTGTCCTTTTGAATACCGAATCTTGAAGTTAATATAATAACCATCCAAAACCTTTCGTTTCATAACTTTGGAGTGATTACTAATCATTAAGAAGCTGCATGAAACGCGACACGCTCTGGTCTTTGCGATTGGGTTTTTCCGGAAAGCAAGCCGACAGCATCGCTGCATCCGGGTTGGAAAGCTTTCTCAAAAAATCGTTCGACGCTCCATTCGACAGGAATCTCCCGGCTTTTCTCGCCGACGACCCAAAGTCGCTCGATGAAATCAAGAAATACCGTGCCCTTGCAAAAGAAAATTCCGGGCCGGCAAAAGAAATTCTGAGCAGGCAGGTACGCAACGCCATCGAACTCAGGGCGTGGTGGCTCGAAAAAATGTACGGCTCTCAATTTCCGCTTAGGGAAAAAATGACGGTTTTCTGGCACAATCACTTTGTTTCCACTATCCCGAAAGTCAAGGTGAACCGATGGATGTACGAGCACAACATGATTTTAAGGGAAAACGCCTTCGGAAACCTGAAGAAGCTCACAAAGAAAATTCTGAAGTCCAATGCCATGGTGCGTTATCTCGACAATACCGACAACCGCAAAGGCAAGATTAACGAAAACCTCAGCCGGGAACTGCTTGAGCTTTTTACGTTGGGGATAGGAAATTACACCGAAGATGACATCCGGAACGGTGCAAAAGCCCTGGCAGGCCTGGCACCTTCGGACGCAAATGCGCAATACCGCCCGCTTTTACAGGACGATGACGCTATAACTTATCTGGGGAAAACGGGGAATTTCAAATTGGATGAACTCGTCGATATTATTTTCGAGCATCCGAAAGCACCGTACCTCATCACGCGAAAGATCCTCAAGTGGTTTATTTACGACACGCCGGACGAGAAACTCGTCACCTATTATGGCGATTCCCTCAGGAAAAACGACTACGAATTACAGCCGCTCCTCATCAAAATTTTTACAGAGGAATTCAATAAAGACAACGCCGGGCAAAAAATCAAGGATCCGCTGTTATATGCGTTACAGTTGTGCGACGTTTTGAATATCGAACGGCTTCCTACCTATCCGATCATCGTGTTTTTACGGCAACAAGGCATGGACCTGCTCAATCAGCCGAACGTAAAGGGCTGGGACGGCGGTCGCTCCTGGCTCACTTCCCAGATTTTCCTGCAACGCCATAAGGTAGCCGATGCATTGTGCAACGGGAAAAGATTCGGACGGAATCCGAAAGAGATCACGTCGGAAAATAAAGCGACGCCGGACACCCGTTCAGACAAAATTCGCCTGGACTTCCCGAAAAACACAGACAACCTCGGGATCATTTCCCACCTTTCGGAACGGTTGCTGTTCCAGAGCGATGAACGCCTACGGGAGGACTTTGAGAAAATCCTTAAATACGACTTCGACCCGAAATCGCCGGGATCTGAAAATGCGGTGATACGGCTGTTCAACGCAATGGCCAAAACGCCCGAATTCCAATTGATCTAACGAAATGGACAGACGAAAATTCCTCTCCCTTACCGGAACTTTTACCGGCGGCTCTTTGCTCCTGCCCGATTTCCTTTATGCGCTCGGGAAAAATTCCTCGTTAGCCACAGGCGGGCAATGCCTGGTTTTCATTCAGCTCAACGGCGGAAACGACGGCCTCAACACTTTTGTGCCTTTCGACGATCCTTTGTATGCGGAGTTGCGTCCTAAAATAGCGCTTTCCCGATCGGAAGTCATTGGCGCGAACAAAGGAATGGCCTTTCACCCTGCTCTTGCCGGACTGGCGAAAATCCAGCAGGACGGCAATCTCAGCGTACTTCAGAACGTCGGGTATCCGGAACCCGTGCGCTCGCATTTCAGGAGCCAGGAAATCTGGCAGACGGCATCGGCCTCCAACGAATTCCTGAATCGCGGCTGGCTCGGGCGCTATCTGGATTTTCAGTGCAAGGAACACGATCCGACGGCGGGCCTCAACATCGACACGATCGACAACCTGGCGCTTCGTGGCGAAGAACCCAATTCGATAACAGTCCGGGATTTGTCCAGATTCAAATCGCGCCAGGACCAGAATACCGATGTGGTCCTTTCGGGAAATCCGCATCTGGATTTTGTGCGGAAGATTGCCTCATCAATTTCCGAAGGCTCCGACGACATCCAGAAAGCGTTGGCCAGAGCGGCCTCGTCTGACGTTTCTTTCCCGAAGACGAATCTCGGGAAGAATCTTGAATGGATTTCAAAGCTCATAAAAGGCAACCTGAATTCAAAAGTGTATTACACGTCGCTTGGCGGATTCGACACCCACGATAACCAGATCCCGATCCATAGAAACCGGCTCATGGAAGTCAACGACGCAGTCTTCAGCTTTTATACCGACCTCAAAAGATCCGGCCAATTGGAAAACGTGACGACCGTTATTTTTTCCGAATTCGGACGTCGCGTCAGGGATAACGGCCGCGGTACCGATCACGGGACGGCCGCTCCGATGTTCATCATCGGTGGGAACAATCAAGGCCGCGTTATCGGTTCCAACCCTGACCTTGCCGATTTAGACAAGGGCGATTTAAAGCACCGCATCGATTTCCGGACGGTTTACAGCACGTTGCTGCGGGAAAAACTGGAATTTGATGCCAGGAAAATCGGGATATCGAACGACGGCTTAACCGGATTATTCTGATCCTATTAGAAGGAAAGCTTATTAAATTTTAAGATTTCTGTAACATATTGAAAAGGTTGGCGTCTACTTGGCTACATCAATCGACCTGGCGTTACTACTGTAGCGCTCCAAAAAAATCAATCGATATGAAAAGGATCTTCAACACACCCAACCTGCTGATTCTGGGAATAGCTGTAGCCGGGGCCGGATTGCTCTATCTGGGCATGCTCTGGCATTGCGACGGCAACGATCGTCATGTAGCCGAAACCAATGATTTCGAGATTTCCGTTTCTGTTCCGGTTTAAGGACAGAATTTTTTATTTTACTGAGATATTAATTGCTGCCGGTTCGCGGCCCGGATGGAGCGGACAGCCCACAGCGGCAACGGCGTTTTTACACGAGCGCAAAACAGCGACCGAAGGAAGCTCGTTTTGGGCCGATATAAAAGCCGTCGCCGCGCGGACTGAAAGCGGACAGCCGGAATTTGCCGCCCCAATTACTTTCCCCGAGGATAGCTACTGATTGCAAAGCATTGTTAAATGGCGTTTTGCCCCGGCAGATCCTGATTATCTTTGGGCATGACGAAAATCAAACTTTCGGTCCTGGACCAATCGCAGATAAGACGCGGCTCGAATGCGCGTGAAGCGCTCGAAGAATCGGGGAAACTCGTGCGGCTGGCGGAAGAACTCGGTTATGAACGTTTCTGGGTTTCCGAACATCACAATTTCAAGCTTGTGGCGGGTACGGCTCCCGAAGTCCTGATCCCGTTCCTGGCGTCGAAGACAGAGAAGATCCGGGTCGGTTCCGGCGGAATCATGCTCCCGAACCACAGCACGCTCAAAGTCGCGGAGAATTTCGGGTTGCTTGAAACACTTTACCCGAACCGCATCGACCTTGGGATCGGGCGTGCTCCCGGCGGCGACAGGTTGTCGGCATACTTGCTGAATCCGTCGAATGCGTTTTCCGAAAAGGATTTTTTCCAGCAACTTATCGATTTACAGGCGTTTTTCAGGGGAGAGAGCGAACCGGGTTCCGTCCAGGAAAAAGTGAGCGCGTATCCTCAGCCTGAAGACCTGCCGGAAATGTGGATGCTTACCTCAAGCGGCGGCAGCGCCCAGTTCGCGGCACATTTCGGGATGGCGTTGTCGTTCGCCCAATTCATTAATCCGGAAGGCGGCCCTGATACGGCAGAATTTTACCGCCACAATTTCAAGCCTTCGAAAGAGTTGAAACAGCCGAAACTGAACGTGGGTATTTTTGCATTTTGTTCGGAAGACGAGCAGAAAGTGCAGGATTGGATCACCGATTTCCAATATCGGATCCTGTATATCGAAATGGGCGGACAAGGCGAATTCCCGTCTCTCGAAGAAATCAAAAAGATGAATTTTTCCTTGCAGCAAAAAGCCAGGATGGCGTTCAACCAGGGCAGGTTCGTAGCCGGAACGCCGGACAAAGTAAGGTCTGAACTGCTCAAAATCGCCGATCGCTACGATACGGATGAGATCATGATCGCCACGCCTGCGGAAAGCTGGGACGACAGGAAACGTTCGTATGAACTGTTCGCCGAAA
>Ga0265798_10011564_pt1 | contig 10740 bp, 7 predicted proteins | sample P3T30metagenome_FD_192430 | JGI IMG/M metagenome (GOLD analysis project Ga0265798, IMG submission 192430) | Plant litter microbial communities from East Loma Ridge, Irvine, California - P3 T30 | ecosystem: Environmental > Terrestrial > Plant litter > Unclassified | place: USA: California... | reverse complement strand
CATAATCCAGAGGGGTAGTATGACCAATATCCCAAGAATTGTTGCTGCCGACTGCAACGGTCTACTTTCGAGCGAGGATTCCGCAATGAGTTTTTTCATGAAGCCGGCTACCCAGTAGCTGCCGAAGTAGACGCGATGAGCGAAAATTTGTAGAAGAAACCATATCAGGGTCAGTTGGCTCGAAAAGAACAACATACCTTCTGGAAACGCATACACCACCTCAGAATTGCCATCTTTTATATTGAATTCTCCGGGCGAGCCCTCAGTAAGCTTCCAGTCATTCAGCGTTTTTAGGCCTAAGTGTAGATTCAATCCGTTGTGCATCCATACTGATACCTGCTCATAAAAGTCTCCCATGGGCTGCCCAAGGTAGATTTTTTTTACTCCGCCGTACAAAAGGAAGAAAACGAGTGCATTACCCATAGCAGCGGCAACAAGCAAGGCTAGCTTGCCAATAAGCCGGGAATCAAAGGAGCAGCGTAACGCCAACCGTGCGATGCTGGAAGAAAAATAGTCAACTATCAGTCCGACAAGGGCAAAGCCCCAGAAATTGAGCACAACTTGCCGCGAAAACAAGTGGTCGAACACCCATGCGGACTTTCCATACACGAAAATCATCGCTATGATAAGGCCTGCTATCCATATCACGCTGCTCAGGAATGACACGAAAAGCGAACGTAAGGAAAACATCCTGTCGCCATATATCCGGGTCATCAAGAAACACGCGCCAATGTAAGCCCGTCCGAAACTTCGCACGCCGACTGAATTACGGAAGAATTTGCCGAACTTTTTGGCTGCAGGTCCAGCACCGAAAGCATCATCGGCTAACTTTGCCGCCGAAAATATAGCTAGCAACAACCCGACGATGGGTGCAAAGCTCATGATTGGAAAAGGGAACTGTTCGAATACGTTGATGCTCATTTTTCTCTCATATGAATGACAAACCCAACGAGCATACACGATCAAAACTACAAGAGATCAGGTGTAGACCTAATTATCTAGAAAATTTGACATGTGTCAGTTTTGCCATGAATGATTTAACGTGATATTTGCGCTGCAACGACCTGCAGCGGTAAACGCTACTCAAATTCGTGTGCTCATTATGGCGATAATTAGTGGGGCTGGCGGATAGCAGAATTCAACTCAGCTGGAAACAGAATCGTCGACAGTCTTCGAGCTCTGCATTTGCTGTTCTGGCTCTCGCTGATTCCGTTTGTCACCGGCTGGATGGGTGAAAATCATTTCTCAACCGCGCCGATTGCGTTATATGGCGTGAACCTGCTCATGTGCGCGATTGCGTACTGGATGCTGGTGCGCACGCTGACGCGCCATCAACACGAGAACCGTGTGCTGGTCGAAGCGATCGGGACCGACCGGAAAGGCTGGATGTCGATGGCCATGTATCTGGTTGGGGTGGCGCTTGCGTTCGTTCACCCATGGCTGGGATTTGCCGTGTATTTCGTGGTCGCGTGCGCCTGGTTCATTCCTGACAGCCGGATCGAAAAGCAGCTTATTCGCCCGTGAGTTGTTCGTAATCTTCAGCGTGCAGCGCGTCAATACTGCATGCACGCTGCATAGCAATTGCACGTCTTTCTTTGTTACATCTCAATAATTTCCCTGCTATGATCGTTGGCGCATCTCTGCCGGGCTTGCTCTCGGCAGCTTTCCTATCCGCTCGTGAAAGTTCCAATGAATCGTCCTAAACTGCTCATCGTTGCCGCCAGCCTGATCCTGGCGTATGCCTCCACCGCAAGCGCCGCACCGGCTGCTCCTGCGACTGCCCCGGTTTCACAAGGCCCGGCCCTGGACGCGTCAAATCCGTTTGCCAAACCAAGCACGCTGCCATTCGAGTATCCGGCCTTTGACAAGATCAAGGACGAGCATTTCCTGCCTGCGTTTGCCGCCGGCATGCAGCAGCACCTGCGCGAAATCGACACCATCGCCAACAATCCAAAAGCGCCGACGTTCGACAACACCATCGTTGCAATGGAGCGTGCCGGCCAGATGCTGACCCGCGTCCACACCACGTTCTCGAACCTGCAAGGCGCCAACACCGACGACAAGCTCGACGCGATCGACCGCGAAATGTCGCCGAAGCTGGCCGCGCATGAAGATGCGATCTTCATGAACGAAAAGCTGTTTGCGCGCGTGAAGACGCTGTACACCAAGCGCGCCAGCCTGGGCCTGGACAAGGAATCCAGCTACCTGCTCGAGCGCTATTACAAGGATTTCGTGCGCGCTGGCGCCAACCTCTCAAGCGCCGACAAGGACAAGCTGAAAGCCTACAACGGCGAACTGGCCAGCCTGCAGACGACGTTCTCGCAAAATACGCTGAAGGAACGTGACGCGTCGGCCCTGGTGGTCGACAAGCGCGCCGACCTGGACGGCATGGCGCCCGCCGCGATCGACGCGGCTGCTGCTGAAGCGAAAAAACGCGGCATGGACGGCAAGTTCGTGATCGCCATCGTCAACACCACCGGCCAGCCACTGGAAGCCGAACTGACCAACCGCGCCGTGCGCGAGCGCCTGCATGCCGCATCGATCGCCCGCGGCAGCCGCGGCGGCGAATTCGACAACCGCGAGGTTGTGCTGAAACTGGCCAAGCTGCGCGCCGACAAGGCAGTCCTGCTGGGCTACCCGAACTACGCCGCCTATTCCCTGGACGACCAGACCGCCAAGACCACGGCCAACGTCAACAAGCTGCTGTCGGACCTGGCCAAGCCGGCAATCAACAATGCGCACAAGGAAGCGGCCGAGATCCAGAAAGTGATCGACGCCGACAAGGGCGGCTTCCAGGCCGGCGCGTCCGACTGGGCCTTCTACTCCGACAAAGTGCGCGCCGCCAAATACGCCTTCGACGAAAACTCGCTGAGGCCATACTTCGAGCTGGACAGTGTCCTGCTGAAGGGCATCTTCTTTGCCGCCAACAAGGAATACGGCATCTCGTTCAAGGAGCGCCACGACCTCCCGGTGTGGAATCCGGATGTCCGCACCTTCGACGTGACGGACGCCGACGGCAAGCCGCTGGCCATCTTCATCCTCGATATCTATGCCCGTCCCAACAAGCAGGGCGGCGCCTGGATGAACGAGTACGTGTCGCAGTCGTCGCTGCTGGGCACGCACCCGGTCATCGCCAATCACTGGAACCTGCCGAAACCAGCCGCCGGCCAGCCGACGCTGCTGACGTACGATGAAGTGAAAACCGGTTTCCACGAATTCGGCCATGCGCTGCACGGCATGTTCTCGAACGTGAAGTATCCACGCTTCTCCGGCACCAATGTGCCGCGCGACTTCGTCGAGTATCCATCGCAGGTCAACGAGATGTGGGCGCTGTGGCCGGAAGTGCTGTCCAATTATGCCAAGCACTATAAAACGGGTGCGCCGATGCCGAAGGAACTGGTCGATAAAGTGCAGGCAGCGAAGAAATTCAACCAGGGGTTCATCACCTCCGAATACCTGTCGGCCTCGTTGCTGGACCAGCGCTGGCACCAGCTGTCGCCAAACCAGATTCCAACCGACGTCCTCGCGTTTGAAGCGGCATCGCTGAAGGATGCCGGTGTCGACTACGCACTGGTGCCGCCGCGCTACCGCACGACGTACTTCTCGCACGTGTTCTCGAACGGCTATTCGGCTGGTTACTACGGCTACCTGTGGGCCGAGAAGCTGGACGCCGACACGGTCGACTGGTTCACCAAGAGCGGTGGCCTGTCGCGCAAGAATGGCGACCATTTCCGCAAGACGCTGCTGTCGCGCGGTGGTTCGGCCGATGCGATGAGCCTGTTCCACGATTTCCGCGGCCGTGACCCGGTCATCGAGCCGCTGCTCGAGCGCCGTGGCCTGACCGGCAACTAAATAGCGCTACAGGTGGACGGGTAACCGTCCGCCTTTTTTTTCGTCCAGACATTCACGAGTCAACACATGAAATCTTCCCACCTGCTGTTCCTGGCGGCTGCCACCGCCGTTGTCCACGCTGCTGGCGCTGCCGAGCCTGCTTCGATGCTCGATCCGTCCAATCCGTTCGCCAAGGAAAGCCCGCTGCAGTATGGCTATCCGGCGTTCGACAAAATCAAGAACGAAGACTTCGCGCCCGCGTTCGCCGAAGGCATCCGCCAGCACATGGCTGAAGTGGAAGCGATTGCCAACAACAAGGCCGCGCCAACGTTCGACAACACCATCGTCGCCATGGAGCGCTCCGGCCGCCTGCTGACGCGCGTGAGCACGATCTTCGGCAGCCTGGTCGGCGCGAATACCAATGACACGCTCAACGCGCTCGACAAGGAAATGGCGCCGAAACTGGCCGCGCACAGCGACGCCATCCGCCTGAACCCGAAACTCTGGGCGCGCATCAAGTCGCTGTACGACAAGCGCCAGAGCCTGCACCTCGATCCCGAATCGGCCTACCTGCTCGAGCGCTATCGCATCGACTTCGTCCGCGCCGGCGCCAATCTGTCGGAGGCCAACAAACTCAAACTGAAGGCGTACAACAGCCAACTGGCCGCGCTGCAAACCACGTTCAGCCAGAACGTGCTGAAGGAAGCGATGGCGTCCGCGCTGGTGGTCGACACCCGCGCCGAGCTGGCCGGCATGCCGGAAAAAGCCATCGACGCGGCTGCGCTGGAGGGCAAGAAGCGCGGGCTGGACGGCAAGTTCGTGCTGCCGGTCGTGAACACCACTGGCCAGGCCGCGTTGTCCGAACTGACCAACCGTGCCACGCGTACGCGCCTGCTGGCCGCATCAATGGCCCGCGGCAGCCACGGCGGTCCGTTCGACAACCGCGAAGTGGTGCTGCAGATCGTCAAGCTGCGCGCCGAACGTGCCGCGCTGCTGGGTTATCCGAGCCACGCCGCGTACCAGCTGGAAGACCAGACCGCGAAAACCACGACCGCCGTCGACAAGCTGCTGGCGGAATTCGCCAAGCCGGCCGTGAACAATGCGCGCAAGGAAGCGGCCGAGATCCAGGCCATGATCGACAAGGAAAAGGGCGGCTTCAAGGCCGGTCCGGAAGACTGGGCGTTTTATAGCGACAAGGTGCGTGCCGAGCGTTACGCGTTCGACGCCAACCAGCTGCGCCCGTATTTTGAGTACAACAATGTACTGACCAATGGCGTGTTCTACGCCGCCGGCAAGGAATACGGCATCACGTTCAAGGAACGCAAGGATTTGCCGGTGTACGACCCGGACGTGCGCACCTTCGACGTGTTCAATGAAGACGGCACCCAGCTGGCCATTTTCATGATCGATCCTTACGCGCGCAGCAATAAGCGCGGCGGCGCCTGGGCCAATGCATACGTGGCGCAAAGTTCGCTGCTGGGCACCAAGCCGGTCATCGCCAATCACCTGAACATCCCGAAACCGGCTGCGGGCGAGCCGACGTTGATGACGTACGACGAAGTGCGCACGATGTTCCACGAATTCGGCCACGCGCTGCACGGCATGTTTTCGAACGTGAAATATCCGCGTTTCTCGGGCACCCGCGTGCCGCGCGATTACGTCGAGTTTCCTTCGCAGGTCAACGAGATGTGGTCGGTCTGGCCGGAAGTGCTGGCCAACTATGCCAAGCACTACCAGACTGGCGCGCCAATGCCGAAGGAATTGCTCGACAAGGTACAAGCCAGCAAAAAGTTCAATGAGGGTTATCGCACCACCGAGTACCTGGCGGCGTCCTTGCTGGACATGAGCTGGCACGAGATTGGCGTGAACCAGGTACCGACCGACGTGCTGGGCTTTGAAGCGAACGCGTTGAAACAGGCTGGCGTCGATTTCCCGCTGGTGCCGCCGCGCTATCGCACGACGTATTTCTCGCACACGTTTTCAGGCGGGTATTCGGCGGGTTACTACGGTTATCTGTGGGCTGAAAAGTTAGACGCTGACACGGTCGAATGGTTCAAGGAAAATGGCGGTCTGACGCGCAAGAATGGCGACCATTTCCGCCAGACCCTGCTGTCGCGTGGCGGCACGGTCGATGCGATGCAGCTGTATCGCAATTTCCGTGGCCGTGATGCGGTCATCGAGCCGTTGCTGGAGCGGCGCGGGCTGACGGGAAATTAAGTTAAGGGTGACACTGTCAATGCCGTGCCGGTGTGTACACTGACTGCCTTCCTGAAGAAAGCGATTGCAATGAGTGTTCAGTCCCTGCACGGTATTACCTTAGAATCCTTGTTAACCCGGCTGGTTGCCCACTACGGCTGGGACGGCCTTGCACGCAAGATCGACATTAACTGTTTTACTAACGACCCCAGCATCAAGTCGAGCCTGAAGTTCCTGCGCAAGACACCCTGGGCGCGCGAGCGCGTCGAGGCGTTGTACCTGGAAACCCAGTTCACCGAATAGGAGCCATCATGTCCACCGACGACCAACCGAACATCCTCACCACTTCCTCCGCCGCGAGTGCCCTGGCCCTGAAGACACACCTGCACACGCTGCACCAGGACTTGACGAGCGCCGGGGGCGATGTCGACGACGAAACCCAGGACCTGCTGCGCCAGCTCGACACCGATATCAAGCAGGTACTCGAGCGCCGCGCCGCCGATGAACTCGACGCACCTGCCGACCCGTATGGCCTGACCACCCGCACGCAGGAGCTCACGGCGCAGTTCGCCGTCAAGCATCCGCGCCTGGAACCGGTGCTGCGCCAGCTCGGCAATATGCTGTCAAGCATGGGTATCTGAGCGCTGCAGTTCTCTCAGAGTGTTGCCAAGTGATTGATAACTAAGCTGTTTTTCCGGCAAGGGCAAGAAGGATTCGTGGTTTTCCGGTACAATACCGCCCCATGAGCTCCCCAATCAATTTATTTGCGACCGTCCCGAAACGGTCCAGCCGCGCCCCTGTCGCGCCTTTCCTGCCCATGTCACGCGCCGAAATGGACGTGCTGGGATGGGACGCATGCGACGTGATCCTGGTCACTGGGGATGCCTACATCGACCACCCTAGCTTCGGCATGGCGCTGGTCGGCCGTCTTCTGGAGGCCCAGGGCTTCAAGGTCGGCATCATCAGCCAGCCCGACTGGCATTCGGCCGAGGCGTTCAAAGCGCTGGGCAAACCGAACCTGTACTTTGGCGTCACCGCCGGCAATATGGATTCGATGGTCAACCGCTACACGGCCGACCGCAAGATCCGCTCCGACGACGCCTACACGGCCAACGGCGAACCCAACAAGCGCCCCGACCGCACCGTGACCGTGTACTCGCAGCGCGTGCGCGAAGCATATCCGGGCGTGCCGCTCGTCATCGGCAGCATCGAAGCATCGCTGCGCCGCATCGCGCACTACGATTACTGGTCGGATAAAGTCCGCCGTTCCGTGCTGCCCGATTCGAAAGCCGACCTGCTCCTGTTCGGCAATGCCGAGCGCGCGCTGGTCGACCTGACGCACCGTCTCGCCGCCGGCGAAAACATCAAGGATATCCGCGACCTGCGTGGCACCGCCTTCATGGTCCCGGCCGGCTGGCTGCCTGCCGCCGACTGGGGCGAAACGGGTTCCACCCGCGTCGACGTGCCCGGCAAAGTCGACCCGCATTACAGCCCCTACGCGATGGCCCAGGAAGACACTGCCGCCTGCGCCAAGGAAAATGCGACACCGGTCGAGAACATCAAGCCGATGTTCATCATGTCGCGCGAAGAGCGCCTGGCCATGGCCAAGGAAAAGCACAATAAAACCGTGGTGCGCCTGCCGTCGTACGAGACCGTCAGCGAAGACCCGGTGATGTATGCGCACGCCTCGCGCGTGTTCCACCTCGAGTCGAACCCGGGCAATGCGCGTGCGATGGTGCAGGCGCACGGCGAGCGTGACGTGTGGCTCAATCCGCCGCCACTGCCGCTGCAGATGGACGAGATGGATGGCGTCTACGACATGAACTACGCACGCGCGCCGCACCCGAGCTACGGCAAGGCGCGCATCCCGGCGTGGGAAATGATCCGCTTCTCGGTCAACATCATGCGCGGCTGCTTTGGCGGCTGCACGTTCTGCTCGATCACCGAGCACGAAGGCCGCATCATCCAAAGCCGTTCGGAGCCGTCGATCCTGCGCGAGATCGAGCACATCCGCGACAAGACCAAGGGTTTTACCGGCACCATCTCCGACATGGGCGGCCCGACCGCGAATATGTACCGCCTGGCCTGCAAGGAAAAGACGATCGAGGAATCCTGCCGCCGCCTGTCATGCGTGTTCCCGACCATCTGCGTCAACCTCGGCACCGACCACAGCAAGCTGATCTCGCTGTACCGCAAGGCGCGCGCCATCCCCGGTGTCAAGAAAGTGCTGATCAGCTCGGGCCTGCGCTACGACCTGGCCGTGCGCTCGCCCGAGTACGTCAAGGAACTCGTCACGCACCACGTGGGCGGACTGCTGAAAATCGCGCCGGAACACACGGAAGAGGGCACGCTCAATAAAATGATGAAGCCGGGCATCGGCGCCTACGACGAATTCAAGGAAATGTTCGACCGCTTCTCGCTCGAAGCCGGCAAGAAGCAGTACCTGATCCCGTATTTTATCGCGGCGCACCCGGGCACCACCGACCAGGACATGCTGAACCTGGCGCTGTGGCTCAAAAAGAACAATTTCAAGCTGGACCAGGTGCAGACGTTCATGCCGACGCCGATGGCCATGGCCACCACGATGTACCACTCGCGCAAGAACCCGCTGCACAAGGTGACAGCCGATTCGGAAGTGGTCGAGACGGCACGCAGTGGCAAGGTGCGGCGCGCCCATAAAGCGTTCCTGCGCTACCAGGATCCGGCCAACTGGCCAATCCTGCGCGAGACACTGGTGAACATGGGCCGCGGCGACCTGATCGGCAATGGCGACAAGCACCTGGTGCCGTCATGGCAGGCGTCGGAAGACGGCGGCCTGGCTGCCGGCGAACGCAAGCGCCAGACATCGGGCGCGGGCACGCTCGACAAGTTTGCTGCCGCACCGCGCCGCAAGACCGAGCGGGCGACCGCACCGGCGCCGTTCATTGCGCCGCCATCGAAAGTGCGTCCGTCGATTCTCGATACGATCAAGACCAAGCCGAAGGGCGCGGCACGCAAGTAAGCCGCTGTTGCTGATACCTCCGATAACGCCGCCTCAGGGCGGCGTTATGCATGGTGCTTGGCATGTCCCTGACCCGGCAATGTCCTTGGCGTTGTTGTTATCCACCACGTTCAATTGAATTGACTGTAGAAAAATAAAACGAAATGCGTGTAAAATAATTCCTTTGAGAAATATGTGTTGTGCAAATTACATGCTGATGGCGAGATGTGGATGCATACCGCCGCACAACACTTATCCACCTGGAGCGATTTTGCTCGATTTACAAACATACATGCTGGTCACCGGCGTCGGTAATCTGTGCTTCGCAGCGCTGATGGCGACGTACGCCCGCGGTTCGGTGGCGCAGCCGGCTCTTCGTGTATGGATGTGGGCGCGGTTGGTCCTGGGCCTGGGCCAGGTTGCCAGCTGGGGCAATTTGCACATCATGTCGACAGCGTTCGCGCAAGTAATTGCGCTCGGATGGTTTATCGGCGCAGCCCTCGAGGTTGCCGCTTATTGCATGTTCTTCAGATTTTCCACGTGGCGCCGAATCCTGTATCCCGCCACCACGCTGTCGATTGCCGTGGTGATCGTTGCACAAGTAAGCGGCGCCTCGGCAGCCCACATGATTCCGATTATTGCCGTGGTGATGGCGCTGTTTGTCGGCGCAATGGCCACGGTCCTGCTATGGCCCCGTGCTGGCAAACCGATTTTGCAGCGCATCATCGGCATGAACGATGCAGTAGTGGCGGTCGCGGTGCTGGCCTGGGTATGGTCCAGCGCACGCCAGGACGGACCGCCGTCGATGGGCAGCACGGCGATTCAGTCATTCGCCTTCATGGCTGGTTACATGTCGATGATCGTCAAGGGTTTTGGCTTCCTGCTGCTGAGCAAGCTGGAAGACGACCGCAAGATGTTGCACCTGGCCACCATCGATTCCCTGACCGGCCTTTTTAACCGCTACGCCTTTTTCGACCGAGCACAGGCTTTGCGGTTGCGTCCGGCGGGCGCCGCGCAGATGTCGGTATTGATGCTCGACCTCGACCATTTCAAGCGCATCAACGACCAGTTCGGCCATGCCACGGGTGATGAGGCGCTGTGCCGGTTTGCGGAGGCGGTGCAAGCTGTACTGGCGGGACGTGGCGTGATGGGTCGCCTGGGTGGCGAGGAATTCGCACTCGCGCTGGCGCTCCCGTTCGACAAAGCGCTGCAGCTCGCCGAACAACTGCGCGCAGCCGTTGCGGCGGTGCCTTTGATCACTGCCAGTGGGCCGTGCACGGTTACCGTGAGCATTGGCGTTGCGGTACTGAGGGAGGGCGAAGAAGTTGCCAGCGGTCTCGCGCGTGCGGATCACGCACTGTATGAAGCCAAGCACAGCGGGCGTAACCGTGTCGCGTCGATCAGGGCCGAAGCGGGCGGCGTGCGCAATGTAAGAGAGAATAATGCGGAGAAGCACGAAGGCATGCTGGACACGCCGCAAAGTATCTGCGCGTAGTGGCGCCACACGAAAATTTGGCCAGCAAAAGAAAAAAGCCCGACGAATCGGGCTTTTTTCTTTTTGCTGGCGGAGCGGACGGGACTCGCCGACATGCTGCCGGCCGCGGATTCGCTTGCAAGCGAATCCCTTCGAGTCCGAAACCGCTTCACCCGCAGGGGTGAAGCTCTTTTATCTCAACGAAAAAAGGCCCGAACAAGTCGGACCTTTTTTCTTTTTGCTGGCGGAGCGGACGGGA
>Ga0265798_10011563_pt1 | contig 10740 bp, 9 predicted proteins | sample P3T30metagenome_FD_192430 | JGI IMG/M metagenome (GOLD analysis project Ga0265798, IMG submission 192430) | Plant litter microbial communities from East Loma Ridge, Irvine, California - P3 T30 | ecosystem: Environmental > Terrestrial > Plant litter > Unclassified | place: USA: California... | reverse complement strand
CGGACAATGGGATCCTTGCGGCTTAACAAAGTGCGGCGTCAAGGTCGGTACTGAAAACCGTAGATTTTGTTTCCAAACAACAAGTCCAATGGCATCACGGCTAGGGTCAAGCTGAAAATCATCATCCAAGCTACCGGCGTTACGGAGCATGTTTACAAAGGCTGATATTGTGATAAACTGCTGCACTTCATCATGAAACTTTACGAGGATCAATCTGCACAAGAACTAACAAGCCTGATGGAATGAAGTGAGATTTCGTCTCATGTAAGAGGCTTGAAAGATGCCGCTCATACATGATACACCCCATGTATGTGCGTTTTCCATACTTTGCAGGCGTATTGCAAGTGACAAACGTTTCTGCATTCAGCACAAAATACTCATTGTGCGAGAGTCGAAGTTCTGGTACTCTGAGTAGTCTCCATAAGGGTTTTACTAGGAAGACGTGTCAGTTGGCTTCTTGCCTTTACTTCGCTCGATCGACCACCTTAGCCACCAACATCACAAGTTACAAACAGCCGTCTCTCTCACTGCTCTACATTGTCAGTGCGCTATCGGCCATGCGCGTATAATAGGTACCTCATCCGTCTCTATCCCTCTGTCTCTCCTACACCACCACTACCCTTGCGCACTACCGTATCATTGGGTCCTTCTCCAACACTCACCTGGAGTATACCGCAAGCTTCCTACAACAATAGCGATGATGAAGTGTGCCTTTATCATCATCGTTGCTTGCCTAGCGACTGCTACATTTGCTGCAGTTCCGTTCTACGATAGGTGCGACATCGGTGAGCGAGCACTTGACACTGCTTTGTGCTTTTCGCTTGTACTGACTGAAATTAGACCTTCCTCCTGGCACGTACTGGAAAGGCAACACTATCTTCCCCCCGTCTGGCTCCGACCAGGTTGGTGAAGATGACGGAGCCGATGTAGAGTCCAGCAATCATGTCTCGAACGAAACGGCGAGTGCAAATCACCGCACCTTTACCTCAAACAACTCCACACGCGTCAGCACACTCGAATATAAGAACGACGAGTGGCAAATCGACATCCGAATAGGCGGTAACGAGCAGCACATCGGAACGCTGCAAGGCGACCGCCTGTACAGGAAGGTCAAAGATTGCCTTTACGCGCTGACGAAACCACGAACCACGGGCGAACTCGAATTGGAGAAGTGTAAGAAGAAGAAAGGAGGATACGACCCGAACTGGTGCAGAGATATTGACCCATGCTGTCATCATCATTGTGATCTTGAGAACATCGCCTGGGCGCTCCCAAATGAAGGCAACAATTACACCACCCGTAGCAGTTTTGTGAGGATGCAGATGATTTAAGGCGAAGTCTGGGACATTTATCATCCGGGTCATTGAGAAATTGCGGTCAGTTTCGCCTACAGGTTCTAGTATATGCACGCTGACTTTCCACAGTACGATCTAGTCGCGACCATTCTGAAGAAGTCAACCGAAAACGACAAGAACTGCCACTGGGTCGACGTACAGAATTCCCGCAAAACGCGATTCTGCAACATCCCCAAAAATGTCCAAATAATCCTCCCCAGCAACGGCCAAGACAAGAACGTCCAAGCCCTACTCGACGTCCGCTTCTTCCACATCTTCAGCGACAGCACCCCGTACGGAAAAAAAGGCTGGTTCTGCGACAACTTGCTCAAGCAAAGCGTAGACTATTCCCACGCATTTTCGTCGCCGCAGATTAGCAAGCTCATGGACTGGAAGGAAGACAAGATGTGGGTGCGATTGGGGTGCATGAATGATGTGTGCTTTCGCACTGACCACGGTGGGTACGAATGGGTTCCGCAGCCTTGGAAGGAGCCGAGGAAACATAGGGATTGTCCGCTCCCGAATATTATGTCGAATGAATTCGAAACACCGGCACCCGACTTCATACCCCAAAAGCCTCCCCCGCCCAAAGATGGCCAAGGCTCTGCGGAATAGATTCGGTAGGCTCGCTGCTGGTTCGGACGTCTTGGGCTGCTCTGCAAGAAGGCAGTGGAATATGTTTATGCCTGACACGATGGTCATGTGGCGGAACGCAGGAGGCATAGTGCTCCATTTCGGCGATCAAATTTTCCTCTCTTTTCGGTTTTGTAGGCATAGGACGACAGAATACACGTTTACACTCGGCGATGCACGATGATTCAGGACCTGCGTTGAGTGACACCAATACGACCTTCCTTTCGTCGCCCTAACCACAGTCATCGCCTTCTTGCCGCGCACACTCGTGCCTTGAGGAATGCCGTATACGCTTCGTTGACGAAGATCTAAGAGATGTTGTCGATGGTGAGGGATCTCAGCTTGGAAGGCAAGGAATCAGCTGACAGATGCAGCTCGGAAAAACGAAAGTCCTCCATGAGCCCCAATGACGTCAAATTGGGAAGAGATCTCAATTTCAAGAGGCAACAGAAACTCGGTATGAACCCAAAGGCAAAGGGAATAAGTATCAAGATACTCCAAGCACCCCCATAACCTGACGCCTACTCAGCCATCTTTTACCGGAGAAAATCACCTCCCGTCATCGCTAGCACCTCATCATAATAGCTCTGAAACGCCAGCCAGCCCTTCTCCGGCGTCCCGACCTGCCTGTACGTCTCTTCCGCCTCTTTGTCCCCAATGATCTTCGGCTTCCTTCCAATTCCCGCGCTCGCCGCATCAACCAGCAACTGCGCCTGACACGTCTTGTCCAGACTCAGAAACCAGAATGCCGCCTCATCCACCGTCTTACCAACCGTCAAAATGCCATGGTTCTGCAAAATCGCAGCCTTCCCATCACCCAGCGCATCCGCAATTCTCTCACCCTCTTCACTCGCTAGCACAACACCACCAAAGTCTTTGTATACGCCATGGCTCTTGTAGAATCTCACGCTGTCTTGCGTCAACATATCCAGCTCCCGCCCAAACGCACTATATGCCTTGCCATACACACTATGCGCATGGCACGCTGCATCAACATCTGGTCGCCTCTTATGGATCGCACTATGGATCGCAAACGCCGCAGCATTGATCGGCTCGTTGCCCTCAACTACCTGCCCCTCCTCATTCACCAGTATCAAGTCGCTCACTCGAATGAGCGAGAAATGCGTGGACAACGGATTCAACCAGAAATGATCTTTGAGGATAGGGTCGCGCACAGAGATGTGGCCAGCGACGCCTTCATCGAAGCCACGCGACGCGAAGACTCGGTATGCGGCGGCGAGGTGTTGTTTTCGGTATAGGCGCTCGTCTTCGAGGCGTTCGAACTTGGGATAGGCGCGGACGTTGAGTATTTTGCCGGATGTTGTGCGGCCCATTGCTGCGACGGATTGGTTCGAGTGCGATTCGGTGTGGTCGACGCGTACGCCTGCTGCTACTGAGGCTTGGTGTGGTTGTGTGGAAGTCGCGAGGGTGCGTATAGGGTGGCATTGTGATCGCAGGGCTGGTGCAACAGTTGTGCGGAGGAGGGAGCGTGGTACTATGCGTGCTGTGGACATTGTGAGTGCTGGGTTAGTCGTTCATCTGATGTCGTTTGAGCTGTTGTTATGCGGCGAAATGCAGCTTCCCCGCATTCGCGCTTCGGATATAAAACCCATCGGGTATACTACAAGCCCATGTCTCTTTATCACCTTATTTGTTGCGCCACTTCTTCGACATGGCGGTCATTGTTAGAGGGTGAGCAGGACCGACGATGGACATAGCGACGGTGCGGTGTTTTTGCTGGGGCTGAAAGCACGAGCCACTCGGCATACTCACACCTCACAGTCTCTAGTCGCGTGCGAGCGCGTTGCTTCTTCCGTCAACCTTCACCCGTTCGAGATGCGGTCGTCGTGTCATATCACACTGAGTTGATAACAAGAAGTCGACTGAGAACCATGTTCCAACTTTGCGACGGTGAAGGAGAGAAAGAGCCAAAGGACAAACAGATACACCGATCATCAGTATATCACTTGTACTTTCTGTCGGCCACTGATAAATACCGGCATATCTCTCATCTGAAAGTCCTACACGCGTCCTCGGTCTACGGGGTCGATTTTGACCTTCCAATTCCGCCATCCGACATCACATTGCACCAGTTTTTGTCTCATTCACCTCACCACACGGAATGTCCCCAGCCTCTTTATTTCGTAGCAGCGTGTCACGTGCGCTCGCTAGCGCCGAACACGTCCACACACATACAAAATCTCCCCGCTCTCACTTTGCTTTCTTTTCTCCATACCCCCACCTTTGAACTTTTGTTCTAGAAGTGCGAGAAGAGACAGTCTTCGGGTCTAGAGGGTCGAAACAAACATGTTTGATCGACATAGTTCCCCCACCACACCTCTCTCTCGGAGCCCTCCACTAGTGCATGCATCAGAGGCAAGGATTCCGATGTAGTTGGTACGCCCAGCACAATCGGCTGTCCTTGCACAGCATGCACAGTAGGTCGGGTTCACGGGAGACCAATCAACGATTGGTTCGCGCCTTTCGTTTGAGTTACGCGGCAAGGAACGAAAGGTGTTGCATCCTTGTCGTGCGAGTGAGCTTACTGAAGTCCCGAGGAAGCTACATGTGTTGCTTGCTAGCGGCCTCACAGTAAGACCATCCCTCAGGCAGTACCTCGATCAATTCGTCGGATGGCTCGCGCCGACACCACTTCATGTTCATGGATCATCATGCCTGCTGGCGTGGTGTCGAGGAAGAAGATCGAGGTCTCGCACCTCATGTGTTGGAATAGCTGTGAGCTTTCGAGTTGATGGACTTGATACAAAACAGTTGTTGCTATTATCAAGCTCAGCAAGAATTCGTGGTCAATTACGCTACCTCAGCAGCTTTTCCACGAACACTAAAGTAAATTAAAAGTAGAGCCTGCCTATCCTCGATGCGTCGTGCGTAGCTTCTTTACTACTAACACACTATTGAACATAGACAGGCTAGGACTTTAATTTGCACACTTTGTCCCGAGCCGGTGCATCCTGATTGTCTCATCAATTCCGAATCTTGCGGAATCTGGTACTGTCGGTGCTGTGGTGCTGTCATGGTTGAAGCTTACGTAAGTCGAGCTAACGCTTTGCTGCGCATCTTTAGGTGCGGACCGTCGCGGCGCGTCTGCCATCAACCTTCAATGATATGAGATCCACTCGTTGGCCAACATGATTTTCGTTGTTGACAGAACCTCAAAGACCACGACGCGCATGATAATGCTTTCACTTTCAACTGGCGAAAACGAGAGTACAATTCGGGCAACTGTTGACCTCGTATAGACCACAGACAAGCTCAAACATAGCGATGCGCATTCGCACGCCCTTACTGAGCTTGCAGGCTACATCGTGTGTACTCTCTGCTGACTAATGATAGTACTACGCCTCATTCCAATCCGCTGTCTACGAGGTCGAATTCGAATTTCCATGCTTAAAGACCTGCTTCTCCTTCTTCAGGGTGAGCACGACATCTACCGGGATCTTCAACACACTCGACACGATCTCTGGAGGCGTCAGCGCCAACCACTGGGTCAACGAAATGTCGGCCACGCGTTCAGACTTGTAGATCTCGATGAAGGTCAGGTTTTGTGTGGCTGAGGTATTTTCAATGTAGTGGCCTGCACAGCACGTGTTAGCGAGTCCTCGGAACCAGCAAGAGATGGGATGGAAAGCATACCAGCATTGTCAGGGAACACGGCGGTGTCGCCAGCCTTGAAGTTGAAAGTGCGCGAATTGGAGTTGCCAGCGAAGACGGTCGCCTGCGCTTCGCCGGAGTGGAAGTACAGCCACTCTTCAGTCTATGTGCGGGTCAGTCCACGATCGGCTCCTTTCGGCGGAGTGGACTTGCGGTCGGATGCCAGTGCAACTCTCTTAGGCCCTTGGGCTCGATCGTAACATACGTGCTTGCAATCGTCTTCGCGATGGGAAAATTTGTGCTGTCGATCTTCCACCATTGGCCCGCACCACCTGGGGCTGGCTCAGGCGCATGTTGGAAGGTGCGGTACACGTAGCTTGCGTTCCCTGTGAGCTCGCCACCTCCGCCCGTCACGGTGCGGTTCTTGGCGGGCTGACCAGACGTGCTATTCAGGATGTACGGATTTGGAGTGGGAATGTTATTGAAAACCGACTCTGGCAGTCCAAAGCTTTTGGCCAGAATCGCTTTTGGGGTCTTCGCGAGCCAGTCGTCGACGTTGAAGCTTGTTCTGTACGACAATGTAAGTCTGGAATTCACCGACAGAGAATGACTAGAACTTACCCTGCTCGTTCGAAATCACCATCGTCAAAGGCCAGGAGATATTCATTCTCGTTATCCAAGCCCTGGATCGTGTGCGCTTGGCCTTTGGGGAAATACCAAATGTCGCCGAAACCAAGCTCAGATACTTCATGGCGGCCGTTCTCGTCGACCGCCGAGATGAGTATGCGGCCAAAGAGGACCTGGCCCCATTCCGCCTGCACGTCGATCGTCAGTACCAACTTTCCTTATTGGTTCACAGCAGAAGACACGTACGACGCGGTGCCAATGCAGCTCACGGATGGAACCCTTCTTCAGATGCTGTTGAGCGGCCGAAATGTCATGGCTTTGTGGCAGGTCTTGAACGACTTGCTCGCGCACCCAACCACCGGGGAATAGCTTTGTCTTCGAGTCGCTGAAGCGCCACTTCACATTCGGTACATTCCCTGAGTCCGTGGACTGCTGTGCCAGATTTGCGGGATTGGCAATGTCGATTTGCTTGTCGGTGCCGCCTACACAACATCAGCAAGTCGCACGGCTACGGCGGAGGACATTATTTACCAAGGAGTGGCGCGCCTTTGCCCTTGCCGTCGATTGGCTGGCCTTGGGCAAAGCCCGAGTCGCGCTTCACGACGCCTGCACAAGCAGAGGACGTGAAGAGTGCGCTAGCAACGAATGACTGGAACTTCATGGTGGACGAGGGAAGAAAGACAGACAGGTAAAGGTCGAGCGCGACAAGTCAACGTCCCGCGCAAACAAGGCTTATGTATCATTTTGCACGAACATCGAATTTTCACCAATGCCACACCTCTCCATCATCGCCGTCTGGTTGCGCTCATTTCGCAATCAAAAGGCGACTTCTAACCACGTCGATCACCCGTCCGTCAGCAACGGTACCAAAACAGTGCCCACAGAAGAACACAAATAAAATCCCCAACATTCAAGATGAAGATCCGCGGATGTGAAAAAACGCAAATATTGGCCGAAATGCCGCGATCCTTGGCTTTTTGGTGTTGACGTTGCAGATCGGTCCTTGAACGGGAGCGCTAGTCGGAGGCGGACTGATGATGTGATTTAGACGGCAGATTGCTCAACACATCTAGGATTGAGGCATGGTACGCAGGATATGTCGGCGACAGCTGTTTCTACGGTCGCTGAATGAACAATAATGATCACTCCTAGAGAGACTCGCGTTGCGATGAGCGGACATCCTGGAGATCTTGACAGGATGCATTCAGCATCGTGTCGACAACGGAGGACAAAGCTCTGAAGTCCTCAACTATTACAAGCCCCGATGTTTCGGTGGTTGCCGCCCGCGTTTCTGCTGGTAGACAGCCTGCCGTCTTTCATTCGAACCAGCAAAATCAGCCTTGGCATGCAAGCCACGTCGCATCGTCCAACTGACACACACTGAATCTGATCAGAGCTTGATTTCGAATCTGTCGAAGATCCAGGATTTGGTGATCCTGTCCAGGGCTCGGCAGGCTGAGCATGCAAGTGGAATGCTCCGAGTCCACTCATCTTTGCATCACTTCCCGACATGCGGTGCCGCTGCAACCCACGTGCAGACACTCCTCCATGAATCTGGCCGAAAAAAAGAAATTTGGGCGTGGATTAGGCAGCTCGACAGACATATTCGGTAATCGAGCATTGCTCATAAGCAATCTGGCCGACGATCTCCGTGCTCTTGGTATGCCTTGATCTTGAAGCCAAGATCAGAATTAGGCTTGTATAGCTTGTGAGTGCGAGTCGAGAGCATCTGCGCTTGCAGACATGACGAATGATTGCGAGCCTTTGTCGATCATATCGTGAATAGAGCCTGGAGCCGATACTGAGTCGTCAATAAAGGGCTGAATGGTATCATCTGCAGTCGGCGGCGTTGCGAAGGAGTAGTGCCCGACGAGCTGTTAGAAGGAGAAGGGGACGAGGAAGTGAAAAGTAGAAGAAAGGAACGGAGTGCCAGAGCAATATGCCAGTGAAGTATAAGTACGATGAGGAAGATTGCTGGGGAAAAATCTGCTCACAACTTGCTCAGAGCATCTCACCAGCTTCAAACCTTGCCTTACATTACCTTCACCCAATCGAAAAGCAGTCATGCTGTCCAACACCCTCGTGTCTGCGCTACTCGCTACCACAGCCAGTGGGCTCTCCCTCCCACCTCTGATCCCCAAGATTCCAGGTACTTCTGCCTCCACATTCTATGAGAGCCCTCTAACCACTACTTACAGGTGTCACCGAGCCCCTCTCCAAGAATGCACCACCCCTGCCTATCCTGCAGCTTCCCACACCACCCTTGCCCAGCCCTCCCCACGAAGTGAACTCGCAGCTCCGTCCCAAGAAGATCGGCTACTTCTGGACTGCGGCCGGCGATAACCAGCACGCCGACTTCTTGGCCACTTACTCCCTTGATGACGATACCTTTGGCACGCTGATTCACATCACGGATGTTCCCAGCAGTGGCAACAGCCCCCATCACTTGGGCAGCAGCTTGGATGGCAAGACCCTTGTTGGCGGTGGGCTGTTGAGTTTGTTGAAGACGCAGGTATGTCGTTAAGGAAGATCCTTGAGAAGCCCGAATGTATGCTGATTTGCGACAGGATACTGCCTTTTACTTTGACACTACCAATCCGTACCAACCCAAGTTCAAGAAGTCGAACCGCGCCGTTCTCTCGTCTATCACGGACGAGATCCGTGCAAAGCCCGATGGCGGATTCTTTATCACTTACATGGGCTCGGCTGTCGGTACTTCGCCCGGTCGCCTCGTCGAGACTGACGCCAACTTCAACATCATCCACGAGTGGCCCGAAGATGTGCAGGGCACACTGAACATACTCGGCGAGCAATTCTCCCCCCACGGTCTTTCCATCGACTGGAAGAACAACGTCATGCTGACATCCGACTTCGTCGTGCCTCTCACCATCCTCAAGCCCGCCTCCGCCGCTGGCATCGTTAAGGCCAACACGTTGCGACTCTGGGAGCTATCCTCCCGCAAGATCATCAGCACGATCACAATCATCGACGGCGCAGGTATCCAAGACGTCAAATTCATCCCCAACAACCCCGAAGGCGCTGCCATCGCGACCGCCGTCGGGCCCGGCCAAGTCTGGATCATCTATCCGCGCCGCAAGAACGAACAAGGCAAACAAGGCGTCGCAGAACTCCTCTTCGACCTCGGGCCACGCGCACGCGAAAATCTCGCCATTTACTCCGACATCACCGACGACGGCAAATTCGCTTACTTCACCCTGACCCTCGGCAACCACGTCGCGGCCCTGGACATCAGCGATCTGAACAACGTGAAGCGTCTTGACGATCCAAATGGTAACCAGGGCATTGTGGGTCCGCACTACGTCAAGGTCAGCCCCGATAAGAAGAATTTGCTTGTTACGGATTACTTTGTGCAGGCGGGTGACATCAGCGTTGTGAATACGCCTGCGGACTTCAAGGCGCAGTGGATTGACATTCTCCCGGATGGGAGTTTGAGTTTCAATCGTAGTATCGACTTCTTGGCTCAATTCCCGGAGAGGGGTGGGGCGTGGCCGCATTCGAGTGTGATTTTCGATTTGACGGACCCGGATAGGCCGGTTTATTATTAGGTAGATTGAGAGGCCCAGGGAAGGTTGGGACGGGAGAGTAGGGAAGCTGGATTTGTTTCATGTGGCTGTGCGGAGGTATTGGTACACTCTTTACATACTTTCGGCTTTTGGTGACTCCTTCATCAATCTAGATCTTGTCAGGTTTTTGAGCTTGTCAATGATGTACTGGAAAGCTGTTGTCGTCTCGCGCCTCGACCAAGATCAATTGTGTCTGCGTTCAAGCTTCTCATCACAAACGGCTGGCAATGCGAGGTTAGCTGGTAGGGCGATCGGTCGTTGACCTGAGAAACGCGTAGACGAGCGTTGACTTCACCATACTGGTTGCTTGCACGGGTTGAAGTCATCGCAGCGTGCGAGTATGTCTATTACGACTTGAAACACGACTGAGGACTAAAGTAAACCCCTCTATGTTGTTCTTCCCCTTTTTGTGAAATGAAAGATATCTCCGGCAGTCGTTGGGTCTGAGTACTTCGAGGCAATAAAGCAAGTTGAAGAAGGCTATGAGGTGTCCGAATCATTTCCCTCTTGCCCTCGATGGCGGATCGAAGCAACGTCGTAAAGCTGTCCAGCAACTACCGCAAACTTGGCGAGCCAATGCTGTACAAAGCTATTTGCCTACATAGCGAACAATACGATCGAATCAAACAGCTGCTCCTCACCCTTCTCGAGCGCTCTGATCTATGCTTGATGGTCAAAAGTTTCACGCTCTTCCATGGTATGGACGAGCTGTTTCCTCCACCTCGACTGGATGACACCATTCGGTATATGGCGAGTCTGGAAAGCAAACAGATATGCGATCGGTTTTGGACGCAGATCCAGGAGTTGAGCGAATGCATATGCACCGAATTTCACTTTCTCCCCGAGCTCAGGGGGATCTGGTTTCACAAGCTCTTCGAACCATGCCCGCTCTTCGACGGCGCCTTGTCTCTACTTCTTTCCCTAGCGTTGAACCTCACGGAACTTCATCT
>Ga0265798_10011561_pt1 | contig 10742 bp, 8 predicted proteins | sample P3T30metagenome_FD_192430 | JGI IMG/M metagenome (GOLD analysis project Ga0265798, IMG submission 192430) | Plant litter microbial communities from East Loma Ridge, Irvine, California - P3 T30 | ecosystem: Environmental > Terrestrial > Plant litter > Unclassified | place: USA: California... | reverse complement strand
GAACAGCGAATACCTGCTGGGCCTGGCCCAGGCGCTACGCGAACTCGGCAAGCCTGATCCGCATGTGTTCGCGCTCGAGCGGCACCTGGCCGACTTTGGCGTTACGCCGCTGCACGCGTAATCTGCTTGTCCTGTTCGATCCCGGACAGGACCTGCATCACCTTCTCGGCACGCTCTTCCAGCGTGCCCGTCAACACCGTAAAGCCGATTGCGCGGCGCTCCAGGTCGTCCAGCACCAGGCGCTGGATGTGCGTGCGCCAGTTGGCGTTCTCGCGCACGCCGGGTTCTTCTTCATACGGGATGTCATCGGCGCACACGAAATGGTGCAGGTAGCGGCTGCGGCACTCGTCGGCATGGCGCAGCAGCGTGGGCGGCACCGGTTCGGTGACCTGGCCAAAGCACAGGCCCAATAGCAGCGTGGTGAGTGCATTGGTGTCGACGAAAACATAGGGACCGCTTTCCGCGTCGACTACGGCATCTTCGGCAGCGCGGTGGCGCTCGGAAATTTCGACGTAGTCGTCGGCATTCAGCCGGCCCTGCTTTTCTTCCCAGATGACGCGGCCGATCTCGGGGACGAAGCCGGCGCCAAGGCGATCCGCCAGGTATTGCGCCAGGGTCGATTTGCCGGTCGATTCCGCGCCGACGAAGACGATCATGTCGACTTGCTGCTGTAGTGCGCCACACCGTTTCACTCTGATGTCCTCATGTGTCCAGGCTGCCATCGTAGCCCAGCTCAACCATTCAATCCAGCGCCCGCTGGCGCGACTCGGTATCGACGCACAGGATGGCGACCGCGCCGACCAGCAGGAAGCTCGACAGCATCACCAGCGCCAGCGTGAAGTGCGTGGCCATCACCGGCGCCACGATCGCCGGCGCGAACAGACCGCCGAAGCGGGCGACGGCGCCGGCCATGCCCATGCCGCTGGCGCGCAGCCGGGTCGGGTAGACCTCGGGCGTGAATGCATACAGGGCGCCCCAGGTGCCGAGCAGCGCAAAGCTCAACAGCAGCGTCGAGCCCACCACCAGCGCGGTGGAACTGCCCAGGCTGTAACCCAGGCAGCCTATGCTACTGAGCAAAAGGAAGCCGACCAGCGTTAGCTTGCGGCCCCAGCGCTCGACGCCGTAGGCGGCCAGCGCGAAACCGGGCAACTGGACCAGCGCCAGCACGATCAGGAATTCCTGGCCGCGCATGAAGCCGAAGCCTTCCGCGCCCAGCCTGATCGGCAGGTAGACGAACACGCCGTAATAGGCAATCGAGATCAGCCCCCACGCCACGAACAGGGAAATGCTACGACGGCGCAGGCCGTCCTTGAACAGCGAGAGCAAGGTGGTCTGCTGCCTGCGTTCGGGCTGCAGCGCCGGGATCTCGACGGTGCGGCCATTGGTCCTGGCCACCCGCGCCAGCACCGCGCGCGCTTCTTCGGACTTGCCGCTGCGGTGCAAGTACATCGGCGACTCGGGAATATAGAAGCGCAACACCACGCCGACCAGGGCCGGCAGGCCGGTGACGAAGAAGATCACGCGCCAGGCATCGTCGCCCCACCCCACCGCCCACAGCGCCAGCACAGCCAGGCAGATCGTCCCCAGCGCCCAGAACGATTCCAATAGCACCAGCCAGCGGCCGCGCCGGTCGCTGGGCAAAAACTCGGCCATCATCGTGTAGTCGACCGGCAGGGTCGCACCGACGCCGATGCCGGTCAGGAAGCGCAGCACCAATAGCCAGGTGAAGTCGGGCGCGAAGGCGGACGCCACGCCGAAGCAGGCGTCGATCACCACCGCCATCATCAGCACCGGACGGCGCCCGATCCGGTCCGCCAGGCGGCCGAACACGAAGGCGCCGACCAGCATGCCGACGAAGAATAGCGTCCCCGTCTGCAGCGCTTGCGGCATGCTGAGGCCAAAGGTCTTGGCAATGGAAGGCGCGGAAAAGCCGATCGACAGCACCTGCATCGCGTCGGCCAGCCAGACCAGGCCGAAGATCATGAAGATGCGGTACTGGAAGCGGCCGACGCCGGCGACCTGCAGGCCGTGCTCTACCGATACTGCGGTGACGCCTTGCTTGGGGAGATTCGCTGGATGTCCGTTCTGGTCTGCAGGAACTGAGGTGGCCATGGGATGTAGAAAAGAGCAACAGACGGCATTGTACGCCGGAGTCCGCATGCGCAGGCCCCGGCATGCCCGTCAATCTCGCATCCTAGAATAAATCCAGCTGCCCTGCTCCCTTGGCATCCTGCTTCTGCATCTGTGGCACCACCAGCGGCCGCCGGAACTGTGAACGGTCGAGCCGGCCAAAGCGGCCACGCAGATCCGAGAACCCCAGCCGCTCCGACGCCTTCTCGAAACGCTGGCGGATCAGGTCGGCCCACACGCCGTCGCCCTTCATGCGGGTGGCGAAATCGCTGTCGTAGTCCTTCCCTCCCCGCATGTCGCGGATGCGGTTCATCACCCGCTGCGCGCGGTCCGGGAAATGCGCCTGCAACCATTCCTGGAACAGCGGATTGACCTCGTGCGGCAAGCGCAGCACCGTGTAGTGTGCGCCCACCGCCCCGGCATCCCGCGCCGCTTCGAGGATGCGCTCGATCTCGGGCTCGGTGACGAATGGGATGATCGGCGCCACGCTCACGCTCACCGGGATGCCGGCATCGGTCAAGGTGCGGATGGTGCGCAGCCGCCGCATCGGCGCCGCCGCGCGCGGCTCCAGCGTGCGCGAAATCTCGGCGTCGAGCGTGGTGAGCGTGATTGCCGCGCACGCCAGGCCCTTTGCCGCCATCGGCGCCAGGATGTCGATGTCGCGCTCGATCAGCGACGACTTGGTAATCAAGCCGGCCGGATGGCGGCACTCGGCCAGCACTTCGAGCACCGCGCGCGTCAGCTTGCGCTCGCGTTCGCACGGCTGATAGGCATCGGTGTTGACGCCGATCGCTATGTGCTCGGGCACATAGCCGGGCTTGGCGAGTTCGCGCCGCAGCAGCTCGGGCGCATTGACCTTGGCGAACAGGCGAGTCTCGAAATCGAGCCCCGGCGACAGGCCGAGATAGCTGTGCGTGGGCCGCGCGAAGCAATAGATGCAGCCATGCTCGCAGCCGCGGTAGGGATTCAGCGAGACGCTGAACGGAATGTCTGGTGACGTATTGCGCGACAGGATGCTCTTGGCGATCTCGTCGGTGACCACCGTCTTGAACGCCGGCGCGGCGTCATCGTCGATCGCCCAGCCGTCGTCGAAGCGCTCGCGGCCGTTGGCCTCGTAGCGGCCTTGCAGGTTCGACACCGCACCCCGCCCCTTGCGCGCGAGCGGCGGCGGGGACGGCGCAAGGGCGACATGCCCGTCGTCGAAAGGTTCGCGCTGGAGTGGAAAATCGATGGTGCCCATGGCTGGCGCTCCGATACTGTATGTTTATACAGTATATTACGCCGCTCTTGTGCCGAATTCAAGCGCGCACGTAAGCCGCCTGTTGCGAAACAAACCCGTCAAAGGCATCCAGCAGCGCTTGATACCGCCCGCCATCGCCTTCAAGCTGGCCCAACGCCTGCGCCGCCGCTTCCAGGCTCGACAGCTGATGCGGCGCATGCGCCTTGCGGATGCGGTAGTTCGATGGCGCCACGTCGCTTAGCGCCAACCGCGGCAAGCGCTGCAGGGCCGGATTCAGGTACAGCATCTTGCGGCTCTTGCGCCAGGTGGCGTCGAGCACGACCAGGCGCAGCATCGATGCCGGCAGCACAGGCAGCGCTGGCGGCGGCGCCAAGTTCTGGTCGTCCGGCGTCTGCGGATACAGCAGCACCGGCGTGCGTCCGCCCGCATGCAGCAGGCCGTCCAGCACGTCCACATCGAAGGCCTCGCCGACCGTCAGCGCGCTGCCCGCGACGCTCAGGTGCAGCAGCCGCCCGCTGTTCTTGGCATTGCCCACTTCGAGCGGATGCAGCAGGACCAGCAGCGCGGCCTCGGGCGCGACCGGCGCGGTCCAGCGGCAGATGCAGGCCGATTGCGCGCGCAGGCACACGCCGCAGATGGCGCGCTTTTCGATCGCAGGACTCACGACGCCGGCGCCCAGCCGCCGCCCAGCGCGCGGTACAGGTCGACGTGCGCCGCCAGCAGGCTGGCATGCAGCTGCAGCGCATTCAGGTCGGCATTGAAGGCCGTGCGCTGGGCGTCGAGTTCTTCGAGATAGGAAGCGTAGCCGTTGCGATAGCGGTTGCGCGCCACCCGCAGCACCTCGTTGGCCGCGACGCGACGCGCCTCGGCCTCGACCAGTTGGCGCTGCAAGCCGTCGATCGAGGCCAGCGCATTATCCGTCTCGGCAAACGCCGTACGCACCACCGATTCATAGGTATACACCGCGCGGTCGCGCACCGTGCCCGCGATCTCGGCCTGCGCGCGCAGCCGGCCCGCATCGAACAGCGGCGCCAGCACGCTGCCGCCGATGCTCCACAACTCGGTCGGATCGCGCAGCAGCTGCGACAGGCTGTGTCCCTGCGCGCCCAGCGAGGCCGTCAGGCGGATCGATGGCAGCAGCGCATCGCGCGCCACCGCCAGGCTGGCGTCGCTGGCCGCCACCAGGCGCTCGGCCTGGGCGATGTCGGGACGGCGGCGCAGCAGCTCGGACGGCAGCCCGGGCGTCGGCCTCGGTTCGCGCAAGGCCATGAGTTCGGCGCCGCGCGCCACCGCGCCGGGGCTGGCGCCGAGCAGCACGTTCAGCGCCTGCTCCTGCAAGGCGATTTGGCGTTCCAACTGGGGCACGGTGGCGGCGGTTGCGTGCAGCTCGGCCTCGGCCTGCGACATCTCCAGGCGCGAGCTGTAGCCGACTTCGAACTGGTGGCGCGCCAGCTCGAACGAGCGCTCGCGCGATTCCAGGGTCGCGCGCGCCAGCGCCAGCTGGGCGTCCAGGCCGAGCAGGTTCAGGTAACCGGACGCCGTATTTGCCGCCACCGCCAGCGCCGCCGCCTCCAGGGCTGCCTCTTGCGACAACGACTCGAAGCGTGCCGCCTCGATGCTGCCGGCAATGCGGCCGAACAGGTCGAGTTCATAACTGGCCTGCACCGCGCCGGCCACCGAGGTGGTCTCGACCGGTTCGCCGAACGGGCCGATGGCGCGCGAGCGCGTCGGCCCCAGCGACAGGTTCAATGCCGGCAGGCGCGCGCTGTCGGCCACGCGAATGCGCGCCTGGTATTCCTGCAAACGCGACCTGGCGATCTTGAGGTCGCCGTTGTTGTCGAGCGCGCGCCGCACCAGAGCGTCGAGCACCGGGTCGCCAAAGGCGCGCCACCAGTCGCGGTCGATGGCAGTGCTGGCATCTGCGCTCGTGGTCCGCCAGGCCGGGGGGACGGTGAGCGAAGACTCCGGCGCCGGCTGCGGCGCCATCGCACAGGCCGACAGCAGCAGCGGCAGCGCCGCCATGGCAAGCACACGCCGGCTCACCGCGCCGCTCCAGCCTGCGCCGTATCGATCGTGGTCACCACCGACATGCCCGGTCGCAGGCGCTGAGCCAGCGGCTGGTTCGGATCGATGCTGATCCGCACCGGGATGCGCTGGGCGATCTTGACGAAGTTGCCGGTGGCGTTATCCGGCGCGATCACCGAGAACTCCGAGCCGGTCGCCGGCGAGATGCGCTCGACGTGGCCGCGCAGCCGCGCGTTACCCAGGGCGTCCACGCTGAAGACCACCGGCTGGCCAACGGCGATATTGGCCATCTGCGTTTCCTTCATATTGGCGATGACCCACATCGTGCTTGGCACCAGCGCCGTCAGCTGCGCGCCCGCGTTCACGTAGGCGCCCTGGCGCACCGTCACCTGCCCCAGCTGGCCGTCGCGCGGGGCCGTGATATGGGTATTGGCCATGTCGATCTCGGCCAGCTTGACCGCCGCCTCGGCATTGGCTACCGCCGCTTCGAGCGCGGCGCGGTTGACGTCGACCGAGCGCAGGTTCTGGCGCGCGATTTCGAGTGCGGCACGCGACTGCTCGCGGCTGGCGCTTGCCTGGGCCTGCGTTGCGCGCGCGGCGTCGAGTTCGCGCGCCGACAGCGAACCGTCGGCTGCCAGTTCTTCCACGCGGCGCAGGTCGGCCTGGGCGCGCCGGGCCTGGGCCTCGTTCGACCCCAGCAAGGCCTGGTTCTGCGAAATGGTGGCGCGCGCGCTCGACTGGCTCTGGGCGAAGTTCGCCAGCGCCGCCTGGCGGTTGGCCAGCTCGGCGCGTGCCTGCGCCAGGCGCTGGGTCGGAATGCGCTCGTCGATGCGCATCAGGAGTTCGCCCTTCTTCACCTGCTGGAAGTCCTGCACCCGCACCTCGACCACGTAGCCGCTCAGCTGCGGACTGATGATCGTCACCTGGCCGCGCACCAGCGCATTCTCGGTGCTTTGCAGGCTGCTCTTAAATGGCGGCAGGTTCCAGGCATACAGCACGATCAGTACGCCGGCGATGGCGATGGCGCCGAAGACGAGTGCGCTCAGCAGGATGCGGCGCGAACGGGAAGGTACGGTAGATGGCTCTGGCATATCAGTCTGTCACAGGGTCTGGAGAAGGTGGAGTCCCGGGCTGGGGCGCGGGCGCCGGCGCCGGTGCGGCGCTCACGGCCGGGAAGCACTGCAGCCACACGGCATGCAGGAAGATCCAGGCCGCGCTCGCGGCGGCCAGGATGGCCAGCACCAGGAACACGTCGTTATAGGCAAGGATGTTGGCTTCGCGCGTGGCGACGCTCGATAGCGATTGCAGGCTCTGGCGGGTCGCGGCGGCAGGGTCGGCCAGCAGGCGGCCGGCCGCCGCGGCGCCGGACTGGATGCGGCTGGCCACCAGCGGATCGAGCGAACTGAGCTGCTCGACGATATTCGAAGAGTGAAATTTCTCGCGCCAGGTCTGGAAGGTGCCGACCAGCGCCGAGCCCAGCAGCCCGCCCAGGTTCTGGGTCAGGCCGAACAACACCGAGAAGCTGATCAGCGCGCCAGGATTGCCGACCACGGTGAAGATCAGCGAAACCAGTGACGGCCCGATGAACAGCGTGCCGCCGAAGGCAAGCAGGCTCTGGCTGAGGTACATCTGCTCGGCGCGGGTCTGGTTGCTGGCGTGCGCATCGAGCCAGGCGCCCAGCGCCATGCACAGCAGCGCCACCACCCGCGGCCAGGTCAGGCGCTCGATGTTCAGGCTCAGCGCGGACGCCGCGATCCCGGCCACGGTGGCCGCCAGCACGCAGGCGAACAGCGACTGCATCTGGTCATTGTCGAGGCCCACCGCGCGCAGGAAGCCGACCGCGCCCACACTCTGCTCGGACAGCACGATGCGCACCAGCATCAAGGTCAGCGCCACGTGCAGGATCTTGCCGGTGGTCAGCCAACGGATATTCAGCAGCGGGTTGTCGCGGTTGTGCTCGACGCAAATGGCCGCCATCAATAGCACGATGGAGGCCGCCAGCGCCAGCCCGATCCACGGCGTTTCATACCACCACAGGATGCGCCCGAAGGTCAGCGCCGCGCACAGCAGCGCGATGCCCGGCGCGAACAGTGAAAACGTCAGGAAATCGGCCGGACGGAAAGCTTGAAACCGGTCGCCGGGCGGCAGTTTGAGCAGCAGCACCGCGCCCAGCGACACCAGCGTCAGGCCGAGCTCGAACATGTACAGCCCGTTCCATTCGGCGAGCTGCAACAGGTCATTGGAAAAGATGTAGGCCAGCGGCAGCGACAGCTGGGCCACGCCGAGCGCGATCGTGAGGCCTTTCAGGCGCCACACCTTGGTAAACGCCTGCAGCGTGTAGTACAGGCCCAGGGTCGACAGTGCGGCGGCCAGCATGCCGTGGGCGGCGCGCACGGCGATGGCGGAACCGAGGCCGCCCACCAGCAGGTGGGCAAACGTCACCAGCGCATACAGCACTAGGAAGAATTCGGTGAACAGCCGCAGCCCGAATTGTTGCCGGAATTTCACCAGCAGCAGGTTCATCGAGGCATTCGCCATCACGTAGGCGGCAGGTAGCCAGGCGACTTCGGTCTGGGTGGCGCCCATGACGCCCTGCAGGTGCAAAAGGTTGACCGAGACCAGTGCGTTGCCCAGGCCGCCGGTAATGGTGACCAGGATGCCCACCACGAGGTAGGCGATGCGTATGCGCGTCGGATGCGCGGGCGTCGACGGCGAGCCGGGCAGCATCGGTTTTTCGTCGGGTGCCCATTCGCGTGGCGCATACTTGCTCATCATTTAAATGACCTGCTGGTTAGTAATTCGCGGAATGATACTCTTCTGAACAAAGCTTTGTCGGATGGCCATTTTTACCACACACGAAAATTTAGTGGCGGATGCTGTCAACCCGATATTGCTCTAGAGATTTTCTCGACCTAGACTCGGTTTATTCCATGCGGAAATTGTTCCGCACGGCAGTAAAACTGCACCAGCGAGTCAAGAGTCATCCATGCCGAGAATCTCCTCTTTCCGTCACCTGATTTCCGCTTCGATCGCCGTCCTGGCCATGCTGCCCGCCGTGGCGCATCTGCAGGAACTGCCGGGCTCCGCCGCCGAGGGCGCATCCGCCCCACTTGACTACCGCATGAACGAGCACGTCGTCCAGGTGCCTGCCGGCGATGGCGGCGTCACGCTCGAGACCACCGTGTTCCAGCCGAACGGGCCCGGCCCCTTCCCGCTGATCGTCATCAACCACGGCAAGGATTCCGGCCGCCCCAGCCTGCAGCCGCGCGACCGCTTCTATTACATGGCCAGCGCTTTCGTGAAACGCGGCTATGCGGTGATGGTGCCGATGCGCCAGGGCTTCTCCAAGTCCGGCGGGCGCTACCGCGACCATGGCTGCGACATGACGGCCAACGGCTACACGCAAGCCGAAGACATCCGCGCGACCCTCGACTATGCGCGCCAGCAACCGTGGGTCGATGGCGAGCGGATGGTGGTGGCCGGCCAGTCGTATGGCGGCCTGGCCACGATCGCCCTCGGCACCGAGAGCCTGCCGGGCGTGCGCGGCCTGATCAATTTTGCCGGCGGCCTGCGCGACGACAGCGACCGCTGCGCCTGGCGCTCGCAGCTGGTGTCGGCCTTCGCCGAATACGGCTCGAAAGCCAAGCTGCCGAGCCTGTGGATGTATGGCCAGAACGACTCGCTGTTCGGACCGGAACTGGCGGGCCGCATGCACGCGTCCTACCTCCAGGCCGGCGGCCGCGGCCGCCAGGTCGAGTTCGCATCGTTCAAGCGCGATGCCCACGGCATGCTGGCCAGCCGCGACGGCGAGAAGGTGTGGCTGGAAGATACCGAACGCTTTTTAAAAGAGATTGGCATGCCGACCGCGCTCGTGGTCGACGTCCCGGCCCCGCCGAGCATGCCGCGCACCGATTTCGCCAGCTTCGACGACGTCAAGGCCGTGCCCTTCCTGTCCGAACATGGCCGCAGCGCCTACCGCGAATATCTCACCAAGATGACGCCGCGCGCCTTCGCCGTGTCGCCGAGCGGCGGCTGGACCTGGGCCGAGGAAGGCGAAGACCCGGAAGGCCGCGCGCTGGCCACCTGCTCGGCCAAGAGCAAGGACCCGTGCCGCCTGTATTCGGTCGACGACTACGTGGTGTGGACCGACGGCCGCCTGGAGCAGGCCGAGAAGGCGGCAGCCACCGCATCGAGCACGCCGGTGCCGGGCGCCACGACGGCGACAGCGGTCTCGGAACCGACCACCTCGGTCGGCAGCACCACGGTTCGCTGAGCGCACGGGTGATACTGCGGGGAACATGACACGCAGCTGTCAAGCGGCGTGCGCATGTTTCCTCGCGTGAAGTTTAATTCCTTCGCCGCCGGTCGATGCAGCGCAAACCCGACTGTCGTCCTACCTCCGACAATGTGCTTGACGCATTTATCGGAGAAGCCAGATGGTTCGGTTCAATCGCGCCTGCGCCGCCCTGTTGACGGCGCTGGGCATGTTCATCGCGCCCGCCTGCGGCGCGGCGAATAACTATCCCGTCATCCTCGTCCACGGTTTCCTCGGCTTCGGGCCCGAGGAGTTCCAGCACAGCGGTTTCAATTACTGGGGCGGCTATGGCGACATCGCCTCGCAGATGCAGATCTACCGCGGCCCGCGCGCCGTGTTCGCCGCGGCGGTGGGCCCGATCTCGTCCAACTGGGACCGCGCGGCCGACCTGTATGCCCAGATCAAGGGCGGCTGCGTCGACTATGGCAAGGCCCATGTGCGCGACCACGGCTTGCCCGGCCAGGTACAAAAGCCGCCCGGCAAATGCTGGGCCGCCGATCCGCGCAACAACCCGCAAGACTATCCGCTGGCCCTGTATCCGGCCTGGGACCAGGACCATCCGCTGCACTTCATTGGCCATAGCCAGGGCGGCACTACGATCCGGGCGCTGGTCGAACTGCTGGAACATGGCTCGCCCCAGGACGAAGGCGACGGCGAACTGTTCAAGGGCGGAAAGACCGGTTGGATCCGCAGCGTCACCACGATCTCGGCGCCGCACAACGGCACCACGCTCACCGATGCCGTGTTCAATATTTTGCCGGGCATCCGCCTGCCGCTGCGCGACGTGCTCGGGCACCGGGTGGCGGGCTGGGAGTTGGCGCCGGACGGCGCGCGCGAATTCAATCTATGGGCGCGCACCTCACCGCACATCTATTATTTTTCGGTCGGCACGGTGGCCACCGAAGGCGGCGCCTGGTGCTGCAACGGCACCGATCGCGTGGTCGCCCCGATCCAGACCACCTTGTTCCAGTACGCGCGCGCCGACATGATCCCCTATTTCAAATCCTACGCCGGCGAGTGGATCGTGCCCTC
>Ga0265798_10011560_pt1 | contig 10743 bp, 6 predicted proteins | sample P3T30metagenome_FD_192430 | JGI IMG/M metagenome (GOLD analysis project Ga0265798, IMG submission 192430) | Plant litter microbial communities from East Loma Ridge, Irvine, California - P3 T30 | ecosystem: Environmental > Terrestrial > Plant litter > Unclassified | place: USA: California... | reverse complement strand
GGATTTCGTCTCAGGTGCATCAGACATATCGTCGTCGGACCCATCGGGACCATCGTCCAGCGCGGGCAGATCACCCAGACCGTCGAACCCATCAAAACCTTCCAAATCATCGAAATCATCCATATCGTCATCCTCCGACATCATCTCAGGCTCGGAATCGCCATCATCCGGGAAGACAGTCTTGCGGTTCTTGCCAGTCGCAGCCTCCACCTGCACACCCTTATCCGCAGCCACAACCTCCTGCTCCAACCTTTCAATAGCCTTTCTCGTACTCTGCAGCACCGTCCTGAGATAAGCGACATCCTGCGTCTTCATCAACTTGACCACGTCCATGCTCAAGCTCTTGCCTCCACCACCAGCATTGTCCGCGCCTCTCTTAGCCACCTTGACACCGTTCTTGGTCGAGCTGTTCATCATGCCAAAGTAGAATTCATCCTCGTTCCGTTCAGCGGCTTTGGCTTTGAGCAGGCCGAGTTTGCGCTTCTTTTCGTTGTGGTCCTTTGCTCGCTTGGTGTAGTCTTTGCGCTTCTCGAGCAGGCCCCATTTCTGGCGCTCCAGCGGCTGAGCACGCTCTTTGTGATTGCGCCGTTGGACGGCATTGCGCATGGAAGACATGGTTGCGACTGCTGTGTGGCGAGGAGCAGACGGTCGGAAGAATGAAATGTTGCGTTGCGGGCGCTGGCTTTGGCTTTGGCTCGAGATAAATTCTTAGAGACAGAGATGCCGACGCCGACCACCTGGCTTGGCCGAGATTTTGCCGTCACTTTCACTTCACTTCTCAGGAAGAATAGAATGCGACAACTTTGGGCAGTAGCCTGTTTCAATTGAATTGTCATTCTCCGAGAGCCACGCCGAACATTTATTTCTCCATTCCCGGTCGCTCAAAAAGTAGTAACCCGACATCAGTACTCGATCGAATTATTTGTCCATTGATCGCGGAAAAAAGTGAACATCCAGGTACACCGCCGCATTCATACTTTAGATACTCATTAGCTACCGATTTCCTACCGACTTACACCGAAGCTTGCACACCCCATGCTCTTCACAACCACCCATCCAAGCCCACATTATTTCCGCCTCAAAGTAAAAGACATAATCGCTACAAAAAATCGCCAACATGATTTGCTTTCAATCGTCGAAATGCTCGCAGCCAAATGGTATATCCCTGTCCCGGAAGAGGAAGATGAAAAGGAAAATGAAACATAAAGAAAACATCCGGCAACTCATAATCCAGAAAACATCACGAAGAGCCGTTGCACGCAGACAAGCCGAACTGCGAGTTGATCACCTGACGATACTCGCACCTCTTCCGATCATCCCAATCCCGCCTTTACCGGCCTGCAAACTCTGCCGAACAATCAACTCCGCGGCTGCAGCGGCGGCCAGCCTTTCCTTCTGCCTGCTGCGATCGCGCAGGTACCGCTCCGCTTCAGGACGCATTCTCAGGATACGCAATATCATGTCGTCGTTAGGATCGGCCTGAATCTCTTTCCTCTTCTCTTCCTTGGCCCTCTTCATGGTGCCTAAATTGCGGCTCATCATTATGCTCTTGGAGCGTCTGGTGCTAGGTAATGCGGCGAAAATGCTGCTGTTGGCTGCGCCGCCGATTGCGCCGAAGGAAGGCGGCGCGGAGAAGCGATTCAGGCGAGCAGCGGCCTCTTGCTGGCGAGCAGCGGTGGCGGTGGCCATGGACTCGGAGGTGCGAATGAGGTTGTCTGTCGTCTCGAAGTAGAAGAAATTGAGGTTCTGGAGGTCGTGGTATTTGGGCGATTTGAGAACGTCGAGTGGAACGCCAAGTACTTCGCTGGTCTCTTCATCCACAGCGTGGAAGAAGTCAAAGAGGATCTAGAAGAGTTAGTGATCAATTTTCGGTTCGTGCACGCGATGATGTGCTCGACTCACCTGCAACCACTTGTATACGATATCCATCTCCTGTGAGTTCAAAGATCGCTGGGAGCTGACTTTGTCACTCAATGGCGGTACGAGCAAGCTCTCCAGAGTAACCAACACCTCCTTCCACAATCTTGTCATGACCATGACCATCGCACTGTCTGTGAGAGTCTGCTTCATGATTGCAAAGTTATCGTCGAAGTAGGTAAGAAGTGGCTTTAATGCATTATTCACATCAGCCTGTGTCGGTGCCGTCGATGCCGTCGGAACAGGAGCCATGGAGGTGGGTCGTCCAGACACTTTTGACCAATAGCCTTTCATTGAGTTGAGTCCAGCGGTCACTTGCACGTTGATGTTTTGCGCAGTCAGAGCACGTAATGTGCGGCGGGACAAGCACTGGTGGATGTAGGCACTGAGCTTGTCTGTGATGCTTCGTGTCATGTCACGTTCGGTGCGCTTGAGCGTCCTGAACGCCTTGCCGAAGTAGAACTGAATATCATCTCGCTCGCCCTCCATGCTGACACGTACTAGCAAGCGACCCTGGGTGTCGAGGTCGAGCCAGTACTCACGAGGCATGTAGTCATTGAAGTGCGATGGGTCTAGTTTCAGGCTGGTGCGCCCAAGGCAATCATGATCGCCCAGCGCGTCCCAATCCCAGACCGTTGCGATCACGTTGAGTGGTCCAGTAGTGACAATATCAATACTTTCGTCCCAGCGAGGATTGAGATTCGCGTAGACTGTCTTCGTCTTCGCCAGGCGCTTCTGATACTCGTCGCCGAGGACAACGTACGGATCACTCAGACCGTTCATGTCTCCTGCCTTGAGGTCTTCGGCTTCGATGATCTTGATGGTGAAGACAAATTTGGTCCCGCCTCGAATCTTGGGCGGTGGTGGCTCCCGGCGTTGAATCACTTCCGCACAAGCATCTACGTTGATCTCGTGCTCCAGCTTATCCAGCTGTATGGTGGAGTACTCAATGTTGTTGACCTTGACAAGACTCTCCGGCAAGAACTGGAAAGGTTCCACCTTTTCCCTCTGGTTCCAAGCATCACGAGCCATCGCGACCCACCTTTCCTTCTGTGTTCGCTGCGCGGCAGCCTCCTGCTCTGGTGTTTGCCTGTCCATCTCGGAGGCGAACTTGCGCTCCATCAGCTCACAGTAACGGGCTACGCCTGCACCGATACTCTTTCCAGTAGCCGTCATGAACTTGGCGTATTGCAGGTCATCGTCCCACTCGAGCTTGACGATTTGGTCGATGCTTTGGTTGAAGATCCGGAAAACGTCGATAGGGCTCTGGCTGTGCCTCTCGTCGTCCGTAGCTACATTTCCCTCGTGTAGGGTGCGAACTTTGAAGTCGTCTTGAGCCAACGCTCCCTCAATCCAGTCAAGCATTTTGGAATCGGTCGCAGCAATCCATCGCCAGACAAAGTCCTGGAGGAGACCTTCAATGTGGAAGCCAAATTCGCGCCCGGGTAGTGCTTGAGCGTGCAATTGCCGGATTTGCACCAATTCTTTGTATAGATCGAATCCATCCTGGATGGGAACTTCTTCGCCTCTTTCCTTTGACATTTCCATGACGCGACTAACCAAGGCGCGTGCATCATCTGCAAAACTTGGGAGTATCTCCTCGACCAGGATCGACAAGGGGTTTGCACCCATGACTTCTGGATTCTTTCGGTATCGCTTCTGGATCTTCTCGCACAACGCTACAACGGCTGAACCAAGTTTGATGACATGGGCAAACTCCCACTCTTCGGCCTTTTCCGGTACGTTTTTGGACAAGATTTCGCCGTACTTGTCCCTTGCCTTCTGACGAAGTGCATCAATCAGCGACGAAGTAAAGCCGTCAAGTTCCTCTGGTGTCGTAGAAAAGAGTGGATCCTCATACAGATGTGTGTCGATCACGTACAAGACAGAGCCAATACTTGGTGGCTTGTTCCCATAACAATGCACAAAGAGTGTGAACAACTCGCGTAAAAGGGCGTCGTGAAGTGCGGAAAGAGCTTTTTGCCATGCAGACTGATCGTGAACCGTCCATCTATTGCGATCAAGCATGTTGATCTGGGTTTGAATTGCGGCTGTAGGCTTGCCCTTTTTGGAAATTTCAAGCGGAGGTTCTTTCACGAACAAGAAGGCGGCATCAAGAGTTTCAAGAGTGGTATCTTGCGCGAGGAACTTTTCCTTGACAACGTCCAGGAAAAGAACTAGTCGAGTAGAGTGAGGTATGCGCCATCGGAGACCGACCTCATTGAGGAATTCCGTGCTTTGGAGGCTGAGTAGTTTGGCTGCAGGAACATCATCCGATCCTGCGGGAGGCTCAAGGTCATCGTCTGCCATATCATGTGTAAGCGCAACCTTCAGAACATGGCGGTAGTACGCCCGTGGGTCAGCGGGAATGTAGTTGAAGTTAGCCACTGTGCCATCCAGCGACGCACTCCTTGAATCCCTGGGCGAGTTATCTCCCAAGTTGAGGCTGCTGAGATCCATCGGTTGGTCGATCACGTAACTCGAGGCTCCTTCGATACTTTGCGATCGACTGACATTGGGAGAGTCAGTTTCAGCTTGCATGCTTGCGGATGGTTTGAACGCTGGCAGGGCGCCACTCGTGCTGCTCTTCGCAAGTTCCGGATTTGCCTGTATAATAGCCAGCATCATCTGACTGAGATCGCTGATCTCGCCTTTTCTCCAGAGCTCGAATGCTTCCTCTGATTCAAAGTCTTCTTGAGTGAGGGTCGCTTTAGTGCTAAGCATGAGGTGGTTCTGGTATTCTTTCAAATCTTTGAGAGCAGCTTTCTCTGTCCACTCATCCTTGTGGGCGGTGATGTCGTTCTGCGCCTGTGCCGTCGGGATAGCGAATATGCGACATACGCGGATCACCAGAGGCATGTCCCTTACTTCGTAGCTCCTTGGAACCTCAACTTCGACACTTTGTCCGCCTTGTCCACCAGCACGCTGATTCGAATCTGCCAAATCTTGATCGTGTTGTAGAAGCTTTGTCTCCAGGGTGTGAAGCCTGCTGCTCAGTTCTGGTCGGTCTCTTGACCAATCGTTGGTCTTGAGTATATTGCTGATCAGCCGGACGAATAGTGCAACGTGGCGGTCCACCATGATTTTCCAGTTGTCGTCATCCGGACCTTTCCCTTTTTGCAGCTCCGTGGTCGCCTTGGAGAAGAAGATCAACAGCAGATCCTCGACTCTCCGGTCTTTCTCCATCGACTTGCGGAAAGTTGGGTTCTTGAATTCGTTCAGAAACGCAGCGAAAGTCCTCTTGATCAACGCATCATTGTACTCCGGCATCTTCTCTTGACCAACCAGCACTTTGGTCATGCGCTTGTCCAAGGCGCCCATGAAAGCGTGTGGGAATTTGGTGCTCTTCGAGTCGCGTATGAGGCTGAAATCCTTGACCATATCGTTGATGCTGGTGGAGCTCCGCTGTATTGGCTTGCTCGTGTTGGCGACATGCTGGACACGCTTCTGCCGTGGTTGCAGCAAGTATGCCAGAAATGCGACTCTGAGGGCGTATGTGTAGGCCTCATGGTCGGTGATAGGTGGCTTGGATTGGACGATGTTGCGGCGGAGACTGCTAGACGGGGCGGGGCGAGAGTTGGCTCGTTTGTGATTCAACGAGGAGCGGGCAGAAGAAGCCATCGTGGGCTCGGTGTAGTTGGCGTGTAGAGAGAGGGCGGTCTCGCAAAGTGGTATACGGCCCTTAGATCATGGTGCGATGGGCCGGGGAATGACAGGTGGGGGAGCTGGACGGACGGACAGCACAACGATGATGTCCGACAGGGGGTCCGCCTGAGCACGTTCAAGGCGACAACAGTGGTGTTCGTGCGGTGTTGTTGTGAGGAGGATGAGGAGGGACGTGTGATGTGTGATGTGTTGGAGTGTTGGAGGAGTGTGTATTAGTGTTATTCAGTGGCCTTCCTTGTCTTGTCTCGCACAGCAGAAGAGTCCATGCCCGACTGAAACAAGCCGGGCAGTCGACCGTTCCACCGACTGACTACTGCCTGACTGACTGACTGACTGCCGCTTCCTGCGCTGGCGAAAGATGAGACGTCATTCGTGATTAGACATAGGGCAGCCGCGTTTCACCTAACGCATGGCAATCGACTAAAACCACCGCCGGTGCCACACCCATCCAAAATCATCCATGCCACTATTCTCGCACAGGGCACGTGAGCCGATCGCCGCCGCTCCCCCGGGTTCATCCGCTAGTGCCCGAGCCTTCACATCAGTTCCGCTCTTCAATCCTGACCTCACTGCTATTCTGGCCAATACCGTCGCTAAATGACATTTCGCACTTTGCTGTATGGCTACGTGCGTGTTATGCGATAAGCAAGCCTGATTTCATGCAATACCATGAAGTATCGCAGTAAACGAATCCCTGAAACCGCTCCTTTGTTGTTCCCGCCGTGAGCTTGTCTGCGTCGACGAAAGACGTCCGACCACACGACCACGTGCATACATACATCCGCCCGCAGTGTACATATTCGACGACCTCTTCACTTCGTCGGCAAACGAAGGTCAATACTTCCCCGCGGTCACGTCGACAACTAGTTCCTCTTCATAGCTTGCTGCAGGCTCGCGAAGGACGTCATCTCAAGTAAGTGAAGCTCACCCGACCTTCGACCTCCTCACAACCTCACTTCACTCCCAAAGGTACACCTTCTCCAAAAGGTACACTTTCCTAATGCGGCGCCAAGAGCGTTTTACTCCTCGTTTGAGTCACCGCACTGCGCAGGTATAAAGCCTTGCAATTTTTCTTGCTCCTTCACTGACTCCCTTTCCCTCCCCACTGCCAGTCATTCGTGTGTCAAATTTTTCGTTCGTTACACAAGAAACCTGCTAATAAGTGAAAAGGTCTTTCATCCCGTTGGCCAAAGCTTCCGTCGCCGGCAACACCCAAATAAAACCCGGCGCAGTCACAATAAGAACACTCGGCCCACGACAATACCAGCAATCCGACAATACGAACATTCCAACGCACGCAATCATTATGACTTCCAACAACACTTCTCGCAACACTCAGTCCGGAACCAATGGCAACACCGTGAAGGACCGCCTCACCGACGCCGAGAAGAAGCAAAACCACATTCTCTCCGAGCAGAAGCGTCGCCAGGCCATCCGTCAGGGCTTCGACCGTCTCGCCGAGATGACCCCTGGCATGACCGGCATGGGTCGTAGCGAGGCTAACGTTCTTGCCCACGCCACTGCCGAGCTGAAGCATCAACTGGCCATGAAGGAAATTATCAAGCGCAAGTTGATGGCCAAGAACCCCCAGGTGTCCGACCAGTTCTTCGAGTCCTTGTACGAGGTCACCCCAACTGCCCCTCTCCCGGCTTCAGCCAGTCCGGCCGCTTCCACTGGGTCCGGCGGTTCCAAGGGCAAGGGAAAGCAGAAGGCCAAGGACAACAACTAAAGTGTAAACACCTACCTTTCCACTCACTCAAGCGCGCAATCATACTAACCATAGCCGTCAGGTATCACCACCACTGTACGGATACCGCAAGTCACTGCGCAATCCACTTGTACGACCACCGCGCCTGGCTTCATGTCTCATGAAGTCCGCGCCTGATACCCCCACTTTGTTGTCAACCGCACCACTTTTGTTTTCTCGCTTTTCCGCTTTTTTGGGCAGCCTGAGTCGTTGGAAATGGCCCCTCTACAGCACACATCACAGCACAGGACATGGAACGGGCACGGCGTTTTGGTCTTGATTGGTTTTGGGCATGGTCCGACACACTTGTACGTCCTTTGGGCCACCCCTTTCACTTGTTCTTCGAAGCTTGTAACCTGCGCGCTTCTCTCCTTCTCTCTGTACTACTAGACGGGTCTGCACGACCGGCATGTACGTATAGTATGTACGAGTGCGCCTCGCCTTTGTCTCTTGGTTTTTAGTGAAGTGAGGTTACGAGCGAGGTGCGAGGGCGCAAACGACAGCCCTTCCCAACAGCCCCACTTCGCTTCGCCATTCATTCCTCGAGTCCCAATGGCCAATGGTCACTTCACTCGGATCTCTTACCCGCACACGCCGGCGTCTTCAGTTGCGCCGGAAGATCGCATGCAGTGTCCAGTGCCCAGTCTCACAACATACCTTACTAAACGAGAGCAACGCACAGCATCGGTATTCTGCCAGAATCCAAACATTTGCATCCAGTTCTCTCCGGGAACACTGGTCTGGAACAGTTGGGACAATGATCAGTGACTGTGTCGAGGTGTTGGAGTCGAGGTTTGCGAGGAACATGTTGAATTAACTCGCTCACTATGGGCAGTCTAGATGTGGTGATCTGTTTCTTGTTCTCCCGATTTAAACCCCGTCTCTTCAAAAGCCGCACAATTCTACCAAATCCGCCTTTAAATATTCTCAAACTTCGGACTGCTCACGGTACCGTGCAGGTGAACATTCAATCAACCTGTGAACAGCGTCCTTGGATTTCCCGAAAGAATGGAATAAACCCAACACCTGACTAACCGACCCGGATCAACCTTCACCCTCCAACTCACATTGCAACAACACTCTCAATAGAAAGCTGTAATCTTCCACCCGACCTTCATGACCCTAACAGCAGCAAAGCAGCCAAAAGCCAAAATGTAGCAAAGCGCAGTCCACAGCGCCACGCCCCAGTACGCGCCATCGGTAGCCGAGATAATAGCGCCACAGATAGGAATGCCGGTCAGAGTGCCAAACGACACGACAGTGTAGCAAGTGGCGTAGTAGCGGCCGTACTCCTGCGTGTCGCACAACATGCCAACACACACGGGCGTCAGGCTGATGTTGCTGCCGCTGGCGAAACCCATCAGCACGCAGTACGTGATCAGAAGGCCCTCGACCAGAGTGGCGCGCGTGCCGTCGTCTTCGGAGATGATGGTGGCGGGTAGCCAGAGGGCGGCGGATGAGAGCATGCACAGCGCCACCATGACTAGCATCGTGTTGTAGCGGCCTAGTATGTCGGCGAAATAGCCGGGCAGCCAGCGTCCGAGCGAAGAGCCTGCGTTGAAGATCGCGATGATTTGGTAGGCGAAAGCTTCGCTCGTGGCGCCCGTGCGGAGGGTGTAAGACGCTAGGTACGTGATGGGCACGAAGAGGCCATATTCCAGGAAGAAGGTGCCGAGCGTGCACATCAGGAAAGGGATGTCCCTAAAGATTGTGAAGTCGGGTAAGACGCTTCCGCCGGGTTTAGGTGGAAGGCGCGACTTGATCAGCAGGTTCGCCGCGGCGAGCAGGCCGATGAAGATGAAGCCGAGCACTCTGCTTGACCATGCCCAGCCAATCTGCGGGTACAGCTGCTGGAGCATGAGGGGGAAGATAATTCCTCCGACTGAGCCTCCGGCGGCAGCAATACCAGTGGCGTTGGCCCTCTTCACGTAGAACCAGTGGCCGATCGCCGAGATGGCGGGTGTGAAGATGAGAGAAGTACCCACGCCTCCAAGGACGCCGAAGACGAGCATAAAATGCCAATACTCTGCACGCAAAAGTCAGTACACACATGCTCTGCCACATCCGAATTTCTGATACGAAACTCACCAGTACACTCTCCCATCAAGAACGCACTCAGCAGCAAACACACAGTGCCGATCGCAAGAATCCACTTCGGTCCGTGCGCGTCAAACACAGGCCCAATCTGCACTCCGCAGAAGAAGCTCAGAAACACATAGACCGAGAAGACCCATCCGATGGCTTGCTCGCCATAGCTCGCGAGCTGGTTGTTGCCGAGATAGGCATGGAAGATTCCAATCGTATTCATATATCCGAAGCCAGCAGTCATGCCGCAGAAGGAGCCGAAGACCACGAGCCAGGCCCTCAGGCCGCCCTCGGGGTACTCGACGTCGTCCTTATCCTGTGCAGCGGAGCCACCATTGCCGGAGTCGTGGCCGAAGGCCCGTTCTTCATCTTTGGACGCATCGGCCTGGGCACCGGAGGTACGAGGCTGGAGTGGCGGGCATGATGATTTCTCCGTCTCGAGGACAGCGGCTGCTGTCTGCGGTGAGGGGACGGGATGTAGTGGTAGAGAAGTGCTGTTGTTGCGAATTGGTCCTGGCGTGCTGCCTTTGGTTTGTTGTATCATACGCCACCGAGAGGGACGATGCTTTGATAGCGATTTAGAAAATTGGTAGAGTCTTGAACAACGTCGCGCCTGTAAGACCGCTAGCAGGGCCTGACATAGACGTCTCTCTGGAGAGGCGAGGTTATTGTTCGAAAGCGGATATCGAATCCTCAAAAATGGAAATTCCGACGCGAAGGAGCCGTGGCTATATATCTATTATACGCACATGCAAAAGCCGTCGAGAATCGTGACCAATTTCGGCGAAGGCAAGGGCGCGATGCGGGAAGCGGTCAATTTTCTTCGCGTCATCTTGGATGGCATTGGCTGACTGGCTCTCGCCTGGATCGCCTAGCCCGCTCGGCAAAAGCAGTTCGGCCTGGGCGACTTCGACAGGGATTACAGGGATTGGAACAGTCACAATTGGTGGAGAACAACAATAATTAAGGTGTCGGCTGGGAACCTTGGAAGAGGGCAAATCAGAAAAGCGGGCGCCATCTCGTGGGGGAAACGGCAAAAGAAGCCGGGTACGGGTGGAATCTCTTTAGTTAGCAGTGCTGTTCGTTTGCCTTACCCTGAAGGTTTGTCGAATTAGGTTACTTTCGCCTGTTGTTTGACAGAGATGTTGACTATTAATTGATTCATCATTTGTTTGCATTACGTGTACTAGTAAGGAGACGCACGCCTGCTGTGTACTCGACTTACGCTCATCACACCACATCGCTTACGACTCAGCCCTTCTTCGCCGCAACCCCAATTTCTCTCTTGAGCTCCTGCAATCTGTGGTGCATCCTCCAGAGCTTGTCGC
>Ga0265798_10011559_pt1 | contig 10743 bp, 5 predicted proteins | sample P3T30metagenome_FD_192430 | JGI IMG/M metagenome (GOLD analysis project Ga0265798, IMG submission 192430) | Plant litter microbial communities from East Loma Ridge, Irvine, California - P3 T30 | ecosystem: Environmental > Terrestrial > Plant litter > Unclassified | place: USA: California... | reverse complement strand
GAACTGCCGGCGCTGGCGATCTACGACGGCAGCGCCGAGCGGCGCCACGTCGACAACGCCGACGCCGACCTGCACAGCCGGCTGATGCTGCAGGCGCTGGAGCTGGACAACAAACAGTTCGAAGGCGCCGGCGCGGTGCGGCGCATGGCGGCCGGGCTTGGCTTCCAGCTGACCCAGCACGAGAACTACGGCGACGGCGCCAATGCATTCACCGCGCTGTGGGTCGAGCACGAGGCGCGCAACAACTTCGGACCGGCGCTGGACGGCGCGATCAAGCAGCTGCTGGCAGCGGGCAAGGAAGCTGTCACCACAATCGCCCGCTTCACCGGCGACGAGCTGGAACCGGGCACCTACCGCAACCGCTTCGCCTGCGTGCGCGACACGGTCGCCATCGTGCCGCGCGCCAGCGCCGCGCGCTTAAGTGGCGCCGCGCTCGGACCGCAGACGGCGCTGATCGTCGGCCTGCCGGAGACGGTCAACACCACCACGCGCGAGCACCAGGTGCGCATCCAGTTCGCCTGGCAGCGCGGTGCGGCTTCCAATCCGGGCGGCCTGGCGCACGATACCGATGACAAGGGCAATGCGCCGGGCAATGACGCTTCCGGCACCTGGGTGCGCGTGGCCGAAGCGCTGGCCGGGCCGAACTGGGGCTCGCAGTTCACGCCGCGCATCGGCACCGAGGTGCTGGTCGACTTCATCGAAGGCGACATGGACCGGCCGCTGGTAGTGGCGCAGCTGTACACCGGGGCGGATACGCCACCCTTCTCGGCCGGGGTCGATACCGAGATCAATCATGCGGGCGTGATCTCGGGGATTCACAGCAATAACTTCGATAGCGGTGGGTATAACCAGTGGGTGGTCGACGATACATCGGGCCAGGTGCGCACGCGGCTGGCGACCAGTAGTGCGGCGACGCAGCTCAATCTGGGATATCTGGTGCAGCAGGCCGCAGGGTCGGCGCAGCGCGGGAGTTATCGTGGGCAGGGGTTTGAACTGCGGACCGATGCCTGGGCGGTGATGCGCGGGGGTGAAGGGACGCTGATTTCGGCGACGGCGCGGACGCAGCAAGGTAGTGGGGTGACATCGACGCAGATGGATAGTGCGGAGGCGCTGGCGTTGTTACGCGGTGCTTCAGAACTGAATACGGCGTTGCTCGATGCGGCTGGGCAGCAGAAGGCATTGTCGAGCAAGGATGCGCAGGAGGCACAGGTTGATTTCATCGCGCAGATCGATCCGGAGCAGCGCGGGAAATTTGACGGTGGCGTGGGTGGACAGGATGCACTCAAGGCGAGTACCGGTGCGCGCGAACTGGATGCCGCAGCGCCGGTGGACAAGTTCGGGCAGCCGATCGTGTTGATGGAGGGGCCGGCGAGCATCAACTGGGCGACGCCGGCGTCGACCGCCCTGTTCGCTGGTGGACAGTTGCAATGGACGACGCAGGCGGATCTGTACATGGCGGCGGCGCATACGGTGGCGTCAGTGTCGGCGAATGCAACAGGCTTATTCACGCATGATGGTGGAATCCAGGCGGTGGCGGCGAATGGGCCGGTGTCGTTGCAGGCGCATACGGATCAGTTGGAGATTTTGGCAGACAAGGCGATCACAGTTGTGTCGGTGAACGATGTTATCGAGATCAAGGCGCAAGAAAAGATCGTATTGCAAGCAGGCCAATCTTCGGTAACGCTGGAAGGCGGGAACATTACTTTCGCTTGCTCAGGGAATTTTAGTGTAAAAGGTAGCCAGCATATATTTGATTCAGGCCACCGTCATGAAACACGGCTTGCCAAGCTTCCCGATGTCGGAGTTGGTATTATCCCGGCTGCTGCATCGAAATGGCTGTACGATGAGCAGATCGAGTTCCGGAACGCCAACAATGCGCTGCTCGCCAACGTGGCTTATCAATTGAAGCTTGAAGATGGAACAGTTATTGATGGAGTGACGGACTCCGAAGGTAAGACTTGCAGAATTACAAACATTAAACCACTCGCGATTGTGGAAGCCCAGCTGCAACATACAGGGCATACCAACTGCTGTGGTAGCAACAGTTCGGAAAATGATCACGCGTCGATCATGGTTGACACGGCGAGATTGTCTCTTAATCAACGGGACATAGGGCGCTCCATCGCACCTTTAAAAACCGAAGAAGGCAAATCGCGGGGATTGACAGAAGGAGAAATATCCGAGGCCAAGAAAATATTCTTCGACTCGATCGACTATGCAAAAGTAAAGATCCACAATGGTGAGTATCTATGGTTTGGGTTGCAACCAGACGATACCGCAATGACACCCAATGGCGAAATTTATTTCAATCCAAAACACTTCGTCGAAGATTTTTCCAAGAAAGAGCAGGAGGCGCTAATCTGGTTTATCCATGAAATGGTTCATGTCTGGCAACACCAACTTGGCTACCCTGTCAAATGGCGAGGCGCGATCAGATTAGAACTCGATTATAGATACACGCTTGATGAATCAAAGACCTTGGCCGATTTTAACATGGAGGCTCAAGGAAACGTCCTGGCCGACTTCTGGGCGCTCAAAAGATACCCACCAAGGCCAAGAGCATTTAACGAGCGAAAGCATATCAATGACCTTTCTCTTTACGAAAAAGTCTTGGACAAATTCATCAAGAACCCTAGTGACCCTTCGAATCTTCCAGGCGGATAAAATGTCTTTCTCAAAAATCAAATTTATCGCTACCAGCATCATCACGGCCATTTTATTCATATCGATGCCCCTTCCGTCTTCTGCGACTTCTCGACTTGGTACCGCAGAGGTTCGCCAAGACCAAGATTATCCATGCTTCGCGATTCCCATGAATAGGGAAACACGTAATGGTGTCCCGTTTTATGGGATTTTCGTTAAAGAAGACCGGATGGAAGGGCCTGAAGAATTAGCGAAAGATATGTGGACATCCGAGGATCTGGACTTCCCTCCTCGAAGTCGCCTGCATCCCGATCAGTGTATCCGGTACGGTGAAAAACTCAAGACACACACACAGAGCACCACGAAACCCCTTGATTTATACAAAATATATTACGTAAGTATAATTGCGAAGGAAGAAGGTTCAAACATAATCTCTTATGTTGCAAATTTCTGCATTACACCTGATCAGCTAGGACGACATCGCGTTCAGATGATTGCCCCAGATAACAGCCTCGGCAAGGCACGCTTTGACGTGTGTACTAAATCGCGATAACGGCCTCCCGCACTTGAAAATATTGATTTTCATATACTTAGAAACAATTGGCTGATTCGGTATCATTTTTAGCGCTAACGACTTTCACTTAAATTATTCAGCCCAATCAATCCCACTTTGAATGTTATATCCTTGAACCATATTAACCGCCACATATTCATCAAAATTTTCGTGGCAATACTGATGACGCTGCGCCCAGCTTGATCCTTGTGGAGTCGTTTCACCTAGTGCTGTGCAGCACAGTATTGCGCAATTCGGTTTTTCCGCGTTTATTCTTTAAGTATAGATAAGGAGACTCATGTCTTTGCAGGCCTCATGCATCGTTTCTCTCTCGATCCTTGCAACAACCTGCAGTGCATTTGCTGCCGCGGCGCGAACCAACTGCGTCGCCGACGAAGAAATCGTGTTTTCCTGCACAGCAGGAAAAAAGACCATCTCGCTATGCGCATCGCCAGAACAGGCTCGAAATTCCTATGTCGAGTATCGGTTTTCTGCCCACGACGGCGCTACACCGTTCTTGTATCGCGCTGACGCAACTTCGGGCAGCCGTATTTTCAATCGTGCCACACTCCTTGGCGCAAGCTCCGCCAGTACAATCATTTGGTTTGAGAATTCCGGATACGTTTACGAAATTAGCGATCCTGTAAAAGGCGCCCGCACCGTCTCGGCTTATAAAGGCGGCAAGCAAATAGGGTTGAATTCTTGTACCGGAAATTACTTAGGCGACTCGAACACGCCGAGTCCCGTCATCAAGCAGCGCACAAGTGAAGATTATTTCGAGATTCTGGACGAAACCTCGAAGCTCTGACCTGATAGGCTTTTAAAGCAGTCTCGATGGCATCTCATGCGACTGAGACCGACATTGCACGTCCACAGTGGACACCATTCGACGCCACAAATGAAATTTCCACACATATTGCTGATCAACTGCATTCTCTGTCGCCACTTGTCGCCCCCCATGCAGCGCCGAGACAACGCTCCGCTCGGCGCCATTGAATGCAACCTGGTTGAAGCAGCAAGGTATTGGTTACAACGGCAGCTTGATCGATGCAAGACAAGTATTCGACCGCGCCGGTGAACGTGTTCTCGTACTGCACCGTATGCAAAGCGCCTCCCCTTCCCATCCGGCATCCGGTCGCGTCGAACAACGTCAGCTGAGGGCGGTGTACTATACAAAAAAAGCATCTGCTTGGACCGTTGCGTGGGAAGTCAACGACGGTGTCGACTGCCCAGGGCTGGATTCGGCAGCAGATTTCTTTACCGAGCAAGTGACTTTCACCGACCTCAACACGGATGGACGCGTGGAAGTGACCTTGCCATATTATTTATTCTGCGGCGGCGGCATCGAGCCGCGCACGGTGAAAGTCATTCTGCGGGAAGGCACGACGAAACTGGCTGTCCGCGGCAATTCGCTGATCGCCTTCCCCAACCAGCAGCCGTTTGGGGGTGAACATCGTTTTGACGAAGCACTCGGCCGGGAAGGAATGTCGGCATACCGCTCCCATCTGGAAAAAATCTGGAATACTGTTTCGCGCGAACACCGGAAGTGAGGGGCTCTCCCGTATCCCGGTTCCATCATGCCATCTGCGACTTCGCTGCCTTTCGAATTGGATTGCGCATCATGCAAAGGATTCCCGCGTCCGTTGTCCTTGCGATACTGTTGACCGCGTGTGTTCCAAAGAAAGATCAAGATAAATCCTCGACCGATATCGTTGCGTTGGGAGCCCTGATTGATTTGCAATTTCCTTACACTAGCGCACGCTGGAAAGTCGTTGCCACACCCGAGTATAAAGGCGGTATACCCGGCCCTACCGATTACATGACTTTGCTGGCCGAAATCGGTCCACGCGATGATCAACGATTCAGTACCCTGCCGATGGCAGAGCCATTGCGCGCGCTGCCCAATTCTGCACGGATCTGGATGAATGCCGAATCCCGCACTCTGCTCGACACTACCTCGACCGCTCTGCACCGTCACCCCGAATGCAGGACGATCACCGGCATCCTCACGCGTTCAAGGAAGAAGGTCACCGGACACTTGTGCACAAGCCGAGACCGAATGCTGCTGTATATGGTCGTCGTGGATTACACGATCGTTACCCCTTGAAGACGATCGAGGAAACACCAATCCGGAGCGGTGCCGCTTGAAATTTCCAGCGCCCGACGAGCATCTTCATGACAGCAAGATCACCACCCCATTGCGCTGTCAACATATGCACGGCTACTGCAACCCCGAGCACGTTTCATATTTACAACACCCGTTGCAACTTAATTTAATATTTACCCACCCAGTTTCTCTCCCGATTACCATCCCGGATTAAGCCGAGTTTAATCAAGGAGAAACAATGAACACGAACCTGAAAGCGGGAGCCCGCGCTGTCCGCGCCGTCCTGCTTGCGGGCGCCTGGACCACCCTGACAGGCACACTCGGCAGCACTGCCGTGGCGCAGGAAATCGCAGCCGAATTGCCGCGCGTGGAAGTCACCGGTTCCGCCATCCGCCGCGTCCAATCCGAAACCGCCCTGCCCGTGGAAATCATCTCGCGCGCCGAGATCGAAAAAACCGGCGTCACCACCGCCGCCGAACTGCTCGGCCGCGTCTCGGCCAACGTCAACGGCCTGACCGACGGCGCCAGCATCAACGTCGGCGGCGACCAGCGCGGCTTCAACAGCGCCAACCTGCGCGGCATCGGCACCTCGTCCACCCTGGTGCTGCTCAACGGCCGCCGCATGGCCAACTTTGCCTCGCCCGGCGACGACAGCGGCGTCGACCTGAACAACATCCCGGCCGCCGCCCTCGAACGTGTCGAAGTGCTGCTCGACGGCGCCTCGGCGCTGTACGGCACCGACGCCATCGGCGGCGTGATCAACTTCATCACCCGCAAGGATTACCAGGGCCTGGAGCTGAACGTCTACGGCGGCAAGACCGACGAAGGCGGCGCCGGCAAGCGCACCGCCAGCATCAGCGCCGGCACCGGCGAACTGGAACGCGACGGCTACAACGTGTTCGCGGTGGCCGACTTCCAGCGCACCAACGCCCTGAACACCTCGCAGCGCCGCTTCATTCCGGGCTTGCAGGTCGAGCAGCGCCTCGGCCACCTGCTGTCCGGCTACACCGGCCCGGCCAACATCCGCCTGACCTCGAACCAGCGCGACCACCTGCAGGAACTCGGCTTCACCATCAACGGCCGCCCGATCACCAACCGCCTGATCAACCTGTCGGTGCCCGATTGCGCGCCGCCGGCCAACGTCCACCTGCCGGCCGGCACCGGCGGCGTCGACGCCTGCACCTATAACTACATGGGCGACACCGAGCTGTATCCGAAGTCGGAAAAGGCCAGCATCCTTAGCCGCGGCGTGATCAAGCTCGGCGCCGGCCACCAGGCCTATGCCGAAGTGGCGCTGAGCCGCTCCAAGACCTGGTACACCGGCTCGGCCGCGCGCGTCACCGGCTACATCGACTATTCGATGGTGCCGCAACTGGCCGGCACTGGCCTCGACCAGCTGGACGACGACTACCCGGGCGAACTCGAACTGCGCATGCGCCTGAACGAAGCCGGCCAACGCACCAGCGAACTGACCAGCGATGCGATGCGCTTCGTGGTCGGCATGAGCGGCACCATCAACGGCTGGGACTACGACGCGGCTTTCAACCACAGCGTCAACACCGTCAAGGACAAGGACACCCACGGCTACGTGCTCTATAACGAGCTGCTCGAGGGAATCGCCGACGGCCGCATCAACCCGTTCGGCCCATCCAGCGCCGAAGGCCGCGCCCTGCTCGACAGCATCCAGGTCAACGACGTGGTGCGCCGCGCGCGCGGCACGCTCGATTCGTTCGACTTCAAGTTCTCGCGCGCCCTCGCGCCAATGGAAGGCGGCGACCTGGCAGTGGCTATCGGCGGCGAAGCACGGCGCGAGCGCAACCGCTTCACGCCGTCGGCCCTGCTCCTGAGCGACAACATCAACAACGACGCCGCGCCGGAAGGCGGGCGCGCCACCAGCGACAGCCGCAACGTGGCGGCGCTGTACGGCGAAGTGCTGGTGCCGTTCGCCAAACAGTGGGAAGCGCAGCTCTCGGCGCGCTACGACCACTACCAGGAAGTCGGCGGCGCCGCCAGCCCGAAGATCGGCCTGACCTATCGCCCGAATGCGGCGCTGCTGCTGCGCGGCTCGGCCGGACGCGGCTTCCGCGCGCCGACCATGACCGAACTGCACCGCCCGACGGTCTACAGCAGCACCGCCACCCTGCCCGACCCGGTGTATTGCGCCACGGTGGAGAACAACTACGCCGACTGCGCCGACAACTGGGATACGCGCCGCTACAGCAACACCGGGCTGAAACCCGAGAAGAGCCGCCAGTTCTCGCTCGGCGCAGTGTTCGCGGCCGGCCGCCACCTCAGCGCCTCGCTCGACTACTGGAACATCAAACGCACCGACTTGATCAGCGAGATCGGCGACGACATCATCCTCGGCAACCTGGCCAAGTACGGCGGCCTGGTGTATCGCGACGAAGATGGCTTGATCGACTACATCGAACTGCGCAAGGAAAACCGCGGCGCCCAGCTGGCGCGCGGGCTCGACCTGGCGGTGACGGTGCGCGGCGTCGACACGGCGATCGGCCGCTTCGGCGGACGCCTGAACGGCACCTATGTGCTGTCGTCGAAGATCCAGAACGCGCCGGGCGACGCGTTCGTGAGTAACCTGAACCGCTTCGTCACCGACGGCGTGGTGCAGCGCTGGCGCCACACGGTCAGCTTCGACTGGGATCGCGGTCCGTTCTCGACCAGCCTGCAGAACACCTGGTCGAGCGGCTACGAAGACCAGAACACGGCGATCAACATCGACGACGGCAGCGTGGTGGCGCAGAACCGCGTCAAGTCTTACTCGCGCTGGGATCTGTCGGGCGCGTGGCAGGTGAGCGCGCCGCTCAAGCTGCGTGTCGGCGTGCAGAACATGTTCGACGAAAGCCCGCCGTACTCGAACCAGGCCTATTACTTCCTGTCCGGCTACGATCCGAGCTACACCGACCCGCGCGGCCGCCGCTTCTACGCCAGCGCCAACTACACCTTCCGGTGATCCCCGGCCGGTCGCGGCGCTGCCCATCGTGGCAGCGGCGCGGCCGGCCTGTCAACAATTAATCAGCGCTCCGGCCTTGGCGGCAACTGCAAGGTCGCCAGCGCGCCGTATAGCGGTGGACTGAGCACGCGCGACACCGTGCTCGAGACCACCGCGCACGCCATCAGGCTCAGCACCATGCTGTGGCCGTCCACCATTTCCATGACGATGATGAAGGCCGTCAACGGCGCCTGCGTGGCCGCCGCCAGGAAGCCGACCATGCCGAGCGCGATCAACGCTGCGCCGCCCGAATAGCCGGTCAGCAGCGCCACGTCGTGGCCGAGCGAGGCGCCGATCGACAGCGACGGCGCGAAGATGCCGGCCGGGATGCCGGACCAGGCGGTGAGCCAGGTGGCGGCGAACTTGAACAGGGTGTAGGCGCCCGGTACGCTGGCTTCGTTGCCGAGCAGGCCGGCGGTGGCTTCGTTGCCGCTGCCGTAGGTGGCGCCGCCGCTGATCACGCCGATCACTGCCACTGCCAGGCCGCAGCCGGCGGCGAAGCGCACCGGATGGCGCGCGCGCCAGCGCGTCGGCAGGTCGGGCGACTGGCCGCGCAGGCAGGTCACCAGCAAACGCGCGAACAGGCCGCCGGCCAGGCCGCACACCAGCGCCACCAGCACGCCCGGCCCCAAGAGCGGCAGCCCGATCGGGCCCGGGTGAATGACGCCGAAATGGGTGCCGTTGCCGTACACCGAGACCGAGATCAGGCCGGCCAGCACGATGCCGGCCACCAGCAGGCCGCTGTTGCGCTGCTCGGGATTACGCGACAATTCTTCGATCGCGAACATGACGCCGGCCAGCGGCGTGTTGAAGGCGGCGGCGATGCCGGCCGCGCCGCCCGCCACCAAGAGCGCGTGGGCGCTGACGCCGCTGCGCTTGGGCAGCCAGCGGCGCGCGGCCAGCATCACGCCGGCGGCGATCTGCACCGACGGGCCTTCGCGCCCGAGCGACATCCCGCCCAGGAAGCCGGCCGAGGTCAGGCCGATCTTGGCCAGGCTCAGGCGCAGCGACACCAGCAGCGGTCGCCGCCCGCCTGACAAGGCCGGATCCAGCGCCGCCACCACCTGCGGAATGCCCGAACCGCCGGCACCGCGCGCATAGCGGCGCGTGGTCCAGGCAATGGCGGCGCACACCAGCGGCGTCCACAGCAGCGGCGCCCACCACGCCACCCGGCTCAGGCCGAGGAAGGCGAAGAAGGCGGTCTCGGCCAGCCAGGTGAAGCCGACCACGACCAGCCCGGCGACGGCGGCCATGCCGACCACCACGATGCGGGTATGCCAGATATTGGGGGAGATGATTTCGCGCTGAAACGCGCTACGGACGTCGTGCTGAGGGTTCTCGGGAAGCATGATGGCGGCTTGCGGGGCAAGCTGTCATTATAACGCAAATACATTTGCACGAATGCTCCGTCTGACTTCCCGTCAAGCGGAACATGGTAGAGCCGTGCTTACTTGGCGTACATCGACGCGTACTTGACGCCGAAATACAGCACGAAGCCGTAGCACGCGGCCGGCAGCAGGAACGACATCTGCACGCCCATCGAATCGGCCAGCGCGCCCTGCGCGAACGGCACCAGGGCGCCACCGACGATGGCCATGCACAGGATGCCCGACGCCTGGCCGGTCTGCTTGCCCAGGCCATTGAGCGCCATGCTGAAGATGGTCGGGAACATGATCGAGTTGCACAGGCCAACCGCCAGGATCGCCCACATCGCCAGGCTGCCTTCGCCGAAGGTGCCGAGCAGCACCAGCGCGATCGCCAGCAGCGAATTGAAGGCCAGGGTCTTGCCCGGGCTGACCACGCGCATCACGGCGAAGCCGATGAAGCGGCCGATCATGGCGCCGCCCCAGTAGATGCTGACGTAGTGCGCGGCGTCGGCGTGCGAAAGTCCCGCGATGTGCGACTCGCCCAGGAAGTTGATCAGGAAGCTGCCGATGCTCACTTCGGCGCCGACGTACAGGAAGATACCGATCGCGCCCAGCACCAGGTGGCGGTGCGCCAGTACCGAGCCGGTGGCTTCGCTCGCTACCGCGACTTCGGCGCTGTCGTCGATCTTCGGCAATTTCGCCATCATGAACAGCACCGCCAGCACTACCAGCGTGCCGGCCAGCGCCAGGTACGGGCCGCGCACGGATGCCGCTTCGGTGGCCGGATCGAGCACCGCGCCGGCGGTGGCGCCGACCGCGGACAGGATCAACAGGCCGCCGACCGCCGGGCCGATGGTGGTGCCGAGCGAATTGAAGGCTTGCGTCAGGGTCAGGCGGCTCGAGGCCGTGCGCGCCGGGCCCAGTACCGCAACGTAGGGATTGGCCGCCACCTGCAGCACCGTGATGCCCGAGGCCAGCACGAAGAAGGCGAACAGGAACACGCCGTAGCCGCTGAACGAGGCCGGATAGAACAGCGCGCAGCCGACCGCCGCGATCAACAGGC
>Ga0265798_10011558_pt1 | contig 10743 bp, 6 predicted proteins | sample P3T30metagenome_FD_192430 | JGI IMG/M metagenome (GOLD analysis project Ga0265798, IMG submission 192430) | Plant litter microbial communities from East Loma Ridge, Irvine, California - P3 T30 | ecosystem: Environmental > Terrestrial > Plant litter > Unclassified | place: USA: California... | reverse complement strand
CGATGGCCTTCATCATCGGCCGCGAAATCTATTCGAGCCTCGAAAAGATCGTCGACCGCTTCGAAGACGTCGCCAACGAGATCCAGGGACTCGTCATCGACCATGCGTGACGCGTCGTTTCGGCCCGCGACATCCCCCAAGGCACCCCCCCGGCGAAGGCCGGGGCCCAGTTGGGCGACGGCCATGGCCGAGGGCAGCGCACCGTTACCGCGACCTCTCCAGCTGGACTCCGGCCTCCGCCGGGGAGGTAAACTGGTGGGACGCGCCGCGATGACGCCAATGCAGGCTCGGGGGAGCATCCCCGCATGATCCTCTCGCTTCCGGTCCTCATCGGCCTGATCGGCATCGCGCTGCTGTTCGATTTCCTCAACGGCCTGCACGACGCTGCGAACTCGATCGCGACGGTCGTCTCGACGCGCGTGTTGAAACCCCAATATGCCGTGCTCTGGGCGGCGTTCTTCAACTTCATCGCGTTTGCCGTCTTCGGCCTCCACGTCGCGCAGACCGTCGGCACCGGCATCGTCCATGCGCAGGTGATCGACGCGCAGGTGATCTTCGCCGCGCTCATCGGCGCGATCGCGTGGAACGTCATCACCTGGGTACTCGGCATCCCCTCGAGCAGCAGCCACGCGCTGATCGGCGGGCTGCTCGGCGCGGGCGTCGCCAAGATCGGCTTCGGCGCGATCGTCTGGAGCGGCGTGATCAAGACCGTCAGCGCGATCTTCGTCTCGCCCGCGGTCGGGCTGCTGCTCGCGCTGCTGCTCGTCCTGCTCGTCGCCTGGACCAGCCTCAAGCTCACCCCGCTCGGCGTCGACAAGCGCTTCCGCAAGCTCCAGCTGATCTCCGCCGCGCTCTATTCGCTCGGCCACGGCGGCAACGACGCGCAGAAGACGATGGGGATCATCGCGGTGCTGCTCTATTCGCAGGGGCTGCTCGGCGGCGAGTTCCACGTGCCCTTCTGGGTCGTGCTGTCCTGCCAGGCGGCGATGGCGCTCGGCACGCTGTCGGGCGGCTGGCGGATCGTCCACACCATGGGGTCGAAGATCACCCGGCTGACGCCCGCGCAGGGCTTCTGCGCGGAGACCGGCGGCGCGATCACGCTGTTCGCGGCGACCTTCTGGGGCGTGCCGGTCTCGTCGACGCACACGATCACCGGCGCGATCGTCGGCGTCGGCGCCGCGCGCCGCCTGTCCGCGGTGCGCTGGAACGTCGCCAGCAACATCATCATCGCCTGGACGGTGACGCTGCCCGCCGCCGCCGCGATCGGTGCGGCGACCTATTGGCTGACCGGGCTATTTATCTGATAAATGCAGGAGCTTACGGTCTGTTAAGCATGATCGGAGGGCAATTGCGCAACCGCTGATGCGGTACGCTTGCGGGATGTTCTCGCGCTCTCCCGCCATTCCCCTCCGCGATCATCCCGACGCCACGAGCCTCATCCTGTTCGGGCTCGTCGAAAGCGACGAGGATGCGTGGAGCGCCGCGCAGCATGTCCGCCTCGCCAAGGTCGGCGCGGTCTGGCCGGTCGCGCTGATCGCGCATCTGGTCGCCGCGGCGATCGTCTTCGGCGTCTCGCTGGCGGCACGGCCGGCGCTGATCGCGGCGGTGGCGGTGCATGCGGGGGTGATCGCCCTGCTGTCCGGCGCGGCCTTTGCAACGGTGCGCAGCAGGACGCTGCGCGAATGGCCGATCCATCGCCGCAATGCGGTGCTCGCGACCTGCGCCGCCGGGCTCTCCGCCGCGCTCCTGTCCTTGCTCTGGGTCACCGTCGAGCTGCCGGGCGGGCCGATCGAGCTCGCCGGGCTGGTCGCGATCGTCGGCGCGATCAGCGTCACCGCGATCACGCTTTACGCCGTGCGCGCCGCGACCCTGGGGTTCGGCATCGGCCTGGCGCTGATGCTGACCTTGCTGTCGGGCGTGGGGATCGCGCCGGTCGTCGCGATCGCCGCCTTTGCCGGGTTTGCCGCGGTCGCCTACCGGATGGCGCGGATCGACTATGCGCTCGCGCTCGATCACGCGGACCAGTCGAGCGAGGGCCGGCTCGCGATGAAGCTGATGGCGGAGTTCGAGAATTACGGCCCCGGCTGGTTCTGGGAAGCCGACCGGCGCGGCCGCATCACCTATATCTCGCCCAAGATGGCGCACGCGCTCCCGCCGCCGTCGGATCCGGAGGAGGGGTGCGACCCGTCGTCCGGGCTGGTCGGCTGCATCCTCACCGACCTGTTCCGCATGGACAGCGAGGCGCCCGGCACCGAACGCACGCTCGCCTTCCATTTGTCGTCGCGCACCTCCTTCTCGGACTATTCGGTCTGCGCCGCCGCCGACCCCGCGCCCGAGCGCTGGTGGTCGATGTCGGGCCGCCCGGTGATCGACGAGATCGGCCGGTTCCAGGGCTTTATCGGCACCGGCTTCGACCTCACCGAAAAGCGCAAGGCCGATGCCGAGATCAACCGCCTCGCGCTGTTCGACGGGCTGACCGGGCTCGCCAACCGCCAGCGTATGCGGCTGTCGCTCGACAAGACGCTCGCGCAGCAGGCCGGGCCCTACCGCCCGACAGCGCTGTTCCTGATGGATCTCGACCGGTTCAAGGCGGTCAACGACACGCTCGGCCACCAGGCGGGCGACCTGCTGCTCAAACAGGTCGCGCAGCGGCTCACGCGCGTGGTCGGTGACGCAGGGCTGGTCGGCCGGCTCGGCGGCGACGAATTCCAGGTCGTCCTGCCCGGCGTCGACAACCGCGACACGCTCAGCACCCTGTCGCGCGAGCTCATCCTCGCGCTGTCGCAACCCTATTTCATCAGCGGCGCGTCGGTCTCGATCGGCTGTTCGATCGGCATCGCGATCACGCCGCAGCACGGCAAGGATTCGGAGACGCTGATCCGCAACGCCGATCTCGCGCTCTATGCGGCCAAGGCCGATGGCCGCGGCGTCCACCGCTTCTATTCGGACGACATGCTGGCGGGGGCGAAATCGCGCAAGCAGCTCGAGGACGATCTGCGCATCGCGGTGACCGAGGGCGCGTTCCACCTCTGCTACCAGCCCGTCGTCAGCACGAAATCGACGCGGATCGTCGGCTATGAGGCGCTGATCCGCTGGAACCACCCGACGCGCGGCCCCGTGTCGCCCGCCGACTTCATCCCGATCGCCGAGGAATGCGGGCTGATCGAGGCGATCGGCACCTGGGTCCTGCGCACCGCGTGCAACGCCGCCGCGCGCTGGCCCGCCGACGTCCGCGTCGCGGTCAACGTCTCGCCGATCCAGTTCGCCAACCCCGCGCTCCCAGCCCTCGTCACCAGCGCGCTCGCCCAGTCCGGGCTGCCCGCCAACCGGCTCGAGCTCGAGATCACCGAGGGCGTCTTCCTCGACGAGAGCGCGTCCTCGGACCAGATGTTCAAGGCGCTGAAGGGAATCGGCGTCCGGCTCGCGCTCGACGATTTCGGCACCGGCTATTCGTCGCTCGGCTACTTACGCACCGCGCCGTTCGACAAGATCAAGATCGACCAGTCGTTCGTGAAGGGCGCGGCCGAGCCCGGCAACCGCAACGCCGCGATCATCAAGGCGATCGTCATGCTCGCCGACACGCTCGGCATGGAGACGACCGCGGAGGGCGTCGAGCTGCAGGACGAGATCGCGCTCGTCCGCGATCTCGGCTGCAGCCATATCCAGGGCTATGTCTATGGCCGCCCGGTCCTCAACGAGGTGGTGATGGAACAGCTTTCCACCGCCGCGGGGGTGGCGACCGCCGCCGGGTTCAAGACCAGCCGTGCGCCGCGCGTGCGGATGCTGCGCTCGGCGCGGCTGCTGGTCGAGGACACGCTCGTCGATGTCCGCGTCCGCGACATCTCGACCAGCGGCGCGATGGTCGAGGGGCTGATGGTCCGCGGCGATCCGACCGGCGCCGGGGTCTCGATCGAGCTCGTCGATGGGCAGATGATCGGCGCGCAGATTCGCTGGCTGCGCGACGGCCGCGCCGGGCTCGCCTTCGACCATCCGGTCGATATCGAACGGCTCGGCCCCCCGCCGCTGGTCCGCGGGATGCGCCGCGCGGGCTGACCGCGGGCGCGCGCGGCTCGCTCGAAAATATTTCGAAAGGCGCGAAATCCGCTTGCGTATCGCGAACGCGGCGCAGATCCACGCGTCGCGCCGCCGCCGCCGCGTCCGGACACCCCAATCCACCCTAGGCAGGGCCGCAACGGGCCAACTAGCGGCTTGCACCCGCTGCGGGATTGGCACAGTATCTGGGGGCTACTTACAGCGGCAGGCCCTATCTCTGGTAGAACATGGTGCGCCCCTCGGGCTGCCATCCTGATTGTCGACAGGCGTGACCACGCGCTGCCGATCAGTTTTCGTTCTGCTTTTGATCTGCCCGATGATAGCATGGGATATGCTCCCGATTCGAACGATTACAGAATTTTAGGAGCGGTCTTTTGGATTTCAGAGACAGCAGCCGGGATAGCGACATGACGACCGACACCATCGAACAGACCCTCGACACGCCCGCAGCAGAGGCCCCCAAGGCGCCGCGTCAGGCGCAGGACAGCCATTCCGTGCGCGCGCAGATCTACCCGGTCGAGGTCGATCACAGCCGCGACGCGCTGCTGACCGAATTCGGCAAGGAGACGCTCAAGGACCGCTATCTGCTCCCGGGCGAGAGCTATCAGGACCTGTTCGTCCGCGTCGCGTCTGCGTACGCCGATGACGCCGGCCACGCGCAGCGTCTCTACGACGCGATCTCGAAGCTCTGGTTCATGCCCGCCACCCCCGTTCTCTCGAACGGCGGCACCGGTCGCGGCCTGCCGATCTCCTGCTATCTCAACTCGGTCCCCGACAGCCTCGGCGGCATCGTCGACACCTGGAACGAGAATGTCTGGCTCGCCTCGCGCGGCGGCGGCATCGGCACCTATTGGGGCAATGTCCGCGGCATCGGCGAGCCGGTCGGCCTCAACGGCAAGACCAGCGGCATCATCCCGTTCGTCCGCGTCATGGATTCGCTCACCCTCGCCATCTCGCAGGGCTCGCTGCGCCGCGGTTCGGCGGCCGTCTATCTCGACGTCTCGCATCCCGAGATCGAGGAATTCCTCGAGATCCGCAAACCCTCGGGCGATTTCAACCGCAAGGCGCTGAACCTCCACCACGGCGTGCTGATCACCGACGCATTCATGGAGGCGGTGCGCAACGGCGAGGAATGGCATCTCCGCTCACCGAAGGATCAGGCGATCCGCGCCACCGTCGACGCGCGCTCGCTGTTCCAGAAGCTCGTCGAGACGCGTCTCCAGACCGGCGAGCCCTACATCGTCTTTGCCGATCACGTGAACAAGGCGATGCCCAAGCATCACCGCGAACTGGGCCTCAAGGTCTCGACCTCGAACCTGTGCTCGGAAATCACGCTGCCGACCGGCAAGGATCATCTCGGCAACGAGCGGACCGCGGTCTGCTGCCTGTCGTCGCTGAACCTCGAAACCTGGGATCAGTGGAAGGACGAGAAGGGCCTGATCGAGGACGTCATGCGCTTCCTCGACAACGTGCTCCAGGATTATATCGACCGCCACGAGCCCGGCATGGAACGCGCCGCCTATTCGGCGGGCCGCGAGCGTTCGGTCGGCCTTGGCGTCATGGGCTTCCACAGCTTCCTTCAGGCACGCGGCATTCCGTTCGAGGGCGCGATGGCCAAGTCGTGGAACCTGCGGATGTTCAAGCACATCAACGCGCAGGCCAACGAAGCCTCGATGCAGCTCGCGATCGAGCGCGGGCCCTGCCCCGACGCCGCCGATGTCGGCGCGATGGAGCGGTTCAGCTGCAAGATGGCGATCGCACCGACCGCGTCGATCAGCATCATCTGCGGCGGCACCAGCGCGTGCATCGAGCCGATCCCGGCGAACATCTACACGCACAAGACGCTCTCGGGCAGCTTCTCGATCAAGAACCCGTATCTCGAGAAGATGCTCGCCGAAAAGTCGAAGAACTCGGACGCGGTGTGGAACTCGATCCTCGAACAGGGCGGTTCGGTCCAGCATCTCGACTTCCTCTCGACCGAAGAAAAGGACTGCTACAAGACGTCGTTCGAGATCGACCAGCGCTGGCTGCTCGAACTCGCCGCGGACCGCACGCCGTATATCGACCAGGCGCAGTCGCTGAACCTGTTCATCCCCGCGGACGTCGAGAAGTGGGACCTGCTGATGCTCCACTTCCGCGCCTGGGAACTCGGCATCAAGTCGCTCTATTATCTCCGCTCCAAGTCGGTGCAGCGCGCCGGTTTCGCGGGCGGGGTCGAGGCGGACAACACCATCGACCTGCGTCAGATCGACGTCGAATCGAAGGATTATGACGAGTGCCTCGCCTGCCAGTAAACCCCCGACCCATCACCGTGGCGGGCCCGCCCGCCACCTGATCGAACAGCCTGTCGCGCCTCTCGCGCGACAGGCTTTTTCGTTGGCGCGCGGCCTAGGTCCAAAGCGGGCCGGTCTGCGGCTTGTCGCCCCCGTGCGCGCGGCCTAGCCCGGTCGCCGGGACAGCGCGCTGGGGGGCGTCGATGGGGACAAGGCTCGCGACGCGTCTGGCGATCATGCTGCTGGCCCTCACGCCCGCGCCACCCGCCGCCGCACGGCAGAGAAGCGCGCAGAAGACCGGCTTCACGCTGCCCCCCGGCAGCGGCAAGACCATCCTCCTGGTCCGCCCGAGCATCCGCGTCGGCGCGCGCTCGACCGGCGGGATGTTCGAACCCAATGGCGACTGGACCGACCAGGCCCGCCGCAACATCGAGACCGCGCTCGCCACGCAGCAACAGGCGCTCGGCAACCGTGTGGTCCCCGCGCCCGTAGCGGACGGCGATGCGGCGCGGCTCGTGGCGGACTATGCCGCGCTGTTCGCCGCGGTCTCGCAATCGGTGATCCGCTATCAGTTCTTCGCCGGCGACCGGCTGCCGACCAAGAAACGGGCGACGCAGGCCGGACGGTTCGACTGGACGCTCGGGCCCGGCATCGCGCGGCTGCCCGGCGCGCGCGACGCCGATTACGCGCTCTTCCTCAGCACCAGCGACGCCTATGGCTCGACCGGGCGCAAGCTGCTGCAGATCGTCGCGATGCTCGGGCCCGGCATCCCGCTCCGCGCGGGCGAACATGCGGGCTATGCCGGGCTGGTCGATCTGCGGACGGGCGACCTGCTCTGGCTCAACGCCGACCGCGCGATGGGCGGCGACCTGCGCACCCCCGAAGGTGCCGCCCGCCGCGTCCGGCAGCTGCTCGCCGATTTCCCCGGCAGCACCCCCGCCCCCCGATGACCGTCACCGCGCTCGCCCTCGCCCTGCTCGCCGCGACCGCCCCCGCGCCGCCCCCCTATGCCGGCGCCTATCAACCGGTCGGCGTCGACGAGATCGGCGCCTGGGCTGAGGCGGACGAGGAGGAGCGCCAGCTCGCGCTGTCGCCGCTGCTGATCCGCGACGCCGCGCTCGACGCCTATGTCCGCCGCGCGCTCTGCGACACGGTCGGCGCGGCGCGCTGCGCCGGCGTGCGCGTCTATGTCCTGCGCGTGCCTTTGTTCAACGCGAGCATGGCGGCGAACGGGACGATGCGCGTGTTCAGCGGGCTGCTGCTCCGCGCCCGCAGCGAGGCCGAGCTCGGCGCGGTGCTCGGGCATGAATTCGGCCATTTCGAACGCCGCCACACGCTCGCGCAGTTCCGGGCGCAGCGCACCGGATCCGACCTGCTCGGCTGGGGCGCGGTGCTCGCCGCAATGACCCCCGATGCCGATCTACGCCGCCGCTTCGCCACGCTCGGCCGATCGATCTATGGCGCACTCTACCGCTTCTCGCGCGATCAGGAGCGCGAGGCCGATCGGCTCGGGATCGGCTATCTCAACGCCAGCCGCCTCCGCCCGCAGGCCGCCGCGCAGCTGTGGCAGAGCGCGATCGCCGAGGCCGGGGCCTCCGCGGTCGCGCGCGGCGCGCACCGCCCGCGGCTCGACCGCATCGGCTTCTACGCCTCGCACCCGCCCGAGGCCGAACGCGCCGCCACGCTGACCGCGCTCGCTTTGCCCGACGCGGCGGACCGCGACGACGGCGCCGACCGCCATGCCGAAGCACTCGCGCCGTGGCTGCCGCTGTTCCTCGACGACCAGATCAAGCTCAACGACTTCGGCGCCAGCGCCTATCTGATCGCTGCCTGTGCCGCGCGCGGCTGGACCGCGGCACTCTGGCGCGCACGCGGCGACCTGTACCGTGCCCGCGGCAACCCCCGCGACCTCGTCAACGCCGCGCACTTCTACGCGCAGGCCATCGCGCTCGACCCTAGCCTCGCCGCCGCACAGCGCGGGCTGGGGCTGGCGCTGATCCGGACCGGTCGCCTCGCGGAGGGACAGGCCGCACTACGCCGCTATCTCGCGCTCGACCCCGCCGCCGGCGATGCGACCATGATCGCCGCCCTGATCGCCGCCCCGGAGGACCGCTGATGCGCTACCCGCTGCTCCCTGCCCTCCTCATGCTCCTGCCCGCACCCGCCGATGCCAACGCCTATCGCGCGCAGGGCAAGCCCGTCCGCGTCGCCCGGACGATGACCGTCACCCCGCCGCGCGACTGGAACCAGCTTTCCGCCCGACCGGGCCGCAAGGCCGAGGTCTGGACGCTCGACGGTGAGCGGCTCAACGCGGTCACCTGGTTCGGCGGGATCGCACCCGGCGAGCCGCTGCTGCGCGAACCCCGGCGCCGCAAGACGCTCCCCCGCTACAGCGACGCGATGCTGCTCGTCGAAATCCCCGAACTGCTCGAATCGACCTATCGCAGCGCGGGCGGAATTGCGGACTTCACGCTCACCACCGCGGCGCCCGACCCGTTTCTCGGCCATGCCGGCATCCGCTTCGGCTATGCCTATGTCGACGCCGACGACCTGCCCCGCCGGGGCGAAGCGCGCGCGGCGATCGTCGCGGGGCTGCTCTACATCGTCACCTTCGACGCGCCGCGCACCGACTATTTCGACCGGCTGCTCGGCGACGTCCACCGGCTCACCGACAGCGCCGCGCTCTAGAACGCGCCTGCCGCCAGCGGCCGGTCCGCCTCCATCACCGCATGCAGCGCCCGCGCGAGCTCCGCCATCGAATAGGGTTTGTGCAACAGCGCAAAGCCCTGCGCGCCGTCCTTCGAGATCACGTCGCTATAGCCGCTGGTCAGCAGCACACGCATCGCGGGAAAGTCCCGGCGGACATATTGCGCCAGCGCGACGCCGTTCATCCCCGGCATCACCACGTCGGAGAACATCACGTCGAACACGTCCACCTCCCGCGCCAGGATCGCCAGCGCCTCCTCGGCATCGCGCGCAAAGACGATCGCATGCCCCAGATCGGCGAGCGCGGACATTGCGAAGTCGCCGACCGCGGCATTGTCCTCGACCACCAGGATCCGCAGCGACGGCCCGTCGCCGCGCGCCTCCGCCGCGATGCCGACCCCCGCCGGCACGCCGGTCGGATCATGCGGCAGATACAGCGTGAACGTCGCGCCCGCGCCGGGCGTGCTCTCGACGATCACCTCGCCACCCGACTGTTTCACGAAGCCGAACACCTGCGACAGGCCCAGCCCGGTGCCATGGCCGATCGCCTTCGACGTGAAGAACGGCTCGAAGATATGCTCGATATGCGCCGGGTCGATCCCGCTGCCCGTGTCGTGCACGCCGATCGTCACGAAATCCCCGTCGCGCGCGACATGGCCGCGCACCGCCGGGATTCGCGCCGCGCGCCCGACCACGATCCGCAGCGCACCGCGCCCCGCCATCGCGTCACGCGCATTGACCGCCAGATTGACGATCGCGGTCTCGAGCTGGCTCGCATCCGCATGCGTCAGGCACGGCGTGTCGGGCAGGCTCAGCGCGATGTCGATGAACGATCCCGACAGCGTCGCCAGCATGTCGGTCATCCCGCTGACGACGGCGCGGACGTCGAGCACCTCGGGGGTCAGCGACGATCGCCGCGCAAAGGCGAGCAGCTGGTTGGTCAGCTTGGTCGCGCGATCGGCGGTGTCGGCGATCGCGGTGATGTAGCGGTCGCGCCGATCCGCGCTCAAATCGGGACGCCGCAACAGGTCGGTCGATCCGCGGATCACCGTCAGCAGATTGTTGAAATCATGCGCGATACCCCCGGTCAGCTGGCCCAGCGTCTCCATCTTCTGCGCCTGGCGCAGCGCCTCGTGCGCCTGGGTCAGCTCCGCGCTCCGCTCGGCCACGCGCTGTTCGAGCGTGTCGTTGACCTCCTGCACCGCCTTGAACAATTGTGCATTGTCGATCGCGATCGCCGCCTGCGCCGCGACGCCGACCAGCAGCCGCTCGTGCCGCTCGCCGAAACGTCCCGGCTCGGAATGGCCGAACAACAGCCCGCCCAGCACCACCCCGGTGCGCGACGTGACCGGCACCGACAGATAGCTGCGCACCGGCAGATGCCCGCGCGGCATCCCGTAATGCGGCGCGCTCTTGCCGTAGCGCGGGTCGGTGCGGATATCGTCCGAGCGGATCACGCCCTCGTTGCGGAAGGTCGGTCCGAACACCGCGGTCGCGCGCGGCCGCCCGAGCTTCTCGAACGCCGCCCGCTCCGCCCCGGCCAGCGTGAACAGGTGCAGCCGCTCGCCGGTCTCGTCCATCAGGTTGTGGAAATACGCCCCGAACTCCGCCCCGGTCAGCTTGACCCCCGCATCGGTGACCATCTGGATCAGCGGCTCGAGCTCGAGCTCGGCGACCAGCGCCGCGCCGGTGACGTTCAGCGTCTCCAGGC
>Ga0265798_10011557_pt1 | contig 10744 bp, 8 predicted proteins | sample P3T30metagenome_FD_192430 | JGI IMG/M metagenome (GOLD analysis project Ga0265798, IMG submission 192430) | Plant litter microbial communities from East Loma Ridge, Irvine, California - P3 T30 | ecosystem: Environmental > Terrestrial > Plant litter > Unclassified | place: USA: California... | reverse complement strand
GCTGAGCAGGGCAAATTCATCGGTGTCGGTGACCGGGATGCGGCGCTGCATGTCGCCTTCCGCAATGGCGTGCGCGGCGCGGCGGATGGCGCCCAGGCGCTGGCTGATCTGGCGGCGCAGCATGAACGCGCCAACCGCAACCAGCAGCAGCGACAGCGCGGCGCCCCACGCCAGCGCGCGCCCGGCCAGCGCGCGGATGGTTTCCTGGCGCACAAGATCGTGCCCCACCACCAGCAGGCTGCCGTCATCGAGTGCACGCACGATCAGTTCGGCCGGCGTCGCCAGGCCGTTGCGCACCACGGTGCGGCTCAGGGTCCGGCCCAGCGGCACGCCGCGGCCATCCCATTGCGCCAGGTTGCCAGCCAGCCGCCTGCCGTCGCCAGTTGTCAGCAGGAAGATTTCCTGGTCGCTGTCGATGCCGTCATTGAGCTGGCGGTCCACCTCGCGGGCCAGCGCGGCGGCCGGCAAAGCGTGGTAGCGCGCAGCGAGGCGTTCCGACAGCGTCCGGATGCGCGTGTCGATGTTCTGGTCGAGCGCGCCGATGGTGCCGTGATAGAACGTCACCGACATGACGATGATCGGCAGCAGGCTCAGCGCGCCGTACGCCAGCACCAGGCGCGTCAGCGTCGAGCCGGGCCAGCCGGCCATCCAGGTTTTACGCATCAGGACTTAAGCATCAGGTTTTAAGCATCAGGATTCAGGCAGGCCCCGCGGCGCGGTCGCTGAGCAGGTAGCCGGTGCCGCGCATCGTGTGGATCAGCGGCACCGCGAAATCCTTGTCGACTTTTGCGCGCAGCCGGCTGATCTGCACATCGATGACATTTGTCTGCGGGTCGAAATGGTAGTCCCAGACGGCTTCGAGCAGCATGGTGCGCGTGACCACCTGCCCTTCATGGCGCATCAGGTATTCCAGCAGCCGGTATTCGCGCGGCTGCAGTGCGATGGTCTTGCCGCCGCGCGTCACACGCATCGTGCTGGTCTCGAGCGCCAGGTCCGCCACGCGCAGCTGCGTGGGATGGCCGGCGTCGGCCGCGCGGCGCAGCACCGCCTCGATGCGCGCCAGGAGTTCGGAGAGCGCGAAGGGTTTCGGCAGGTAGTCGTCGGCGCCGCCGCGCAGGCCCTTGACCCGTTCGTCGACATGCGACAGCGCGCTGACCACAATCACCGGCGTGCGCTGGCCCTGGCTGCGCATCTTGTCGAGGATCGACAGGCCATCGACACCGCCGGCCAGCATGCGGTCGAGGATGACCACGTCCCAGCGTTCGGTGAGCGCCTGGTACAGGCCGTCGACGCCATTGGCGCAGGCGGTCGTGGCGAAGCCGTGTTCGGCCAGGCCGGCGCAGATGTAGCCGGACATTTCGAGTTCGTCTTCAATGACCAGGCAGCGCAGGCCGTCTCCATGCAGCATCGTGTTCTTTCCTTACCTGATATCTGCCTGATTCTATGTCATCGAGGTCAGGCCGCCAATGCCAGTGTGGCCTCGGAGCAACCCAGGTGATGGTCCTGCTCCTCCTCTTCCTCCGGGGAACAAAGATGTTGCGTGCGCGCGTCGAAGAACGCCACGGTTTCATCGGCCACCAGTTCCTTCTCGTTGTCGAGCGTGATGATGTGATAGCTGTCGTGCAGGATCACCTTGCGCTTGATGGCCGATGAGATGTCGCGTTCGACAGTATCGGCGCTGCGCGTGCTCGCCATGTCGTCTTCCTCGGCGTGGACGATCAACGCCGGCGTGCGCACCAGCGGCAGGCGCGCGCGCACCTCGCGGATCAACCGGTGCGCCTGGAACAGCGCTTCGCCGGACAGGCTGGCCGCGCCAGCTGCCGACGATCCTTTGTCCTTCATTTCGCGGGCAAACCAGCGCTGCAGGCGGGGATTCTTGACGCCGAACGGATGCGTCTCCTGGAACGCATAGAAGCGGCGCCACGGCGTGTAATACACCAGCGGCAGGAGGAAGCGGTACCACGGCAGGCTCCAGCCATCGTAGGCGAGCGTCGTTGCCAGCAGCGACAGGCCGGCGATCTCGGCGCCGCGCTCGGACGCCAGGCGCAATGCCAGCACCGCGCCGATGCACAGCCCGGTGACCGAAACAGTCGCGTGGGTGCGCTTCAGGTCGTCGAAGTGGCGCACCACTTCCGCGTACCAGCTTTCAAAGTTGGCCGTGCGCAGGGAATCGTTGGACCCTGCCGCAAAGCCGTAACCGGGGATGAGGGGGATGTGCACCGTGTAACCCGCGCTTTGCAGGCGCCGGCCGAGGTACTGCATTTCCAGCGGATTGCCCAGCAAACCGTGCAACGCCAGTACCGCGTGCTCGCCGCCTGCCAAAGTCATTGTTTTCATGGTGCTGTCATCCCTGTTTTGAGCGTATGGACAAATTCTAGCGAGGCTTGCAGGATCACGGGGTTACGGTTTGGAAAGGTTGAAAGCAACATTGCCGGTTCACTCAAAGTCATGGCGCGCCACCGGCGCCCGGCTCCACCCAGCCGCCGCCCAGCGCCTGGAACAACGCCGCGGTATCGGACAGGCGCGCAGCTTTCGCCTGCGCCACGCCAATGCTGGCCAGGCGCGCCGACTGCTCGGCGGCAATCAGCGCCAGCCGGTCGACATACCCACCCACCAGCTGGCGCCGGATCAGCGCCAGCGAGGCGCCAGCGTTCTGTTCAGCCGAAACCGCCGCCTGGAGTGCGTCGGCGTCAGCATGCAGCGCGCGCAGCGCATCGGACACATTCTGGAACGCCGTGATGACGGTCGCCTGGTACTGCGCTGCGGCCTCGGCCAGGGCGGCTTCGGCAGCGCGCTGGCGGTGCTTCAGCGTGCCGCCATCGAACAGCGGCTGGGTGATATTGCCGACCAGGTTGAAAAACGCGCCGGACGGCCAGAACATCTGGTCGAAGTGACTGGCCGCGCCGCCAATGGCGCCGTCGATGGAAAACTGCGGCAGCCGCGCAGCAGTCGCCACGCCCACCTGCGCACTGGCCGCACGCACCTGCTCCTCGGCCGCGCGCACGTCGGGACGGTGCTCCACAATTTGCGACGGCAGCGCCAATGGCAGGTCCAGCGGCAACGTCAACGAGCCGGCGTCGAACGCCTGCGCGAGCACCTGGTCCGGCGCCTTGCCCGATAAAGCGCGCAGCAGGTTGCGGGTTTGCTCAAGCTGGCGCGTCAACGGCAGCAGTTGCTGCTGCGCCTGGACCAGTGCGCCTTCCTGCAGGCGAATGTCGAGGTTGGATGCAAAGCCGGCATGCTGCTGGCGCCGCAGCACCGCCACCATCTGCGTGTTGGCGTCGATGACGTCGCGCGTGATGGCGATCTGTTCGCGCAGCAGGGATTCTGTAATGGCCGCGCCGACCAGGTTGGCCACCAGCGTGGTGGTGGCCGCCTGCAGCTGGAGCGCCTGATAACTCGCCTGCGCGCTTGCCGCTTCCACCTGGCGACGGTTGCTGCCAAAGACGTCCGGCACGAAGCCCACCGTCAGCTGCGCCGTGTGAAACGTGTACGTGACAGGCTGGTTGTACGGCCCGGCGCCGCCTTGCGCCGCGGGGGTGCCCGCGCCGGTGCTGATGACCGAACCGTCGCCCTGCACGCCGGGCGAGTTGCCGCCCTGGTTGCCGGCGATCTTGGTGCGGCTGGGCGAATAGCCCGCCTGCACGGTTGGCATGAACATGCCCTGCTGCGCCACCACGTTTTCGTGCGCACCACGCAAAGCTGCCTGCGCCGCGGCCAGCGTAGGGCTGGCCGCGAGGGCGTCGGCCACCAGCTGGTTCAGCGCAGGCGACTGGAAGCGCTTCCACCAGTCGGCCTCCAAAGCCTGCGCGGCCGTGAAATGCTGCGCCGCAGGGCCAGCAGTGGTGACAGGTAACACCTCTTGGGTGAACCGTGTGCTGGCCGGCAGGCCTGGACGTACGTAATCGGGTCCGGCCGCGCAGCCGGTCAGCATCAGGAATATTGCGACAGCAATCGGCTTCATGCGTTTTCCTCCAGGGCCACGGCGACTTGGTACCGCGCCGAAAATTTGCCGAACGCACTGAGCGCGGCTGGCAGCACCAGCAGCGTGAACAGCGTGCCGGTAACGATGCCGCCCACGATCACGCACGCAAACGGCCGCTGCGTCTCGCTGCCGATGCCGTGCGACAGCGCCGCCGGCAGCAATCCCAGCCCGGCCATCAGCGCGGTCATCAGGATCGGGCGCAGCCGCGCGCCGGCGCCGTCGACAATCGCCCGCGCTGTCGACGACGGTCCGCCGCCGCGCAGGCGCTCGATGACTTCCTCGGCCATGATCACGCCGTTCTGCACCGAGATGCCGGCCACCGCAATAAAACCCACCGCCGCCGACACCGACAGATGCAGGCCGGCCAGCCCCAGCGCGGCCAGGCCGACAATCAGCGTGAACGGGACCAGGCCCAGCACCAGCGCAGCCAGGCGCACCGAGCGGAACGCCCAGAACAGCAGCGCGAAAATCATCAGCGCCGTCAGCGGCACGATCACCATCAGGCGTTTTCCCGCGCGCTGGGAGTTTTCGAACTGGCCACCCCAGGTCAGCGTGTACCCGGGCGGCAGCCTCACATGCGCGGCCACGGTGCGCTGCGCTTCCTCGACAAAGCTGCCCTGGTCGCGCCCGAGCAGGTTGACCTTGACAATCACCATGCGCGCGCCGGACTCGCGAAAAATGCGGGCCGCGCCCTGGCGCACCTCCACCGCCGCCACGTCTCCCAGCGCAATCGTGCCGGGCCCGTTGCCCACCTGGGTATTCGGCAGCGCCAGCTGCAGCGCGCGAATCGCGTCGACACCGCCCTGCTGCTGCGTGTTGACGCGCACCACCACGTCAAACCGCTTGTCGCCTTCAAAGAAACCGGTGACCACCGCGCCCGACATCGCCTCGTTAATCAGCGTGTTGACATCGCTCTCGGCCAACCCGTAGCGGGCCAGTTTCATGCGGTCCGGCGTGATCACCACTTCGGTCTGGCCGCCGATGCGCGTGGCGTCGACGTCGGTGGCGCCGCGGATGCCCTTGATGACCGCGGCCACTTCGGCGCCCTTCTGGTCGAGCACATCGAGGTTTTCGCCAATCACCTTGGCGACGATTTCGCCGCGAAAGCCGGACAGCGATTCCTCCACGTTGTCCTGGATGACCTGGGAAAAATTGGTGCTGATGCCGGGGATCCCCGCCAGCTTGTCCTGCATGGAGGACACCAGCGCTTCCTTCGACGCCACGTGCCAGGTGGCGCGCGGCGTGAGGTCGACCAGCATCTCGAGGTTGTTCGGCCCTTTCGGGTCGGAGCCGTCGTCCGGCCGCCCCACCTGCGAGATGACATGCGCGACTTCCGGATACGCCAGCAGCCGGGCGCGTACCTTGCGCTCGACGTCCTTGGTGGTCGCCAGCGCCGCCGACGTTGGCAGCGTCACCGTCAGCCAGATATTGCCCTCGTCGAGTTTGGGCAGGAATTCGCTGCCCAGGCGCGGCGCCAGCGAGGCGGCCACCACCACAGGAATGAGCGCCAGCACGATGGTGGCGCCAGCGCGGCGCATCGTGAACGCCACGAGGCGCCGGTAGCGCTGCTGCAGCCACACCAGCCACGGCTTGTGGCGCTCCTCGATCGTGCGGCGCTGGAGCGTGCCCGCGAGCAGTGCCGGCAGCACGGTAAAGGTCAGCAGCACGGCGCCGAGCAGCGCAAAGCTCAGCGTCAGCGCCACCGGCGTGAAGATTTTGCCTTCCACGCGCTGGAAGGTGAAGATCGGGACGAACGCGATGATGATGATCGCTTTCGAAAACAGCACCGGGTGCGCGAGCGACGTCATGGTCCGCTGCAAGATCCCGAGCCGGACCTGGCTGCCGGCCACCGCCTGCGCTGCCAGGCGCACCATCAGCGCCTCGACAATCACCACCGCGCTGTCGATGATGATGCCGAAGTCGACGGCGCCGAGCGAAATCAGGTTGGCCGAGACGCCCAGTGCGCGCATCAGGATGAACGCGAACAGCAGCGCCAGCGGAATCACGGTGGCGACGATCATCGCGGCGCGCCAGCTCGACAAAAATATCACCAGCACGGCGGAGACGAGCACGGCGCCGGTGGCCAGGTTTTCCGCCACCGTCGACACGGTGTGGCGCACCAGCTCGGTCCGGTCATAGATCGGCAGGATGCGCACACCGGCCGGCAGGCGCGCCTGCAGCAGCACGATGCGCGCTTTCAGGTCGGCGTTGATTTTGGCCGGGTCGCCGCCCTTGACCATCGAGACGATGCCTTCGACGATGCTGTCGCGCCGGTCGGACGCGGCGATGCCAAAGCGCGGCCGCTCGCCTTCGCGCACGGTGGCCACGTCCGACACCAGGATAGCCCGGCCCTGGCGCGCAGCGACGACCACGTTGCCGATGTCGGCCAGGCTGGCATACAAGCCGCTCGAGCGCACCACCAGCGCGGCGTCGCCCTGGCGCAGCAGGCCGCCGCCGGCGCTGCCGTTGCCATTGCCGATCGCGCTGTTCAGCTGGTCGAGCGTGACCTGGTACTTGCGCAGCGCCAGCGGATCGACCGCGATGTCGTACTCCTTGATGGCGCCGCCGAAGCTGACGATGTCGGCCACGCCGGCGGTCATGCGCAGGAACGGCCGCACGGTCCAGTCCTGCAGCGTGCGGATCTGCACGTCAGTGAGACCGGGCGCGTCGATCGTGTAGCGGTAGATTTCACCGACCGCTGTCGACAACGGCGCCAGCTGCGGCTGCACGCCGGCCGGCAGCGTCACCGTGGCCAGTTTTTCGTTCACCTGCTGGCGCGCGAAATAATCGTCAGTGCCGTCGGAAAACGTCAGCGTGAGGATCGACAGGCCGGTCATCGTCACGGAACGCACGTTTGTCAGGCGCGGAATGCCGGACAGTTCGCGCTCCATTGGCAGCGTGACCGCGCGTTCCATGTCCTGCGGCGCCTGGCCATCCTGCTGCGCGATGACCTGCACCTGCACGTCCTGCACGTCGGGGAAGGCTTCGATCGGCAGGTTCGACAGCGCATACCCGCCGCCTGCCACGAGCGCCACGGCCAGCACCAGCACGAACACGCGCTGGGTCAGTGCGAACGCGATCAGGCGGGCGATCATGCCGGGCCGTCCACGCGCGCGGCCAGTTCGGCGTCGAGCAGCAAGGCGCCCACGGTGACGATGGTCTCGCCGCTGGCCAGGCCGTCGCTGACATAACTGATCGCCCCACCCTGCGTGGCCAGCGTGACGCGGCGGCGCGTGAACTGCGCCGGCGCGGTCTGGACATACACGTAGGCGTAGCGGCCGCGGTTGACGATCGCGCTGTTGGGCACAGCCACGCCGTCGCCGGACGTTTGCAGCAGGTGCGCGCGGACGAACATTTCGGGCAGGAGCCGGTGATTGCCACGGTTTTCAAGCACGGCGCGCACGGTGACGCGACGGGTGTTGGGGTCGATCAGCTGGCCGGCGCTGGCGATCTTTGCGCGGAATTGTTCACCTGGATAGGCGTCGCTGTCGACCGCCACGAGGCCGCCGGCCTGCACGCGGCCCAGCAAGGCTTCCGGCACGTCGATCATCAGCCACAGGCGGTTCGGGTCGGTCACCACGAACAGCGGCGCGGCCAGCGATGGACTGACCTCGAGGCCAGGAGTGGCGCTGCGCTCGGTAACCACGCCGGCCACCGGGCTGGCGAGCTGCATGTGCTGGCCGGCCAGTCCCAGCCCGGCCGGATTGAGGTTGGCCACGCGCTGGCGGGCGCGCACGGTTTCGGCATGGGCCTGCGCCAGGTCCGACTGCAGCGCGTCGACATCTTTTTGCGCGATCGCGTCACCGGGCACCAGTTCGACCGCACGCGTGGCCAGCAACTGCTTCCTGTGCTCGTCGGCGCGCGCCTTGTCCAGGTCGGCCACCGCGGTGCCCAGGTCGGGCGAGTCGATCACAGCCAGCACCTGCCCTGCGCGCACATGGTCGCCAGGCGCCGCGGCAATCGAGACGATGCGCCCCGACACACCCACGCCGATGCGCGCGGTGGCGTCGTCGTCATAGGCTACCCGCGCGCTCAGCACATCAGCCAGCGGCAGCGGCGACGCGAGCACGCGTTCGGTGGCGATGGCGGTCAGCTGTTCGGCGCCGGGGGCGAAGCGCAAGACGTCGGGATCCTGGCGCGGCGCGGTCGCGGTGGCGGCTGCCGGCGCGATGGCGGGCCCGGCCGGATTGGCCTGCGCAAGCACCAGCACCGCGGCAAGGGCCGACGCGCCCACGAGGACGATGCCAACCAGCATGGGTCGGCGCTTGAGCCTGTTCAATGAATTCATCCGCGTCTCCGGTGCAAGGTTAAGCAGTCCAGCCAGGGCGTCGCTGCGGCGGCGATTCTAGCCAGACGGCCCTGGCCGCTGGATTACGAGTCGGCAATGTTGGCGGGGCTGGTGGATGCATTGCGGGCCATTCATCCACGGTGCGCCATGGGGAAATGGCGCCGGTTTCGGTCCGCTGCGGGACCAGATTACGATTTGGAAAGGTCGACGTTTTCGCCGGACGCCGCTGCTAGCATGCAGCCGTTATGCATGAACCTGGAGAGAAACGATGCACCATCTGACAACGACCCGGCTGGCCATCCTGCTGGCCACTGGCACCCTGCTCACCGCGTGTGCGGCCCGCCACCCGGTGGCGCAGGCCGATTGGGAACAAGGCGCGCGCGAGGGGCGGATCGTGCGCGATTACGCCGTCTCCGATAGCCCGCCATTACCGGTGTGCCTGGCGCAACTGGGACCGGAGGCAAGGGACGCGCATCATTTTGTGCAGGTCCGGTATCAACAGGCGCGCCATGTGCACTTCGAGGTAGCGGAATTGCCACCGGGGCTGCGTGCCGGCATCGGCGCCAACGTCGAAGTCTGGCCGGCCGACTGCGCCGCCGGGCAGATCGGCCGCATCGCGCAGGTGTTTTCGCCAGGCCGCGAATAAGCAGGCTGCGTGGAATTAGGATACTATTGAGTATTCTAAATAGTCGCGCAGTATTTTGCGCCATGGCTACCGTGTCTCACTCCACCCAAGCAGTCGATACTTCCACTTCGTCCACCGCACCTTCCGCTGAGCCCGTCGCCCATCTGGAAAGCCTGTTCATCGGCCGGGGCGGCAGCCTGCACGCCACTGCCGCGCCGCACGGCGGCAGCGTCGCCAGCGACGCCTCGGGCGCATTTTCGTTCGTGCATACGTTCGACCATGACGTGCACCTCGGCGGCGCCATGGTGCTGACCTGCTGGATCGACGCGGCCAGCGCGCAGCGCGGCCGGTTCTGCGCCAGCCTCGGCCATCGCGCCGCGCCCGGCCAGACGCGCGAAAACAAGGAAGACCGTCCCCTGCCCTGCGTCACCGGGTGCATGCGTGACCCTGGCAGCGCCGCGGGCGCACCCAGCGCGCGCGGGCCAGTACCGGTATCGCTGACAATGACCACCGCCCCGGCGTGGTTCAAGGCCGGCGACCAGCTGGTGCTGACGCTGACCCTGGCGGCGCCGCGCGGCAGCGAGTCGGTCATGCACGGCGTCCTGTATTTCGGTACGGGGGCCGACAGCGTCCTGACGTTCAGCGTGATTCCCTGAGTTTGCCTGACTGGCCGTAGCGCTGCACGAAGATATCCAGCGCCGTGGCCACCAGGGCGTCGATGTCGGCGTCCTGCATTGGCCCCGCCAGGCCCAGCGCCGCGCGGCGCAGCGGCTGCGCAATCAGCACGGCATTGACCAGGTCGATGGCCTGCAGCGTGTCGTCGATGGTGAACACGGCGCGCACGGCAGGCTGCTCGAGCCAGTTGCGCAGCACTTCCACCGCGTAGGCCATCCCCTGCCCCTCGTAACTGCGGGCGATCGCCGGCGAACTGTCGCGCTGCGCGACGGCAATCAGGTAAATCCCCAGTCCCACCGGCCCCAGCGCCAGGCGCGCCCACATCGCCAGATAGCTGCGCAACTGGTCGAGCGGCGCATGCCCCGCGCCGGTGTCGTCCACCAGCAGGCCGCCCAGCTTGGCGCCTTCGCGGAGGATCAGGCCGTGGATCAGCTCTTCCTTGCTGGCGACCAGCGTGTACACCGTCTTGCGCGACATGGCCGCGCTTTTCGCCACCGCTTCAATGGTGAAGTTGCTGTATTCGCCAGCCTGCAACAACGCGTAGGCGCCATCGAACAGCATGGCCAGCCGGTTCTCCCGGCTGTCGACCGGCGGCCGCCCGCGCCCGCGCGGCAGCGGCGCGGTGACGGGGAGCGGAACAGGAGACGCCTGGGAAGATGGGGGCATTGGACGCGGAAAATCTGAAGGAACCGCTGAGATTTTACCGCGTCCGCCCCGGCTCAGCGGCTGGCAGTCGTGGCTGGCGCCACAGCCGGCGCATCCTTCACGTATTTGTCGAACCACCGCACCATTTCATAGATCAGCTGCTCGTTCGACTCGCGCGCCGCGTACCAGTGCGGCTCGTACGGCAGCATCACCAGCCGGGTCGTGCCGCCATTGCCGCGCAGCGCTTCATAGAGCTTGATCGACTGCAGCGGCGTGGTGCCCGGGTTGGCGTCATCGCCTCCGTGCACCAGCAGCAGCGGCGTTTTCAGCTTGTCGGCATAGAAGAACGTCGACGCCTTCGTGTAGACGTCGGGTGCGTCCCAGACCGAGCGGCGCTCGTTCTGGAAGCCGAACGGCGTCAGCGACTTGTTGTAGGAGCCGCTGGTGGCCACGCCTGCGCGGAACAGGTCGGAGTGCGCCAGCAGGTTCGCGGTCATGAGCGCACCATGGCTGTGGCCAGTGACGC
>Ga0265798_10011556_pt1 | contig 10746 bp, 9 predicted proteins | sample P3T30metagenome_FD_192430 | JGI IMG/M metagenome (GOLD analysis project Ga0265798, IMG submission 192430) | Plant litter microbial communities from East Loma Ridge, Irvine, California - P3 T30 | ecosystem: Environmental > Terrestrial > Plant litter > Unclassified | place: USA: California... | reverse complement strand
CCAACCTGCGCGGCGAACGCCTGCTGTCCTCGTTCTTCCGCACGCCCTCGCTGTCGCGCAACGAGCGCGAACTGAGCGAGAAAGCCGACAAGATCCTGGCCTTCCTGAACCTGACCCGCGTGCGCGACACGCTGGCAGGCGGCCTGTCCGGTGGACAGAAGAAACTGGTCGAACTGGGCCGCGTGCTGATGCTCGACCCCAAGTGCATCTTGCTGGACGAACCTTTTGCCGGCGTGAACCCGGTGCTGATCGACGAGCTGTGCGCCCGCGTGCGTGAATTGCATGCACAAGGCATCAGCTTCATCGTGATCGAGCATCACCTGCAGGCCCTGCAGGCATTGGCCGGCCGCATGATCGTGATGGACCGCGGCGCCATCCTGGCCGAGGGCGATCCGCGCGAAGTGATGAAGGACCCGCGGGTCCAAGAGGCGTATATGGGAGGCGTGGCATGAGCCTGCTGACATTGAACGGGCTGCGCGGCGGCTACTCCGAAGTCGACATCATCAAGGGCATTGACCTGCACGTTGCCCCAGGCGAGATCGTGACCATCGCAGGCACCAACGGCGCCGGCAAGTCGACGCTGGTGAAGGCCTTGCTGGGCCTGCTGCCGCGCGTGGAAGGCGAAGTGGTGCTGGACGGCAAGTCGCTCACGCGGCTGGGCGCTGAGGACCGGTTCTATGCGGGCCTGGCCTATGTGCCGCAGGTGGCGAACGTGTTCCCGTCGCTGACGGTGCGCGAGAACCTTCAAGTCGTGCGTGGCGTGAAAAATCTGAAGGCGCGCATGGACGAGGTGCTGGTGAATTTCCCGGTGCTGCAGGAACGCCTGAGCCAGCGTGCGAGTGCTTTGTCGGGCGGCGAGCGGCAGCAGCTGGCGTTCGCACGTGCGCTGATGCCGTCACCGCGTCTGATGGTGCTGGATGAGCCGACGGCGGCTTTGGCGCCTTCGTTGGTGGGCAAGGTGTTCGATATGGTGAAGGCGTTGCCGGCGGCGGGCGTGGCGGTGTTGATGGTGGAGCAGCGTGCACGGCAGGCGCTGGAGATCAGTCAGCAGGGGTACATATTGGATCAAGGCGCATGTGTGCTGTCGGGGCGTGCGTCGGAGCTGTTGGCGGATGAAAGGATGGCGCAGTTGTACTTGGGTAGCCATTGAGCTTTTGCTGCGTTGTTCGTCCTTACGCCGGTCGGGGTTCTCGACCGGCGTTTTTGTTTTTGCTGGCTGGTTTCTTGGACGGGTCGCAGTGACTTGGAGCGGTGTGTCGTTGTTGGGAAGGTCGCGGTGCTTTGAAGAGGTGTGTCGTTCTTCAGCCAGTCGCGGTGCTTTGAAATGGTGTGTCGTTCTTCAGCCAGTCGCGGTGCTTTGAAATGGTGTGTCGTTCTTCAGCCAGTCGCGGGCGGCGGGGGCGCGTCTCCTGTCCCGCCGGACTTACGCGTTGGGGCTCCCGCCCCCACGTCGTCCAGAGGGCCAGTCGCCCCGCCCCCGCCACCCGCGCCTTCAAGCCTTCTATGGTTAAAAGCTGATCCCGCCTTTGGGTGATCCGGCATCTCTGGCTGCTCGGGTGCTGTACACGGCTCCCCATGATTGGCGTCCGCGATCTTTGAGTTTCAGCGCGGCTGTAGTCGGGGAATTGGCTGGCCAGGTCGCCACGAAGCGAGTCAGCGGCTCACGGCTCGGCCCGTTTATCAGTGGCCTTTTACGCTTCGGCGATCAGTAAGGTCGCGGCCCGTCTTGGTGGTGGGGTGACTGGGAAGCGGGTGGCCGCGCGTCAGCGGCTGCTGGGCGAGTTCGGGCTTGGTTCGGTCTCGCGGCGGTATTTCCGGTACCGAAGGGCTCAAGCCGGAAGACATAGGCGCCAATAGTTTTCTGGCCGTCGTTCGCGAGTGGCGAAGATGATGCGTTGCGCCGTTGTAGGCTCGGGGCCTGGTTGAGAGAGTGCTTCGGCTGGGACTTCTGCGGGGGATACGGCGCTTGCAGCTTGAGTTCCTGCAGAGAAGAAATCACTTCTGGCTTCAGTTTGCGCTGATGAGAAACCACATACAGGCTTGAGTTTTTGTGCAGCCAAGAAGCCGTCTCCTGTGCGATTTTCTGCAGGGTGGAAACCACATCCAGCTTGGGCCTGCGCGGGCGAGAAACTACTTTTGGATTGAGTTTCTGCGGGCGAAGAACACTTCCAGATCGAGCTTTTGCAGGGGAAGAATCACATTCAGCTTGAGTCTGCGCAGGCGAGAACCACTTCTCGCTCGAGTTTCTGCGGGCTAGAAACTACTTCCGGCTCAAGCGTCTAACAGGCGAGAAAACTGTTGGCGCCGACCTCTTCTGACTTGAATCCTTCGGCATTGGAAGAACCGTACCGAGACTGAGCCAAACCAGAAATCTTCGGCCAGCCGCTGACGCGCGGCCACCCGCTTCCCAGTCACCCCGCCCGTCAGACGGGCGACGTTCTCGTTGGGTGTCGGAACATAAAAGGCCACTGATAAACGGGCCGAGCCGCGAGCCGCTGACTCGCTTCGTGGCGACCTGGCCAGCCAATTCCCCGCGTACAGTCGGACCGCATCCAAGAACTGCGAACACCAATACGGGGGAGCCATGTACGGCATCCGAGCAGACAGAAATGTCGCATCACCCACAGGCGGGATTGGCTTTTAAGCAAGACAGTTCGGGGGCGTGGGTGGCGGGGGCGGGGCGCCTGGCCCTCTGGACGACGTGGGGGCGGGAGCCCCAACGCGTAAGTCCGGCGGGACAGGCGACGCGCCCCCGCCGCCCGCGACTGGCTGAAGAACGACACACCCCACCCGAAAAGCTGGAATTTCTTTAGAGCGCTACTATTCGCGTTCGACGACATACCGAGCAGCGCATGGCCTTTTTCCAGAACGAAGAACACCTTCACCAGATGACCCACAAAGTCTTCAACATGGTGTTCACCGCCAACGACACCGTGCCCGTCTCCGGCATCTACCGTTGCCAGGGCTGCAGCCGCGAAATCGCGGTCACGCGCGGCGATCCGTTTCCGAACAACAAACATCACCCGCACGGTCCCCCGCAAGGCCCGATTCGCTGGCAGATGATCGTGATCGCCGATCACGAACCGAAATAAGCAGGCGATAATGAACGAACCTACGAAAGCCGCGCCACAGCACACCGCAGCAACCACCGGTGCGTCGCCCACGACCTCGCCAGACGTACTGCCGCGCCGTCCTCCAGGCCCGATCCGCATGTGGGGCTTCCTGCTCGTGCTGGTATCAGGTGTCCCCCTGTACTTCTCGCTGGTGGCGCCCTACCTGGCTGCGGCCGCCCGCGAGCGCGTGTCCTTGCTTGGCCTGAAGCTCGGGCTGCTTGGCATGCTGTTGCTGGTCTATGGCCTGTCCATGCTGCTGGCAGGCCCTGGCTTCACCCGGATGCGCGATCGGCTGCCTCAGCTCGGCAAGGCCTCGTCGCTGGATATCGGCATTCTGGTGGTCAGCATGCTGCTGGCGTACTTCGCCGACCACCAACTTCGTGTGATGCTGAACGGCATGGGATATCCGGTCTCCACCGCTTGGTAAGGCTCGATGGGTAAGGCTCGATTGCCAAGCCCGATCAGTAGGGGTCTGATTGGGAGGCCCTGATCCATACGCCTTGATCCATACGCCTTGATCGATGGGCCTGACCGGTGGGCCTTGATCAGCAGGCCTCGACCGATAGACCTTGATTGATACGCCTGATAGCTGAGCTCGATCCGCAGGCCTGACAGCCAGGCCCCGATCGGCAAGCCCGCACCGTCGACCGCAGCTTGCCGGTCCACGTGATACACCCTCCCTGCCCTGACCTCATCTTGCCGACGGCACCCCCTGAGCGCCGACCGGCTTGACGTGCGCTCACTCACGTAATATTCTAAGTTACATGAAAAGAGACACACGTTTATCGGTGGCCTTGCATGTGCTGCTGCACATGGCCGAACGCCCCGGCACGAGCATGACCTCGACGGAAATGGCGGCCTGCGCCCAGACCAATCCGGTGGTGATTCGCCGCACCTTCGCCGGCCTGCGCGAGGCAGGCATCGTGTCCTCTGTGAAGGGACACGGCGGCGGCTGGTCGCTGGCCCGGCCCCTGGCGGACATCAATCTGGAAGAAATCCAGCGGGCGCTGGGCGAACGATTGATCAAGCTGGCGCCCGACGACGAGAGCCCGGGTTGTCTGGTGGAGCAAGCCGTTCATCACGCGCTGGACGATGCGGTAGCCGAGGCCACGCGCGTGCTCGATCAACGCCTCGCCACCATTACCCTGGCCGACCTCGCGCGTGACGTCGGCCGCCTTTACAGGGCGCTCGGCAAGACGCCCGGAGAGAACATCCATGTCCTATGACGCCATCGTGATCGGCGGCAGCTTCGCCGGCCTGTCCGCCGCCATGCAATTGGCGCGCGCCCGCAAGCGGGTGCTGCTGGTCGATGCAGGCAAGCCGCGCAATCGATTCTCCGAGGCCTCGCACGGCTTTCTCGGACAGGACGGCGTGGCGCCGCTGGACATCATGCGCGAGGGTGCGCGACAGCTTGCGGCCTACCCGACGGTCGACTTCGTGCAGGGCGAAGCTGTGCAGGCCCGCCAGCTCGACCGCGGTTTCACGGTAAGCCTGGACGACGGCAGCGAGCGCCACGCCGCCCGCCTGGTGCTCGCCACCGGCGTGCGCGATGAACTCCCCGCCATCCCTGGACTCCAGGAGCGCTGGGGCAAGACCGTCTTGCACTGCCCGTATTGCCACGGATTCGAGGTCGCAGGCCAGCCCTTGGGCGTACTGGCCAACCACGCCATGTCGGCCCACCAGGGCACGCTTATCCCCGACTGGGGGCCGACGACCTATTTCACGCAGGCGCGCTTCGAACCTGACGAAGATGCCTTGGCGCAGATGACGTCGCGCGGTGTGCGCATCGAGCGCAGCCCCATTGTCGAGCTGCTGGGCGAGGCGCCGGCACTCGATGCGGTGCGCCTGGCCGACGGCCGCGTGGTGCCGATCGGCGCGCTGTTCACCGCCCCGCAGACGCACATGAGCAGTCCCCTGGCCATGCAGCTGGGATGCGCGTTCGAACAAGGTCCGCTGGGACCGTACATCCGGGTCGACGAGCGCAAACAGACCTCGGTGCCGGGTGTATATGCCGCAGGCGATGCCGCCAGCCCGATGTACAACGCGACCATGGCCTCGGCGGCCGGCGTGATGGCCGGTGTCGGCGCGCATCAGTCGATGCTCGGCAGCTGATCGAATACGGCGGTACGCACGAGCCAGCGCTGCTGATGCACGCTCGCAGACGGTGACCAGAATCGACTCGTCGACGCGCGCCCGGTCAAGCATGCGTATGCATCGCCACCATGCAGGCATGTTGATTGCCTGCATCGCAGGACACGGTCGCCGGCAAGGACGAAAGGCCTGCGTCACGTCCTTGCCGGCACCGACATATCCGGCACCCGGCCGCCGTGTGCACCGCCAGCGTCCGGGCATATCCACTCATGCACCACTCAGATACCTGCACCATGTCCTATGACGTGATTGTCGTTGGCGGCAGCTTTGCCGGCCTGTCAGCGGCCATGCAGCTGGCGCGCGCCCGCTTGCGCATTCTGCTGATCGATGCCGGGAAGCCGCGCAACCGCTTCGCCAGCGCCTCGCATGGTTTCCTGGGGCAGGACGGCGTCGCGCCCGATCGCATCATGCGTGAAGGCGTTCGGCAGCTCTGCGCCTATCGCAACGCCCAGTTCCTTCGCGGCTCGGCCAGCGAGGCCTGTGTGATCGACGGCGGCTTCAGGCTTCGCCTGGAAGACGGCGGCGCATCACAATGCCGCCGCCTGGTGCTGGCCACGGGCGTGCGCGATGAACTGCCGGACATTCCGGGGCTGCAGGAACGATGGGGCCATTCGGTGGTGCACTGCCCCTACTGTCACGGCTACGAAATCGCCGACCAGACACTGGGCGTGCTGGCCACGCATCGTGCATCGGCGCGGCAGGCGACACTGCTGGCCGACTGGGGACCGACGACCTATTTCACCCAGGGCCATTTCGAGCCGGATGAGGAGGCAAAGGCGCGCATGCGTGCACGCGGCATCCGCATAGAGCGCAGTCCGCTGGTGGCCGTCCTGGGCGATGGCGACAGGATTCACGCCGTGCAGTTGGCCGATGGCCGAACCCTGCCGATCAACGTGCTCTTCACCACCTCACGCACCCACATGAACAGTCCCTTGGCAGAGCAACTTGGCTGCGCCTTCGATCAAGGTCACCTGGGACCGTACATTCGCGTCGACGACAACAAGCTCACCAGCGTGCCGGGCGTCTACGCGGCCGGGGACGCCGCCAGCCCGGTCTACAACGCCACGCTGGCGGCCGCGAGCGGCGTGCTGGCGGGCCAGGGTGCGCATCAGTCGCTGGCGTGGTGATCAGCGCAGACAGCGCGTCGCCAGCCTGACCATGCTCAGGACGCCGCGCCCGGCGAAACGCGGATGCCATGGCGCTGCAGATAGTCCTCCAGGGTGGCCACGCGCGCGTCGGGAACCGCCACGCCCACATAACCATCCGGCCGTACCAGATAAGCGGCATCGCGCATGAGCCCGGCATCGCCGTGCGCCGCATCCCACTCGAAACGATGCAGCGCAATCAGATGCGCCAGACACCAATCCGCGAGCGGCGTCGGCACCTCGCCATACACGTGCACCTGCCAGATCGGGTCGACCAGGCTGTCGAAGTTGTCCTGACCTGCCGAGGGGGCCCAGGGCAGTCTGTCGCCACCGTGCACATCCCCTGCCTGACCTTCGCCAAGCGGCCCGTCGCGGTAAGACAGCACGGTCTGCGACACGGTGCGGAACATGAATTCGCGCACGCGCTGCAGGCGCGTGGCAACCGGCATCAATGCCGGCGTCAGGCGGGTCCGCACGAGGTTGGCAAGCCGGCCTTGCGAGGTGGCCAGGGTGAAGACGCGGTCGGTGGTTTGCACCAGCTGGCGTGCGAATACGATCCGCTCGGCCTCGTAGGTATCCAGCAAGGCCTCGTCCGCATCGCCGCGCAGCACGGCGGCCAGTTTCCAGGCCAGGTTGATGGCGTCGCCAATGCCGGTGTTCATGCCCTGCCCGCCCGCCGGGCTGTGGACGTGTCCGGCGTCGCCGGCAATGAAGGCCCTGCCCTGGCGGAAACGATCGGCGACCCGGTGATGCACTTTGTAGGTGGAAAACCAATGCACCTGGGTCACAGCCATTTTCAGGCTGGTGAGCGCCCGGTTGGCGACATCCTCGAAGCCAAGCGTCTCGGCCACGTCGGCGGTCTCGTCGTGCGCCTCGTGCACGATTCCGACCAGGCGCGCACGTGACCCACCCATGCCGAAGACGCCGAGGAAGTCTTCGCTGTCGAGGTCGATGTGGATGCCCCCGTCGAACACCTCGCCGCTGCCTTCGACATCGGCCACATAGAAACGCTGACTGTAGGTGCCGCCGTCGAAGCTTGCGCCCAGCGCCTTGCGCACCACCGATCGCGCGCCATCGCAACCCACCAGGTAGCGCGCCGTGCTGTGATGAACCTGCCCGTCCGCATCCCGGATCTCTGCATCGATGTGCGAGCCATGGTCGACAAATCCCAGCAGTTCGGTACTGCGCTCGACCTGGACGCCCAGCGTCGACAGCTTGTCGACCAACAAGCGCTCATGCTGGTCCTGGGGATAGATCTGAATGAAGGGATAAGGCGTCACGCCGTGGCCAATCTCGCCCAGCGGCACCTGCGCCTTGCGCTCGCCTTCCACCCACAGGTGTACGGCGTCGGCCCGATGACCGGCGGCCAGCACCGCCTCGCTCAGGTCAAGCTGGCGATACAGTTCCAGCGTGCGCGCCTGCACGGCCATGGCGCGTGACGTGGTGCCCGGGCCCGCCGCACGGTCAATGATTCGCGGCGTGATGCCATGGCGGGTCAGCCACAGCGCCAGAACCAGGCCGGTAGGACCGGCGCCGACAATGAGAACCTCGTGGTCTGCCATCGTGCGCTCCTGTTGTGTTGCGCCTTGCTCGCCCGGATCAACCTAGCGCCTGACGCCCTGGCATCAGGCTTGCCGCCAGCCCGCCGTGTTCAATCCACGCACGCTGCCAGTACCAGATCGCCCAGCCTGCGCAGCCGATCAAAGTGCGCCAAGCCTTCGATGAAACCAGCGCTCAGAAACACGAAGGTCAGGTCCCGCTCGGGGTCCACCATCCACATGGTCGAGCCGCCACCCACTGCATAGAAGGTACGTGGCGACGCGAGGTAACCGGCACCGTTCATGTAGTGGCCTTTGCCGCGCACATAGCCGCCCAGCAGCGAGAAGTTCGCCGGGTAGTCGGGCAGGCCGTGGGCTTCCCGGCACCAGTCCCAGGCGCTGTTGCTCAAGGCGTCGGTGTGGTTCTGGCTGGCGTAGTCAAACATGGCCTGCGAGATCAGGCGGTAGTTGTGGTGCCGGCCGCGCTTGCGCAAGGTATCGGCAAAACGGAACACATCGTCCACGGTGCCGAAGGCGCCACCCGCCGGGTGTTCCGCATCTTCATCGAGCGCGGTGTTCAGCAGCTCGCAGGTGGGCCAGCTGGCGGGTGTGGCGTTGCGGTCGGTGAAGGACACCGGCACGCGGCGCGGGTCGTCGGCGCGAAGGCCGAAATGCGTGTCATGCATGCCCAATGGTTCGAACAGGTCTTCGCGGGCAATCTGCTGGAAGCTGCGTTTCGCCGGGTCGGTCGCCACCAGGATCTGGCCCAGCACCGCATAACCCGCAAATGGGTTGTACATCACCCGCTCGCCCGGTACGCCGGTCGCCGGCAAGGCCGAGATCGCCAACACGTTCTTGGCCAGGTTGCCCAGTTCCTGCGGCGTCAGCGGCGGCGCCGGTGCAAAGTGGCTATAGGTGCCGGCCGTATGCGTCAGCAAGTGGCGCACGGTGACGCGCGCCTTGCCGCCCGTCCCGAAGGCCGGGATGAGATCGGCCACCCGGGTGTCGAGCGCATAACGTCCGTGATCGATGGCGCGCAGCGTCAGCGCCGCCGTGAAGGCCTTGGACAGCGACATCAGCAGGTAGACATCGTCATCAGCCGCCGCGCGCTCGGGCGCCACCGTACCGAAGCTCTGGCGCAGCCCGATCACCCCGCCGCGCGCCACCAGGATCGACGCGCCGAACATCTGGCCTTGGTCGATGTCGGCCTGGATGCTGGCGCCCAGTCTGCCCAGGGCGTCGGGATCGAGTCCGGAGGCGGATGCCGAAGCGGCGCGGATATCAAGTGTGGCGTTCATGGGTCTGCTTTGTAGGTGTCGTTCAAGGCCGTGACGAACGCCTGCCGACTACGTGGCGAGCACACGAAGATGTGTCGCGCCAAGCTGGCGTGCGTGATTCAGAGCGCGACTTTATCGCATTGAGGGCCGGCATCCCCCACCCGCCAACACGTAACAAAAAATATTCCAACACGCTGCATCCCAATGCATACCGCCCCATGCCGGGGCTGTTTATGCCCGCGATACGTGAATACCCGGACACCGTTCGCACCGGCGTGGGGCATGGGTTTCCGGGTCTTCCCGATGCCCTGCTCGAGCATCGAAAAAGCGGTTGACGCTAACAAGATATCTCCAATATCTTATAAATATATTTACACGATCAGTTACGTCCAAGCGGTCGCTGGCCGGACTGACGGGTCCTTTCGGAGAGTCTCAATGAGCAGCCAGCCCTGGCGTGGTGTCTACCCCGCCATCACCACCAAGTTCCACGCCGACGAGAGCATCGATGCAGCCGGTACCGCCAAGCACATCGAGTTCCTGATCAAAAATGGCGTGCACGGCCTGGTCACCACCGGTTCGCTGGGTGAAGCCAGCACGCTGACGCTGGAAGAAAAGCTCGAGGTCGCCGACATCACGATCAAGGCCGCGGCTGGCCGCGTGCCGGTGTTGGCCAATGTGTCCGAGACCAGCACCCGCGAAGCCATCCGCTTCGTCGAAGGCGCCAACGCCCTGGGCGTGGACGGGTTCATGGTGATGCCGTCGGTGATCTATGTCGCCGACGCGCGCGAAGCCAAGCAGAACGTGCGCACCATTGCCGAAGCGGCCAAGAAGCCGATCATGATCTACAACAACCCGGTCGCGTACCGCGTGGATCTGAAGCCGGAAGACATGGTGGAACTGGCCGACTGCGAGTGGCTGGTGGCGATCAAGGAAAGCACCGACAACATCCGCCGCATCACCGACCTGCGCAATGCCGTCGGCACGCGTTATCAGCTGTTCCTGGGCGTGGACGATCTGTCCTTCGAAGGCCTGGCGCTGGGCTGCGATGGCCTGCTGGCCGGTCTGGTGACCTCGTTCCCGCGTGAAACCGTGGCGCTCTACGACCTGATGAAGGCTGGCAAGTACGACGAAGCGCTGAAGCTCTATCAGTGGTTCACCCCGCTGCTGCACCTGGATGTCTCGACCAAGCTGGTGCAGAACCTGAAGCTGGTGGAAACACTGGTCGGCGTGGGCAATGAAAACGTCCGCCGTCCGCGCCTGCCGCTGGTTGGCACGGAACGTGAATACATCGAGCAGATCGTTGCCAAGGCGCTGGCTACCCGCCCGGCCGCTTACCAGTCGGTGGCCTGAGCCATGCCATAAGCCAAGCCACCGTCACCGCACGCCCTTCTCACCTTCGCTTCGGTCATACGCATGGATCAGGACATCATCCTTGAAACACGGGCTCTCACTAAGGAGTTCCGCGGTTTCGTCGCCGTTCGCGACGTGAACCTGCAAGTCAAACGTGGGTCCATCCACGCGC
>Ga0265798_10011555_pt1 | contig 10746 bp, 10 predicted proteins | sample P3T30metagenome_FD_192430 | JGI IMG/M metagenome (GOLD analysis project Ga0265798, IMG submission 192430) | Plant litter microbial communities from East Loma Ridge, Irvine, California - P3 T30 | ecosystem: Environmental > Terrestrial > Plant litter > Unclassified | place: USA: California... | reverse complement strand
CGGTGCCAGCTTGCGCGCGCCGCCCAGCGCGGTCTTGCCGCCACCGCTGGTCATCGTCACGCCGACGAAGCCGCAGCTGACCATGATGGCGCGGCGTTCCTGGCAATTGTCGGTCTTCGCCAACAGCCGGTGACGTTCCGCCGCGACCCCCTCGTGCCGGGGATCGCCGGGTTCGTACACGATGAACGGCACCCGAAACCGGTCGGCGCGGCGTCGGCCGCAAACGGTGATATCGGTGGTATCGGCGGCGACGACGCACCGCTGTTCGGCGGCGGTCAGCGTCCGCGCGGAACGGACCAGTGCATCCACGTCATCGATCAGGGCCAGCATGAATGGTAGCATGGGTACCTCCCGATCCGCAGTCTGGTCCATGAATGTGGCTGAAACGGGTCGGTCGATAAAGATGGAAAGATGCCGGCAGCGTCAGGCCACCGCCGGTACACCGAGCCGCCGCAGTTCGATCGCGGGGCAGCGGTCCATCACCACCTTCAGCCCTGCGGCCTCGGCGCGCTCGGCGGCGTCGTGGTTGATGACGCCGAGCTGCATCCACACCGCCTTCGCACCCGCAGTGATCGCCTGATCCACCACCTCGCCCGCGGCGGCGGAATTGCGGAAGATGTCGACGATGTCGATCGGGTCGCCCAGTTGCGCCAGTTCGCGGAACACGAATTCGCCATGGACATGTTCGCCGGTGATCTGCGGATTGACCGGGATCACGCGGTAGCCATGGCGTTGCAGCGCTGCCATTACGCCATAGGAGGGGCGGTTCGGCCGGTCCGATGCGCCGACCAGCGCGATGGTACGCGCGCCGGCGAGCAGGTCGTGGATATCGGCATCGGTGGTCAACGGCATGACTGCGCTTCCTTCGGTCCTCTGCGGTGATTGTTTTACCGGGCCGCAAGCCATTCCGCAACGCGGGTGGCCAGCCCGGCGAAGACCGTGTCGTCCGGCTCCCATGCCGGGGGGCGGCCGGCATCTGAGGCGGTGCGGATCGCCAGTTCCAGCGGCACCCGCCCCAGGAACGGGATGCCGAGTTCCGCCGCCGCGGCCTCCGCCCCGCCCCGCCCGAACGGATCGGAATTCTCCCCGCAATGCGGGCAGCGATAACCGGCCATGTTCTCGATCAGCCCGATGATCGGCACGTTCGCCTTCACGAACAGGTCGATCGCGCGGGTGGCGTCGATCAGCGCCAGATCCTGCGGTGTCGAGACGATCACCGCGCCGGTCGGGCGATGCTTCTGCACCATGGTCAGTTGCACGTCGCCGGTGCCGGGCGGCATATCGACCACCAGCGTATCCGCCGCGCCCCACGCGCCCTCCACCAGCTGGCCGAGCGCGCCCGCCGTCATCGGCCCGCGCCATGCGATCGCCCGGCCCGGCTCGACCAGCTGGCCCATCGACAGCAGCGGCACGCCATAGGGCGTGGCGACCGGGATCAGTTGCTGGTCCAGCGCCTGTGGCCGCGTGCCCTCCGCGCCCAGCAGCCGCGGTTGCGAGGGGCCGTAGATGTCGGCATCCACCATCCCCACGCGCCGGCCGCGCCGGGCGAGGGCGATGGCCAAGTTGGCGGCGATCGTCGACTTGCCGACCCCGCCCTTGCCGCTGGCCACCGCGATCAGCGCGCGGCCGGTGCGTTCCGCCGTCACGATCACCCGCGCACCCGGCGCGGCGGCATGTACTGCGGCCTCCAGCGCGTCGCGGGCGGCGGGGGACAGGCCGGTGGCGTCCAGCACCACCCCCATCCGCTCGCCATCCATCCGCACCGTCGCGCGGTCGCCCGCCACCGCCGCGATGGCGGTCGTCATCCTGTCTTTATCGGCCATGTCCGCGCAGATAGGCACACAGGTCCCGCTTGGCACTGTTTTTCGCGCGTCAGCCTTCCTATACAGGGTGCATGACGATCCTGCCGCGCTGGTGGAAGCGCCCGACTATCCTTGCCACCGACAATCCCAAGGGCCCATGGGGAGGCGCCGGCGACGACGGCGGCAATGGCGGCGGCCCGCGCAATCCATGGGCGCTGCCCCCCGGCGGCCGCAAGGGGGCCGCGCGTCCCACCGCGCTCGACGAGTTCCTGAAGAAGGCGCGCGGTCCCGGCGGCGGTGGCGGCGGCGGCTTTCCCGGCCTGCCCGGCGGTGCCAATCCACGGGCGCTGTGGGGCATCGGGATCGGGGCGATCGTGGTTGCGTGGCTGCTGTTCACCTCCATCCATCAGATCGGCCCGCAGCAGCGCGGCGTCGTGACCTATTTCGGCCGCTATGCCGGCACGTTGCAGCCCGGCGTGCAGCTTACCCCGCCCGCGCCGATCGCGCGGGTGCAGACGGTGGACGTGCAACGGTTCCGCACCGAGAATTTCCCCCGCGGCGACGGCGTCAATCTGGCGCTGACCGGCGACCAGAACATCGTCGACCTTACCTATTCGGTCCGCTGGAACATCGGCGATCCGCGTGATTACGTGTTCCAGCTCGCCCAGCCCGAGGAAACGGTGCGCGCCGCTGCCGAAAGCGCGATGCGCGCGGTGATCGCCACCACCACCCTCGATCAGGCATTGGGCGCCGGCCGCACCACGATCGAGCAGCGGGTGGCGGAATCGATGCAGTCGATCCTCAACAGCTATCGTTCCGGCGTGCGTATCCAGGGCGTCTCGATCAACCGTGCCGCCGCACCGCAGCAGATCGTCGACGATTTCAACAAGGTGACGGCGGCGCAGCAGGAAGCCGTCGGTGCGGTCAACAAGGCGCGCTCCTATGCGCAACAGGTGATCGCCAATGCGCAGGGCGAGGCGGCGGCATTCGACCGCGTCTATGCCCAGTATCGCCTCGCGCCCGAAGTGACGCGTCGCCGCATGTATTACGAGACGATGGAGGCCGTACTGGCCAAATCCGACAAGACGATCGTGGAGCCGTCCAGCGTGGTGCCCTATCTGCCGTTGCCGCAGGCCCGCCGCGCACCCGAGGTGCAGGCCGCGCCGCAACCCACCGTTCAGGCGGGAGCCGGCCAGTGAACGAGCTGAACTGGAAGAACCCCGTCTTCCTCGGGATCGCCGCGTTGCTGCTGGTGATCCTGGCGGCCGCGACCTTCGCGATCGTGCCGGAGACGAAGCAGGCGGTGGTCTATCGCCTCGCCCAGCCGATCCGGGTGGTCAATCGCTACCAGCCGAACGAACAGCCGGGCAATTCCGGCGCCGGGCTGATCGCGCGCGTGCCGTTCCTCGATCGCATCACCTGGGTCGACAAGCGCACGCTCGACCTCGATCTGGAAAACACGCCGGTGCTGTCGAGCGACCAGTTGCGGCTGAACGTCGACGCCTTTGCGCGTTTTCGCGTCATCGATCCCCGGCTGATGCTGGCGACCGCCGGTGGCGAGGAAGGGGTGCAGAACCAGTTGCGCCCATTGTTCGGCTCCACGCTGCGCAACGAACTGGGCAAGGTGCCGTTCGCGCGGTTGCTGACCGCCGAGCGCAATCAGGTGATGGACGATATCCAGACCGGACTCGATCGACGCGCGCGCCAGTACGGCGTCGAGATCGTCGACGTCCGGATCAAGCAGGCCGAACTGCCCGAGGGGACGCCGCTCGACAGCGCGCTCCGCCGGATGCAGACCGCGCGCCAGCAGGAAGCGATCACCATCACCGCCGAGGGCCAGCGCCGCGCCCGCGTGGTGCAGGCGGACGCCGATGCCGAGGCGTCGCGCATCTACGCGCAAAGCTTTGGCAAGGACGCCGATTTCTACGACTTCTACCGCGCCATGCAGTCCTATCGCCGCACCTTCGTCGGTGACGGCAACACCGAGGGGCGTGGTGCCACCTCGATCATCCTGTCGCCGAACAATTCCTATCTTCGGGAGTTCGAGGGCCGGGGTCGTTAAAGACGGAACGCGCCGGCCCCATTCGGGCCGATCCGTTCATATTCAACCATCGTTCAGCCGATTTCGGCGATAGATCGCCGGGTTCGAACGACGAACGAGAGGAAGTGACAAAAGTGCGCTACGCCTACGCCATTACCGGTGCCCTGTTGCTCGGCGGTGCGACCGCGACGGTCGCGCTGCAACCGAGCACCGCGCAGACTGCCCAGAACGAGCCCGGCACGATCCAGGCCGCGTCGCCCAAGGCCGGCGCGCCGATGAGCTTCGCCGACATGGTCGCGAAGCTGCAGCCCGCGGTGGTCAACATCTCCACCAAACAGTCGATCGCAGCACCCGCGCAACAGGCGAACCCGTTCGCCGGCACGCCGTTCGAGCAGTTCTTCGGTCAGGGGCAGGGCGGTGGCGGCCAGCCGCAGAAGCGTGAAGGCCAGTCGCTCGGTTCCGGCTTCCTGATTTCGCCCGATGGCTATGTCGTGACCAACAGCCACGTCGTCGCGCCGGCGCGCGGGGCGACGGTGGAATCGATCACCGTCACGCTCAACGACCGCAAGGAATATACCGCCCGGCTGATCGGCCGCGACGAGGATTCCGATCTCGCGGTCCTGAAGATCGATGCCGCCAACCTGCCGTTCGTGAAGTTCGGCGATTCCGCGCGGGCGCGCGTCGGCGACTGGGTGGTCGCGATCGGCCAGCCGTTCGGCCTTGGCGGCACGGTGACGGCGGGGATCGTGTCCGCTGTCCACCGTGTGACCGGGCAGGGCGGTGCCTATGACCGGTTCATCCAGACCGACGCCTCGATCAACCAGGGCAACTCCGGCGGCCCGATGTTCAACCTGAACGGCGACGTGATCGGCATCAACAGCCAGATTTTCTCGCAGTCGGGCGGCAATATCGGCATCGGCTTCGCGATTCCTGCCGAGGAGGCCAAGCCCATCATCAGCACGCTGATGAAGGGCGGCAAGATCCAGCGCGGCTATTTGGGCGTGACGCTTCAGGGTGGTCCGGTCGATGACGAAACCGCCGCCGCCCTCGGCATCGCCAAGAACCAGGGCGAACTGCTCGCCGGCGTCTCGCCGGGCGGTCCGGCTGCCAAGGCGGGCCTGCGCGCGGGTGACGTGGTGACGAAGGTCAACGGTCAGGCGGTGACGCCGGATACGACGCTGTCCTACCTGGTGTCGAACGTGACGCCGGGGCAGACCGCGCGGCTCGATTACATCCGTGGCGGCCGGCCCGCCACCGCCAGCGTGACGGTCGCGGCGCGTCCGTCGACGCAGCAACTGGCGGCGCTGACCGGGCAGGGTGACGATTTCGGCAGCGAGGAAGAGGGTGCCACCACCGGACAGGTCGCCCCTGCCGGCAGCAACACGCTGGGCCTCACCGTGCAGACGCTGACCCCGGCGATCGCCCGGCAGGTGAATGTCGATTCCACCGTGCAGGGTGTGGTCGTCGCGCAGGTCGACGGGTCAAGCGATGCCGCCGGCAAGCTGCGGCGTGGCGACGTGATCTCGGCGATCAACGGCACGCCGGTGCGCAGCCCCGCGGAAATGACCGCGGCGATCGCACAGGCCCGCCAGCAGGGGCGGCCGCAGGTGCTGGTCCTAGCCCAGCGTGGCCGCAGCCCGGCCCGGTTCCTGCCGATCAAGATCGACAAGAACTGATCGCTCGGATCGTCTGAAAGGGGCCGTCGTGGATCGCCACGGCGGCCCCTTTCGTTATCGCGCCGTTCGTGTCGCCACCGTTGGCCGCAGCGCCGCCTCTTTGTACCTCCCCTTGCACCCGCCGCGATCCGCCTTACGCTGCCGCCGATGGACAAGGGCTATGACCGCTGGGGCAGCGACGATCCGGCATCGCCGGTCATCGTCTCTGTCTCCCATGCCGGCAGGGAATATCCCGCCGCCCTGCTGGATGCGTTGCGGGTGCCCGTCACCGCGCTGGCGGCACTGGAGGACCGGTACGTCGATCGCGTCGCCGCCGCCGCGTGCCGCTTCGAAACCGTTCTGGTCCAGCGGCGTGGCCGCGCGTGGATCGATCTGAACCGCGCCGAGCGGGAACGCGATCCGCAGGTTGATGCCGGCGCGGTGCCACAGCGCCAGCCCTCGGCAAAGCTGCGCAGCGGACTGGGGCTGGTGCCGCGCCGCGTCTCGGGCGCGGGCGACCTGTGGCGGCGGCGTTTCACCGGCGAGGAGATCGAAGCGCGCATCGCCGCCGATCACCATCCCTATCACCGGGCGCTCGACGCGCTGCTGGCGGCGGCGCGTGCCCGGTTCGGGATCGCGATATTGTTCGACCTCCATTCGATGCCGCCGCTGTTGCCCCGTGGACCCCATGTCGTGATCGGCGACCGGTTCGGGCGCAGTTGCGGCACCAGGTTCACGGCGCGGGTCGAGCGCGTGGCGGCGGATGCCGGCATCGCCTGCGCCGCCAACACGCCCTATGCCGGCGGGTATATCGTGGAGCGCCATGGCCGGCCCGGTCGCGGTATCCATGCCATCCAGCTCGAACTCGATCGCTCGCTGTATCTCGACGCCGCGCTCGACGGGACCGGCACCGGTCTGGCCGCTACCGCCACGCTGGTCCGCGACATGATCGATGCATTGGCCGACGAGGCACGGGCGGCGCCGCTGGCGCAGGCCGCCGAATAAAAAAACCACCCCGTGCGGTAATCCGCGCGAGGTGGCCGAGGTTCAGGGAGGAGACACGCTAAAAGCGTGTCGTACGGCCTTGCGAAAGGGGGGGCACAAGAACCGTACGATTGATAAATGGGTGAGGGCCGATTTGGTTCAAGGGCCATGACGAAAAAGTCGTCGCCCTGGCGGGAATCATCGATCCAGCGCGGGTGCCATCCGTGCCAGCATCCCGTCGCGCAGGATCAGCCGGTGGCGCAGCGCCGCGGCGACATGCAGCGCGACCAGCGCCAGCATCAGCCAGCCGAGGATCGCATGGGCATCATGCCCGATCCCGCCCGCCTGCGGCCCGACCGGCAGATAGGGCAGGTCGAACAGCCCGAACCAGTCGAGCGGCCGCCGGGTGGCGGAACCGGACACCATCATCCACCCCGTCACCGGCATCGCCATCATCAGGATATAGAGCAGCCAGTGCGTCGCATGCGCCGCGCCGCGTTCCCAGCCGGGGGTGGTGGCGGGCAGGGGCGGGGGCCGGTGGCCCAGCCGCCACGCGATCCGGGCAAGGGTCAGTGCCAGCACGGTCAGCCCGATCGCCTTGTGCGCGGACATCGATCCGCCCGGCAACGCATCGTGGAACAGGCCGATGGTCAGGTTCGCGATCACCAGCGCCGCGATCGTCCAGTGGAACCACATCGCGACGGTGGAATAACGAAGCATCGGGGCGTCTCCGATGCTGCGGCCGATGGTCATGGGTGAAATGCTCCGCAGTCTGCCGGACGGTTCGCCCAGCAGACTGCGGATCACCCCGAAAGGCAAGAGGGCGGGATCAGCCCGCCGGCTGAAGCTGCGGCGCGGGCATCTGGCCGGTCGCCTGCTGGCGCGCGAAGATCTCGCGCATCAGCGACAGCGAGAACAGGTGCGCATAAAGCAGCGGCAGCATCCCCGACTGGCTCATCTTGCGCAGCTGGTCGCCGCGCAGGCCGGACAGCTTCTCCTCGTTCACCATCTGGAAACCGCGATAGACGAACGGCTGGGCGTTGCCGTCGATCTGGATCGTCACTTCGCCGTCCATCAGCAGGCCCTGCTCGCGCAGTTCGTTCATGAACTGCTGGGTACGCTGGCCGGCCTGTTCGAACGTCTCGTTGAAGGCGAGGATCTGCTTGGTCACCTCGCTCGGCTCGCCATTCTCGAACAGGCGATCACCTTCGTCGAACACGCCGACCGACGGCGAGGTCGGGTCGAAGCACAGCGACAGCTCGTCCGCCTCGGGGCGCAACCGCGCCAACATGTACGGATAGCGGCGGACATAGGCGGGAACGTAGAAGTTCGTCTCGGTCAGCTTGCCTTCGCCATCGACGAACACGTTGCTGCCCTCGTTCAGGCCCATCAGCGCCAGCGGGATCGCATCGTCACCGCTGGAGAACACGATCGGCATGTGCCGCTGCACCAGCGGGAATTCGTCGACCGTCACCGGCACGGCGTGCTGGCCGATCAGGAACGGCGCGGTCTCCTGCGGCCGGATGCGGTGATCGGCATGGATCTGGCTGGAGAGCGGTTCCAGCGCCTGATAGAAGAGCGGCAGGTTTTGCGGCGCGCTGGCCATGCGGGAATCTCCGTTGTCATGTGCGGCGCGCAGACCCCCCGCTCGCCGGATGGGCTGTGGCTCTACGGTGCGGGATCGTGCGGGGCAAGCAACTTGCCCGGATTGAACAGTCCCTTGGGGTCGAGCGCGGCCTTGATCGCATGCATCGCCGCCAGCCGGCCCGGCGGGGCGAGGCGAGCCAGTTCGCCGCGCTTCATCTGGCCGATGCCATGCTCGGCGGAAATGGTGCCGCCCGCCGCCGTCACCAGATCATGGACGAAGGCGGTGATGCCCGGCGCGTCTTCGGCATACCAGCGGTCGCGATCGATCCCCTTAGGCGCACGGACGTGGAAATGGATGTTGCCGTCGCCCAGATGCCCGAAGCCGGAGGCGTGGGTGCCGGGAAAGCGCGCATCGCAGGCCGCCGCCGCGTCGATCATGAAGCCGGGCATCGCCGCCACCGGCACCGCGATGTCGTGCTGCACCGCCGGCCCGCGCGCACGCTCCGCATCCGACAGCGAATCGCGCAGCCGCCAGAAGGCATCGGCCTGCGCCTCGCTGGCCGCGATCGTCGCGTCGCCGACCAGCCCGTCGCCGATCGCCGCCGCCAGCACCCGCTCCAGCAGCGCGTCCGGCGCCTCCTCCTCCACCGATCCCGCCGTCGCCTCGATCAGCAGGTGCCAGCGATGCGGGCCGGCCAGCGGCGCGCGGGCGCCGGGCACATGCGCCACCGCCGCCGCCATCGTATCCGCCGGCATGATCTCGAAACTCTCCACCGCCCGCCCGGCCCGCTGGAACCGGCGCAGCAGCGTCAGCGCGTCGGCGGGGCTCGCCACCCCGGCCCAGGCGGTGCCGCGCGCCACTACCGCCGGCGCCAGCCGCAGCGTCGCGGCGGTCACGATCCCCAGCGTCCCCTCCGCCCCGATCAGCAGCTGGTCGAGGCTGTAGCCGCGATTGTCCTTGGCCAGCGCGGCCAGCCCGTCATGGACATGGCCGTCCGCCATCACCGCCTCCACCCCCGCGACCAGCCCGCGCATCGTGCCGAAGCGCAGCACCTGCGTGCCGCCGGCATTGGTCGACACCAGCCCGCCGATCGTCGCCGTTCCCCGCGCGCCCAGCGTCAGCGGGAATCGCCAGCCCTGCGCCAGCGCGGCGTCGTGCAGCGTCGACAGGATCACCCCCGCCTCGACCACGGCCAGCCCCGCCGCCGCATCGATGTTCCGAATCCGGTTCAGCCGCCGCAACGACAGCAGCAGCGCATCGCCCTCCGCCGGCGGGGTCGCGCCGCCGACCATCGAGCTGTTGCCCCCCTGCGGCACCAGCGGCACGTGGTGCCGTGCCGCCGCGCGCACGATCGTCGTCACCGCGGCGGTATCGCGCGGAGCCAGCAGGGCCGGCGCATGGCCGCGATAGCGCTGGCGCCAGTCCACTTCCCATGGCGCGATCAGGTCCCGATCGGTGACGATCGCGGCCGGGTCGAGATCGCGGGCCAGATCGTCGAGCATCGCTTGCTGGGCAGGGGTCATCCGGCCTCGCTACGATCGCAGGCCGGGACTGGCAACCGGGGCTGGCAACCGCTTGGGCCGCTGGCAAAAGCGGCAAAATGACGGCAGGTTCATCGACCGTTCAATCACCGCGACCCACCGTCACCACCAGTCCATGTCCCATCCCGCGATCCCCGCCGCCCTGCTGGCCCTGTCCTTGCCCGTCCTGCTGGTCGCGCTGGCCGGCCCGTCGACGCCTGCGACGGCGCAACTGGTGATTCATGAACGCATCACCGTCCGGGTGCCGCGCATGCCCGCCGCGATCTCGCGCCCCGCGCCGGTGGCCAGCCGCTGGAAGGAGAAGAAGGGGCCGGCGTGCATCGATATTGGCGAGGTCGCGGGTGCGGTGATCGCGGTCCCCGCCTCGGTCGACCTGTTGCTGGGGGACGGTCGCTGGATGCGGGCGCGGCTGGACGGGGATTGCCGGTCCGCCGATTTCTACGCCGGCCTCTATATCCGTCCCGGCCCCGATGGCCGCCTGTGCGCCGACCGCGACGTCATCCGCATCCGGTCCGGCGCGAAATGCGCGATCGACGCGTTCAAGCTGCTGGTGGCGCGGCGATAGCGGGAAATGCCCGTCGCATCGGGCGGGACGGCCGGCGAATCGCGCTCTTTCCTTGACTTTCATGGCCGTTTCGGCGAGCGCCCGACAAGCACGGGTGCGGCAACCGCGCCTCCTATCCGGACAACTGCATGCCCTTCGCCGATCTCGGCCTATCCGACGAACTGCTGAACGCCGTCACCGATGCCGGCTATACGGAGCCGACACCGATTCAGGCGGCGGCGATCCCGTCGGTGCTGATGATGCGCGACATCATCGGCATCGCGCAGACGGGCACGGGCAAGACCGCCAGTTTCGTGCTGCCGATGATCGACATCCTCGCCCATGGCCGCAGCCGCGCGCGCATGCCGCGCAGCCTGATCCTGGAGCCTACCCGCGAACTCGCGGCGCAGGTGGCGGAGAATTTCGAGAAATACGGGGTCAACAGCAACCTGTCGATGGCGCTGCTGATCGGCGGCGTGTCGATGGGCGACCAGCTCGCTGCGCTGGAAAAGGGCGTCGACGTGCTGATCGCGACGCCGGGCCGGCTGATGGACCTGTTCAACCGCGGCAAGATCATGCTCAACGGCTGTT